>Ga0075418_10003883_pt1 | contig 17023 bp, 6 predicted proteins | sample SoiMetdeltSBSDD2_FD_81776 | JGI IMG/M metagenome (GOLD analysis project Ga0075418, IMG submission 81776) | Bulk soil microbial communities from a Populus tree surrounding site in Tennessee, USA - Soil MetaG P. deltoides SBSDD2 | ecosystem: Environmental > Terrestrial > Soil > Tree plantation... | reverse complement strand
GCGGTGATCTTCGAGCAGTTTGTGCGGAAAAAATACGTTGGCGCCAAGACGTTTTCGCTGGAAGGGGCGGAAAGCCTGATTCCGCTATTGCATCTGGCGATCGAGAAAAGCGCCCGTCAGGGAATCAACGAGATCGTTGTGGGTATGGCCCATCGGGGGCGGCTCAACGTGCTGGCCAACATCATCGGCAAGACGCCGCGGGAAATATTTTGGGAGTTTGCCGACCCGGAGCACAGTGAGCATCGCGGTGCAGGGGACGTGAAGTACCATTTGGGCTTCAGCGGAGACTGGCTAGCGGCCGACGGTCGCCAGGTTCATCTGTCGCTCTGTTTCAACCCCAGCCACCTGGAGTTCATCAACCCCGTGGCACTTGGGCGAATGCGCGCCAAGCAAGATCGTGCCGGAGACCACGAGCGGCGAAGGGGAATAGTGCTGTTGATTCACGGCGACGCAGCGTTTGCCGGCGAAGGGGTCGTACAGGAGACACTCAACTTGAGCCAGCTCGCCGCTTACAAGACTGGCGGCACGCTGCACGTGGTGGTCAACAATCAGATTGGCTTCACCACCTCGCCCGCTGAAGGCCGCTCGACCACGTATGCCACGGATGTGGCGAAGATGCTGCAAATTCCCATTTTTCACGTGAATGGGGAAGATCCCGAAGCCGTCGCCCAGGTCGTCGATCTGGCCCTCGATTTTCGCGAGAAGTTCCGCCGCGACGTGGTCATCGATATGTATGGTTACCGCCGCTGGGGTCACAATGAGGGGGACGAGCCCAGCTTCACGCAGCCGGTGCTTTATCGGGCGATACAGCAGCGGCCGCCCGTTCGGGAGGCGTACTTGGAGCACCTGCTCAAGCTGGAGGGTGTGACGCGCGACGAAGCCGATCGCATTGCCAATGAGCGTTATGAGCACCTTGAAAGGGAGTTCAAGCAAGTCCAGGAAGGGGCAGTTGACCCGAAGCCGCAAACATTGAGCGGCATCTGGCAGGGCTACCGCGGCGGTCCTGAGCCGGAAGATGACGAACCGCAGACCGGCATCGAACCAGAACGTCTAGGTGAATTGCTGCTGGAGCTGAGCCAGACGCCGGCCGATTTCCATCTGCACCCCAAATTGCAGCGAACGGTTGAGCGGCGGCGGCAGATGGCCGCCGGCGAACAGCCGCTCGACTGGTCGGCGGCTGAATCGCTGGCCTTGGCCACGTTGTCGCTGGAAGGTCACCCAGTGCGAATTACAGGTCAAGACTCGGCTCGGGGCACTTTCAGCCAGCGTCATGCGGTGCTGTTCGACGCAGAAAACGGGCGCCGGTATGAAGTGCTGGCGCACCTCGCAGAGGACCAGGCGCCGGTCCAAATCGTTAATGGTCCATTGTGCGAGACGGGCGATTTGGGCTTTCAGTACGGATACAGCCTGGACTATCCGGAAGCGCTGGTAGCGTGGGAAGCGCAATACGGCGACTTCGCCAACGCGGCTCAGGTCGTGATCGACCAGTTCCTCGTCTGTGCGGAGGACAAATGGCGGCGGCTGAGCGGACTAGTGCTGCTTCTCCCTCACGGATTCGAAGGAAGCGGGCCGGAGCACTCCAGCGCCCGGCTGGAGCGGTTTCTGGAGCTAGCCGCCGAGCACAATATCCAGATCGCCGTGCCTTCCACGCCGGCACAGTATTTCCATCTCCTGCGGCGGCAGGTCAAACGCCGCTGGCGCAAACCGCTCGTCATCATGACGCCTAAGAGTCTTCTGCGCCATCCGCAAGTTGTTTCAGCACTCGAGGATTTTTCACCGCGCAGCACGTACCAGAAAATCATTTGCCCGAGCCTGAAACAGCGAAACTGGGCAAAGGAGACTGGAGACAGCGAAAACCGACCGTCACGCGTGCTGCTTTGCAGCGGTAAGATTTACTACGAGTTAATGGCGGCGGGCGCCGGCGAGCGGCCAGACATGCCAGTCATACGCATCGAGCAATTGTATCCGCGGCCGGAAAAGGAGTTGAGTGCGGCACTCCAGTCGGTCCCCGCCGACGTACCGGTGATTTGGGTACAGGAGGAGCCGGAGAACATGGGTGCCTGGCCTTATTGGCGGCAAACCTTTGGCGAGCGGCTATGGGGCCGGTTTCCGTTGGCAGGAATCGCGAGGCCCAAATCCGCCAGCCCGGCCACGGGCTCGTCGGCGGCACACAAGCGCCAGCAGCAAGAGTTGGTCGAGCGAGCGCTGGGAAGGTTTACTCATCAACCGCCTACTTCGTGAGAAACGAGCAAGTCGGCGCTCGGCTGCGACATCACTATGAGCATCGAATTGAAGATTCCTGCCCTGGGCGAATCGATCCAGGAAGTTCAAATCGGCCGCTGGCTGAAGCGCGAAGGCGAAGCGGTGGCCGAGGACGAGAACGTCGTCGAGCTGGAGACCGACAAAGCGTCCATGGAGCTGCCTGCCCCGACTGCCGGCGTGCTGGCCAAAATCCTCAAGCACGAAGGGGACAGCGTCTCGATCGGCCAGGCGATTGCCGTATTCGAGCAAGATGGCCAGTCCGCTGAAAAAAAGAAACCAGGAGCTGAAGACGTTGTCGCGAGAGAGGCACCCACTAAATCGCCCCAATCTGTCGCGGGAGAATCGGCTGCGGATTCAACGCCCAAGACTCAACGCAAGGCCGCTGATTCGTCATCCGAATCCCACAGAGCCTCGCCCGCAGTCACGCCGTCCGCTCGTCGTGCGCTGCGCGAAGCGGGAGTTCGCGCCGAGGATGTCGCCGCCACTGGAAACCAATTGCGTCGCGAGGATGTCCTGCGGCACGTGGAGCAGCGGCAGCAGACGGATGTGGCCAGCGGAGGTCAGCCAGCGGAGAATCGGCCCGTGACCGATTCGGCCACATCAAATCTGGAAGAAGTCGTGCCCATGAGCCTTATCCGCCGCCGGATCGCCCAGCGGCTGGTCGAGGCCAAGCAACAGGCCGCACTGCTAACCACCTTCAACGAGATCGACATGTCGGCCGTCATCGAGCTCCGCCGACATCATCGCGACCAGTTCCAGGATCGCTACGGCATCAAGCTGGGTTTCATGTCGTTCTTTGTAAAGGGAGTCATCGATGCCCTCAAGCAGTTTCCGGCGGTGAATGCCGAAATTCGAGGAACGAACATCGTCTACCGCAATTACTATCACATCGGCATCGCGATTGGCGCGGAGCGGGGCCTGGTTGTGCCGGTGTTGCGGCACGCGGAGCGAATGAGCTTCGCGGAAATCGAACAAGCGATCGACGGCTTCGCTCACCGGGCACAAGAGAACAAGCTCAAGCCGGACGAGCTCGAAGGGGGAACCTTCACCATCACCAATGGCGGCATTTACGGGTCCCTGTTCTCCACGCCCATCGTCAACCCGCCGCAAAGCGGCGTGCTCGGCATGCACGCCATTCAGGAGCGGCCGGTGGCACACAGCGGCCAGGTGGTCATCCGCCCCATGATGTACGTCGCCCTGACCTACGACCATCGCATCCTCGATGGAAGAGATGCCGCCTCGTTCTTGCGGCGCGTGAAGGAGGAGATCGAGGAGCCGATGCGAATGTTGATCGAATCGTGAAGAGCGGGCGAGCCGGACACCGACAACGGGGCAGGACTAAAGATCGGCGAGTGGCGTCGTGGCGTCGCCGAATTGATCGACAGGTGCATCCATCCGCTGGAGCAGTGACAGATAGAGGCTGCAAAGCCGGCGATAGTCGTCGCCGCGGTCGTGATAATCGAGGACGCGTCCGGTGGGGATGGTGCGGCCGAGCCCACCGGCAAGGACCACTGGCAGCTTGCTTGAATCGTGGTGGCTCCCCGACCACATATTCGAGAGGAATAGGAGGCAGGAGTTGTCCAAAACCGTGGACTCCCCTTCCGGCATCGCAGCCAGACGGCCGGCCAGATAGGCGAGTTGGCTGACGTAGTACCGTGTCACCCGCTCATACTCGTCCGATTCGTCGCTGTGCGACGTGGGATGATGGGCCGTCCGCACGTCGAGGAACGGATAGAAGAGTCCCGACAAATCGCGGCACAAGAGCAGCGTGGCCACGCGCGTCTTATCCGTCTGAAACGCCAGGGCGACGATATCGCACATCAGCCGCATGTGCTCGCGGATGTCTTCCGGCAGGCCATTGTCGGGGCGCGGCATGCTGACTGCCGGCCGGCCACGATCGGCGGCATTGGCCTCGGCGCGGTCCTGATGGGTCCGCGTGCGGGCAATCTGCTTTTCCACATCGCGGACGCTCGTTAAATACTCGTCGAGCTTTCGCTGGTCCGCGTGGCTGAGCTCGCGCGAGAGCGAAGCGGCATGCTCGCGCACGCGATCCAGAATGCTGACGGCGCGCTGGCTGCCGTGGTTGTCGAACAGGCTATCGAAGGCCAGCGAAGGATAAACTTCCATCGGCACCGGGGAATTTTCGTCGTGCCAGGAGATGTGTGAGCTGTAGGCCATCGAGAAGTTTGTCTCGTGATAGCCGGTGATCGGCTGCTCGCAACCGAGGACGAGGCTAGGTTGCACGGTCCGGTCCGCAAAATGCCTGGCCAGCACCTGATCGACGCTGATGCCCCCGCGGAGCACCGCCCCTTTTTGCAAGGCCGCGCCGGAAAGGATGTTGCCCGTCTGTCCCGGATGGATTCCCACGCCTGTGGCCTGCTTGTTGAATAGGCCAGAAATCACATTTAGCCGGGTCTTGAAAGGAGCCAGCGGTTCCAGGCTCTGGCTCAGCTCCATTTCCTCGCCGGCCCCCTTGGCCCACCAGCGGCCTGGGCTGATGCCGTTGCCCATGAAGAGTGCCGCGAAGCGCTTCGGCGGCCGGGGCGCACTCTCGCCGCCCCAAACAGGGACTGACTCCAGCCACGGCAGACCCATGGATACGCCAACGCCGCAGAGGAGCGTGCGGCGGCTGAAGCGGATGGCGGAGGATGACATGGCGCTGCTCCTACGGATTGGCGGCGTCGTCGCGACCGCGCTGAAACCGAAACTGGCGGCTCAGGACGATCGTTTCAATCGCACTTTGCACTGCATAGTTATCGGACGCCAGCCTGGTCTTCATCGTACCGATCAGCTTCTCGTCCGATAAGAGCAGGCCGCGGCCCAGGGCATAAGCGGACAGCTTGCGGCAGAAGTTATCCACAAAGTCGGCTTGCCGCTCATCGTGCAGATATTGGCGCAGGCCCGCCAGGCCGGCGCCTTGTCTGCCGCCGGGGAAGGCGGCACTCTCCTCGACCGGCCGGCCGCCCAAATCGTGAGTGCGGCGCTCGCCGATCGGTCCGTAGCCTTCCAAAGCCAGTCCGATTGAATCGAACCGCTGATGGCAGCCCGCACAATTCTTATCAGCGCGGTGGCGGGCCAGAAGCTGCGGCAGCGACAGCTCGCCGAGATTCGCCTCGTCCCTTGGCAGTTCGGGCACCGTCGGCGGTGGCGGAGGAATCTGCTCCCCTAGCAGGCGGCGCACGACCCAGTAGCCACGCTTGACGGGACTTGTCCGCAGCCCCGGCGAGTTCTTGGTCTGAAACACGGCCATCGGAACCAGGCCCCCGCGGCCATATTTCCCCGCATCGTCGATGCGAACCCACGATTCCGCCGGCGTGCCGTCAGGGAGAGGAATCCCGTAGTGCTGTGCGAGGAGCGGATTGACGAAGGTGTGGTTTCCCTCGAGCAGATCGAGGACTGCGCGGTTTGTTTGCAGCGCGTCTACGAGGAACCGGACGGGCTCTTCGAACATCGAGTGCCGAAGCTCCCGCGTGAACGCGGGAAACCGCTCGCGATCGACGCTGTTGTGCTCCTCAAACCGGCGGAAGTCGAGCCAATTGCCGCCGAACTCGCTTGCCAGTCCCCGGATCTTTTCATCGCGGAGCATGCGCCGCGTCTGTGCGAGCAGGACTTCACCCTGGTGCAAGTCTCCTTTGGCGGCATGCGCAAGCAACTCCGCGTCCGGCAGGCTCGACCAAAAGAAGTAGCTGAGTCGGCTGGCCAGATCATAATCGGAAAGTGGCTGCGAGCCGGCTCCTTGGGATGCGGGGACAAGCCTGTAGCAGAAATGGGGTGACAAAAGGACGCCGGCTATCGAATCGCGAATGGCTTCCTCGTGGCTCAGCTTGTCGCGGTTCTTTAGCACCTTGTAAAATTCACGGAGATCTTCGCGCTCGGAGTTGGATAGCGGTCGCCGCCAGGCCCGCTCGGCAAATCTCACAAGCTCCTCGACGTGCGACGGCTCCGCGGCCAGCCGCTCGCGCTCGACCCAGCGGATCTCCTTTTCGATCGCGGCATAGTAGTCTTCGATCGCCTGCACCGCCTCGGCACTGGCGTCGATGCGGCGGGCCTTGGCAACGTGCAGTTCTGCCAGGCGGTGGATCTTTTCCGGGCTCGTCGCGTCCTTATCTTCGGAGCGGGCAAAATCGAACTCCGCCTCGCGCATCAGTCGCGGTGGCTCAGCTCGCTCGAAGAAGATGAAGTCCTTGTACTGCCGCAGCGGAACCTCGGTGATGAAGTTCAGCTCCCGCCACAGGGCGTCGAGTTCCTGCTGCTCCTTGTTGCCCAAGACCAGTTCATACAGCGGCTGATCGTCGCGAAAATAGCCCTGCATCAGGTGAAAACCGGCCGTCAGCAGTCGGCCCTTTCCCGCTTGCTTCGGATCGAAATAGGGGCCGCGGTCGGAGACGACAAACGCCCGCGGGAAGTCGTGGCAGAAGCGCTCCAGGGCGACCTTCTCGTCCCCTAACGGGTCGCCGGAATACTTCGTGTGCAGTGCGGCGGATTGACGATTGTGCCACAGGACAAACGGCTGGCTGCCGTCGGAGATTCCGTGAACGTGCAGCCTGGGCGCTTCGGCAGCCAGTTCTTTCCGCAGCTTGATGACCTGATCGCGCAGTCGCTCGCAGCCAGCACGGACCAGCATTTCCACCGTCGCCGCCCCGTCTGGCGATTCCATGGGAGCCGGCAGCTCGCGCCACTGCGATCGCACTTCCGCCAACGGACCGACTTCCGGCAGCGGATCGTTCAGCACGGACCAGATCGTTTCCAAATACTTGGGGCTGAGGCCCGACGCGGCGGCAATGCCGCGTATATCGATTTCCGCCTCGCCGAGCCGCTCGCGATGGCGATAGCGCCAGGCAGCCAGAAAATAATCGGCATAGTCGACCTTGTGGCGGCCGTAGAACGCCATGATCCGCTGGACGCAGTACTTGTCGCGGTCGGTTTCGGTTACAGCCGGATGCGGCGCAAAAACGAAGCCTTTCGGCTTGAGGACGGCGTGATCGGCAACCAGCCGCGCAGCGGCCAGATACTTTTGCAAGTGCGCCGGCGACATCGCCAGCGACTCACCCGAGTTGTCGAAACCGGCCTGGTTGGCCGGATCGACCGGAAACTCGCGCGTGGGGCGGATATCGACGCCCGTCAAGTCGCGGATCGTGTTGTCAAACTCGGCATTGCTGAGTCGTCGCGCGAGCACTCGTCCCGGATCACCGGCATTTTGTTCCGCCTCGAATTGCTGCGCCTCCTTGATCCAGTCGATGATTGCCCGCCGCTGCTGTGCCGACAGCTTCGTCTTGGCGTCCTCCGGCGGCATTTCCTCCGCCTCCAGCCGCTGGCGCACGAGCTGCCAGAGCTGCGGGTTTTCGGCCACTGCCTGGACCGAGTCAAAATTGCTGAGGTTGAGCTTCGCCTCGTGCTTCTCCTTGCCGTGGCAAGCGTAGCAGTGGCTCTTCAGCAGTGGCCGCACGTTCTCCGTAAAGGTCCGCGCGATTTCGACCCGCGTCTCAACACCAAGCGCGGCCCGACAGACAATCAGAGTGAAGACGAGGATTGACCAGACGGTAAGGTGTGGTGAGGCACCAAACTTCGGCCGATTTCGAATCTCCATGAGCCATCGCATTACGCTAGACCACCAGTGCCGTTCTACTTGGGTTCATGTGCCGGCCGCGCGTGCCGCTCGATCGCGTTCCATGCATCCGTGATTTCGCGGTAGATCTCACGTCCGCTTCACTTGCTAAGGTCAAAACGAGTTCAGGCGATCGCGGCCGTCTCAGGGTGAATTCTAACCGTTCTGCATGTTGGAATTCATTATGCGCACCGGGCAGGTCGACGGCGATGGGTTTGAGGCGTGCGGACAGCGGCGCCTGGGAGAGGGGAGAGGAAAGACGAGGACGCCAGCGGCGCAGGCTCGATCCCTGCACCAAGCCGCTGTTAGACAAAAACATCCAGGTCGATGCTCCCAACTCCGCGCGGGAACTTGAAACGGAAGCCGCTTTTGCGTACGGCGGCGTCGATGCTCCCGGAGAACAGCGTCCGATTGTCGCCGGCGATTCTCGCCGTCAATTTTCCGTGGGAGGTGATCGAGCCGCTAAAGTGGGGATGGCCCAAATCGTCGAAATCGATCTCGACGCGCCCGGAGATTTCCGCGATCGCCTTGCCGCTGACCGTGCCGGCCAGGTAGTCGATATTCACGATCCATTCGATCCGTCCGGCGACCTGCGCCGCAATTCCGTCGTTGGTAATGAGCAAGTCGAAGATCAAGTGGGCGCCAAAAAGTCCGTAGTCAACGGTCGTCGCAAACAGGAAATCGCCGTCCCAATTGACCATTCCCTCAAAGGCTCCGGTCACCGATGCGAACGCGTCTGCCAGCGGCGTTCCGGCCAGCGGATTTTCCTGCTCGGCGCGCACCCAGATCGTCTCATCCAGTCCGTTGACCACCACGGACGTGTTTGCCAGACCGAACGGCAGTTCCGTGGCCTTGAGGTCCAGAACCATGTCGAGCCGTCCATTGGCCCCGAACTGAACGTCATGGAGAATGTCGCGGAATTGCGAGAAGTCCCCGGTGATGATGTCGCGCAGGTCGTCGGCCGTCGCCAGTCCGGCCAGGAATTGGCCGTCCCGGTCGGCATCGAGGTTGAACACGTTGGCCGCCTGAACCTCCATCGGTGCGGGGCCGAGCTTGAATTTCACCTTGCCGACCAGGAAGACGTGCCCGAAGATTTCGGTCAAGCCGGCATCGATTTCGGGGTTTGGTTCCTCACTCGGCCTGTACTCCAGCAGCCCGTGCTTCGAAATGGCAAGGCCGGGGTTCTTCGCAGCACCGAGCTCCTTGTCGATGCGGATGTAGAGCATGGGATCGGCCGGATCGAAAATCCAATCGATAGGCTCAGTGCCGGTCGTCGGCGAGTCTCCCAGCGTGAACTCGCCGACTTGCGCCGTCAGGGCGCTGAGGCTGCCGATGTGCCGCAGATACGGCACTCCGGCCAGCATCTGCTCCACTGGCGCAGTCTCGTTGCGGCCAAAGCGGAAGCGGGTCTTGCCCCCCAGGCTGATCCGCCACTGGCCGGTGAGGGCGCCCAGCGCGACGACCTCCGAGCCAAACACCTCGGCCAGGACGTCATTGATCGGAGTGATGCTCAGCGAAACCGGGAAATTGATTGCCGACGTCGTCACAACGCCAAACACGTCCCCCCAGCGCTGCAACTTCGTACTGATCGTGATCGCCTCGTTAGCGATCAGCGGCAATGCGACGCCTTGTGGACTTGTGAGCGTGAACCGACTGCCGACGTTCAGCGTCAACGTTTGCGAGCGCAGTGCCGTGTGCGGCACGACATTGACTTGCTGTTCCCAGTTGCTCCCCTCATTGGCTACCAGGGTGAAGCCGTAGCCCGTCGGTCCCGTAATGCCGACTGCTTTATCGCCGTCGAACCAGGCGTACATCGGACCGGACACATTGAGCAGCTTGGGATCCGGCACTTCGTCCGCGACCCCGATGCGGTGGAACCCCAGCGAGTAACCAAAGCCGCGGCCAGTGGCCGTCGTAGTGAGCTGGACGTAATACGTCCCCCCGTCGGCATCCGCCTGGAAGAGCTGGGCCGCATTATTTGTCACGCGGCCAGTGTCAGGTTCGGCTGAAGCGCCGACCGTGGTGACGACAGACCCGTTCTCGTCGCGGATGACTAGCTTGCTGGAAGGAAGGAGCGCGCCCAGACCTGCGGGATCGACGTCCAGCGCCAGGCGTTCTCCGCCGGCCAGCTTGACCATGAACGTATCCACATCAGCAGCGGAGATGAACTGCTGATAGCTCTGCCGCGGCAGGGTTTTCAGATCGATGGCCAGCGCGGTGGCAGGGGTCGAACCGGGATCAACCGGCGGCGGCTGGGGATCGTTGTCGACGATCGAAATTCGATGGCGGATCTTCTCGCCTAAAAACGCATTGACCGCATTGGTCAGCTCAAAGACCACGGTCTCGTTTCCTTCGAACAGCGTATCGTGCACGATTTCAAGCGGAATCGACTTTCTGGTTTCCCTCGGTCGAAAGGTGATGGTGCCAGTTTGCGGCCGGAAATCCTGACCGGGCGTGGCCGTGCCGCCGACGACAGCGTAGCCCACAGTAACGGAACGGTTGATGACCGGATTACTCAGGACGACGGCAATCGGCGAGATGATGCCGCGGCCACCCACCTCTGCCCGATCCGAGGAACTTGCCAGGAAAGAGATGCTGGGATCATTGTCGTGGAGCGTGATGACGGTGGAGACAATCGCGCCCAGCTCGGCATTTGCCGACGGGTTACTGAGTACGACCTGGAAAGTTTCATCTCCTTCAATAGCCGCGTCGTCGCGGATGGGGATTCTGATCTCGCGCGAGGTCTGACCGCGACGGAAGACGAGCGTACCGGAGGTAGTGGTGTAGTCTTCCAGGCGCGCGAGTCCCGCGCGAATGCTGCGGGCCCCGGCAGTGCCGTTGACGGTGGTGAAGTCGATGCTGGCGGCGCCGGCGTCGAGCGGCCCGGAACGTGTGACTGTAATGACGGCTTCGAGCTGACTTTCGGAAACCTCGTAGGTTGCACTGGCCAGCGCAAACGTGATCGGCGATAGAGGCTGTCTCACGAGCGTACTTTCGGAATCGCTGTTGTTGCCCGTGTGGGGATCGATCTCGCCGCCGCTGACGCTGGCCAAGGCGGTCAACGTCCCTTCGGTCGTTGGCGTAAGCTGAATCTCGAAGGAGCGGGACTGGTTCGCTGGAATCGCGCCGAGCGGTTCCACGACTCCGCTAAAGTCGGCGCTGTCCGGCACGTTGACTGCGACTGCCACGTCCGTCGCGTCATCCGGTCCGTGATTCGTAACCGTGATCGTATAGGTCAGCAGTTGCCCAATGCTGACCGGGTCGGGCGAGTCGCCAATCGATACTTCCAGGTCGGCGCCGGTTGACTGCGTCAATCCGGTTCGCCACAGCTCAGCTCCATGCTCGCCGTCATCGGCATTGAAAAAGACCGTTCCTTTGCCGGCGACGAAATCCCCTTGCGGGAAGGAACTTTCCAGGCCGGGGCGGATGTCATGCAGAATGCCGGTCCCAGCCTCGGTCCCATCGCTGATCCACGGCTCGCAGTTGGTCGGAGTGCCGCCGTCGTCTCCACCGGTAACGTCCCCGCAGGCCACGAAGTACAGCGACTGGCCAATCGCGGTCAGGCGAAAAGCATTGGCACTCTCCAGCGGATTGAGGTCTTTGACGCGCATCGTCCCGGCTTCGGTCCCGTCGGTCTTCCACAGCTCGCTTTGTCCGAATTCATCGAAATGTTCGATGAAGAAATAGACCGAGTCGCCCAGTGGCGTGAAATCCGAGGGATTCGAGCGGTACGGCTCGATGCCATCCGTTCCCGGATAAATGTCCTTCACCAGCACCGTCCCATCGAATGTGCCGTCGCTCGTGTATAGCTCGCGGCCAGTTGCTGAGTCGGCGGAGAAGTACAGCAGATCGCCAATCGCCGTGATTTCGTCTGGGCGCGAGTGATTGGAGAAGCAGAACGCGGGTCGGCATGTCTGCCCTGGGTAAGTATCTCGGACGATTTCCGTTCCGGCTTCTGTACCGTTACTTCTCCACAACTCCTCTCCCGTGGACAAGTTGCCATGGCGAAAATAAATCACATTGCCCAGTGCGGTCAGCTCCTCCGGCCGGAAGCTGTTGCCGCCGCCGGGAAATACGTCCCTGGTGAGCGTCGTTCCGGCCTCGGTCCCGTCGCTTCTCCACACCTCGCGACCGCTTGTGCCGTCGTTGGCAGTAAAGAAGACCAGGCCGCCGGCGGCCACAATTTCCCGCGGTTCGGAGCCAGCCGTGCCCGGAAGGATGTCTTTGACCAAGGTAGTTCCGTCCTCGGTACCGTCGGTCTTCCACAGCTCCGCGCCGTAATCATTGTGGAAAGCCGTGAAATAAAGCTCGCCATCAAGTACGGCAAATTCCTGTCCCGGGAAGGACGAGAACGAGCCCTGACGGATGTCCTTGACCATCTGTGTGCCGAACTCGGTCCCGTCGGTCCGCCAGAGTTCGAATCCGTGCTCACCGTCGCTGGCGCTGAAATAGAGCTTCCCATCCAGCTCGAATCCCGCGCCGCTGGCTTCGTTGTTGGCTAGCAGCGTCGCATTCTGAGAGCCGCTAATAGTCCATAGCGACCGAGTGCCATCGGAATTGCCAGCGGAGAAGAAAACCGTGTCCCCCAGGCTGCCCAAGATGAAGGGATGCGAGCTGTCGGGTCCGGGGAAAAAGTCCTGCACGAGCGAAGCCCCGTCGAGCGCCAGCCGCGGCTCGAGCGTCTCGAGACGCAGTGGGAAGTAGCGCGACGCAACGCGGCTTAAGAACACCTGCCGACGGCAGCGGTTTAAGGACGAGGGGGCAGATCGGCGGCGTGATGAAATGAACATGCTGGCGCCTCGACGAGACAACTAGGGATGTGGTGGATGGCCTGGTTGAGTAAAATGCAAATTGCCGCGCCCGGGCGCGCAAAAACGCCGCCCGCGACCGCTCGCAAAGTGGTCCGCGGCCCAAATGCGGCCGGTGAGCACGGGTTTGGCGACTTTGGCTCACCGGCTGCTGTTTTTGTGTTGGGCGTTCATTAGCCTTCAGTCATTCGTTCGCTCCATATCGATAAGCGCTGCGGCTTCCGTCATCAACAAACGGGTGCTCTCCCCCGCCGGGTCGTTTCGCTCGATCCACTCTGCCGCATCGCGAAAAAGCTGCACTGCCCGCTCTCGCTGCTCCGCCTTCGATGCCTGCGGCTGCGCCGCATCGACTGCTCTGCTTGACGCTTGCTGCCACAGGCTCATGGCGAGCAGCAGCCGATTGGCCCCCTTGGGCCCCGGTCGCAGCTCCAGCGACCTTTCCAGCGCTTCGATCGCCGGATGCCAATCTGCTTTTTCTTTTGCCGCCGCTGCAGCACGGTAGTAAGCGCCCCCCAGCGTGCGCCAATAGTTGCCGCTTGCCGGCTGTAACTCGACGCCCCGCTGGGCCGCTGTCACGGCCAGCTCCGCATCGCGCAGAGGCTCGTACGGGCAGATGACAAGCATCCAGGCGAGCTGTTCCTGGTATCGCGCATGATCCGTGAACTCGGCCGCCAGGCTCTTTTGCACCGCGATCATCCGCTCGTAAATGTGCTGGGCTTCAGCGGCGCGACGGGACGCGGCAAGTCGCGGATGCAGTTCGCGATAATACTCCACGAGCCGCTCGCGATAATGCGGCGAGAGAGGAAACCGCGCGGTCAACCGCTCGAGAATTGCCAGAGCTTCTCGCGACGCATTCTCGGCGCTTTGGCTTGGGCCATCGTGCCACTGCAATTCGGCAAGGTGCATTTGCACGAGCGCGAGCTGCTCTTCGTAGGCGGGAATTCCAGGGTAATCGGCGGTAAGCCGCCGCAAGACGTCGAGCGCCTTATCCAAGTGGGGCAGCGCGAGCCGTGGCTGATCGGCATACACTTCCGTTGCCAATTCGCGGCAGGCAGTGGCCAGCTCCAATCTTAACCCCGGTCGGCCGGGAAACTCGCTCACCAGCCCTTCGCGCAGCATCAAGGAACGCTGGAGCGCCCTTTCGGAGTCAGCGACTCGTCCTTGCAGCCTGGCGATCAAGCCGAGCACTTCGTGGCAGCTCGCCAGGTCGGCCCGGTAGTTGGCGATGCGCGGATGATCGCGAACCAGGTTTTCCAGGATTTGCGTGGCTCGCTCGTACGACTGAATCGCTTTGCTCCGCTGGCCTAGCGTGCGCTCCAGGTCCCCCGTGAGCACATGAAAGCCGGCCAGATCACTCTGGAAGCCGACGGCCAGTGGATGCTCACGCGACAGCCGCTCCCAGACTGCGGCGGCTCGCTTGAGCGTGTCGAGTGCCGCCAGCGGATCGGAAGGGGGACGGGTCCCCCCATGCAGCGTGCGCCCCGCCTGATGAAGGCCAGCCAATTGTTGCTCCAGGGCGGCGGCATTTCGCTGATCGCCGAGAAGCTCCTCGACCAGGCGCAGGCTGTTTTGCAGGTGGGCGATCGCGTCGTCGTTGCGATCGATCAGATGACAGACCTGCCCGGCGCGAAAGTAGGCGGCCGCCAATTCGACTTTCAGCCCGCTGTCGCCGGCACGCTCCGCCAAAAATTCCTGATAGTAGCCCAGCGCCGCTTCGAGCAAATCTCTGCGCAAGGGTTGCAGCCCCGGTTCGTCCAGCAAATCGCTCTGACTGACCAGAGTGAAATAACGGTCTACGGCTTGTCTGGCCTTTTGGAAATTCTTTTCGGCCCGTTCCCTGGCCGCCACGGCAACCCGCCCAGCCTGCTTTTCACCGGAGAGGGCCTTTCGCGACTGCCGCTCGGCCGCCGTGGCGCGATAAGCCTGCGAGGTGCTGACGGCAATGCCCAGCAGCAGCGCCGCGGCTACAAGCCCTATGGTGGTGATGGCAATCTTGTTGCGGCGAGCGAACGACCAGAATCGATAAGAGATTGTCGGCGGACGGGCCTCGATTGGCTGGCCCGCCAGATGCCGCTCCAAATCGGCCGCCAGCGCGCTTGCCGATTCATACCGCTGCGTGCGGTCCTTGCGCAGACATTTCATCACCACCCAATCCAGCTCGCCTCGTAGTGCATGAGTTAGCCGAGGGGAAATTGGCCGGCGGTTCGCCGGATTGGTGGCCACGTCTTGCCCCAGCGTGCTGACTCGAGCGCTGGGCCTGGGCGGCTCGTCCTCTCGAATCATGCGGCGCATCTCATCGAAGTCCGCCGAATGCAGCCTTGCCTTCTCAAAAGGCGTGGTGCCAGTCAACAGCTCATAGAGCAGGACGCCCAGCGAGTAGACGTCCGTCCGCGTGTCGATGTCCAGGCCGCTGAGCGCCGCCTGCTCAGGGCTCATGTACATCGGCGTGCCCATCATCTGAGCGAAGTTCGTGAACAGCGTCCGTTCCGTTAGCTGTTGCCCGAGCGCTTTGGCGATGCCAAAGTCGATCACCTTGGCGACCGGCGTCCCGTCGTGCATGGTGACCAGCACGTTCGACGGCTTGAGGTCGCGGTGGATGATTCCCCTTTGATGGGCATGCTGCACGGCGCGGCAGACCGAGACGAACAATCTCAGCCGATCCGGGAGCGGCACCTGGTCCCGCTCGCAGTAGTCGGTGATGGGAATGCCGCGGACGAGCTCCATGACGAAAAACGGCCGGCCGGATTCCGTTGCGCCCACATCCAGCACCTTGGCGATGTGGGGATGATCCATGAGAGCCAGCGCCTGGTGCTCGGCCTCGAAGCGGGCAATCACTTGCCGCGTGTCCATTCCGGGCTTGAGCACCTTGAGCGCCACTTTGCGCCGCAGCGGCTCGAGTTGCTCGGCCATAAACACAACACCAAAGCCTCCTTCGCCGATCTGCTCGAGCAGCTTATAGGGACCAATCTGCGTCCCCGGAACCTCCGCCGGATGCATGTCGCCGGTGGACGGAACGACCAGTCCGGGCGGCGCCAAATCGAGCGGCCCGGCGGGCTGATCCAATGCGGCAATCAGCTTCTGCACGCGGTAGAGTAATTCCGGCTGGTCACGGCAGGCCTGGCGGACGTACGCTTCCCGCTCGGCTGGCCTCTGCTCCAGCGCGCTTAGGAAAATTTCTCTTTCAGCTTGGGCCTGATCGGTCATCCGGCTTGCCTCCGTAAGACAGTGCGTACAGCGATAACAACGCACCTCAGAAAAATTCCAAGTGGTGCGAAAATCTCTCTAGCGGATCTGGCTCGGGTCGTCGGCCTGCAATTCAGCGTGCAGCCACGCGCGGCCGTAAGCCCAGTATCGATCAGCCGTTGAGGTGGAAATCCCCAGAGCTTCGGCGGCCTGCGGTATGGTCAGTCCGCAGTAATAACGCAGCTTCACGAGTTCCGCCGCGACGGCGTCGATTTTCTGGAATTGTTCGAGCGCATCATTGACAGCCAGCAGATCGACCGAAGACTGAGGCGCCTCAATTTCAATCTGCTCCAGCGACTGCGGCTTCATTCCCGCCCCGCGCCGCTGGCTTTGCTTCCTGCGGGCCTGTTCCACCAGGATTCGCCGCATGGCCTCCGCGGCGGCGCCGAAGAAATGTCCGCGGCTATTGAACGACTGGCCTGGCGCGCCTCCCGCCAGCCGCAAATACGCCTCGTGGACCAGTGCCGTCGCCTGGAGAGTTTGCCCGGGCTTTTCATGGGCCAGTTTTGCTGCCGCGAGCTTCCGCAACTCGTCATAGACTAGCGGCAGCAGTTGATTAGCCGCCGATGGGTCGCCGGAATCAATCTTCGAGAGAATGCGGGTAACGTCAGACATGACCCTAATTGTGGCCGGGCTGAATCCCAATCGCAATCAACAAGAAACAGCTCTCCGCCGAAGGCTGGCTTGGCTCGTTCCGCCGGTCCAAACAGCCAACCAAGCTCTATTATGTGGGATAGTGGCGTTTTGGGCTCATGAACTCGAACAGCCGCGCCCGGTGTCGTTAGCAGGGCTGGCCGCACTTGCCGGCTTGGCGTTCGGCCTGTACCCCATGAGCATTTCGCCGGCGACTTGCACCATAGTGGGAATTGCTTTATGCAAGCCAATTCACTGCGGTGGTAAAAGGTAAGTTGCAGCCGCTGGGCCCGAGGGGACAGTGGCAATTGGCCAGTCAGGGTATCCAGACATGTGCCTGAAATCTCAGTGTCTCCTCTTCGCGTGTTTATTTGTCGCCTTTTTTTCCGGCCGAGCGATCTTGGCCCAACCGGACGTGGTCGATATCGCGTCCAAGGACTTGCGGGCCGCGGCGGGTCGGCTCGTGGAATCG
>Ga0075418_10003882_pt1 | contig 17026 bp, 20 predicted proteins | sample SoiMetdeltSBSDD2_FD_81776 | JGI IMG/M metagenome (GOLD analysis project Ga0075418, IMG submission 81776) | Bulk soil microbial communities from a Populus tree surrounding site in Tennessee, USA - Soil MetaG P. deltoides SBSDD2 | ecosystem: Environmental > Terrestrial > Soil > Tree plantation... | reverse complement strand
ATGTCCTGATTGCGAAATTCGCCTCACGCGGTGCCAGGCTCGCGTGCGAACTTCGGCAATCACAAGGGGATATGAGCCGCATCTATTTGCGAGCGTGATTTCAGATCGCCAGAAATTCGCTCCCATCTCGTGCGGACAACGCCTGCGAATTCTCGACCATCACTCTAGAGAACGCCATTGGCCTTGAACCACGCCGCCGCCCGGTTCCAGGCATCGTCGGCGGCATCCTTGCGATAGCTCGGCCGATAGTCGGCGTGGAAGCCGTGCGGGGCGCCGGGGTAAATCTGGAACTCGGTTTTCTTGCCGGCCGCCTGCAGTGCCGACTTCATCGCCTCGACCTGGGTGACAGGAATGCCTTGGTCGGCCTCGCCATAGAGGCCGAGCACCGGTGCCTTCACATCCGCCGCGAGCTCGGTGGCACTCTTCGGCCAGACGCCCTTCTGTCCGGGAGGGTCGACCAGCGAGCCGTAGAAGGCGACGCCGGCTTTTAGGTTGGGGCTGTTAGCGGCATAAACCCACACCACTCGGCCGCCGCGGCAGAACCCGATGATGCCGAGCTTGCTGGCGTCGGCGCCCTGGCTCTTGGCCCAGGCGGCCGTGGCATCGAGGTCGCCGATCAGCTCGGTGTCGGGCTTGGCGTTGACGATCGGCATCAATTCGGCCGTTGCTGTGATTTTCGTCAAGTCGACGCCCTTGCGGAAGTAGTAGTCGGGGGCCACCGCGAAGGCGCCGAGCTTGGCAAGGCGGCGCGTCACATCCTTGATGTATTCGTGCAGGCCGAACACTTCCATGGCGACCAGAATGACGGGTGCATTCTGAGCGTTGGCAGGCTTGGCGAAATAGACCGGCATGTCGCCGTCCGCAACCTTGACCTTGGCGTCGCCGGTGGCGAGGCCGCTGGTGTCGGTCGTCACCACCTGCGCCCGCACTGGACCGGCGGCCAGCGTGTAGCCGGCGGCGGAGGCGGCGGACGCGGTCATGAAACCACGCCGCGACAGGGGTGCAGTCTTGAGCAGCCCAACAACATCGGCAGGGAGTTCGTTCGGTTCGGCCATGCGCAGTCTCTCCACGTGATTGCCTTGCGGTCCGCCTTGCCGGGCAGGACTAAGCCAACAACCCAACTTGTCACGCCGGAAGCCATGCCTGCTTCGATCAAAGTGCCGTGACATCCCCAGCGCGGCAGTCACGTCTGTGTGGGGCTGGCGCACGGCCGGTGACGGCTACGCTCCGGTCGCGCGCTGCCCAACCCCATCTTTTCTTGTCAAAAGGAGAGAGATGGTGAGCCAAATTCACGGGCCAAGTTCACAGGCCCAATTCAGGGGCCAAATTCACAGGCCTGATAAACGAGCCGGCCTTGGCGATAGACGATGGGCGAGCGGGACCGCCGTGCTGATATTGTTGCTGACACTCAGCTATGTGCTCGCGCCCGCCAGTCCATCATCGGCATCGGTCTTTAATTCGGACACCAGCCCCGATCAGAGCACCGGCCCCACCGATCCCAACGGCCCCCCGCACTGAGAACGAAGCGGCCGATGCGGCGTCACGCTCGTGCCGACCATGGTCAGCTATCGGATATGCGATAGATGCTGGTGCGGAACTCCCTAGCATTCAGCACAGGCGCTCCTTGCTCAGTCGCAGCGGGCGGTCCTACCGTCGTTCTGCCTGTAAGGCGACTGCGCCAGATGCGTGCGAATGACGGAGCGGCAATGAGGGTGCTGCATTTTTACAAGACCTACCTGCCGCATACCCACGGTGGTGCGCAGCAGGTAATCTACGAAATATGCGAGGGAACGAAGCGCTACGGCATCGATTGCGAGGTGCTGGCCACGACCGCGCAGGAGAGCGACACGCGCATCGTCGGGCGGCATCGCGCGCATTTCCAGCAGCGCGCCGTCAAGTTCGCCTCGACCGACCTGTCAATGAGGACGTGAACGGACTACCGATGCGTTTGTCGGCTGGTCATGCGCCGTTGCGAGCTCTGCCCCGATACGGCTCGTGATCGGCGCGAGGACGTCAAGGTCAAACCGGCGCAAGTGTGCTCGCCTCGGTATCGCCGATCAGCGGCACGAAGCACACGTCGGCCAGGGTTTCCGAGACGAAGCTTTGCGTATCCTGCCGGGTTATGCGGATCAATTCCTGCGCCCACCGCGTGGGGCCGACCGGTATCACGAGGCGGCCGCCGATTTTGAGCTGGGCCTGCAACGCCGGCGGCACGCTCGGAGCGGCAGCCGATACCAGGATGGCATCAAACGGTCCCATGTCCGCCCACCCCTGGGTGCCGTCCGCGTGCTTGACGCCAACATTGGTGTAGCCGGCATCGCGCAAGGTGCGCGATGCCTTCTCGCTCAGTTGAGGGATGCGCTCGACGCTGTGGACCTCGCGCGCGATCACAGCCAGGACGGCGGCCGCGTAGCCGGATCCCGTGCCGATCTCGAGCACGGACTCTCCGCCTTTCAGCTGCAGGGCCTCGACCATGAATGCCACGATGTAGGGCTGGGAGATGGTCTGGCCCTTGCCAATCGGCAACGGCGCGTCGGCGTACGCACGATGGCGCAGCCGGCGCGGCAGGAACGCCTCGCGCGGCACTTTCTCCATGGCCGCGAGGACCAGAGGATCGTGTATCCCGCGCGCCATAAGGTGGCGTTCCACCATGCGCCTGCGCAGCTCGCTCATGCTTGCCATGCCAGCACCTCCGGCACTGCAACGGTGCTGATCGTATTCTGCCACAAGGGACGCTCCAGGTGAGCATCCACTTTCGCACTCCCGGCTAGCCGCGGCAGCACCGGGGGTTTGGGCCTCGCCCTTGAGATTGGCCACTTTCCACCCCATGTCCTTGATGCGCGTCATGCGGGGCGCCGACTCCCGCATATCTGCCTAAATTGGGGCTGGCGCCCACCCTCTCTTTGCACAGCTATGTCGCCGCCGGGTTGCCGAGCGGCTGTCGCCGGCGACCTGTGAAGCGCAACCGGGCGGGCAGGACAGGACAGCCATGAACGATACCGCATCAAGGCCGATCGACTACAAGACCCACATTCTGATTGGCGTTCGCGCCAACGGCGGCATGACGGTCATCTGCGACTGGCCACATGTGCCGACCCAAGCGCAGGTGCAGCAGGAAATTGACGGTGCGCGCGACGGATATGTCACATACGCGCTGTGCACGCCGACGTCCGTGATACCGGCGGGCGGCGAAACTGGCGGCGATGCATCAACCAGGTCGCGATTTGGAGGGGTCTGAAGCGGGACACGACGCGGGCATGCGTGGCCTCGACAAAACGGGGCGGGTCTTGTCTAAGAATGGACGTTATGGCCGGGCATGTATGATCCGGTTGGGGCAAGCGTGGAGGGGAAATAGCGTGAGCAGCGAACCGACAATTCAAACCAACGTCGACGTGTTCAGTGACAATGGCGCCTATTTCGTGCGGACCGAGATCGAGGCTCGCATCGTCAATGTGCATGGGCCAGTGTCGGACCTTGAGGCCGCCAAGCGCGAGCAGGAGAGGCACGTAGCCCGCCTGAAGGCATCAAAGGAGACGCTGCGACTGGAGCTGCAGCGCGCCACCGAGTAGCTGTCGCTGCCAACAACGGCTGCTGCGATCAACCTTTGCCGGTGAGCAGCAAGTCGATCCACGCGTTGAGGCCCGTCTGCATTGTCCAGCGCGGCTTGTAGCCGAGCTCGCGCTGGGCGCGGGCAATCGACAAAGCTCCCTTGCGCACGGATTGGGTACCGTCGACGAACTGCAGCGGTCCCGGACCATAGGAGATGTCGGCCTTGGGCAGGCGCGCCTTGATGATGCCCACCACCTCTGCGAAGGAGACCGCGACGCCGGTGGCGATGTGATAGGCGTCGTATGTGTGGCTGGGCCTGTCGAGCGCCAGCAGTACGCCCTGCACGACATCGTCGATATGCACCTGATCGACGGCGTAGCCCGCGCCGCCTGGCAGGTGCAAAGAGCGGCCGCTGACGGCGGCGTCCAGCAGGTTGCGGGGGGCCCTCGGGCGCGGAAAGTATGGCCCGTACACCCAGCAGGTGCGGGTGTGGATGCACTCCAGGCCATGCGCGGCGGCATAGTCGCGGGCCACCTGCTCGACCACGAACTTGGAGATGCCGTAGGGCTTGGTCGGCAGACAGCGGTGGTCCTCGTCGATGGTGTCGGAGAGGAACGGCCCGTAGATTTCCTCCGAGCTGATGTTGACCATGCGCCGCACGCCGAAAAAGCGCATGGCTTCGAGCAGATTGATGGTGCCCTCGACGTTGACGCGGAAGGTGCCGACCGGCGAGCCGACCGATGCCGGCACACCGACCACGGCTGCGCAGTGCACGATCTTGTCTGGCTTGCCGTCCTTGATGAGGCGCACCAGCAGGGGCCACTCGGTGATCTCGCCGGCGCTGAACGTCAGGCGTGGATTTTGCTCGGCAAGCGTTTGCAGGCGCGGGCTCATAGCGACGTCGGTCGCAATAACGTCGTCAGCGCGTGCCAGCAGGGCTTCGGTCACGCCGTAGCCGATGAAGCCGCTTGCCCCGGTTACGAGCACGCGCGCCATGCGAGCCTCCTGTCAGCCGTTCGTGGACTTGAAGCCGGCTTGCACCAGGCGTCGCGCGCTGTCCTCGATCTGGGTGTCGGCATGCGCGGCGATGATCTCCAGCACGGGCAGCTGCCGGTGGCCGATCTCGGCAAGGACGGGCGGCACCACATCGAAGGGTACGTCACCGAGACCGACCGCGTCGTGCCGGTAGACCCGTTGATTGGTGTCGGACAGGTGCACGAGCGCAAGGCGCGGCTTGGCGATCCTGATGCCCTGCGCGATGTCTTCCTTGATGAAGTGGCCGTTAGCGACGTCGTAGACGACACCGATGTCGTCGCTGCCGAAGGTGTCGAGCGCGGCCATCAGATCGGCGATGCCTGGCAGGAATGCGAAGGGCATGTTCTCGGCCAGCAGGCGCGTGCCCGCTTTCTTGGCGAGCGGCACGAGACGCTCGAGGCCGCGGAAGAAGTGGCCCAACAGCTGATCGCGGGGCATGGGCAGCAGCGGGTTGGCCTTGCCGGGGCCTACCACGACGCCAGCGGCGCCGAGTTCTCCGGCCAGCGCGACGATGCGCTCCAGATGATCGAGGCAGAGCGCGCGCATATCGTCGGATGCCGCGGCGATGTTGACGTCGATATTGGGCATGTTGATCGTCACGATGCGCGCGCCGAGGCTGTCGGCGTGTCGGCGCAGGTTGACGCGATCGGCGGCGCTCATGGCCTTGGGCCACATATGCCCGGGATAGACCATTAGCTCGAAGTCGCGATAGCCGCGGCCGGCGAGTTTGGTGAGAAATGCCTCGGCCGTGTGGTCGATCGTGTACGAATAGGAGTTCATGCCGAACACGGGCTGCGCTGCGCTACTCATCGAGTGTCCCCTGTCTCCCATGTGGCCTGGCCGGCGAGCATATCGCGCCAGGTGATGGTCGGCTCGTAGCCCAGCACCTCACGCGCCTTGGTGATGTCGATCACCGAGGCGAGCGGATTGGCCTTGTAGTAGTGGGGCCGGCGCACTTCGGGCACCTTGCCCCAGCGCTCGGCGGCTATTTCCAACGTCGGCTTGGTGTTGAGGCCGTCGCCGGCGGAAATGGTGAAGAGATCGTAGCCGCGATAGTCGATCTCCAGCGTCTTGTGGAAGCCCTGCGCAACATCCTGCGGCGCGACGTAGGCCCAGAAATGGTAGTTCTGGGGGTCGCTGCCGCGCGCTTGCAACTCGGGGTACTCGGGCGGGAAAACGATGTGCACGGGCCGGATGCCGAGCACTTCGAGTTTGCGCCGCGCAGCAAAACTCTCGGCAATCGTCTCGGTGACGCGCTTGCTGAGCGAGTAGAACTCGATGGGACGACAGGGGTGGGCCTCGTCGACCGGCAGATATTTCGGCGGCCAGTCAGGGGGATTGTAGGACAGGCCGAACACGGAATCGCTGGAGGCCACGGTGACGCGGCGTACGCCTGCATCCTCGGCAGCCTGCATCACCACCCAGGCACCCTGCACGTTGGTATGAAACGTGACCGGGGCCGGCGCGGTGCGCGGATTGGGAATGGCGGCCAGATGGATGACGGCGTCCTGGCCCTGGAACGCCCGCCGCATGGCCGCATGGTCGGTGATGCTCGCGCAGATGTACTCGACGCCTTTCGCTAGTCCGGTCGGGCTGGCAGCGATATCGAGGACGGTCACCTGGCAGTGTTTGGCCAGCCGATCCACCACGCTGCGGCCGAGCTTGCCCGCGCCGCCCGTCACCACGACCTTGTCGAATTTCACGCCGTCCTCGCTGCGCGTCCCGGAATTTTTGCGCAGATTATTTTCACCATTTGCGAAGTCAACCCAAATTGTGAGAAACGTAGGGCGACACGCCGCCCGCTGGGTGGCCGTATCTTTGATCGATCGGGCGCGGAGGTGAGCATGCAGGCTGCGGCAAAAACCGAGGACAAGAGCGTCGCCACCATTCCGCAGCTGATCGGCGGCCAGTGGCTGGCTGCGGCCGAAACCGTTGCGGTGCGCGATCCTTACCGCGGCACCGTCATTGCGCGCGCGCCCCGGTCCAGCGTGGAGGATCTGCAGGCCGCGGTCGCGGCCGCGGTGGCGGGCAAGCCGGTGATGGCTGCGATGCCGGGCTACAAGCGCGCCGAGCTGCTGCGGCGCGTGGCCGCTCTCCTCAACGCGCGCGTCGACCAGATCGCCGCGGTGATGGCGCGCGAGACCGGCAAGGCGATCAAGGACTGTCGCGGCGAGGTGGCGCGGTCGCAGGACACCGTGCAGCTGTCGGCGGAAGAGGCGATCCGCATCGAGGGCGAGCAGGTGCCGCTTGACGGCAGCGCCATGGGTGCCGGCAAGATTGCCTTCCTGCTGCGCTTTCCGGTCGGGGTCGTGGCGGGCATTACTCCTTTCAACGCCCCGTTCAACCTGGCTTGCCACAAGGTGATGCCGGCACTTGCGGCCGGCAATACCATCGTGCTGAAGGCGCCGCCGCAGTCGCCGGGCGTGGTGCATGAGATCGCCAAGCTGTGCGTCGACGCGGGAGCGCCGGCAGGCTCGGTGAACGTGCTCTACGGCGACGTTGTGGGGCCGGCGCTGGTGCGTCATCCAGATGTCGACTTCATCACCTTTACGGGCTCAAGCCGGGTCGGTGCCGAGATCAAGGCGGCATCCGGGCTCAGGCGTGTGGCGCTGGAGCTTGGCGGTGACGGGCCGACCATCGTGGCCGCCGACGGATCGGTGGAGGAGAGCGCACCGATCGCTGCGAGAAATGCCATGCGGCTCGCCGGCCAGAGCTGCATCTCGGTGCAGAACGTCTATGTGCACGAGAGCCTGTACGAGGCGTTCGTGGCGCGCCTGGTGCAGGAGGTAAAGACCCTCAAGACCGGCGATCCGCTCGATCCCGCCACCGACGTTGGCACGCTGATCGACGAGGCGGCGGCCCAGCGCGTCGAGGCCTGGGTGCGTGAGGCCGCAAACCAGGGCGCGCGCGTGCTGACCGGCGGCCGCCGCAACGGCGCCCAGATCGAGCCGACCGTGCTCGTCGACGTCAAGCCGAACATGCGCGTGGTTTGCGAGGAAGTGTTCGGCCCCGTCGTCAGCGTGCAGAGATTCAAGGACATCGACACGGTGTTCGAGTTGATCAGCACGAGCCGGTTCGGGCTGCAATGTGGTCTGTTTACCCGCTCGCTCGACCTCGCCATGCGTGCGGTGCGCTCGCTGCGCACCGGCGGCGTGATCCTGAATGGCACCTCGACGTTCCGTACCGATCAGCTGGCCTACGGCGGCATCAAGGACAGCGGCATCGGGCGCGAAGGTCCCAAGTACGCGATCCGCGACATGACGGACGAGCGGCTTGTCGTTTTCAATCTTTGATTTTTTGCCAGGAGGAGCTCGTGACCGCACCCGAGCAAGACATCGTGACCGCATCGAGCACCGAGTCGCGCGGCGAATCCATGAAGGAGCGCGGCGGCGTCCAGTCGATCGAACGAGCCTTCACCATTCTGGAAGAAGTGGCCAGCCACCGCGAAGGCATTCGGCTGGGCGAGCTGAGCCGCAAGGTCGGGCTGCATACCAGCACCACGTTCCATCTGGTCAAGACCATGCTGATGCTGGGCTATTTGCGGCAGATGCCTGACGACAAGACCTACCGCATCGGCACACCGGTGTTTCGGCTGGCGGCCAGTGCGCTCGACGAGCTTGAGATGGCAACGTTGGCCAAGCCGGTTCTGGAAAGCCTTTCGGCGAACACGGGCGAGACCAGCCATATCGCGGTGCGCGCCGGCGACGACATCGTTGTGTTGGCGCGCACGGTTGGAGCCGGCCCGTTCCAGCTTGCCGATCGCGTCGGCGCCGTGCGGCCCGGCCACTGCACGGCGATCGGCAAGATCTTGCTGGCGGCGCTGAGCCAAGCGCAGCTGGAGGCTTATCTCGCCCGCCGCCCGCTTGCTGCGCTGACGCCCAAGACCATTACGGACATCGATTTACTGCGACGCGAGATTGCCGCCGTGCGCAACAGCGGCATTGCCTATGATGATGGTGAATACAGCGCGGAGGCGCGCTGCGTCGCGGTTCCGGTCAAGGATTTCTCTGGCGAGGTGCGGGTCGCAATCGGTATCTCGGGCGCGGTGTGGCGTCTGTCATTGCAGTTGCTCGAGGAAAAATCGCGTTTCGTGCGCGAAGCGGCCGAGCACATGTCGGCTCAGTTCGGCTTTGTGCCTGGTGCAGCCAAGGCGCCCGCGCCGGCCAAACGTCGAGGCGCAAACGGCCGCAACCGCTGAGCTTTTCTGTTGACACCGGGCCCTATGCCTCTAGTATTTTTTCACAAACTGAGAAGGCATCCCGTAATGAGAAATACGGGGGCTGGAGGAACAGGCGTCATCCGGTGCCCTAAAGGGTCGATCTGGTCGACGCGGGCCCCAAGGGAAAGCAGGCAATGATCCTCGTCACGGGCTCCATGGGCCACGTTGGCTTCGAGGTCGTCCGACAGGCAGTTGCGCGCGACCATCGGGTCATTGCCGCCTATCGGGGTACATTCCGGGCCCGCGACGCCGAGGCGCTCGGCCGCAATGTGACCTGGGTGCGGGCCGATCTCGCCGATGCGGCTGCCATCGCGGCTATTGCCGACACGCACAATATCCAAGGCGCCATCCATAGCGCCGCCGTTCCCAACGACAGCGTCGCACGTCCTGATCCTTTGGGTGCCATCAAGTCGAACGTGGGGGGCGTCGCCAGCCTGCTCGAGCAAGCGCGGCGGCACGGCTGGCGCCGCTTCATTAATGTCAGCACCGGCTCGGTGTTCCAGAACGCGCCCGATCCGGTGACGCCGATCCTCGAGGGCCAGGTGCCTGCGGTCACCAACATCTACAGCACCACCAAGTATTGCGGTGAGTTGCTGACGACGATGTACCGCTCGCAGTTTGAGGTATCCGCAGCAACGGTGCGCATCTCATGGGTGTACGGCCCGCCGCTGGTGCCGCGCGTTCGCGACAATCCGAGAGGGCCGATCCCCTGGTTTCTCAGGTGCGCGCTTACCGGCGTACCGGTCGAGGACGGCGCCGGCAACGACTTCCTGGCGAGCTATACGCATGTCGGTGACGTCGCGGCCGGGCTGCTCGCGGCCTACGAGACCAGGACGCTGCGCCACCCGGTCTATCACCTAGGTTGGGGCAAGAATTTCTCCACGGCCGAGGTGGTGCGGGCCGTGCGCGCCGCCGTGCCGAAGGCAGTGATTTCTGTCGGGCCGGGTACGGCGCCTTGGACGGACCACACCCGCATGCGCGGGCCACTGGCCGGCAACCGGCTGTTCGAGGACGCAGGCTTCAGGCCAAGCCTCGACCTGGACAAGGGCGTTGCCTTGTTCGCCGACTGGATGCGCAAGCACGAAGGGGAGTGGAAATGAGCGCGGCCGGCGCACATTCGCAGATCGTCAAGAGGTCGCAGCTCGGCGTGTGGCTCGCCCAGGCGCCAGGAGCCGTCTACCTGCTCGCCGTGCTGTCGATCGGCCTGACCATCCTCACGCCCAATTTCTTCTCGATCGCCAACCTGACCAACGTCACGCTGCAGATCGCCGTGCTGGTGATCGTGGCGCTCGGCATGACGCTCGTGATCCTGACCGAGGGCATCGACCTAAGCCTCGGCCCGGTGTTGGGGCTGTGCGGCGTCGTGATGGGCATGATGGTGGTGACCGACTGGCCGCTGTGGATGGCGCTCGGTGCGGCTATGCTGATCGGCGCTGCCTTCGGCGTCGTCAACGGTACGCTGGTGTCCTACGTCGACATGCCGCCGTTCATCGTCACGCTCGGCACGTTCGGCATCGCCCAGTCACTCGCTACCATGCTGACCGAGGGCAACTCGGTGACGGGGCTTCCCGATTATGTGCGCTGGTTCAACGACGGCGCGCCACTCGGCATCCCCGTGCCGCTGTGGGCCACCGCGGCCGTGTTCGCGCTGACCTACGTGCTTCTCTACCGCACCAAGTTCGGCCGCTACACCTTTGCCATCGGCGGTAACCGGCGGGCGTTGGTGCTGTCGGGCAGCAACGCGCGCTTCTATCAGGTGCTGGTGTACGTCTACGCGGGCGTGCTGACAGCGCTGGCGTCGTTCATCATGACCGCGCGCCTGAATGCGGCGCACCCGACCATCGGCGTCGGCCTCGAGTTCGATGCCATTGCCGCAGTCATTCTCGGCGGCACATCGTTCGAAAAAGGGCGAGGCGGCATCCTCGGCACGCTGATCGGCGCTCTGGCGGTTGGTGTGCTGCGCAACGGCCTGAACCTGATGGGCGTGTCCACCGAGTGGCAGGTCGCCATCGTCGGGCTGATTATCATCGGCGCGGTCAGCCTCGACTCGATCCGGGGGCACTACGCATGAGCGTTGCCGTAGCGAGCCGGCCGGCGGGCCACCTATTCGGGATGTCGCCCGACCGGTTGTTCGTCGTGCTGTCGCGGCTTGTTGCCCTGACCGCGCTGATCGTCACGCTATCGATCCTGTCACCCTACTTCCTGACCTGGAACAACCTCATCAACGTGCTGCGCCATGCGGTACCGCTGTTCATCATGTCGGCAGGCTTGACCGTCGTCGTGCTGACCGGGGGCATCGATCTTTCGGTCGGAGCGGTGCTCGGGCTGTCCGCCTGCCTCGCGGCATCCCTGATTGCCGGTGGTCACCCGGAGCTAGGCATCGCCGCGGCGCTGGGAGCGGGTCTGGCCTGCGGCCTCGTCAACGGCATGCTGGTTTCCTACGCGCGCATCCCTTCCTTCATCGCCACCTACGGCATGCTGTGGATCGCCAACGGCATGGCCTACGTGTTCATGCAGGGCGAGGTCATCTACGGGCTGCCGGCTGCCTTCCGCACCATTGGCACGGGCATGCTAGGGGCGATCCCAGTGCCGATCCTGATCATGCTCGGCACACTGCTGATCCTGCACGTCATCATGCACCGCACGCCGTTCGGCGTCGGCGTCTACGCTATCGGCGGCAACCCGGTGGCGGCGCGACTGTCTGGCATGCCGGTGCGGCGCCGCCTGGTCATTGTCTATGTGCTGAGCGGGTTCATGGCGAGCTTTGCCGGGCTGATCGTGATCGCGCGCACCAATGCCGCCGATGTCAGTCTCGGCGAGGAGCAGTTGCTGCCGGCCATCGCAGCCGTGTGCCTGGGCGGCACCTCGCTGTTCGGCGGGGTCGGTGGGGTGGCCGGCACCGCGGTCGGCGCCCTCATCCTGGCGTTGGTGCTGAACGGCATGAACCTGCTCGGGGTCAAGACGTTCTGGCAGGCCGGCGTGCTCGGCCTCATCATTCTCTTATCCGTGCTTGCCGACCAGGTGGTGGGCGGGCGGATCAACAGAACATCCACGTGAGTGGAGGTAATGGCGACTAGGCATTGAGAAGGAGGAAACCAATGACAATCACTCGCCGCAGTTTCACGACGGGCGCCCTCGCGCTCGGCAGCGCCGCCGCCACCGGCGCGCTAGCCATGCCCGCATTTGCGCAGGGCAAGAAGCCGACCGTTGCGTTCTTCGTGAAGAACGTGACGAACCCGTTCTGGAAGGCCTGCCGCATCGGCGCGGAGAAGGCCGCCAAGGAGCTCAACATCGACCTCGAGGTCGTCGCGCCGACCAAGCCCGACAACATCGAGGAGCAGACCCGCCTCGTCGAGGACTGGATCGTCAAGAAGCCCGACGCATTCGTGTTCGTGCCGGTCGACTACAAGGCGCTGGTGCCGAGCATCCAGAAGGCCAACAAGGCCGGCATCCCGATCATCAACTACAACAACAAGATGACCGACATCGACAAGGTCACCTTCATCGGTTCGGATGACGAGCTGTTCGAGTACGAGATGTGCAAGTACCTGTTCAAGTCGCTGAACGGCAAGGGCAAGGTCGTGCATATCGATGGCGTGCCTGCGGCCATCACGGCGCAGATGCGCAAGAAGGGCTTCGAGCGGGCCGTGAAGGAGAACCCCGGCATCGAGGTGCTGGCCTCCCAGCCCGGTCAGTATCGCCGCCTGCCGGCTCAGCAGGTGTTCGAGAACTTGATGCAGCGTTTTCCCGAGATCGACGCGGTGGTCTCGGCCAACGATGACATGGCGGTGGGCGTCGTCGAGGCGCTGCACGCGGCAGGACGCGGCGGCAAGACCAAGGTGGTCGGCATCGACGGCATCCCGGATGCGATCCAGGCGATCGCCGAGGGCAAGATGTTCGCCACCGTCGACTTCTCGGGCCACGACCAGTCGTATCTTGCCGTGCAGGCAGCGGTGCGCACGCTGAAGGGCGAGAAGGTGCCACCGGAGATCCTGCTGCCGGTGTTCATCATCGACAAGGACAACGTTGCCAAGGTGGCCCGTACGCCTGAAGAGCGGGCGGTGCCGTCCTGGGACAAGACCGTCAAGAGCTGATATATCCACTAGCTGAGCGGGCCGGAGGGCGAAAGCTCTCCGGCCTTGCTCGATTAGAATGCCAGAGGCGCGCGCAATGACTGAAACCACTCCCACGCTGGAAATGCGGGAAATCTGCAAGCGTTACGGTGGCGTGCAGGCGCTGGCCGACGCATCGATCAAGATCTATTCGGGAGAGGTGCACGCCCTGGTCGGCGACAACGCGGCCGGCAAGTCGACGCTGATCAAGATAATGTCCGGCGCGGTGACGCGCGACTCAGGCACAATCTTCTTTGCCGGCCAGGAAGCCCACGTCGACACTCCGCGCGCGGCCAAGGCGCTCGGCATCGAGACCGTCTACCAGGACCTGGCGCTGGCCGATAATCTCGACGTGCCCGCCAACGTCTTCCTAGGGCGCGAGCTGACCCACAAGGGGTTGCTGCGCGGATTTCTGGATCTGCGCAAGATGGAGGAGGAGGCGCGCCGGCTGCTCGGGCGCCTCAAGATCAACATTCCCTCGACGCGCCAGAAGGTGCGGTCGATGTCCGGTGGTCAGCGCCAGTCGATCGCGATTGCGCGCAGCGTCTACTTCAATGCCAAGGTGGTGATCCTGGACGAGCCAACCGCGGCGCTGGGCGTGGAAGAGACGCGCAAGGTCTACGACCTCGTTCGCGAGATGCGTGCCCAGGGCCTGGCCGTGCTGATGATCAGCCACAACATGAACCACGTGTTCGAGCATGCCGACCGGATCACGGTGATGAAGACGGGCCGCGTGGTCGGCACGCGGCGTACGGTCGAGACCTCGCACGAGGAGATCCTGCGCATGATTGTCACCGGCTCCATGCAGCCGACGCCGCCGTCGGAGCCGACCGGGCGCCAGACGCTGCGGGCGGTTGGCTGATCTATCACCCCAGGTCGACAAGGATGACGTTGTGAACGTCGCAGTCATAGCGGGCGCCACCGGCGCTGTTGCGTCGAGGCTGGTCGAGCATCTGGACGCATCGGGCTGGGAGGTGGTCGGGCTGTGCCGTCGGCCGCGGCCTGCTCACGGCCGCGTTCGCTATGTTGGTGTCGATCTGCTGGATGGTGCGTCGGTGGCGCAGGCGCTGCACGGCGAGCCCAAGGCAACGCACGTGTTCTATTCGGCTCGCGCCAAGTTTGGCGAAGGCGGCCTGGAGAACGTCGAGGACAATGTCGCCATGCTGCGCAACGTGCTGGATGCGGCCGAGGCCAACTGCCCGGGGCTGGCGCATGTGCATCTGGTCGAAGGCGGCAAGTGGTACGGCCAGCACCTCGGCGCCTATCCAACGCCGGCCAAGGAAGATGACGAGCGACACATCCCGCCCAACTTCTACTACGACCAGGAGGACTTGCTGCGCAGCCGGCAGGCCGGCAAGCCCTGGGCCTGGTCGTCGTCGCGGCCCAATGTCATCTGCGACTTCGCGCCGGGACGGGCGCGCAACATTATCTCCATCGTCGGAGCCTACGCGGCGATCTGCCGAGAGCTTGGTGTGCGGCTCGATTTTCCAGGCCACCCGCATCAGTTTCGCTCGCTGACCGAGGTGACGGATGCGGGTCTGCTGGCGCGCGGGCTGGCGTTCATGGCCACGGCGCCCGCGTGTCGCAACCAGGCGTTCAACATTACCAACGGCGACGTATTCCGCTGGCAGCGGCTGTGGCCGCGCATCGCCGCCGCATTCAAGATGACGCCGGGCGTGGTGCGCACCATCACGCTCGCCGACTGGATGCGCGACAAGGATCCGGTCTGGCAGCGCGTGACCGAAAGGCATGGCCTGCGGCTGAGCCGCCTTGAAGAGATCGCGCAGTGGACCTTTGCCGATTGGCTGTTCCGCCAGACCTATGACATCGTCTCCAGCACGACCAAGCTGCGCCGAGCCGGCTTCCACGAGGCGGTGGACACCGAAGAGATGTTCCTGGAGCAGCTCGCCCGCTATCGCGAGGCGCGCATTCTGCCCTGAGGAGAGCGTGATGCGTTTCGGCAAGGTATTGATGACCGGGGCCGGCGGCTTGCTGGGCGGCTACGTGGCCCGCGAGTTGGCGGGCAAGGCGCAGATCTCGGGCCTTGATATCGCCAGCCCGCTAGGTGCGGAAGGTATCGGTACGTTCACGCGGGGCTCGATCGAGGATCCGGCGGCCGTGACGGCGGCCATGAAGGGGCAAGACGCCGTCGTGCACATCGCCGCCCGGCCCAACATCTGGAGCGGCCAGGGCCACGAAATTATGCACACCAACGTGACGGGTACCTGGAACGTGCTGCAGGCAGCCGAGGAGGCGGGCGTCAAGCGCGTCATCCTCACCTCCAGCGACTCGGTGATCGGCTTTACGGTGCTGCAGGGATCGATGCTGCCGCCGGACTATCTGCCCGTGGACGAGACGCATCCGCGGCGCCCGACCGATGCCTATGCCATCAGCAAGAAGCTGTGCGAGGAGTTGGGCCGCAGCTTCGCGGAACGCGGCAAGCTCGAGGTCGTGGTGCTACGGCCGGTGTATGTGCTCTATCCCGAGTTCGAAGGCGAGGTGCGGGCGCGTGCCGCCAACCCGACCACCTACACGGGACCGGCGGCGGGTGGCCGGCAGCCGGCGGGCGGCGGCGTGATGTGGCACTATGTCGATCCGCGCGACTTGGCGCGCGCCTATCGACTGGCGCTGGCGGCCGACAAGCCGGCGTTTGGCCCGTACTTCATTTGCGCGCGCACGACGCTGGCGCCCGAGCCCACCATCGAGCGGTTGGCGGCGCGGATGGGCCGGCGCATCCCGGTCAAGCGGCCGCAGGTGTACGAGCAGAGCCCGCACGCGCCGCTGTACGATCTCACGTTCGCCGAGCAACAGCTTGGCTTCGTCGCCGAGCACGATATGCGCAGCCTGCTCTATCCGGAGACGTGATCGTGGCGGTCTTGCACACGGCGCATCTGCGTTCCACACCCGCGGCGGTGGAGCAGTACAAGGCGCGCCTGTTGCAGCACGCGCGCAACAGCCTGGAGCGGGAGAAGGGCGGCTGCCTGCGCTTTGATGTGCACCAGGACAAGCAGGATCCGACGTTGTTCCTGCTGATCGAGATCTATTGCGACGAGGCGGCCTTGGCGGCGCATCGCAACTCGCCGCACTTTCTGGCCTACCAGCAGGATACGCAAGACTGGGTGGCTGAGCGGATGTGGTGGTACTGGACGCCGCTCGAGCTGCCGCCCGCGTGACACGACGGAGATGGCAATGATGAGCCAGCAATCGGGCCGCTTTCTGCCGGTCGACCTTACCGGATCGCGCGTGGTGGTGACGGCGGCGGCGACCGGGATCGGGTACGTCATCGCCGAGGCTTTCCTGTCGCGCGGCGCGCGCGTTGCCATCTGCGACGTTAATCGCGACGCCCTGGATAAGGCGGCGCAAAGCCTCGCAGGCGCGCTGGTGCGGCACGTCGATGTAGCGCGTGCCCACGCCGTAGCCGGCTTCTTCGTTGACGTCGACAAGGAATTGGGCGGCGTCGACGTGCTGGTGAACAACGCCGGCATCGCCGGGCCGACCGCCAATGTCGAGGATGTGACGCCGGAGGCATTGGCCGAGACGCTAAATGTCAATGTTGCCGGGCAGTTCTACGCGGCCAGGCACGTGACGCCCGGCATGAAGGCGCGGCGCAGGGGCTGTATCATCAACCTGAGCTCGATCGCGGGCCGGCTGGCGTTTGCCATGCGTAGCCCGTACTCCGCCTCCAAGTGGGCAGTGGTGGGCTTCAGCAAAAGCCTGGCGGCGGAACTGGGCGAGTTCGACATCACGGTCAACGCAATCCTGCCGGGTCACGTGCGCACCGAGCGCTTCAGCCGCGTGGTGGCCGCCAAGGCGCGCGCCGTCGGCATGCCGGAAGACGAGATGCGCCGCCGCTATCTCGAGCCGGTCTCGCTCAGGCGCAACGTCGAGATGGAGGACATCGCCAACATGGCGCTGTATCTCGCCTCGCCGTTCGGCCGCAACATCACGGGCCAGGCGCTGAGCGTATGCGGCGACGTGCAAATGATGCGCTAGAGTCTTTCCGCATTAGATCGAAGCGTATCCTGCGTTTCGGAGGTAGCTGGCGCACTCTGCTGAGGTGAAGGCTTCGAGCAGGCGGCCGATGCGGGTGCACACGCCATCTGTCGTGCGT
>Ga0075418_10003875_pt1 | contig 17030 bp, 17 predicted proteins | sample SoiMetdeltSBSDD2_FD_81776 | JGI IMG/M metagenome (GOLD analysis project Ga0075418, IMG submission 81776) | Bulk soil microbial communities from a Populus tree surrounding site in Tennessee, USA - Soil MetaG P. deltoides SBSDD2 | ecosystem: Environmental > Terrestrial > Soil > Tree plantation... | reverse complement strand
CTGCTCGAGGCAGGCTCCCGGGTCGAGGACATCCGCCAGGCGCAGGCCCAGGTCGATGCGGCAGCCGCCGAGACCGCAGCCGCCGAGGCCGAGCGGCGCGCCGCCGAAACGGATCTTCAGCGGTTCGAGGCGCTGCTCCAGGCCAACGCCGGATCGCAGAAACAGCGGGACGATGCGAGCGCCAGGGTGAACGTGGCGCGCGAGCGGGAGCGGGCAGCCGGCGATCGGGTGCGCGCCGCTCGTGAAACGCTCGCGCGCTTCCAGGCCGGCGCACGACGCGAAGACATCGACGCGGCCCGGGCGCGCGTGTCCGTCGTCGAGGCGCAGCTCGCCCAGCTCGACAAATCACGCACCGACGCCACCGTGGCTGCGCCGGTCAGCGGCATCGTGACGCAGAAGCTGGTCGACGCCGGCGAGATGGTCGCGCCGCGTATGCCGCTCCTCGTCATCACCGACCTCGATCACGCATGGGCGAACCTCTTCGTCCCTGAGCCTCTGATGCCGCGCGTCGCGCTCGGCCAGGCGGCAACGGTGCTGACTGATGCCGGCGACCAGGTTGCCGGCAAGGTGACGTTCATCTCTCCGCAGGCGGAGTTCACCCCCCGTAACGTCCAGACTGCCGACGAGCGATCGAAACTCGTCTACCGCATCAAAGTGTCGGTCGACAACAGCGCCGGCGTGCTCAAACAGGGCATGCCGGTCGATGCGGAGCTGGGGGCTGGCGCGCCGAAGTCGCAAGGCACCGGAGGCGGGCGTTGAGCGCGATTGAGTTCAACCGCGTCGTCAAGAAGTACGGCGCGACGCAGGCGCTCGACGGCGTGACGCTGGAGGTGCAGCGCGGCGAGATGTTCGGGCTGATCGGATCCGACGGCGCCGGCAAGACCACGGCCATCCGCCTGATGTGCGGTCTGCTGCATGTCGACGCGGGCAGCATTCGCGTCCTGGACCACGACCCCGTGCGGCAGCATCGCGCGCTGACCGAACGGATCGGCTACCTGTCGCAGCGCTTCAGTCTATATGGCGATCTCACCATCGACGAGAACATCGCCTTCTTTGCCGAGATCCACGGTGTGTCGCAGTACCAGCGCCGCCGCGACCAGTTGCTCGACATCACCCAGCTCACGCCCTTTCGCGCGCGGCTGGCCGACAAACTGTCCGGCGGCATGAAGCAGAAGCTCGCGCTGGCGTGCACGCTCGTCCACGAGCCCGAGCTGATCCTGCTCGACGAGCCGACCACCGGCGTGGATCCCGTTTCACGGCGTGAGTTCTGGAAGCTGCTGTCGGAGTTCCTCTCGCACGGCATCACCATCCTGATGTCGACGCCCTACCTGGACGAGGCCGAACGGTGCAGCCGCGTCGCCCTGCTCCACGAAGGGCGGCTCCTCGCCTGCGACGAACCGTCGCGCCTGCGCGCCGCGATGCCGGGGGCCGCCTCGCTCGAAGACGTCTTCATCGCGCGACTTACGACAAAGGGTGCAATCTCATGATCGCGATCGCCCGAAGCGACTCAACACGAAGGCCGCGATGGATACGAAGGACACGAAGGAAACGAGTACTAAAAAGTTTCGTGCCCTTCGTAATCTTCGTGTCTTTCGTGTTTGTTCTTTTGTCGGCGGGTGACGCAGCGGCGCAGGAACTTCGCCTGTCGCTCGCGGACGCGCAGGCCCGCGCCGTCGCGGCCAGCCATCGCCTGGCCGAGGCGCGCGCCCGGGCGGCGACGGCGGAGGCGGCGGTGGCGGTGCGTGAGGCAGCCGATCGTCCAATCGTCGGGCTTGGCGCCGGCTATACGCGGACGAACCACGTCCTCGAGTTCGCTTTCCCCGGTCCAGGCGGCCGGCCGCAGGTGGTCTATCCGGATGTTCCGAACAATTACCGGACGAGACTCGATCTGCAGTGGCCGATCTACAGCGGCGGACGTACTGATGCGCTCGAGCGAGCGGCGCGGGCAGAGTCGTCCGCGGCAGCCGCCGACGTGGCGGCGGCACAGGCGGACCTCCGGCTCGAGGTGGCGCGCGCATTCTGGGCGGTGTTGACGGCGCGCGCCGCGACGGAAGTGCTGAACCGCAGCCTCGAGCGCGCACAGGCGAATGTCGCCGATGTGCGCCAGCGCTTGAACCAGGGTCTTGTGCCACCCAACGAGGTCGCGTCGGCCGAAGCGCTGGAATCGCGTCAGCGGATGCTGCTGATCGAGACGCGCAATCAGGGCGACCAGTCATCCGCAGAACTCGCCCGGTTGCTCGGCGAAGACGTGCTGCAACGCATCGAACCGGACGCTGACCTGGAACTGGAAGCACCGGTAGCGGCATCGTTTCAGGGCCTGGTGGCGGATGCGCGATCGACCCGTGAAGAGCGTCGAGCGCTCGAACAGCGGATCACCGGAGCCGAGCAGTTGGTGGTGGCCGCTGAAGGGGCGCGCCGTCCCTCGCTCGCTATCACCGCGGGATTTGATTACGCCCGGCCCAACCCGCACATCTTTCCTCGCGTCGACCGCTGGGATCATTCGTGGGACGCGGGCGTGGCCGCGACGTGGGCGCTCTGGGACGGCGGCCGCGCTGACGCCGAAGCGGCGCAGGCACGCACGGTGGTTGACGCGGCCCGGCAGCGGCTGGCGGAGTTCGACTCGGTCGTGGCGCTCGAGGTGCGACAGCGCCTGCTGGACATCGACTCCGGCCGCGCCGCGATTGCCGCGGCAGACGAGGCGGTGAGGGCGGCGACCGAGGCCCGCCGCGTCGTCAGCGAACGCTACAGCGCCGGTGTCGCGATCCAGACCGAGGTGCTCGACGCCGACGTCGTGCTGCTGCAGGCGGAGCTGGATCGAACCCGCGCCATCGCCGGCGTCCGATTCGCCGAAGCGCGGCTCGCGCGGGCGCTCGGCAAATGAACGCGATCGAGGTCCGGCAGCTCACGCGCCGGTTCGGCGCGTTCGTCGCCGTCAACGACCTCAGCTTCGAAGTACGCCAGGGCGAGATCTTCGGCTTTCTCGGCAGCAATGGCGCCGGCAAGTCGACGACCATCCGCATGCTGTGCGGCCTGCTGCGCCCTTCATCCGGTTCGGCGCGCGTCGGCGGCATCGACGTCGGCAGCCAGCCTGAGGCCGTGAAGCAGCGCATCGGCTACATGTCGCAACGCTTCTCCCTCTACGAGAAGCTCACCGTCGACCAGAACATCACCTTCTTCGGCGGCATCTACGGGCTGGATCGGCAGCGGCTCGCCGCGCGTCGCGCGGCTGTCCTGGAGATGGCCGGCCTGCGCGGCCGGGAATCGATGCTGACGGGCGCTTTGTCGGGCGGATGGCGACAGCGCCTCGGTCTCGGCTGCGCGATTCTTCATCAGCCGCCAATCGTGTTTCTCGACGAACCAACCGGCGGAGTCGATCCGCTGTCGCGGCGGCGCTTCTGGCGGCTCATCAACGACCTGGCGAGCGGTGGCACCACGGTGCTGGTCACCACGCATTACCTCGACGAAGCGGAGAACTGCCATCGCGTCGCCATCATTCATGCGGGTCGGCTTGCGGCGCTCGGCACCGTGCCCGAATTGAAGCAGGTATTCGCAGACAGGCCGATCTTCGAGGTGCGTGCGTCGCAGCCGGTGGATGCCATGCGGACGCTCGAGGCGATGCCGGAGGTGGAGAAGACGAGCATCTTCGGAACGGCGGTGCATGCGGTGATGCGCTCGCCCGACGCCCGGCCGGACGCCATTGCCGCCGCCCTCGCGGCGACCGGCATCTCCGCAACCTGCACGCTTGTCGAGCCGTCGCTCGAAGACGTGTTTCTCGACGTCGCGGAGAAAGGCGCCCCCTCATGAAGGCCTTCGCGGTTGCGGTGAAGGAGTTCCGGCAGATTGCGAGGGACCGCCGCACGCTGATGATCCTGCTCTTCGTTCCAGCGTTCTTCCTGTTGCTCTACGGATACGCGCTCAACTTCGACATCCGCAACATTCCGCTGGCGGTGCAGGACAACGATCGCAGCAGCACCAGCAGGGAGGTCATTTCTGCGTTCGTGAATTCCGGCTACTTCCAGCTGATTCAGGATGCGCCCCGTCCCGTTGACGTCGACGATGTGCTCAACCGGGGCGTTGCGCGTGCGGTGCTGGTGATTCCCGCCGGCTTCGGCCGGGACGCGGCCATCGGACAGCCAACCGCGGTTCAGGTGTTGATCAGCGGCGACAACGCAAATACCGCAACGACTGTGATGGCCTACGCGGTCGGGCTCGTCAGCGCCCTGTCGGCGCGCTACGAAGTGCAGGCGCGCCTCGGCTCCGCGCGCGGCCCGGTGCTGACGGCGGAGACTCGAGTCTGGTACAACCCCGAGCTCCGCAGCACCCTCTTTCTCGTGCCCGGCCTGATTGCATACATCGCGATGCTGACGGCGGTGGTTTCGACGGCCCTGTCGATCGTCCGCGAGAAGGAAGTCGGCACGATGGAGCAGGTCAGGATGTCGCCGGTGGGGCCGCTGGCCTACGTCATCGGCAAGACGATGCCGTATTTCGTCGTCTCGCTGGCATCGGCGTTCGGAATTGTGGCGCTGTCGATGCTGCTGTTCGACCTGCCGATGCGCGGATCGTGGGCGATGCTGTTGCTGGCGATTTCGATCTTCCTCGTCGGCGCGCTGGCGTTCGGCGTGCTGATCTCGACGCTGGCCGAAACGCAGCAGGTCGCCTTTCAGGTCGCCCTGCTGACGTCCTACCTGCCGACGCTGATGCTGTCGGGGTTCATCTTTCCGATCTCCAGCATGCCGCCGGCGCTGCAGGCGATCACTTACATCGTGCCTGCGCGCTACTTTCTAATCGCCCTGCGCGCGATCGTGCTCAAAGGTGTTGGCATCTCGTTCTTCTGGCAGGACATCGCCGCGCTGATGGTGTTCGCGGCTATCGTCCTGTCGCTGGCATCGCTCCGCCTCAGGCGGGAATGGGCTACGGGTCAGTGAGCCGGATCCTTCACCTCATTCGGAAGGAATTTCTCGAGCTCAGGCAGGATCCGCGCCTGTTCGGCATTGTCATCATGGCGCCGCTCATCCAGCTGACGATGCTCGGCTATGCTGCCACCACCGACGTCCGCAACGTGCCGCTCGTCGTGGTGGACCAGGACCGTTCCGCCGCCAGCAGGGAGCTGATTTCGCGGTTCGAAGCTTCTGAGAACTTTGCTGTCGTCGATTCATTGACCTCGCTGGATGCGGTCGATGCGTACCTGGACGAAGGCGAGGCCTGGATGGCGCTGGCGATCCCGGCGGGATACGGGGAACGTATCCGCGTCGGACAGCCGGCCGTCATCCAGCTCGTCGCCGATGGTACCGATGCGAACTCGACCAATGTCGCGCTCGGCTACGCGCGCGCGCTGGTCGTGGGGTACGCGCGAGAGCTGTCGGCATCGGCCGGTGGACAGATCGTTCCCCCTCTGGTCAGCGCCGATGTCCGCGTCTGGTTCAATCCTGGCCTCGAGAGCCGCGATTTCATGATTCCCGGGATTCTCGCGCTGCTCCTGCTCGTGGTGACGACGAATCTATCGTCGATGGCGATCGTGCGGGAAAAGGAGCTCGGCACCCTCGAGCAGCTCAATGTCACACCGCTCGCGCGCTCGGAACTGATCATCGGCAAGCTGGTACCGTACGCTGTGCTCGGCATGGTAGACGTCCTGCTCGTCGTCGCTGTCGCCGTGGGATGGTTCGAGGTTCCGCTCCGCGGGAGCTTCTGGCTGCTGATCGCGATGTGTCTCGTCTACCTGCTCAGCACGCTCGGACTGGGCCTGTTCGTCTCTACGATCTCGCGAACACAGCAGCAGGCGATGATGACGACGTCGTTCTTCTTCCTGCTGCCGATGATCTTCCTGTCGGGATTCATATTCCCGATCGAGAACATGCCGGATGCCATCCAGCCGTTCACGTATCTGATTCCGCTGCGCTACTTTCTGGTCATCCTCCGAGGGATCTTTCTGAAGGGCGTCGGCATGGAGGTGCTCTGGCCGCAGGCCGCGGCGCTGCTGGCGTGGGGCCTCGTGGTCCTGACGCTGGCCACGCTGCGATCGACCAAGCGGCTGGCCTAGGTCAGGGCAGACCGAGCAGGCGGGCCGGATTCAGCCGCGCCATCCGGTCGATGTCCTGCGCCGTGAATCCGCGGGCCTGCATCGCCACGAGAAACGCGCCAAAGCCTTCCGCCGGCCGCGGATTGGTCGCCTGGCCGAGGTCCGACGACAGGATGCAGGACTGCGGGCCAATCTGCCGGATCGCCGCGGCGAAACGATCGTATCGCTCGCCCGCGTCGGGAGAGACCGGCGTGCTGCCGACGAACTCGATGAAGGCGCCGAGCGTCGCCGCCTCCTTCATCTGGGCGACGGTCATCTCGATCGGGGCGTTCATCGCATGCGTCACGACCATGCGCTGCACGCCCTGCCGCCGGCCTTCGCGCAGAAGCATCAGTCCTTCTGCCGCGGCTGAATGGCCGGTGGCCAGCGCCAGATTGTTCTTCGCGATCAGGCCAATCACCTCGACGACCGCGGGTAGAAGCGCTCCGTTGCGCGCCACGCTGACGAATGGGCGCTTCTCCTTCGAGTAACGGACCTGGTTCTCGGAGTCGAAGGTCGGGAACCAGACGACCCGCCCCCATCCTCCGGTCACCTTCGTCATGTGCTCGACCGCCGCCGGATTGATGCCGCCGACCGTCAGGTTCAAGTCGATGCCGCCGAAGACGTCGATGCCCGGCACGAGCGTCCGCGCGAGATACGCGTCCCCCGCCGTCGATTCGTAATGGTTCTTGATGACGATCGCGCGCATGCCGCGGTCGCGTGCCTCACGGGCGGCCTGGATCACGTCGACCGACCGAGGGCGATCGTCCGGGGCGCCATGCACGTGAATGTCGATAGCGCCCTTCAGCGCTACCGCTGCATCAGGCGCCTGGCCAGTGAGCATCGGCGCCAGCGCCAGCAAAACGAGGAGAGTGGCGATCGGTGTTCTCATGGGGCAGGAACGATGCGGAGAACTCTATCGTCGGTGGCGATTGGACTGCCGCGCCCATCGCGGTTATTGGTGGCCAGGTACAGATAGCCGTCCGGGCCCGGAATCACGTCGCGGAGACGGCCGAACCGTCCGTTCAACAGCACCTCCTGCGAAGCGATGCGCGGCGCCGAGCCGTCGGGAATGAGGCGCAGGAGGTGGGTCCCACGCAGAGTTCCGGCGAACGCGTTGTTGACGAATCGCGGAAACCGGTCGCCGCGATAGAAGGAGGTTCCGGACGGCGCAATCGCGGGGTTGTAGAACGTCAGGGGCGCGCGCATGCCCGCCATGGTCTGACTGCCTTCGATGCGCGGCCAGCCGTAATTCGCGCCCGCGTCAATCGCGTTCACCTCGTCGTTGCCGACGTTCCCGTGCTCGACCGCCCACAGCTGTCCGGTCACCGGATGCCAGTCGAGCCCCTGCGGATTGCGATGACCGTACGAATAGATCGGCGACGCGAAGGGATTCTCTCTCGGCGTCGTGCCGTCGCGGTTGATCCGCAGAATCTTGCCCGCGAGCGAGGCGAGATCCTGCGGGAGATTGGTGTTCGCCGCGTCGCCGGCGGTGATGTAGAGCAGTCCGTCAGGACCGAATCTGATCCTCCCTCCGTCATGGATCTGCGCCGCCGGAATACCGTCCAGCAACATCGCGCGCTCGCCCAGTCGAGACCCGGCCTCGCGATAACGGACCACGCGGTTGGCAATGCCTCCTGTCGACAGTCTCGCCGAGTAATAGAGGTAGACGAATCTCGTCTGCGCGAATTGCGGATCCAGCGCGAGTCCAAGGAGTCCCGCCTCGCCCTCGCTGTAGACGTCATCGATCGTCAGCGCCAGCTCCGAAGCGCGCGTGGCCATGTCGATGATGCGTACTCGTCCCGGCCGCTCGGTGACGAAGAGCCTGCCGTCGGGCGCAAACGCCATCGACCAGGGGATTTCGAGATTCGTGACGACCGGTTCGACGATGAAGCGGACGCCGTCTGTCGTCGTGAACACTTCGCCCGGAGGCGTTGCCGGCGGGGGCGTCGTCGGCGCCGGTGAGGTTGATGGCGAATCCGCCGGGCAGCCACGGGTTTCCGCCACCTGGACCGCGAGGACGAACGCAAGAACGCCGGCGAGCATGCCGAGCGGCATGATCGCGATCTTACGCCGCCTGTGCCGCCTGCGCCTCGCCCCTGGCGACGTCGACGCGCGTCAGCACCGCGGCTCCGACCACGAAGAACAGGATCACGGACAGGATCGCGGCGCGGCTCGAGCCAAAGAGCGTTACCGAGGCGGCAAACAGCGCCGGGCCGAAGATACCGGCAAATTTCTCGAACACAGAGAAGAAGCCGAAATACTCCGACGACTTGTGCTTGGGGATCATGCGGGCGAACAGCGAGCGGCTCAGCGCCTGGCTGCCGCCCTGCACCGTGCCCACCAGGAACGCCAACGCGAAGAATTGCCAGGTCGTCGTCATGAAGAACCCGAGGATGCTGATGCAGGTGTAGACGGCCAGAGACAGGTAGATCGCGTGCTTCGGGCCGATGCGACCCGCAAGCGACCCGAACGCGAACGAACAGGGAATGCCGGTGAACTGCACGACGACAAAGGCGGCGATCTGCGCGTTTCGATCGATGCCGATCTCGGCGCCGTAGATTGATGCCATCCGGATGATCGTCTGGATACCGTCGTTGTAGAGGAGGAACGCCACGAGCATCAAGAACGCCTGGCGATAACCGCGAAGTTCGTGGAACGTCTCCAAGACGCGCACGAACGCCGCCCGCATCGAGTTCTCCGCGCCGGTCTCATCCGACTCGAGCGCCCGCGGCGGCTCGGGGACGCGCCGCATCAACGGGATGGAGAAGATCAGCCACCACAAGGCGACGCTGACGAACGAGAGCTTGATGGCGGCGACCGTATCCGGCAGCCCGAACGTCCCGGGACTCAAAATCCAGGCGAGGTTCACCAGCAGCAGCACGCCACCGCCCAGAAAGCCGAGCGCAAAGCCGGAGGTCGACACCCGATCGAGCTCCTCGGGGGCGGCGATATGCGGCAGCAGCGAGTCGTAGAACACCTGGCTCGCGGCCACACCGATGTTGGCCACCACGAACAGCAGCGCGGCGTAGGTCCAGTTGCCGCGATCGATGGTGGCCATCAACAGCGTCGCTGCGACGCCGATCGCCATGAATACCGCCAGCAGCTTCTTCTTCACCGCGCGGTAGTCCGCGACCGCGCCGAGAATCGGGCCGAGCAGCGCGACGACCGTCACGGCAAACGTCGTCGACCAGGCGAAGCGGGCCGTCGCGTCGGCCGCCGGCAGCCCCGCTGCCGCATAGTCGCTGAAGAATGGCGGAAACACCGCCACGATCACCGTCGTCCAGAACGCGGAGTTGGCCCAGTCGTACATCGCCCAGGCACGCAGCTCGCGGCGGTGCAGTCCCAGGCGCTCAAGCGTCGTCATCTCAGTGAGTCTTCCGGGCGATCCACTCGCGAAGCAGCGAGTCGACGACGACGTATTGCGGTCCTTCTTTCAGCAGCAGGTCCTGCTTGATCAGCGCGGCAAGCGATGCCTGAATGCTGGACGGGCCGCCGAGGCGGTATCGCGACCTGACGTCCGCCGAGAGCAGCTCGCGTCCGCCCTGCAGCACCACCGCGCGGAGCACCGCGCGCTGCGCGAGCGTCAGCCGCTGCCAGATCGCCTCGAACATCGTGTCCTGCTCGGCGAGAAGGCGCGTGAGCGTCGAGTGCAGATGCTCTAGCCCGACTCTTCGGCTGCCAGCGGCGCGCAGGTCGTCCCAGGTTTCGTGCGCCAGGCGCTGCACGTCGTAGGGGAGGTTGCCGGCGAGATCGACGATGGCGGCGCCGATGCCGGGCTCGGGGCGGACACCGCTGCCCGAGAACCGCAGTTCGACGAATTCTGCAAACATCGTTGCCGGGATCTTGTTGAGGCGCATCACCGGACCGGCCTTGTAGAACGGCCGGCGCGGACCGATCATCTTGTCCATCAGGCTGGGCTCGGAGCCGGCGAACACATAGCCGACCTTGCGCTGCTGCTGCGCGGCGGCGCGCAGCGCGTGCTCCACCGAGCCGCCGTCGAAACCCTCGATTGCCTGGAACTCGTCGAGCGCCACCACGACGGTGCGCTTCCGCTCGGCCGCAAGGCGACCGGGCAACGCGAAGATCTCGTTGGCCAGCCGGTTGACGTCGCGCTCGGTCTTTACCGCGGGGAAGGCGACGGCGAACTCGCCGGTGCCGCGATTGCCTGTTTCAAACCGCAGCTCCGGCCGCGTCGCGGTAATGGCTTCGGTCAGCCACGTCCTCGCCCGCTCCCATCGCGTCTCCACCGTCGCGAGCGCCCGCGCATATCCTTCCAGAAACGAGACATACGAGCTGTAGCTGCTGACGGTCAGGTCGACCGTCAGCGCCCCCTGCCGCGAGAGCGTGCCAAGGGCCTGCCTCACCAGCGATGACTTGCCGTACCTGCGCGGCGAGATCAGAAACACCTTCTGCGCCGCCGACAGGTCCGCCACCAGCCGGTCGAGCTCATCGTCCCGGTCCGCAAACGCCTCACGCGGCACGATTTCGCCGTAAACAAAGGGATTTTCCATCTACTGCGCGCGGAGTGCCATCACCACGTTACGTTAGACGACGTAATCATTACGGCGATTAACGTAACATGGAAAAGCGGGAGGTGGTAGCAGCCTGTAGCTGGTAGCAGGTTCCACGTCCTTGCTACCGGCTACCGGCTACAAGCTATCCAGGGACAGCTGGCCTGTATAGATGGCCATCCCGACGACGGCGTCGATGCCGTCGGCGTCGAGACGATTGATCTCCTCGCGCGTGGTGATGCCGCCGGCGGCCGTGAGACGGCGGCCTGTGGCACGGCGGACGGCGAGAATTGCCTCCATGTCGGTGCCCTGCATCAGACCCTCGGTATCAACGTGGGTGTAAAGAAACTCCCCGCAATACGGTTCGAGCGCCTGCACCGCTTCAACCGCCGTAATCGGCAGCATCGTCTTCCAGCCATGGATGGCGACGCGGCCTCCGCGGCTGTCCACCGCCGCGATGACGCGTTCGGGTCCGATCGCGTCTGCGAGAGCGCTCGCGAAGTCGAGGTCCACTGCGCCGGCGCGAAACAGCGCCGAGCTGACGATCACCGCGTGGGCGCCATGGCCCAGAACTGCCTGAGCGCGCTCGACGCTCCGGATGCCGCCGCCGACCCGACAGGGAAGCCGGGCGCAGATGGCGGCGACGATCGCCGCGTTGTCGCCCTGTGCTTTCGCGGCATCGAGATCAATCAGCTGGACTCGTGAGAAGCGTTCGAACTTCCTGATCCACGGCTCGGGATCGGCCGCCTCGATGGCCAGTTTGTCCCCCTGGACGAGCTGGACGACATGACCGCCCTGAAGATCGATCGACGGGATCAACATTACCTAACTCCCAACTTCCAAGACGCCAATCCCCAACTTGGGAGTGTGAGGTTGGGAGTTGGGAATTGAGCAGGCGTTTTATTCAAAGCCTGACGGGAATGCCCGCGTTGTGCAGATAGCGCTTCACGTCGGCGACGCCGGTATCCGCGTAGTGAAAGATCGACGCCGCCAGCGCCGCGTCCGCATGGCCCGTCGTGAAGACGTCAGCGAAGTGCTCGAGGCCGCCGGCGCCGCCCGAAGCAATCACCGGAATGTTCACGGCGTCGGCGACAGCAGCGGTCAGCTCGCAGTCGAAGCCTGCGCGCGTGCCGTCGCGGTCCATCGACGTCAGCAGGATCTCGCCGGCGCCCCGCGCTTCCGCCTCCCGCGCCCACTCCACCGCGTCGCGCGCCGCATCGGCGGTCCCGCTTCGGACGAAGACGCCAAACCGGCTCCTCGACGTCGCCGCTGGCGTGCCGTCCATGCGCTTCGCATCGATGGCAACGATGACCGCCTGGCTCCCGTAGCGGCGGGCGAGCATCGAGATGAGGTCGGGGTTGCGAAGGGCCGCGGTGTTGAGGCTGACCTTGTCGGCGCCTGCGTCGACGGCCGCGGCCGCGGCGCTCTCGTCGCGGATGCCGCCGCCGACGGTAAGCGGCAGGAAGATCTCGTGCGCGACGGCACTGATCGTCCGCGCCAGCGCCTGCCGGCTTTCGAGCGTGGCCGTGATGTCGAGCACCACCACCTCGTCGATCCCCTCGACGTTGTAGCGGCGGGCCAGCTCCGCCGGGTCGCCGGCGTGCCGCAGCTGCTGGAACTGGACGCCTTTCACCACCTGCCCGTCGCGCACGTCCATGCACGCGATGATGCGCTTAGTGAGCATCTAGCCGCAGATCGCCAGAAAGTTGCGGAGGATCTGGAGGCCGGCGTCGCCCGACTTCTCCGGATGGAATTGGACGCCGAACACGTGCTCATGCTCCACTGCCGCCGCAAACGATTCCGCTTGTGTCGTCGACGCCACGCAATCGGCCGTCACCGGAGCGGCGTAGGAATGCGTGAAGTAGACATGCGCGCCCGGTTCCAGGCCCGCCAGCAGGCGAGAGCCCGGCTGGAGCTCGAGCGCGTTCCACCCGACGTGCGGAATCTTGAGCCGCTGCGACGGGTCCCCCTGCAGAAGCCGGACCCGGCCGGCGAGAACCCCCAGGCCGGGAACATCGGGCGCCTCCTCGCTGCCTTCGTACAACCACTGCATGCCGACGCAGATGCCGAGCAGGGGAGTTCCTGCATTCACGGCGCGGCCAATCGCCCGGCGCCACGGTTCGTCGAGCGCCATCGTGGCGGAGAAGTGGCCGACGCCGGGGACGATCAGCGCCGAGGCTTCTTCGCACAGCGCAGGCGTCTCGGGGACCGTAAACTCCGCCCCCAGTGCCGCCAGCGCCTTCCTGACCGACGTCAGGTTGCCGGCGCCGTAGTCAATCAGCGCGATCACAGCAGCCCCTTTGTGCTCGGCAGCATCTTCGCGAGCCGGGCATCCTTCGCGCAGGCGACGCGCAGCGCCCGCGCAAACGCCTTGAACACCGCCTCGACGTGATGATGGCTGGAACGTCCGTACAGGACGGTGCAGTGCACGTTGGCGCGCGCCGCCGAGGCAAATCCTTCGAAGAAATCGTGAATCAGCTCGCTCTGCAGATCGCCGACCCGCCGGACCCGCAGCTTGAGGTCGATCACCGCATGCGGCCGGCCGCTCAGATCGATCGCCGCAACTGCCAGCGTCTCGTCCATCGGCATCACGAAATACCCGGCGCGATTGATCCCCTTTCGGGTGCCGAGCGCCTGCAGCGTCGCCTCACCGAGCGTAATCCCGATGTCCTCGACCGTGTGGTGCTGATCGACGTCGAGGTCGCCGGTCGCTCGCAGCGTGAGGTCGAAACCGCCGTGACGCGTGAACAGCTCCAGCATGTGATCCAGGAACCTGATGCCCGTGCAGACGTCGTAGCGTCCCTGCCCGTCGAGCACGAGCCGGCCGCGGATCTGCGTTTCGGTGGTGCGCCGATCGAACGACGCCGCGCGCGGCTTCATCGCGCCTGCCCCGAGCCCGGCCTCGCCGAAGCCGCCAAGCGGCGAAGGCGGGTGACGTCCTCGAGCGCCTCGATTGCCGCAATCGTATGCTCGACCATTCCCGCGGTCATCCGGATACACCCGGGCGTCGTCGGATCCTTGGAGCGATCCCGGACGTGAATCTTTTTCGCCGCCAGCGCCTCGATGATTGACGCCGTCTCGCCGACGCGGACCATGACGTAATTCGCGGCGCTCGGCCAGTACTCGTATCCGAGGCGATCGAACGCCGCGTACAGGCGTTCGCGCGATTCCTGTACCTGCGCGGCATAGCGGGGAAGGAAATCCGTGTCCTGCAGTGCGGCATGCATGGCCGCGAGCGCGACGCCGTTGATGTTGAACGGCAGCGTCACGCTGCGCACCGGGTCGAGCGCCTGCGGCTGGCCGATGACGACGCCGATGCGCATCCCGGCGAGGCCGTAGGCCTTGGAGAACGTCCGCCCGATCAGGACGTTGGGAAAACGCGCCAGCTGCGGCAGGAACGTCGTGCCGCCGAACTCGATGTAGGCCTCGTCGATCAGCACGACGGCGACGGGTGCCGCTTCGCTGACCCGGATCAGATCCGGTATCGGAATCAGCTGGCCAGTCGGGTTGTTCGGCGTGTTGAGAAAGATCATGCGCGTTCGAGGCGTGATCGCGTCGATCACCGCCTGCGTTGGAAACACATAGTTGCGGTCGGGCGGGACCCGGACCGCGGTCGCGCCGACTGCGGCCGTCGAATTGGGATACGGATCGAAGGCGGGCAGCGGAATGATCGTTTCCGCGTCGCGGATGCGGGGCTTCGCAATGTGGCCGATCGCGGCCATCAGGATCCCTTCATCAAGCCCGTTTGTGAGGAGCACCCAGTCCGGGTCGACGCCGAAGTGCCTCGCGGTTGCCTGCACCGCCTCGCGGTATTGCGGATAGGTCGAGACATCGGCCGGACGCACGCGGCGGATCGCCTCGAGGACCTGCGGCGAGCATCCGCCGGTGTTCTCGTTGAGATGCAGCCGCAGCCCCTCGCCCGGATCCGGATAACCCTGTATCACCATCATTTCATCCTGACGCCGATCGACGCCGCGTGCGCCTGCAGGCCTTCCGCCTCCGCCAGCGTCATCACCGTGCCGCCGATCCCCCGCAAGCCTGCGCGCGTCAGCCGCTGAACCGTGATCTGGCGGACGAAGTCCGCGGCAGAGAGACCGCCGCGGGCGCGCGCCGCTCCCGCCGTCGGCAGCACGTGGTTCGATCCGATGGCGTAATCGCCGGCCACCTGCGCCGACCACGGGCCGACGAACACCGATCCCGCGCACGTCATCATCGCCGCGAGGCGGTTGTCGTCCACGACCAGATGCTCGGGCGCCGCGCCATTTGCCAGTGCCATGGCCTCGGCCGCCGAGGTCGTCACGATGATCCCGCCGTGCGCGCGCAACGACGCCCTGGCCGGTCCGGCGTTCGGCAGCTGGGCGGTCACGTCGCGCGCGACTCGCGCCGCCAGCGTGCGGCTCGGTGTGATCAGCACGGCGCGGGCGTCGGGGTCGTGCTCGGCCTGCGCGATCAGGTCAGCTGCAATCCACGCCGACGGTCCTCGCGCGGCGACGATGATGATCTCCGTGGGACCGGCGTAAAAATCGATTCCGCAGTCGGCAGCCACAAGCGCCTTCGCCGCGGCGACATAGCGATTGCCGGGGCCGACGATCTTGTCTACCCGCGGCACGGTGCGCGTGCCGTACGCGAGCGCGGCGACCGCATGCGCCCCGCCGATGCGAAACATCCGCGATACGCCCGCTTCGAGCGCGGCCGCCATGACCACCGGTTCTGGGCGGGGACAGACGACCACAATCTCCCGCACGCCCGCCGCGCCCGCGGGAATCGCCGTCATCAGGAGGGAAGAGGGAAGGGGATAGCGGCCGCCAGGGACATAACAGCCGACGCGGTCGAGCGGAACGATCCGCTGCTCGACGCTGACGCCTGTAGTCACGCGCGCGCGCCAGCCGCGCGGCACCTGGCGCCGCGCCACGGTGCGGATGTTTCGAGCAGCTGTACGGATAGCGGTGCGGACGGCGCGCGGGACCGTGGCCGCAGCCTCGCGCATTTCATCCGGCGAGATCTCGATTGGTGCGTCCAGCCGGTCGAACTTCCGCGCGTAGCGCAGCAGCGCGCGGTCGCCGTCGCGGCGCACCGCTTCGACGATTGCCGCGACGCTGCGATCGGTGGCGATGTCGTGCGCGCGCGGCGGCGCCAGGAGCGCCGCGACCGCCCGCCGATTGCGTGACTCGACGATCCTGATCATCAGACGACGATCTTGTTGAGGGGATATTCCACGATCCCCTGGCCGCCGGCCGCCTTCACCTTCGGAATCAGGTCGCGCACCGTTTTCTCTTCAATGATGGTGTTGACCGCCACCCACTGGTCGTCGCTGAGCGACGAGATCGTCGGCCGCTGCAGTGCCGGCAGCAGCGCCAGGATCTTGTCGAGATCGGTCCGGCGCACGTTCAGCATCAGCCCGACCCGCCCCTGTGCCTCGATCGCCGCACGCAGCAGCAGCGCGATGTTCTCGATCTTGGTGCGCTTCCAGGAATCGGCGAGCGCCGCATCGTTGGCGATCAGCTGCGTGTTCGATTCCATGATTGTGTCGAGAATGCGCAGCCGGTTCGCGCGCAGGCTCGAGCCAGTCTCCGTCACTTCGACGATGCCGTCGGCGAGGACTGGAGGCTTCACTTCTGTAGCGCCCCAGGAAAACTCGACATTGACGGGCACCTTCAGGCCTTCGAAATACGCCTTGGTGACGCGCACCAGCTCGGTGGCGATGGTGGCGCCCGCGAAGTCCGCCGGGACCTTGAACCGGGACTCCTCCGGCGCTGCCAGGACCCAGCGCACCTTGCCGAAGCTCTGTTTCGCATAGACCAGGTCCGTCACCGGAGTCAGCGAATGCTTCGTTTCCCCGCCCAGCTTATGCTCGGCGATCCAGTCCTGGCCTGTGAGTCCGGCGTCGAGGACGCCGTCGCAGACGTAGCGCGCCATCTCCTGGGCACGGATCAGCATGCACTCGATCTCGGGGTCGTCGATGGTGGGGAAGTACGAGCGCGTGCTGACGTAGATGTTGAAGCCGGCGCGCGCGAACAGCTGGATGGTCGCGTCCTGCAGCGAGCCTTTCGGGATGCCCAGTTTGAGCTTCATGGGATGGTCACGCCCTCCGCGCGCTGGAAGAAGCAGGTGCGCTGCCCGGTGTGGCACACGTTGCCGTCGCCCTGGCGCTCTGCCTTCACGAGCACCGTATCGTCGTCGCAGTCGACGAGCACGTCGCGGACGGCGAGCCGGTTGCCCGAGGTCTCGCCCTTGGTCCACAGCGTGTTGCGCGTGCGGCTGTAGAAGGTCACGTAGCCGGTGCGGCGCGTGATGTCCCAGGCCTCCTGGTTCATGAAGCCCACCATCAGCACCTCGCCGCTCACGTGGTCCTGCACCACCGCGGGAATCAGTCCGTCAAGTTTTGTGAAGTCCATACGAGAACTCCGAATCCTTCCAGGTTCCATGTTCCTGGTTCCGTACAACAAAAAACCCCGCCTTGT
>Ga0075418_10003871_pt1 | contig 17044 bp, 12 predicted proteins | sample SoiMetdeltSBSDD2_FD_81776 | JGI IMG/M metagenome (GOLD analysis project Ga0075418, IMG submission 81776) | Bulk soil microbial communities from a Populus tree surrounding site in Tennessee, USA - Soil MetaG P. deltoides SBSDD2 | ecosystem: Environmental > Terrestrial > Soil > Tree plantation... | reverse complement strand
GAGATCGTCGAACGCATCAGGCCGGCGCGCATCATCGTCGCCGCCGCCGATCGTCGCGACCGCCTGCCCATGCAGTCGCTGCTCGAGTGGCGGGTCAAAGGGATCCTCGTGGAGGATGCGTGCGAGTTCTACGAACGCCTGACCGGAAAGATCGCGATCGAGGCGCTTCGTCCAAGTGTCCTGATCATGGGCAAGGGATTCAGGAACCACGGCAGCGCGGAGAGCGTTGCGCGCGTCGTCAGCATGATCTTCGCGGCTACTGCGCTGGTGCTCGTGGCACCACTGCTTGCCCTCCTCGCGCTTGCCATCAAGCTCGACTCGCGGGGACCGGTGTTCTTCATCCAGGAGCGCGCCGGCCGCGACGGACGCCCGTTCGGGCTGATCAAGTTCCGGACGATGCACCCGTGCACCGAAGCCCGGTCAGAGTGGGTGGTCGACAACATGGACCGGATCACGAGGATCGGCCGGTGGCTCCGCCGGTTCCGGCTCGACGAGCTGCCGCAGTTCGTGAACGTGCTGCGCGGCGAGATGAACTTCGTCGGCCCGCGGCCGCATCCGACCGGCAACCACGTTGTCTTCATGGAGCGAATCGCCTACTACGGCCTGCGATCCAGCGTGCGTCCGGGCGTCACCGGCTGGGCACAGGTGCGCTACGGCTACGCGAACAATCTCGACGAGGAAACCGAGAAGATGCGGTACGACCTGTTCTACATCAAGAACCGGTCGCTCTGGCTCGACGCGTGGATTGTGCTCGAGACGATCGCGATCTGCGTCTGTGGCACGGGTGCGAGCGCCGTGCGACGCGCCTCGCCGAGCCGCAGTGAGCTGGCGCCGCTTCCTCCTCGTCCTGCGCGCCAGCCGGTACCTGTCCGGCTTAAACCCTCGCCGACACTCAACCCTTCGACGACACTCAGGGTGAACCCCTCTGGGAACTCGGCCGCTTGAAGCTTCAGCCCGATCGAGAGGGACGTTTCCGAGCCGGTAATTTCGATCCGCGGATGTGAACGTGGAATTTGCACTCGAAACTCCATCGGCTACGGCGCGCGTGCAGCCTGTTGCGACTGCTGTGCCCTGGTGGCAGACACGAACGCGCAGCCGGACGCTTGCGCTGGCGCCGCAAGGCAGCAGCATCGCGTTTGGCGGTCTGGTGGCGTTCACCGCGATTTTGCTGCTGTCGCCGCAGGCCTGGTTTCCAGTCCTGAAGGCTTTTCGCATCGCGTTTCTCGCGGCAGGATTGGCGATCGCCGCCCACGTGGTCGAACGAACGGCTCACAGACGATCGATCACGCAGCTGTCACCGGAGATTGGCATCGCGCTGACGCTGGTCTGCTGGTCGATTCTGACGCTGCCCTTGTCGGTCTGGCCCGGCGGCAGCGTGCGGATCCTGACGGACTACTACCTGAAGGCGATCGCATTCTTCTGGCTGCTGGGAACGATCGTCACCACGACCGATCGGCTTCGCACCATGGCGTGGACGCTCACGTTCTGCGCCATTCCGCTTGCGGCAACCGGCATCTTCAACTATGTGGCCGGCGAGTATCTCTCGACCGGCGTTCGCGGCTTCTACCGCATCTCGGGATACATGGGCGTTCTCACGGCCAATCCAAACGATCTGGCGCTGATGCTCAACCTGATCATCCCGCTGACGGGAGCGCTCGTCGTCGGTGCGCACGGAGTGAAGCGCCTCTTCGCCATTACCGTCATGTTGCTGTGCGTCGCGGCGGTGATCCTGACATTCTCCCGCGCCGGATTCCTGACGCTGGGCGCCACATTCATCCTGCTGCTCGGCATGCTGGTCACGCGCAGGCGCGCCGGCATAGCCGCCGCGCTTCTGCTCCTCGCGTTGTGTGCATATCCCTTCGTACCTGACGGCTACATGACACGAATCAGCACGATTACCAACATCACAGAGGACGTCACCGGCTCGGCCCAGGGCCGCTGGAGAGACGCGAAAGTCGCTGCGGGTCTCGTGGTCAAGCACCCCGTCGTCGGAGCCGGCATCGGCCAGGACATCCTCGTGATGAACGACGAGCGCGGCATCGATACGTGGCGCCGCGTTCACAACGCATATCTGCAGTACGGAGTGGACCTCGGGCTGCCTGGCCTGCTGCTGTTCGTGTGGCTGCACCTGACCTGCTATCGAACCGCCCGGGCCGTCGAACAGCGCGCGGCGGCAACCCCGTCGCTGCGCGATCTGCAGCCGCTGGCCACGGGCGTGAAGATGTCGCTCCTCGCGTTCGGAGTCGCCGCAATGTTTCATCCGATTGCGTACCAGTTCTATTTCTTCAGTGTGGCCGGGCTCGCGGTCGCGCTGCGCAACACGTACCGGACGGCTGTCGACGCGACGGCGCGCGACGGGGGGGCGCAATGAGCGGCGCACGAATCCTCAAGGTCGTGCCGACGCTGATGTGCGGCGGCACGGAAAACCAGTTCATGATGCTGGCGCGCGGCCTCGATCGCTCACGCTTTGACATCGAGTTCGCCTGTCTGCGGCGGTGGGGATCGTTCGTGGACGAAATCACGGAGCGTGGCATTCCCCTGTCGGAATACAAGGTGACGACGTTCCGCAGCGTGCATGCGCTCGCCGAACAGGCCAGGCTCGCGCGGCACATCACCCGGCGAGGCGTCCAGATCGTCCACGCCTACAACTTCTACGGCAACGTGTTTGCCGTCCCTCCGGCGCGGCTGGCGGCGCGTGTCGTCATTGCCTCTATTCGAGACTGCGCGCCGTATCTCACATCGATGCAGAAGCGCGTGCAGCGCTACGCCTGCCGGCTGGCGGATTGCGTGCTCGTGAACGCCGACGCGGTCAAGAGCTGGCTGGTTGGCGAAGGCTATGACGAGTCCATGATTGTCATCATCCGGAACGGCGTCGATCTGACCCGCTTCAACCAGCCGACTGATGGTGACGCGATCCGGCGCGACCTGGGCCTGCCGGCGGGCACCCCGCTCGTGGTGGTTGTCTCGAGACTGACGCGTCTGAAGGGGCTCGAACAGGTCATCGAGGCGGCGGCGGTCCTCAAAGCCCGCCGCAAGGACGCACGATTCCTCATCGTGGGCGAGACCGCACCAAGTCAGCGCCCCTACCTCGACGAGCTGAAGAAGCGCGCGGTGGAGCAAGGTGTCGCGGATCGGGTCGTGTTCACCGGTCTTCGCTCCGACGTGCCGGCGCTGCTCGCCGCTGCAGACGTCTCGGTGATGCCCTCGCTCAGCGAAGCGCTTTCGAACGTGTTGCTCGAATCGATGGCAGCGGGCGCACCGACCGTGGCCACTCGTGTCGGCGGGACACCCGAAGCGCTCACCGATGGTGAAACCGGACTGCTCGTGCCTCCGGGACAGGTGCAGCCGCTCGCAGCCGCGATTTCGCGCCTGCTCGACGATAGCGCTCTCGCGGCGCACCTCGGCGGTGCTGCGCGGCAATTCGTCCGCCAACACCTGTCGGTACAGCGAATGGTGAGCGCGACCGAGCAACTGTATTCGGAGCTTCTCGCGCGCAAGCAGTGCAAGCAATACGGTCCGTTGGAGGCCTCCGTATGATGCCGGCCCCATCAATCAGCTCGGTGCCGATGCGCACCGCCCCTCCCCTGTCCAGTGGGGCGTGCCGGGTCGAGCTCGTCACCGACTACACCGAGTTCCTCGCGCTCGAAAGGGTCTGGAACGATACGGTCAGCCGGGCAGACGTGATGCACCCGTTTCTGCGGCACGAGTGGGTGCGCACCTGGTGGGATGCATTTGGCGCCGGCCGGCAGTTGCAGGTGCTGATCGTCCGCGTTGACGATGAAATCGCCGCGATTGCGCCGTTGATGCGCGAATCGGTCGTCATGTACGGCGTTCCGGCGCGCTGCATCCGGCTGATCCAGAACGATCACACGCCACGCACCGACTTCATCGTCGCGTCACACCCAGAGGAGTCGTATCGGGCTGTTTGGAACAGCCTTCGCGATAGCCGCAACTCGTGGGATGTCGTGCAGCTGAATCAGCTCGAGAGCGGCTCCGCCACGAGCGCGGCTTTCCTGCAGCATACGGCTGCGGACGGATGCTCGACGGGCGTCTGGAAGAGCAGCGACTCGCCATACCTGACGTTGACTGGTACGTGGGACGACTACCTGAACGGACTCTCCGCGAAATTCAGGTCGAACCTGCGCAATCGGCTGTCGAGGGCTACAAGGACCGGTGAGGTGGTGCTGGAGGTTCTCACCGAGCGCGACGCGATACGCGCGGCGTCTTCCGACGCGTGGCGCCTCGAGGCTTCAGGGTGGAAGCAGACCGCGGGCACGGCGATCACGTGTGAACCAGCCGTCCACGACTTCTATTCGAACCTGATCGACCGCGGCACCGAAGCAGGGTGGTTGCAGCTGCTGTTTCTCAGAGTCGGCGGCCAGCGAGTCGCCGTGTCGTACGGTGCGTGCTTTCAGCGCCGGCTGTTTCTCTTCAAAACCGGCTACGACCCGGAATACGCGACGTGCGCACCGTTCAAGCTGCTCACCTACTTCGCCATCCGCGACGCCTATGAGCGTGGCCTGGCGGAGGTCGACTTCCTGGGCGACGCCGAACCGTGGAAGCTCGAATGGACGTCCACGGTCCGAGGCCACGAGTGGCTATTCGTATTCGGCAAGAGCGCACGCGCAAGACTCCTGCATTCCGTCAAGTTCCAGTTGGGACCGGGGTTGAAACGATGGTGGGCGTGACCGCGACGTGTGTGCCGACGTACCAGGGCCTTTCCGCGGCCGATCTGCTGCGCGGCACATCCGCGACGGCGACGGCGGGGTTTCCGCTCGACGTGCCCGGCCGACTCCCGTTCTACCGGGCACGGAACGCGATCTACTACCTGTTTCGCGAGCTCGTCGAACGCAATCCACACCTCACGGTTTTGGTGCCGGACTACAACAGCGGCAACGAAGTATTGGCCATGCGTGCCGCCGGTGCACGCATCCACTACTACCCCATTGACCGGCGCATGCAGCTCAATGTGGACATGCTGCGCGCACTGTGCGACCGCCATCGTCCTGATGTGCTTTACGTCATCCACTACGTCGGGTGGGCACAGCCGGTCTCACTGCTTGCGGACTTGTGCAAACCGCGCGGGATGTTCCTCGTCGAGGATTGCGCGCTGTCGCTCCTGAGCGACCTCGATGGGCAGCCTCTCGGCAGCTTCGGACATTGGTCGGTCTTCTGTCTCTACAAGACACTGCCGATGCCGAACGGAGCCCTGCTGATACAGAACGGACCGCGTCTCGATGGGCTGGCGCGTCTGCCCCTTCGCGATGCCGGGTTCGCGTCCGAAATGGCACGGACGACGGAACTCCTGGTCCAGCGCATCCGGGGTCGAGTCGGGGGCGCGAGCGCCGTGCTGCAAACCGGCAAGCGCGCGCTCGGCCGGCTTGCCAGCACGATGGGTATTGCGCGGGCGAATGTCGGCGACATCGGTTTCAACATGGACGAGGTGGATCTCGCGATGTCGCCGCTCTCCGTGCGGCTGCTCGACCGATTCGACATGCAGGACATTCGTGAGCGTCGCATCGAGAACTACCGTAGGCTCGACGCACTGCTCGATCCGAGCGTCGCCCGCGTGTTTCCGGATCTGCCGGAAGGCACGTGCCCTCTGTTTTTCCCGATCTTCGTCGGCGACAAGCACGCCGCCGCGCGCGCCCTCCATCGTCGAGGCGTGGACGCACTCGAATTCTGGAACGAAAGCAGCGAATCGGGCGACGAGATGTCCGACGACGCGAGGTTTCTCCGGGGGCACGTTCTCGAGCTGCCGATTCATCAGGATCTGACGCCACGCCAGATTGCATATATGGCGGAGCACGTGTCAGAGGTCACAGGCAGGAGGGCCGTACAGTGATGCCGATTGCCCGCGTCGCCACGAGCCTGACCGCTGCGCAATCGGTGACGCGGATACAGCGCATCCAGGATCTTTCCGGATTCGCGGCGTTGCGGCCACATTGGGATGGGCTCCTCGCTGCGAGTGGCGCGAACAATCCGTTTCTCACGTTCGAATGGTTGAACGCCTGGTGGGCGAACCTTGGGGGCAACGCCCGGCTCCAGACGATCGCGGTGTGGTCCGACAACGAGCTGATCGCCATCGCGCCGCTGATGTCCACGCGCTCGCCAGGCTGGTTCACGCGCCTCGAATTCCTCGGCTCGGGGCACGCGGGATCCGATTACCTGGATCTCATCGTTCGGCGCGGCCGCGAATCCGAGGCGCTCGATTCGTTGGCCGATTTCATCGCCAGCAAGCGGCAGACGCTGAGGCTCGAGCATGTCCCGGAAACCTCGCTGGCGGCGCACGTCGCGCGGCGCCTTCAGGACTGCGGCTGGACGACGTCAATCGTGGCGAACGGAATTTGTCCGGTGATCGATCTTGGCGGACACACTTGGGAGTCGTATCTGGCCGCCCGAGGACGCGCACACCGTGCCAACGTGCGGCGGCGTTTGAGGGCGCTCGGTGATATGTCGCTCGAGCGAGTCACCACGGACGCGCAGCGGGACGAAGCGTTGTCGGCTCTCTTTGCCTTCCACGAGTGGCGCTTCAGCGCACAAGGTGGCTCGACTGCGTTTCTCACGCCAGCGCTTCGCGCGTTTCATCAGGACGCAACACGGCAGGCGCTCGAGCGCGGGTGGCTGCGGATGTACGTGCTTCGCCTGAACGGCGTACCGGCGGCGGTGATGTACGGCTTCGCCTACAACGGACAGTTCTATTTTTATCAACATGGATTCGACGAGCGTTACCGCAACCAGAGCATCGGCCTCGTCTTGATGGCGCTCACGATTCGCGCGGCTTTCGATGAAGGCTTGCACACGTTTGACATGTTGTGGGGCGCAGAGCCGTATAAGTGGCTCTGGGCCACCGGTGAACGGAAGCTCAATCAGATTCGCGCGTTCCCCGCGCACGTCGGCGGGTGGCTGCATCACGGTGTCGTCGCAGCGCGCCGACGGCTGGCTCCGCTGACCCGCCGCCTGTTGTCGCTGGGAGTCCGAACGTGAAATCTCGCCTGCAGTCGAGCTGGGAGCTCCGGTCGAGAGCCGCGATCCAGTGGCGCTGGCGTCTGAAAGCGATGCTCGCGTCCACGATCTCGCGCGCGCACGACCACGGTCTGGCCTCGGTGCTGGCGCGCCGCACCGATAGCCCGCTCGTGCTGGGCTACCACCGCGTCGTCGAGAACTTCGGCGCTACTGCCAACACCGAAATGCCGAGCATGCTCGTCAGCAGCCGTATGTTCGAGCGACATCTCGACTGCATCGGCCGTCGATTCACGTTCGTGAGCCTTGGCGAGATCGGCGAGCACATCACCGGCAGTCGGCGCTTCAACAAGCCGGTAGCGGCCGTGACGTTTGACGACGGATATCGCGACGTCTACGAGCAGGCGTTTCCAATCCTGAAGCGCAAGGGGATCCCCGCGTGCGTGTTCGTCGTGACGAATCTCATCGGGCGCCCGTTCTGGCAGGTGCACGACAAGCTCTATCACCTGATGACCAAGGCGTTTGCCGCGTGGCGCGACCCCCGGCAAGAGATGACGGACCTGTTTCGTGCGCTGCATCTGCCGCTCGCGTGCATCACACGGAACAGAGTGGCTGCGATCAGTCCGATGCTCGCGGTTACGTCCATCCTCCCGGAATTGCCACTCGTCGAGGTGCGCCGTCTGATGGATGGACTCGAGGCGACCGTCGGCAACGGGTTTCACAATGTGCCGCAGACGCTCGGATGGGCAGAGCTCGCTGAAATGGGCAGGGCGGGAATCGAAATCGGCTCGCACACGAAGAATCACGTATCGCTGCCGGCGGAGGGCGCGGAGGTCGTGGCCGAGGAGCTTGCAGGCTCGAAGAAACAGCTGGAGCGCTATCTTGGCAAGCGGGTCCGGCACTTCGCGTATCCAGGCGGACAATTCACGCCCGCCGTAGTCGAGGCGGTCAAGCGCGCGGACTACGATTTCGCCTACACCGCGTGTCGTCATAGTGACCGGTCTCACCCGGCGCTCACGATTGAACGGCTACTGCTCTGGCAGGGGTCATCCGTAGACGCCGATGGCCGCTTCTCGCCGGCAATCCTCAACTGCCAGGTGCAGGATCTCTGGCCGCCCGCGCGGCGGTGCGGCCGCACGCACATAGAGAAGGAACAGCCGCATGGATAGCAGCTCGCGTCCGGCGATGCTCCTCGTGACCGGTCGCAGCGTAGGCCTGGCCGCATCGTTTGCGATCGGCATCGTCCTGGCGCGCATGTTCGACCCGGCCGTGTTCGGCGTCTATAAGCAGTTCTTCCTGATCTACGCGACCTTGTACGGGGTCCTGCAGCTCGGCATGGCCGAGAGCCTCTACTACTTCGTGCCCCGCAAGCCGGAACACACTGGACGATATGCCGCGAACGCGATCGCGGCGCTCGCGCTGACAGGCACCGCATCCATCGGCGTGCTCTACTTCGCACGGCCCATGCTCGCGGGTTGGATGAACCCGCACCTTGCGCAGTACGCCGTGCCGCTCGGGCTGTTTCTGACGTTCATGCTCACGGCGACGGTCCTTGAAATCGTCATGGTGTCGCGGCAGAAGCACCTGGCGGCAGCGATCACCTACGCGATTTCCGACATGGTCCGAACGCTGTTGTTCATCGGACCAGCTCTGTTGTTTGCGAGCCTCGACGCAGTCTTCTTCGGCGCCGCCATTTTTGCGGCACTGCGTCTGGCAGCCACCCTCGTCGCGCTGTGGCGGCTGTGCGGACGTGAGCTCCGGATCGACACGGCGCTGCTGCGGCAGCAGTTGGGTTATGCGCTGCCGTTTGCGCTCGCCGTCGGTGTGGACGTGGTGCTCATCAACTATCACCAGTACGTAGTCGCTGCTCGGTTCGACGCCGCGACGTTCGCCATCTACGCCATCGGCTGTCTGCAGATTCCGCTATACGACTTGATCGTCACCTCGACCGTGAACATCCTCATGGTGAAGATGGCCGACACACCGCGCGGAGACGCGGCCGTTGCGCTCTGGCATGACACCGTGTGTCGCCTGGCGTTCTTGATATTCCCTCTCGCCGCCCTGCTCGTCGTCGGAGCACACGACCTGATCGTCGGACTATTCACCGCCACGTATGTGGCGAGCGTTCCCATCTTTATCGTGTGGGTTCTGACCATGCTGCCCGCGGTGATGGCGGTGGACGCGGTGCTGCGGGTGTATGCGCAAACGCGCTTCCTGCTCATCATGAATCTGGTGCGCTTCGCGTGCGTGGCGGGCCTGATCGGCGCGTTCCTGTCGTCTTTCGGCCTGATGGGCGCCGTACTCGTCGCGCTGCTCGGACTGACGGTGACCAAAACAATCGGCGTCATGCGCGTCGCCTGGCTGATGCGGCTCGGCCTGCGTGACGCCCTGCCCTGGCGGCGCCTGGCCGGAATCACCGTCATCGCAGTGCTGTCGACGGTCCCTGTTCGTTGGCTGCAAGTGACGGTCGCGTGGCCTCCCCTTGCCACCTTCATCGTCGGCACGGCGCTCTACGGCGCGACGTACCTGCTGCTGTTCTACACCGGCTCGCAGCTCCGCTTCGCTCGAATCAAGTCACAAGTCACAGGCCCCGAATCACAAGTCACTCCGAAACCTCAGTTCTCCGAGCCGGGGGCCTGAGACCAAAGCGGCGAGGCGGGCCATAAAGGCCCGCCCTACTTGTGACGAGCCTGGCGGGTCGTGAAGACCCGCCCTACTGATGCCTTGGGCCTTGGACAGCCCTGATTCCTGAGGCCTGAGCCCTGGGCCCTACGTTAGTCGCAATGGAAAGGATCCTCCGATGTGTGGCATAGCCGGAATCGTTCGGTGGGACCGGCGTCCAGTCCTCGAACACGAAATCCGCGGGATGTGCGGCGCCATGGTCCACCGCGGACCAGACGACGAAGGCATTTACCTGGGCGACGGCGTTGCCCTGGGCATGCGGCGTCTGAGCATCATCGATCTGGACAACGGCCACCAGCCGATTTCGAACGAAGACGGATCCGTTTGGATCGTGTTCAACGGCGAGATCTACAACTACAAGCAGCTTCGCGACTTGCTGGAATCCAGAGGCCACCAGCTGCGGACCTCGACTGATACAGAAACCATCGTGCACCTGTACGAGGACTTTGGCGCGCGATGCGTGGAGCACTTGCGGGGCATGTTCGCGTTTGCGATCTGGGATACCCGGCAGCGCACGATACTGCTCGCACGCGACCGCCTCGGCATCAAGCCGTTGTACTACGCAGCGCGGAACGGCGAGCTCGTCTTCGCTTCGGAGCTGAAGCCGCTGCTTCACTATGACGGTGCCGATCGATCGCTCAGCTGGGAAGCCGTCGGACACCTGTTCACGTTCATGGCGACTCCGCCGGACCAGAGCATCGTCCGCGGCATTTCCAAATTGGAGCCCGCGCGCGTAGCGATTGCCACGGGGAATCATGCGCCGAGGATCGAACGCTACTGGGACGTGGCGTTCGAACCCGACGAAAACGCCTCAGAGGATGTCCTCGTGGAGCGTCTGCGAGAGCACCTTCACGACGCGGTCGTCTCGCATCAGGTCAGCGACGTGCCCGTGGGCGCGTTCCTGAGCGGCGGCATCGACTCGAGCGCCGTGGTGGCTCTTATGGCGAAGCCTGCGGCCGGCAGGCTGAAGACCTTCTCGATTGGATTTGCGGAAGCCGGGTTCGACGAGTTGGCGCACGCGCGTGCCGTTGCCACCCAGTTCGGCACCGATCACTACGACCTCGTCCTCCGCCCCGACGTCGTCCAAACGGTCGAAGACCTGACGTGGTACCTCGACGAGCCGTTCGGCGACACGTCGGCGATCCCCACCTATATGGTGTCGAAGCTTGCGTCGCAACACGTGAAAGTGGTGCTCAGCGGCGACGGTGGCGACGAGCTTTTCGCCGGCTACGACAAGTACGTGGTCGAAGCGCGCGAACGCACCTATGAACGGCTACCTCGACCGCTCAGGCAGTGTGCCGGCGCGATCGGCGCCTTGCTGCCCCACGGCACGTTTGGACGGCGCTTTCTGCGGCATCTGGCACTCGAGGGCACGCAGCGGTATCTCGACGCGTCATCCCTGTTCCACACCGACGAATTCCCGCAGCTGTTCCGGCGCAGTGCGCTTGAACAGCTGCTTCACCACGACCGTTCAGCAGACGCGCTGTGCGCGCCTGGCAACGGCGGGAGCGACTGGCTGTCGGCAATTCAGTATCGGGATTTGAACCGGTATCTGCCGCTCGACATCCTGACCAAGGTCGACCGGATGACGATGGCGCATTCCCTCGAGGCGAGACCACCGCTGCTCGATCATCCGCTCGTGGAGTTCGCTGCCACGATTCCGGCACGATTCCGCCTGCGCGGCGGCACGACCAAGTATCTGTTCAAGCGCGCGATGCGCGGCTGGCTGCCGGACGAGATCATCGACCGGCCGAAGCACGGCTTCGCCGTGCCGCTCGCCGATTGGTTCCGAGGGGACCTCGCAGGGTTTTCGCGCGACCTGCTGCTGTCGGACACCTGCCGCCAGCGTGGCATCTTCGAGCCGCGGTATATCGATCGGCTGCTTCGATCGAACGATCGGGGACGGGACCTCGATCTTCAGCTCTGGACCATTCTCTCGTTCGAGCTCTGGTGTCGGCGCTTCCTCGACGCCCCGCCTCCATCCGCGAGCGCGGCGCATACGCGTGCGGTGGTGACACCAGGAACACTTCCGTGCAGCTCCGAGGCTCCATGGGGCTTCGGAATGGCACGCCCAGCGAACTGAGGACAATGGACAACGCATCATCGGTTCCTCTCGAGCCGCCCCTTGTCGGCTCGCCGGTCGAACGGCACGAGCGGGGACATCGCCGAATCCGCGATATCCGTGTCGCGGAACTGGCGTACCGCGGCTGGCAGGAAGCCTCCAAATGGCTGGAGCGCGTGGCGCCGGTGGAACTGCCGGACCGACCCGACGTGCTGCTCCGGAAGCACGCGCCTGCGCTTGCCGACCCCGACGCGGCGCTTCGGGTGCTGCGCGAGGTCGCGGCACAGCGCTTCTTTGCCGGAGTCGATCGCGACATCACCGCTGCGGTGCTCGATACAAGACTGCCGGAGTACCGCCGAGATCTTCTGAGCCAGGCCGACGACCTGCTGAAGCGTCACTTCGACCTGCTCACATATCGCACCCTGTGGTTCGGCGATCCGATCGACTGGCACCTCGATCCACTGCGGAGCCGACGCGCTCCGCTGGTCGCCTGGAGTCTCATCGACGTGAACGACAGCGCGAGCCTCGGCGACAGCCGTCTCGTGTGGGAATTGAACCGGCACCAGTGGCTCGTCCGCCTCGCACAGGCGTGGGCGTCAACCGCCGACGAGCGGTACGCGAAGGCGTGCGTCAGTGCCATCGACGGGTGGCTCGACGCGAATCCGCCCGGCGCGGGCATCAACTGGGCGAGCAACGTCGAAGTCGCCCTGCGGGTGATTTCCTGGTGCTGGACGTTGATCCTGCTACGTGACTCGCAGGCGATACAACCAGCCTGGCTGTCGAGAGTGCTTGCCGCCATCTGGCTGCATGCGACCCACGTCAGACGCTACCTGTCGTTCTATTCCTCGAGCGACACAGATCTGACCGGCGAAGCGCTCGGCCTTTTCTACGTGGCGACCGTATTCCCCGAGTTCCGCGACGCCGACAAGTGGCGCGATGTCGCAATGCGCGTGCTCGTGTCCGAATGCGACGCACAGGTGTGCAGAGACGGCGTGCACTTCGAGCGCTCCTCCTGCTACCACCGGTATGTCGCGACGACCTACTTGCACTTCGTGCTGCTGGCCGAGCGGAACCGCATCGAGCTGCCCGACTACATGTCGGATCGCGTGCAGCAGATGGTGCAGTTCCTCCTCGCGATTCGCAGGCCAGACGGCGACATTCCCGCCCTTGGCGATGACGATGGCGGCTGTGTGCTGCCGCTGCAGAAGCGCTCCGATAACGAACGCGGCCTCTTCGCCGTTGCCGCGTCACGCTTTCGCCGCCGCGATTTCGCCTGGGCCGCCGAGGGTCTCGCGCCCGATGTCGTCTGGCTGCTCGGCGCTGACGGAATCGACGCATTCGACGCTCTCGATGCGGCACCGCCCGCGACGAGCCCGTCGTGTGTTTTTCCTTCAGGCGGCTACGCGTCGATGCGCAGCGACTGGACCCCCGATGGTCACCACGCCATCGTGGACATCGGTCCTATCGGGTGTCCGGTGAGCGGAGGCCATGGACACGCCGACCTCCTGAGCATTCAGTGCTCGGTGTTCGGCGAGCCGTGCCTCGTGGATGCCGGAACTTACTGCTATACCGGCGAGCCGCAGTGGCGCGACTACTTCCGCAGTACGGCGGCGCACAGCACCGTGATCGTGGACGGGACCAACCAGGCCGACCCGGCAGGCCCCTTCGGGTGGCGGGGACAGCCGCGCGTGAAGCTGCGTGAATGGCATTCGACGCCGGAGTTCGACTTCCTCGACGCCGAGCACAACGGCTATTTGTCGCTGCCCGATCCGGTCGTCCACCGGCGGCGCGTCATCTTCGTCAAGCCCAGCTACTGGATCGTCGTCGACGACCTTGCCGGCGCGGCGCGGCACCAGCTCGACCTGACTTTCCAGTTTGCCCCGTTGAAGGTCACCCTGGGCCAGCACCCATGGGCGCGTGCCGAGACGCCGAACGGACGTGTGCTGTGGGTTTGCCCATTTCCTGCCGCGCCGGTGCAACCAGCGCTCAAATGTGGCGAACTGTCGCCCATTAGTGGCTGGATTTCAGAGGGATACGGCGCTCGCCAGCCGGCACCAATGTTGATCTACTCGTTCGTCGTGTCGCTGCCGTGGCGCATCGTGACCCTGCTTCTGCCCGACCGTCAGGGCCTCTCGTCGCCTCCGCCGGTGCGGGCGATTTACGACGACGCCGGTCAGCCTGCCGGCATTGCCTTCGAACGTCCGCGCCGGATCGTTCGATTCAGCGACCATGCGGTCTCGGTCGAACGGGATTAATGGGATGCACATTCTCTGGGTAAAGATGGGGGGGCTCTGGCCCGCGACGAGCGGAGGACGCGTTCGCAGCCTGCAGATTGTGTCCGCGCTGGCCCGTCGCCATCGTGTGACCGTGGTCACGACCCATGGAGCCGGCGACGATCCAAAAGGCCTCGCCCGTCAGCTCTCACATTGTCAGAGCGTCGTCTCGATGCCCCTGGCTGTGGCCAAGCGCGGCGATGCCGCATTCGCTGCCTCGGTTGCGCGCTCGTGGCTGTCTCCCTATCCGGTCGACCTGTGGAAGTGGCGTCTACCGTCGCTGCGAGCCGAAGTGCGCCGCTCGATCGAGAGCGGCGACATCGATTTGCGCGTCTCCGATTTCCTGTTTGCTGCGGTGAACGTGCCGATGCCGGGGCCGGTGCCCGTCGTGCTGTTCCAGCACAACGTCGAACACATGATCTGGCAGCGGCTCTGCGCGGTGGAATCACGCCTGTGGCGCCGGGCGCTGATTGAGATCGAATGGCGCAAGCTTCGGGCGCGTGAAGCCGACGCGTGCGCCCTGTCGGATCTGACGATTGCGGTGTCCGAGGACGACAGACGGCGCCTGGAAGCGCTCGCTCCCGGAATGCGTGGAGTGTCGATCCCGACCGGTGTGGACACGGACTACTTCACCCCCGATGGTTACCGCGAACGCCCAGCGCAGCTCGTGTTCAGCGGGTCCATGGACTGGCATCCCAACGAGGACGCCGTCATCTATTTCGCGGACGTCATATTGCCCCAGATCCGTGCCGCTGTTCCCGACGTGTCGTTCACGATCGTGGGACGCAATCCGGGTCCCCGCGTTCGCGATCTCGCGAGCCGGCCCGGGATCGTCGTGACCGGCACGGTGGAGGACGTCCGCCCCTGGATTGGCGAAGCGGCAGTTTATGTCGTGCCGCTCCGCGCCGGCAGCGGCACGCGCCTGAAGATCTTCGAGGCGCTCGCCATGGGAAAGGCGGTGGTGTCGACGACGGTCGGCGCCGAGGGGCTCGGCCTGGAGCCAGCACACCATTTTTTGCCCGCAGACGATCCGGCGGCGTTTGCGAACACAGTCATCTCGCTTTTGCGTGATACGGATCAACGCCGCGCCCTCGGGCACGCGGGACGCCTGCTCGTCGAGGCTAACTATTCGTGGTCGAAGATCGCGCGCGCTTTCGAGACACATTGTGAGGATGTCCTTGCCACCAGACTTGCCGACGGCCGTGCTCATCTGCCACGAACAGAGCCTGCTCGATCGCGAGGGGCTGGCGTCGTGGCTGGCGAGCCGTCTGCGCTTGGCTGGTCTCATCATCATTCGTGACGAGCCAGCGCGACGGTGGCGTGCTGCCCGACGTGAGCTCCGCCGAGTCGGCCTGCTGGGATTCGTCGACGTGGTCGCATTTCGCGCGTACGCACGACTGCGCCTGGCCCACGGCGACGCGGCATGGGAAGCGCGTACGGTCAAGGATTTGCGCAGACGCTACCCCGTCGATCTCGAAGCCATACCGCACATCATGGTGAGCACCCCGAATGGCGACGACGCCCGCAGCTTTCTCACGCGAGTGCAGCCGGATGTCGTCATCGCTCGCTGCAAGGTGATCCTGAAGCCCGACATCGTCGCATTGCCGCGCGCCGGCACGTTCGTGTTTCACCCGGGCATCTGCCCCGAATACCGCAACGCGCACGGCTGCTTCTGGGCGCTTGCCAATCGTGATCTGGATCGCGTCGGCATGACGCTGCTGCGAGCCGATGCCGGTGTGGACACCGGACCCGTATACCTGCAGGCCGGCTGCAACTTCGACGAGGTGCGCGAATCGCACATCGTGATTCAACACCGGGTCGTCGTCGAGAACCTCGACTCCATCGAACGGATTTTGATTGCACTCTGCCGGGGCGATGACGTGGCCCGGATCCCAACCGACGGCCGGCGGTCGGCCGTATGGGGACAGCCGCGCCTGACTCGCTATCTGCGCTGGAAGCGGGCCGCCCGCCGCCGCGCACGGTGTGACGATGCGGACCGTATCCCTGCTGTTTCATGACGTGTATGCGGCCGATCCGCGCGAAAGCGGATTCGAGTCGCCTGGCGCCGACCGCTACAAGCTGTCGCTCCGGCAGTTCGACGCCCAGCTTGCCGGCCTGGCGCAGGTGCGTGCCGACGCGCCCGTGTTGGTGCAGGACATTTCCGGAGGGGTGAAGGCCTCCGGGTACCGATCCGTTGAATTGACCGGGGGGCCGAAGGTGGCCGGAGGCCTGAAGCCGACCGGAGGCCTAAAGGCCTCCGGCTACCTAGGTGTCGACGTTCCTTATCTGTTGACCGTGGACGACGGAGGGGTGTCGTATTTCACCTTCGTTGCCGATCGACTCGAGGCACGCGGGTGGAGGGGGCACTGCTTCGTATCCACCGACACGATCGGGACGCGCGGATTCCTCACCGCCTCACAGCTTCGCGAGCTCGACATGCGCGGACATGTGATTGGCACGCATTCGGCCTCGCACCCTGCCCGTTTCAGTGCCTGCGAGCCCGCTCACATGCGCGAGGAGTGGGCGCGCAGCCGCATGGTGCTCGAGGACCTGCTCGGGCACCCGGTAGAGATCGCATCGGTTCCAGGCGGTTATTACTCGCGGCGCGTCGCACGCAGCGCCCGCGATGCCGGATTACGCATCCTCTTCACATCGGAGCCGATCACGACTTCGCTCGATGAAGACGGAACCCTGGTCATTGGACGATTCACGCTTCGACGCGGACACTCGACCGACAGAGCTGGCCGGCTCGCACGCCGCGGGCCTTGGACGAGATATCAGGAATGGGCGAGCTGGCGCGCCAAAGGCCTGGTGAAGCCGCTGCTCGGACCGCTGTATTCGCCGACAGCAGACTGGCTGTTGAGCCGAATCCGCCCCTCACACGCATGTCATTGATATCCGCCCGCATCCGCCGTTCAGGCGGGTCCAGAAGGACCCGCCCTACGTGCCTGGCCAAATAGCAACTTTTCGTGGCGCGCGCAGGCGCGCAACAGGATCCCTGAATGCCCTGGATGAATAGTGCACTCCAATCGGCGGCGGTGTTGAGCGCAGCTCTCGTTGTCGG
>Ga0075418_10003870_pt1 | contig 17050 bp, 14 predicted proteins | sample SoiMetdeltSBSDD2_FD_81776 | JGI IMG/M metagenome (GOLD analysis project Ga0075418, IMG submission 81776) | Bulk soil microbial communities from a Populus tree surrounding site in Tennessee, USA - Soil MetaG P. deltoides SBSDD2 | ecosystem: Environmental > Terrestrial > Soil > Tree plantation... | reverse complement strand
TGAATCGGATTCGGCCGGGCTGCTCGGAAGAGTAATGATCGCGGTGACGATGTTCTCGGCGCGGTCGAATTCGAGTCGATGGTCCGTTCCGAAAAGCAGCTCGAGCCGCTGACGCACACAAGACAGTCCGACGCCCTCGGAGCTCCACCGTGCGCCGGGCGGTACCGAATTGCGCACAGTGACGATGAGGCGATCGTCCGAAGTCATTGCGCAGATCGACACCGTTCCGGGCGCATCGCCGACGTCGATTCCGTGTTTCACGGCATTCTCGACCAGCGGTTGAAGAATGAAGCGCGGAAACATCGACTTGCGCGCGTGCGTGTCCGCGTCGATCTCGACCTCCAATCGATTGCCGAGGCGCACGTGTTGAAGGAAGAGGTAACGCTCGACGAAATAAAGCTCGTCGTCCAGCGAGCCGAATTCTTTTTTCTGATGCGCGAGCGACAGGCGCAGAAGATCGCCGAGGCCGGCGATCATGCGCTCGGCCATCCGCGGGTCTTTGTGCAGCACGACCGTGATCGCATGAAGTGTGTTGAAGAGAAAATGCGGCTGCAGTTTCGCCGCGACGCTGTTGAGCTGCGCCTGCACGAGCTGCGTTTCGAGCTTCGATTCGCGCAGCCGCGTCTGTTCCGCCGCAAAGCGCTCGCGCAGGATCAGCGCCGCGCCGAGGACGATCACGATCTGAAACATCGAGCCGTGGAAATTGCGCGGCAGCGAGGTTAAGAGAAGTGCCGGCACGCCTTTTTTCGAAACTCCGGAGAGCGAAAAAAGCGTGGAGGTCATGACAATGATGAGGAGCGCGCCGGCGATGAGCAGCGCCGTCGCGAAGAGGATCGACAGTGCGCGCTTGTTCTCCGGCCAGCGGTCCAGAAGCCATAAGACACAGAGGGTGATCGCGGTCCACATCAGCGTCTCGCCGATTGCGTAGGCCACGATGTTTCCATAAGAAAACGTTCTCTGTGTCGAGCGATACCAGGTGATTGCGCGGAGACCGTCCATCAGGCTGACGATCGACCAGATCGCGCAGACCAGCCCGAGCATCCGCAATGAAAGAAGGCGGATGCGCGGGATCTCGGCGTCGGGAATTTTAGCCATCCGTCCGGAGGCCCAGTGTAGCCGACGCGACGCCAGGCACGGGCGTACAATCGGTAAACAATCGCCGCATTCGGAGGTACCCATGACCGTCGTCAATGCACACGCACCGGGCGCATTTTGCTGGATCGAGCTCGCCACGAGCGACACGGCATCCGCGAAATCGTTTTACACACAGCTCTTCGGTTGGACCGTGAACGAGAGCGACATGGGCGACGGCTCGATGTACACGATCTTCCAGAAGAACGGGCGCAATGCCGCGGCGATGTACGCGATCCGTCCCGATCAACAGGGCATGCCGCCTAACTGGATGTCGTACATCGCCGTCGCGAATGCCGATGCCGCCACCGACAAGGCGAAGAGCCTCGGCGGCACGGTGCACGCCGGTCCGTTCGATGTGTCCGAGTCGGGACGCATGTCCGTGCTCGCCGATCCGCAGGGCGCGATGTTTTCGGTGTGGCAGGCGAACAAGGACATCGGCATCGGCATCCGCGACGAGGTCAACACGCTCTGCTGGAACGAGCTTCAGGCGCGCGACATCGAGGGATCGAAGACGTTCTATGTCTCGCTCTTCGGCTGGCGCGCGAAGGAGAGTCCCGAGTACACCGAGTTCCACCTCGGCGAGCACGCCATCGGCGGCATGATCAAATCGCAAGCGCCGCCCGAAGTGCCGCCGCACTGGCTCCCGTACTTCGCCGTCGACGACTGCGATGCAACCGTCGCCAAAGCCGAATCCCTCGGCGGCCATCCGTTCTTTCCACCGATGGACATCGCGAACGTGGGGCGATTCACGGTGATGGCGGATCCGCAGGGAGCAGCGTTTGCGGTGATCAAGTTGATGATGTGAGTTGCGAGTTGCGAGTGGCGAGTTGCGCGGAGCAGAGTTGCCGGTTGCCAGTTACCGGTTGCCTGATCGGGCGTGCCACAGAAGTGCGTGACCGATGTGGCGACGACCAAGCAGGCAACCGGCCACTGGCCACCGGCCACTCCCTACGCGCAACTCGCAACCCGCAACCCGCAACGCAACCCGGAATTCACCCGCCCGCCCGCACGTTTCCTAGCGCGCTTCTGAAGAGATTTCGCAGCACCTGTGGATCTCCCTCGGCAGCACCAGATTCACGAAAGGAGATCCATCCCATGCGTCAGACCGGAACGGTCAAGTGGTTCAATGATGCGAAGGGCTTCGGCTTCATCACGACCGCTGGAGGAGAGGACGTGTTCGTTCACTTCAGCGCGATTCAGGGCCGTGGCTTCCGCTCGTTGCAGGAAGGCACGCAGGTCGAGTTCGACGTCGCCCAGGGTCCGAAGGGACTTCAGGCGCAGAACGTGACCATCCCCTGATCAGCACCAAACGCTGAACACAAAAAAAAGGCGGGCCGCATGGCCCGCCTTTTTCGCTTTCGTCGTGCGCTCGTGCGCACGTCATTTCTTGCGCGAGTACATGATCTCCATCATCTTGAACATCTTGCCGTCGGGGCCGGGCGTCCACATCTCGAAGCTGTGATGGTCGGCGTCGATCATCTTCATCTTCTCTTCGACCTTCGCATCCTTGCCCGTCATCGGATCCGGCATCGTGCCGGTGAAGGTCCACGTGCCGTCGGCGTTCGGGCCGCCGGTGGTCACCATGACGCTGGTCGACATGTTGTCCATCCACGTGCCCCAATACTGCTTCTTGACGTTGTCGTAGCCGGTGTATCCGACTCCTTCGAACGGCATGCCCATGAACGAGCCCTTGAATCGCTGTTCGAGGTAGCGGCCGCCCATGACTGCGGTGTTCTCGGAGACGCCTTCCATCGTCGTCGGCGGAGCGCCGGGCATCATCCACGACGTCACCTTCGCGTCCCATGTGCCGGCCATACCCGCGAGCATCTTGTGCTCGGCGCCTGGCGTTCCGGCCTTCATCATCGCTTCCATCATCTTGGCGTCCATCGTCGGCTGCTGCGCCTGGCCGTGATGATCGTGTTGCGCGAAGGCTGCGAAAGTAAACGTGAGCAGACAGAGTACGAAAGAGAACTTCTTCATTGGTTCCTCCTGTTGTTAGCGGTGCTGGGTTCTAAGGTGTTAGGTGCTGGCGGTGTTCCGGCTCACGGCAGACCGCCAGTACCTAACACCCGGCACCCAGCACCATTACGTTCCTAACGCTTCCATTTCACGACGCTTGGCCTCGAGATCGTCTTCACTCCACGGCCTGGAGATTACACAGGAGTTGATGCCGCCCACGCCCATGCTCAGTTTTCCAGTGTAGCCGTGCGGCGCTTCGGTGCCTTCGCGATCGACGAACTTGGGCGTGTGCACCTTCACGTCCGCGTGGAGCTCACCTTCGGTGAGCGGCATCGGGAAGAGCTTTCCTTTCGCCATGCCGATGTGCTGTGCGGTGAGCTCCCATCCACCGCCGACGGACATGCCGTGACCGAACGTGCCTTTGCGCGCGGTGAAGATCACATCGGGATGCAGCATCTCCAGCGAGGTCTCGATCTCGGTCGCGTCGCCGGGCGTCGCGGTCGCGTGCATGTCCCACGTCGTGACCTCGTGCGCCTGCACATCATCGAGTGCGGCCTTGATGGCGAGCTGCGGTCCGCCTTTCGACGGCGTGATGATGTGATGCGCATCCGACGACGTGCCGACGGCGACGAGCTCCATGCCCAACGGATGGAATCCCTGCGCGGTCATCGCCTCGACGTCGCCGACGATCCAGACGCACGCGCCGCCGGCGATGTGTGTTCCTTTGAGTCCGGTGAGCGGCCGCGACACATCCGCGTCCGCGGAGAGTACGTTCGCGTTGTAGAACGCGGAGATCACCATCTCGTTAGGCGGAGGATCCGTCATTCCGATCACGACCGCGGTCGCCTCGCCGAGGTGAATCGCATCGAGCGCCATCTTCGCGGCGATGCCGAACGACGCGCAGGCCGCGATCGGCGCGAATGCCGGTCCGACGATCTTTCCGATCATCGAGATCTGGGCCGCGGGGATGTTGGCGATGTTCCACAGAAGGTTCGGCGAGACCGAGGTCCACGGCTCTTCCGGACATGCCCACTTGCGATTGAGCTGGCGGATCTTACTCAGCTTCTGGCGAATGCTCGACAGCTTCGCCGATCCCGATGACGGCGGCACCGGTTCGCCATGAATCTCGCGCGCTTCGGCGAGATAGCTCGCCAGGCCGTCGCTCTTGAGCGCCCAATACGTTTCCCATTCGTGCTTCGCATCGATCCATTCTTCGGATCCGGGACGATGATCGCCGGGATTCTCCGGCGCGGCGCGGTCGGTCTCGCCGCCGACGTGTTTGCGCAGCGGCTCGCATCGCTCGGGCGCGGCCCAGAACTCGTTCCATCGCCGCAGCGCGCGATCGTAGCGAATGGCCTCTTCCTGCGCGATGGTGATGTCGCCGATGCCGGTGCCGACGTACACGTGGCAGCGCGTGCCGAGGTCCTGCAGATATTGCTCGAGGCCGGGATTTTGCGCGAGGGACTGGATGAACGCGCCGATGGCGAACTTCACGTTCGGTCCCATTTTCTCTTTCAATTGAGAGTACTTGGCCGGCAGAAACCGCTCATCGAACCACGCGTGGTATGTTTCGAAATCGAACTCGGGGTAGCCGACGAGAAAATTCGATTGTCCGTAACCGGTGAAGGGCGAGAGCCACGTGTCCGCGTTCTCGAGATTTTTCGCGAAGGTATCGATGTCCGGCGACTTCGGCGCGACGATGCCCCAGCCGAAGATGCCGACTCTCTTGCGGTCCGACATAGGCGCCGCATTGTATCGAAATTGCAATAGGCGAGATCCGCGCTGAAATCCTGTCGGGAGAGAGGTTTCGTGAAGAGCTCAATGACGCGGTACACGATGGTTCTGGCGGTATTGGTGGTCGCGCTCGCCGCATGCAAGGCGCGGGAGAATTCCGCGGGCGGCGGCGGGTCGGCGACCATCGCGCCTGCGGAGCCGCAGCCTGCGCCGACGGGGACCGATGCGATGACAGAGACGGTCGACATCGAAGACAGCCGATCGGAAGCGGAGGGCGCGGCGTTGACGAAGACGGACACGACCGCAACCACGACGACGACTGCGACGACCACGACGACGTCGCCTCCGCCGACGACGACCACACGCTGATGTCCAGCGAGTTGTACGAGCCGCTCATCGAGCGCGATCTCGATGGGTTTCGCGAGGCTGCGCGAGCGCTTCCATCGGACGATCTCTGGATTGCGGTCGCTCGCTTTGCCGTGCTCGCGTATGCGCCGTCGCAACACTCGAAGCGTGCGGTGATGGCCGTGCGCGCGGCGTACGACGTTCGCGGCGAGGCGTGGCGCGATCTCATCTTCGAGTGTGCCCGCTATGCGGCGGAGAGCCGCCAACCGTGGAGCGAGCCGCCGATTCTCGAGGATCTCGACGTGCCGTCGGAGGAGGAGTTGCGATCGCGCGCGACGGGCGATGCGTTGCTGATGCTCGACACGGCGGTGGCGTTGATTCCGCTGTTAGGCGAGAAGGGGCGTGCGGCGCTGCTGCGGATGCCGATGATGGAGTTGGAGGCGCACGAACCGCAGATCCATGAATCGCTCGACGCGTTGATCGAGCGCGCGATCGCGGAGAGAGGGTCGATCGAGTCGGTGCGCGATGTGTTCGTGGCGCTCGTCGCTCGCGAGTGGAGCGCCGGCGTCCCGCCGGCTGATGCGAAGGCGTCCCGCGCCTTCGCCCGGGCGGCGGCGCGGGACGCCGCCGCATCAGCCGCCGAGACGGCAGCGCTCCCCTATCGACTCGCACGCGACTACGCACAAACGTTGATCGCGCATTCGTTCGTCGCGCGCTTTCCTCCGGGCGCGAATGCACAAGGATTCCTTGCCGCGGTGCACGAGAATCTGGAACATGGCGAGAGCTATGCGGACTTCTCTTTTGCGTAACCTCGCCGTCGTCCTTCTCCTCACCGGCTGTGCAACGACAAATTTCACCAGCACGATCGATCACGCGATCGAGCGTCCGCCGTTCCATCGCGCGTTCTGGTCGATCCTCGTCGAGGACGACAACGGCCGCGTGCTCTACGCGCACAACGAAGGGAAGCTCACCATTCCCGCGTCGAACCGCAAGCTCTTTGCCGCCGCCACGATCGCCACATGCCTCGGCACCACCACACAGCTCTCGACAGATGTCTTCCGCGACGGCGAGGATCTCGTGGTCCGCGGCGACGGCGATCCTTCGTTAGGCTCGTGGCGCTACGAGCGCGACGCCGATTTCGACACGCTCGCCGAATCGCTGCGCGCGCGCGGCATCACGCGCGTCCGCGATGTGATCGCCGACGTCTCCGCGTTCGATCGCGTGACGATTCCCGGCGGCTGGAAGTACGGCAACCTCGGCTCCGATTACTCCGCGTCCGTCGACGCGCTCGCGTGGGGCGAGAACGAGATCCCGGTCGATCGCGCCGTGCCCGATCCTGCGCTTCACGCCGCGAACGCATTGCGCGAAACATTGATCCTCCGCGGCATCGAAGTGATCGGCGTTGCTCGCGTGAACACCGAGCGTCGCGAATGGAGTGAGAAACTCGCGAGCATCCCATCACCATTCGTTGGACAACTTCTGACGACGGTTCTCAAGAACAGTCACAACCTTTACGCGGAGATGCTGTTCAAGCGCGCATCCGGCGGCACGTATGACGGGTCATTCGCGCTCGAGCGCGCGTTCCTCACCGCCGAGCCGAAGCTCGAAGGAAATGCGTTCCGCTTCGCCGACGGCTCCGGACTCGCGCCAGACAATCTCGTCACGCCCGAGTCGACGATCCGAATCCTGCGCTGGATGAACGATCCGGTGCGCCGCTCGTTCTGGTGGGACGTCCTCGCCCAGCCTAACAACGACGGCACCCTGCGCCGCCGCATCGTCACCCTCGAGCACCGCTTCCGCGGCAAGACCGGCACGATCAACGGCGTGAATGCGTTGAGCGGAATCGTGGCCATGCCCGACGGACGATTCCGCTATTTCGCGATCATGGTGAATCATCACGCGGGAGACAGCGCGGAGGCGGTGAGGATTCTGGATGAGGTGGCGGAGAGAGTGGCCAGTGGCCAGTAGCCCGTTGCCCGTGCTGCTTCGCCCAGGCGACCACGCACCGGGTAACCGGCCACGGGCCTCACGTGCCGTCAGCCGCAAAGCCGCCAGCACCCAGCACCAGCCGCGAAGCGGCGAGCACCCAGCACCAACTCACCGACGCGCGAACTTCTCGCCAAAGATCGTCAACCCATCCACCTCATGCTCCGGCGAGAGCGAGAACACCACTTCCTCATCGACATCGTCGTACTCCGAGCGCGCGGTGAAGGTGTCGTAGTGGAAATGCGAGAGGGGGATGGTCATGCGGCTCCATTGCAGCGTGAGTCCTCCGTTGACGGCGGTCACTTTCGCGGCGCCGTATGCGCGGCTTTCGTAGTTGCCGGCATAGGCTTCGAGAGGTCGTGAGGGCGTCGTGTCCGGGATTCGTTTCGCGAGCCGCTCGTCGCGCGTTTTCGCATCTTTCTCGTCCGACTTGCGGTCGACCATCAGGTAGTACGCGTTCCAGTCGCGCATCGGTTTCGCGGAGAGCATGTCCGCGAGCGCGTTGCGCATGGCGACGAGCGCGAGACCGCGGCCGGCGTTGATCAGCAGCACGAATCCCGAGTTGCGCTCGGGCAGGAGATCGACGTGGGTGCGGAATCCGTTGAGCGCGCCCGCGTGCGAGACGAGCAGCTCGCCGCGATAGTCCTGGATCACCCAACCCATGCCGTACGACATCACGTGCGACTCCGGATTCGAGTCGCGCGTGAGGTTCTCCATGCGGATCACCGTCTGCGGCGTTTTCGTTTCGTCGAGAATCTGCGGATCGACGAGCTGGCGATGTTCGACGGCGCCGCTCGCGAGCTGGAAGCGCACCCAGTTCGCCATGTCGCGCGCGGACGATTTGATCGCGCCGCCTGCACCGATCGTGGTCGTGTCGATCGGACGCTGCTGGTACACGCGTCCGGTCTTCCAGTCATACGAATAGCCGATCGCGCGATCGATCGCCGCGCTCCACTCCGCGTCCGAGATCACCGTGCGCGTCATGGCCAACGGCTTGAAGATGCGCGTGCGCACGAAGTCGTCCCACGACATGCCGGACCTGCTCGTGACGATCTCGCCCGCGGCGATGAACATGATGTTCTGGTACTGGTATGCGGTGCGGAAGGGCTTGGTGAGATCGACCCAGCCGATGCGGCGCACGACGTCCTCGCGCGTGAACGGCGAGTTGTCCCAGAGCTCATCGTGGCGGCGCAGACCGGTGCGATGCGAGACGATGTCGCGGATCGTCACCTGCTCGTTCGCGCAGAAATCATTGAGGCGGAAGTATTCGAGATGCTGCCGCACGGGATCGTCGAAGGAGAGCTTCTTGTCCGTCGCCAGCATCGCCAGTGCGGTCGTCGTGAAGGCCTTCGACGTCGATGCGATCTGGAACAGTGTGTCGGACGTGACCGGATCGTTCTTCCCGAGCTCCTTCGTGCCGTAGCCCTGCACGTAGACGATGCGATCGTCCTGGACGATTGCGACGGCAGCGCCGGGAATCTGCCACGCCCGCAGCATCGTGGTCATCAGGCGGTCGACGGTCTTCGTGTCGACCTGGGGCTGTTGCGCGAATGTGGAGAGGGCGAGTGCTAGAGAGAGCAAGACAGATAGCAGACGCATGCGCGGATTCTACAAGTCGCAAAGTCGCAAAGTCTCAAAGTCTCGAAGTCGCAAAAGAGGGTTCGCTCAGCGCGGCTTCTTTGAGACTTTGAGACTTTGAGACTTTGCGACTACGAGCTCGCGAAGCACGAAAAACGCGACTCCGGCCGCGAGCACGTACAGAGCTCCGATGCGCAGATGCTTCTCCGGCGAGATCACCACGTACGCCCAAAGCCCGAGGGCGACGATCGCCGGAATCGGGAAGAGCCACATCTTGAAAGGGCGCGGGCGATCGGGCTCGCGGACGCGAAGCACCACCGCGCCGACGATTTGGGCCATGAACGGAATCACCGCGCGGATCGAGAGAATGCCGCCGATGATGTGCTTGAGCGGAAACCAGCAGAAGATCGCCGTCACCAATCCCAGGAACACCACCGACACGATCGGATACGCCTCGGTCGCATGCAGTCTCGCGAAGATGGCGAAGAAGTTCCGATCGCGCGCCGCCGCAAAGAGGATGCGCGAGTAGCCGAGCATCACCGAGAAGATCGAGGCGAACGCGGTCCAGAGGATCATCACCGAGATCCACTTCGCCGCATTCGGTCCGACCAGAATGCGGATGTAGTCCGCGACGACCGACTCCGACTTCGTCGCGGTCTCGTAGGGCAGCACGGAAACGATGCACGCCTGCATGACGATGTAGAGCACGGCGATGGCGAGGATCGAGATCACGATCACGCGCGGGATCGTCTTCTCCGGATCCTTCACCTCATCGCCGAGGTAGGCGATGTTGTAGTAACCGAGATAGTCGTAGACCGCGAAGATCAACGCCGCGCCCAACCCTGCGTATCCGACACCGCCGTCGTGCCGCGGCGCATTCCAGAACGCGAACGAGGAGAGCTTCAGATGCGGTGCGCCGGCGATGATGATCACCGCGATCGTCCCTAATACACCGGCCCACAGCACGACCGAGAACCGTCCGATGGCGTCGATGCGGCGAAGGAGAAGCAACACGATCGCGACGCAGACGATGGTCGCCGTCAAGGGGATGCTGCTTCCCGCGAGCGGCACGATCGGCACGAGGTAATGCGCGAAGCCGATGCATCCCGACGCGAGCGACAGCGGCGCGCTGATCAGAATCTGAAAGAGAAACAGGAACGAGATCAGACGACCCGCGCGTCCGAACGACTCGCGCAGGAACACATACGACCCGCCCGAGCGCGGCATCTCCGCCGCCAGCTCCGCGGTCACGATCCCATCGCAGATCGCCAGCAGCGCCGCGAGAATCCACGCCAGCATGCACCGCGCACCGCCCATCGCCGCGAGGATGTAGGGAATGGTAATGAACGGCCCGATCCCCACCATGTCGATCATGTTCAAGGCGGTGCCGCGCCAGAGACCGATGGAGCGGGGGAGATGCACACGCGAAGTGTATCTTTGGAGTGCGGCGGCCATGCCGCCGCTTTTTCGAAGATGCACGTTTGCGGCACCGAGAAAGCGGCGGCATGGCCGCCGCACTCCAAATCACAGCCTAACAATCTGATTCACCGCCGCAACCACCTTCAGCGATCGCGCCGAACGACCCACGGTCACTTCCGAAAGTCCATTCGACATGAGCGCTTTCTGTCCGTGCTTTTGCCACCAGCGGCCGATGAAGACCTGGCGGCCGATCTTGCCGATCACGAGCTCGCCGTTGGATGCGCGTCCACGCGGGCGCAGCTCGACGACGAGGAGGTCGCCGTCTTCGATGCCCTGATCGCGGAGATTGTCGCCGCGCGCGCGGAAGACGATCTCTCCTTCTTCGACGAGCGTCTTGGGAAGTTGAATCGTTTCTTTCTTGCTCTCGTCGATCGGCTCGCCGTGCCGGATCTCGCCCGCGATCGCGATCTCGACCCAGTCGGGGCGTTCGCGCAGCACGTCGCCGGTCGATGGGCGAGGAGTCTCCACGCGGCGGACGGGCATGCGTGGGAACTTTACTTCCACTTCGACGGTGCCGCTCGAATTGCCGCCCAGCAGACCTTCCGCGCGGACGAGGATTGCCTGCGCGCGCTCCGCTTCGGCGCGCGCCTCGCGGATCGTGTCGGAGAGGAGCGGCATGTTGACGGAGCGATGTTCGTCGTCCCCGTGGCGAAGACTGAGGTCGCCGATCTGGATCTCGGCCAGCTCCAGCACTCCGGCGACGCGCTGGAGAATGCTGACGGAGACGTTCGCTCCCTTTTCGAGAGCGGCGAGATGGCGACGGCTCACGCCGGCGAGCTTCGCCAGCCGGGCCTGGGTGAGCCCCTTCTTGATCCGTGCTTCCCGAACTGTGTCTCCGAGCATATAAGGAACTTATAGGTTACTAACCGTATGGGTAATTGTCTACACACGCAACTGCAAGGGTTCTCGGTTCAGAGGGATGCGAGAGTGTGGACGCTCAGCGCCAGCCTTCCGGACACAACCCTGTCGACCTTCTGTTGGCGGTTGGCGGCTGGCAGTTGGCGGTAGAGAACGTCGCTCTTCCAGGAACGGGCCCTGGGTCTCTACCGCCAACCACCAACAGCCAACCACCAACCGACCACGCAGACACTCTCGCACACGGAGTGACGCCAAGACACTTTTCCACCCCCTGTGGAAACGCAAAAGTGTCGAATTGTCCGGAAGGAGACAAAGATAGGAGTCGTCAGGCCAAGTTGTGGATGGTGTGGAGGTTGCGCATTATTGTGCTCCACACGTCGCGATTGGTGCATCTCCGGATTGACATCCATCCTGCACCTCCCTATAGTGCAGGATATTGCACATGCAGACACGTCTCGAAAAGTTTTTGAAGAGCAGGGGAATCAAACCGGCGCATCTTGCCCGGGAGTCGGGTTACAGCCGCCAGCATCTGTTGCGGATCCGGATGGGGCGGATGGAACCGACGCGGCGCTGTATCGCCGCGATCGCGGCCGCATGCCGGCGACTCTCGGGCGAGACCGTCCGGGCCTCCGACCTGTTCGACCTGGAAGGGGAGGATCAGTAGCAGACATTGCAGCCTGCCAAGCATAGCCCCGAGCTCGAGATGTTCACAACTCGACGGGTGGTCGTGGTGGAAGCGGACCGGGAGGCTGCGGAAATGCTGCACACGTTCTTCCGCCTGATGGAGCTCGAATGCTCCCTGGTTCGTCCCGCATTGGACACCGCTGCCACTGTTCGTAGACTCCATCCCGACGTTCTGATTCTCGACCTCGATCTCCCTGATCTACGCGCATTGGACATCGCCCGCGAACTGCGAACGATCCAACCCACGCTGCCCATCATTTATCTGAGCGAGCGCGATGCGTCGGTGCCCCTGGATGCGCCGGTGATGAGAAAGCCGCGCGACCGGTTCGAAGAGCTGTTGCGGTTGTTCGAGATGGTGTTGTTGTTAGAAAGAGGTTGCGAGTGAGTTGCGAGTTGCGGATTGCGAGGTGCGAGGGAGGAAGTGGCCAGTGGCCCGTTGCTCGTACTTTGTGGCCCGGGCGAAACAGCGCGGGCAACACGGGCCACTGACCACGGGCCACTCTCCTCGCGCAACTCGCAACTCGCAACCCGCAACTCGCAACCCGCAACCCGCAACGATCTTTTTCTATTTTTGCCGCTTGCCACCCTTCCCGCATCACCGTTAGATTGAGCTCGATGCGACGCATGGTGTCGAGCTCCCGCCTCAGCGATCGCGTGCCGCATTCGTCGTTCGATGTGCACAAAGGACCCGTCGGACCGGACCATGGGCCGTCGATCGCGGATCATGACTTCAGCAAGATCGCAGTGTTTCCTTCGGGCGATGTGCGCGTGCACCGCGACTCGCCGCTCGCGGCGGCGATGCACGCGACCGCATTCACCGAGGGGAATGACATTCATGTTGCGCCGGGGCAACCGTCTCGCGACCTCACCTTCAATGGCGAAGACATCCTCGCGCACGAGCTCACGCATGTCGCGCAGCAGCGCGCAGGCCGCGTGCCATCGCGCAGCTCGGGAAATGGCGTGCACGTCAACGACGACCCCGCGCTCGAACAGGAAGCCGAGTCCGCGGGCCGCTCCGGTGCGCGCATCGCGCATGGCATCACGGCCGGATGGATGCCCGCTTCGCGCGCGCACGAGTTTTCCGCGGGCGCCGTCGTCCAGCGAATCCCGTCGAGCGCGCCCGCGACATCACCATGGTGGCCGCCGATCACGAAGAAGCGCGTGGTCGTCATCGAAACGCATGACTTCGACTTCCTGCCGTCGGGCGAGGTCGACGGACCTCTCAAGCACAACGGGACATTCACGATCGTCACGAACGACGCAAAATCGCTGAAGATGAAGATCCAGATCGGAACGGACGAGGGCCACACGAACGACCTCGACGTCGTTCTCTCGATCACGGGAGGCCAGGCCACGATCACCGGTTCGATCAAGGGAAAGAAGCTGGATGCTGCGGTCTCGGTCCCCGTTCAAGGTTCCGGTACCGAAAAGAGTCCGTACAAGCTGACGTTCACGGACAAGGACGGGAAGAAACACGACATCTCCTGGACGACTTGACGACTCCTGCCGCACAACTCGCAACCCGCAACGCGCAACGAATATCATCCCGCGCATGAAACGCACCCTCCTCGCTTTCATCGCGCTTCTCGCCGCCTGCGCGCCCATGACTCCGCCCGAGCCCACGTTCGTTCCGAAGCCGAGGCCTCTCCTCGGCGACAACGGATTCGATCTCGCGCAGATCGATCGCTCCGTGAGTCCGTGCCAGGACTTCTATCAGTACGCGGTCGGTGGATGGCGCAAGGCCAATCCGCTTCCCGCGATCTACGCGCGCTACGGACGATTCGAGGAAGTCGCGGACCGCAATCGGGAGACGCTGAAGTCGATCCTCGAGACGTCCGCGAAATCGAACGAGACCGCGGGAACGAATGCGCAGAAGACCGGCGACTTCTGGGCCGCGTGCATGAACGAGTCTGCGATCGAAGCGCAGGGCGCTGCGCCGATCCGCGCGGATCTCGACCGCATCGACGCCATCCAATCGAAAGCCGACGTCGCCGCCGAGATTCATCGCCAGCATCAGAAAGGCACGTGGCCGCTGTTCCGCTTCACCGCGCAGAACGACATCAAGAACAGCAAGTTCATGATCGCCGCGATCGCGCAGTCCGGACTCGGGCTTCCCGATCGCGATTACTACCTGCGCGACGACGAGAAGTTCAAGGCCACGCGCAAGGCCTACGTCGAGCATCTGACGAAGATGTTCGAGCTCGCGGGAGTCGCTTCCGCGAAGGCCGCGGCCGACGCCGACAAAGTACTCGCGCTCGAGACGCAGCTCGCGCGCGCATCGATGGCGCGCGTGGACATGCGCAAGCCCGAGAACACGTACCACATCACTGCCGTCTCGGAGCTGCAGTCGGACGCGCCCGCGCTCGACTTCGCGGCCTACTTCCGCAACATCGGCCTAACCGATCTGAAATCGGTCAACGTCGCGCAACCGGAGTACCTCGAGGAAGCGAATCGCCTTCTCGACGCGACGCCGGTCGACACGTGGAAGGCATATCTGCGCTGGAACGTGATCGACGCCGCCGCGCCGCTGCTCTCCTCCGCGTTCGTGAATCAGGACTTCGCGTTCCGCGGGACGACGCTCACCGGCACGAAAGAGAACCAGCCGCGCTGGCAGCGCTGCGTCCGTTCTGCCGATCAAAGCATCGGCGAGATTCTCGGCCAGGAGTACGTGAAGCGCTCGTTCACTCCCGAAGCGAAAGCGAAGATGAATGCGCTGATCGACAATCTCATCGCCGCGCTTCGCGAAGACATTCCTGCGCTCACGTGGATGGGACCGGAGACGAAGCAGGCCGCGCTGGCGAAGCTCGAGGCGTTCCGTCGCCGCATCGGTTATCCCGACAAGTGGATCGACACGTCGACGCTGGACATCACGCGCGACTCCTACGCCGCGAACGTTGCCGCATCGCGCGCGTTCAACGTGCGCCGCGCGGCGAGCCGCGTCGGCAAGCCCGACGATCCGAACGAGTGGGGATTCTTCACTCCGTCGACGGTGAACGCGGGCTACAGCTCGACGCGCAATGACATCACGTTTCCCGCGGGCATTCTCCAGCCGCCGTTCTACGATCCGAACGCCGACGACGCGTACAACTACGGCGGCATCGGCACCGTGATCGGCCACGAGATGACGCACGGCTTCGACGATCAGGGCTCGAAGTTCGACGCCGAAGGCAACCTGCGCAACTGGTGGACGGCGAAGGATCTGGAGAACTTCCATGCGCGCGCGGAGTGCATTTCGAAACTGTACGGCGCGTGGCGAGTCGAGGAAGGTCTGAATCTGCAGGGCGATCTCGTCACCGGCGAAGCGATCGCCGACCTCGGCGGCGCGACGCTCGCGTTGCGCGCGTACCAGAAATCACTCGAAGGCAAAGAGCACCGCATCGTCGACGGGTTCACGCCCGAACAACGCTTCTTCCTCGGCTTCGCCCAGGTGTGGGGCCAGAACATGTCTCCCGAAGAAGCGCGCCGCCGCGCACTCACCGACCCCCACGCACCCGGTCCCGCGCGCGTCAACCTCACCGTGCAGAACATGCCGCAGTTTCAGGATGCGTGGAATTGTCCGGTGGGAACGAAGATGACGCGGAGTGAAGCGGAGAGGTGCGGGATCTGGTGAGGAAAGAGGTGCTGGGTGTTAGGTGCTGGGTGCTCGCGGTGCATTGTCCGAATGACCCTTCACCGCCAATACCCAACACCACAACACCATCACGATGAGCTACCCACTCGAGCCAAACGCCATCGAAATGCACCGCCTGGTCAACGCGGCGATGCAGAAGATCGTCGCGCACATCGAGTCGTTGCCGGCGCAGCCCGCGATCAATGTCGAAGGCGCGACGGAGTTCGCGCGCACGCTGATCGAGCCATTGCCTACGCATGGCGAGAGTTGGGAAACGTTGCTCGACTTTCTCTTCGATGAAGCGATTCCGCGATCGTTCACGGCCGCGGGCCCGGGATATCTTGCGTATGTTCCGGGCGGCGGGATTTTTCATTCGGCGATCGCGGACCTGATCGCCGACGCGGTGAATCGCTACGTCGGCGTGTGCGCCGCGGCGCCGGCGCTCGTGCAGCTCGAGGCGAATGTCGTGCGCTGGTTCTGCGACATCGTCGGGTTTCCGCGCGGGTCGGGCGGTGTGTTGACGAGCGGTGGATCGCTCGCGAATCTCATCGCCGTCGTAACTGCGCGCAAGGCCATGCTGCCGGACGATTTTCTGCGCGGGACGGTTTACTGCTCGAACCAGATCCATCACTCGTTCCAGAAAGCCGCGAATCTCGCGGGATTTCCGTACGCGAACATCCGCGAGCTTCCGGTCGACGAGAAGTTCCGCATCCGCATCGATGCGCTCGAAGAGGCGATCGAGCGCGATCGTCGCGATGGGTGGACGCCGTTCCTCGTCGCGGGAAGTGCGGGCACGACGCCGACTGGCGCCGTCGACGATCTGACCGAGCTCGCGCGAATCGCGCGAGAACAAAAGCTCTGGTTCCACATCGACGGCGCGTACGGCGCGCTCTTCGCGCTCACGGAGCGCGGTCGGAGCGTGCTGAAGGGAATGGAGCAGGCCGACTCGCTGATCCTCGATCCGCACAAGACCTTGTTCCTCCCGTTCGGCACCGGCGCCCTTCTCGTGCGCGACGCGAACGCGCTGCGCCGCGCCCATTCCTCGCATGCCGACTATCTCCCGGACATGCAGCAGAGCGACGATCTGGTCGACTTCTGCGAGATCTCGCCCGAGCTCTCGCGCGACTTCCGCGGCCTGCGGGTCTGGCTTCCGCTGAAGCTCTTCGGCATCGATCCCTTCCGCGCGCAGCTCGATGAGAAGCTCGATTTGATTCAGTACGCGGTCGGCGAGCTTCGCAAGATCGAAGGCATCGAAATCGTCGCCGAGCCCGAACTGACGATCACCGCGTTCCGCCTAACCAAGTCCGGCCTAACAGACGCGGAGCTCAACGTGCTGAATCGATCCGTGCTCGAGCGCATCGTCGCGAAGAAGCGCGTGATGCTCACGCACGCGATCATCGACGGCCGGTTCGTGATTCGCATCGCCATCGTCTCGCATCGCACGCACGAGGATCGCGTGGAGATGGCCCTCGAAGACATTCGGGAGGCGTGCGCCTCCTTGTCATCCCGAGCGTAGCGAGGGACCTGGGGTGCGGGTGGCACGCACATCGCGCCACCACCCGCCCAGGTCCCTCGCTGATATGGAGTGACTCGTCAAAGTTAGCAAAAAACGCGTTTACGGCTGGATTCTTCTTTCGCTGATCGTCTCTCCTGTTTTTGTTTTCTTCGTTCGTGCAGCAGTGC
>Ga0075418_10003869_pt1 | contig 17056 bp, 12 predicted proteins | sample SoiMetdeltSBSDD2_FD_81776 | JGI IMG/M metagenome (GOLD analysis project Ga0075418, IMG submission 81776) | Bulk soil microbial communities from a Populus tree surrounding site in Tennessee, USA - Soil MetaG P. deltoides SBSDD2 | ecosystem: Environmental > Terrestrial > Soil > Tree plantation... | reverse complement strand
GTATTCGCCGGCTTCAGCTATACCTATGCTCACTCGACGCTGCCGGCTGGCATTATCAGCTTTGGCGCCCACACCTATCTGCCGGACCACTATGGGACCGTCACGCTTGGCGCGCGCTTCATCGATCAGCAGCTGACGGTGGGTGTTCACGTGTTTGCGGCCTCCGAGGGTGATGCGCCAGGCCTGGCCAACAATAAGACGGACGGCTATGCCCTGCTCGATCTGTTCACCAGCTACAAGCTGCCGGGCGGATTGGAGATCGCAGCCACGGTCGCCAACGTGTTGGGCACCACCTACACTCCCGCAACGACGACACCGAACACGTCTGCCTGCGTACCATTCCCGATGCCTTGTCCGCCCGAGCCTGAAACCGGCCGCGGCCGCACGTTCCTTCTCACCGCGCGCGGACAATTCTGAACGATTGCACGAGATCCTTATCGAAACTTGTTGAGGTGCGGCCGCGATTGCCCAGCACGAGCGGCCGCACCTTTCAATCTTCCCCAGCCATGAACCACACCACGACCGCATGCGCGTCGTTGGCGTTCGCTGGCTGCGCAGGGATCGCACCACACGGGCAACCGCTATTCCCCAGCCGCAAAAGCGTGGCGTCAGACACTTCTTGTCATCCGCACAAGTGCCGCGCTCAAGGCGTTGAGGGCTATCGTTCTGGCGGCTTTGCGGACCACGAGCGGCGGTGCATTGCGCGAGCCGGGGGCCATTCCCACCAATTGCGCATCGAGCGCGGCCAATCACAGAGCTATCTGCAGCGCCTGCGTGTGAACGCAGCATGAACTCCCCGTTTCGTTGCATTCACCCTGCACTGGGTTAGATTGCCAGGCCAAGATCGAAAGGGGCCTACGATTTCCACGCCTGAATTGCCTACGGCGGTCACGCTGACAATGCCCCCGAAAGGGGCCGATCCCGGTGCGCGCTTGCGCACCCCAGGCATGGCTTGGAGGCTTGCAACGCTGATCGCTTGCGCGACGGCAATCTATGTTGGTAGGACCGAGGGCGGACCCGCAAATGTGCTTTTCACACTTGCAGTGATCGGCACGGTTGCAGCGTCGATAACCCTGATTGCTCAGCGCGTCTTGTTTGCGACGCTCCTTGTCGCGGTGATGGTGGGCTTGCTCAGCGCGATCGCGCACCTCAAACGGGAAGCGACGGACGTTACCCTGCACGCCTACGATGCCGTTTCGCTCCTAACCTCTTGGGCCGCCGTACAAACACTGTGGCACAATCACGCACGCTACGTTGTGTTCGTCATGCTCGCACTGACGGCAGCCGCGGCCGTTGCATGGTTCGTATATAAGGTCGACGGTTCGCGCGTCCGTCGACGGCATGCGCTTGGTGCGATCTTACTGTTCGCATCTCTGGCCTGGATGGGGGCGGATACCGCAGAAGCCCGGCGGCACATGGGCTTTTACTACGAGGAGCGTCGGCTCTGGTTTTTCTTCTCCTCCTGGCTGGAAACTGCACAGGCGCTGTGGCGTGGTCACGTAATCGATGCCTCCGCTCAGCAGTTCAGCCCTGCGCTCAATGTTGCCGCAACCTGCAATCCGGTTTCCAAGCCCCCGCACATCATCCTGATCCATCAAGAGTCGGTCGTGCCACCGTCGCACTTCCCTTCGCTGGCCTACGACAAAAGCATGGATGCTTTGTTCCGCTCTCACGATGCCAAGTTGCACAAGCTGCGCGTGGAGACCTATGGCGGGGCATCCTGGTTGACGGAGTTCTCTGTTCTTACCGGCTTGTCAGCCTTTTCGTTGGGTCATTTGCGCCAATTCGCGCAAACGATCATGGCTGGAAAGGTACGCGAGACATTGCCGCAAGTGCTCGCCCGCTGCGGCTATCGCAACGTCGCCTTCCATCCAATGCTTCGCATCTATCTGTCCATCGAGAGCTTCCTGAAAGCGGTCGGCGTGCATCAAATCTTCGATGCCAAGGATCAGGCGGCCAAGTCAGCCACCGAACGTGATCGGTTCTATTACTCGAGCGCACTGTCCGAGATGGAGCGTCACTTCAAGGCGTCGGATCAGCCGCTCTTCACGTTCATCGAAACCATGGCTTCGCACGGACCCTACAGCTACACCTACATGCCGGAGGTGGTCGTCGCCGGGGGCGAAGCGGGTACCGATCCTGCAATGCACGAATACCTGCGGCGCTTGTCCATGGCACGCATGGACTATGATTTCCTGCGTGCCGAGCTTGCGCGCCGCTTTCCTGACCAAGCCTTCCTGATCGTTCACTATGGCGATCACCAGCCAACGGCGACACGGAAGCTGCTTGGCTTTGGCACCGAGGCCGATATCGAGCACGTGCTGCGCAGCGGCAATCCTGACGCCCTTCTCACTTACTACGCCGTCGACGGTGTGCGATATCAGCCACCACCTCTGCCGAGCCTACAGGTTCTCGACGTTCCCTACTTGCCCAGCGTCATACTGGCCGCCACCGGGCTGCCGCTGTCCGATGTCGACCGCGAGCGCCTGCGGCTGATGATGCTATGCCAAGGTCGCTACCACGGATGTCCGGAAACCCTTGGCTTTCATCGGCGGCTAATCGATTCAGGCATTGTCGATGCCTGGTGAAGTGCCTCGACATCGGTCACCGCCAGATCCTCACGCACATCTGCGACATGCGGGTCGGGGGTGAGCACGACGCAAACCTGGCCCATCGCATCGCCGCCAATCGTAAGGTGCTGCGCCTTGAAACTGTCCATTAGGTCGGTCTCGTAGAGTTTGACGGCCTCGGCGCGGCACAAGAGAAATTTCGGGGCACGGATGATGTCTTCGCGGTCGATCACGCATAATAGCTGCATATCCGGATTGCGCTTGAGGTGGTCGTGGACGACGGCCACGAGAAATGGAAACGCCGGATGCAGCATGTCGTCAATGCAGATGAGGCCATAGCGATGCAGGCTCGCCTGCGCGAGGCTGAGATCCCGCGACAGCGCTGCCGGGGAATGATCGCCGTCGATGTGGATGAAGCGCAACGGCGCTCCACCGGTCAATGCGGCGAACTCTTCCGGGGTTAGCTTGCTGGTATCGAACGACAGCGGGGTGAAGCGATCACGCGCAAGGCCATGGGTTTCGGCGTTGGCCAACAGGGCCTTGAGCACCTGGCTACCAGGCCAAGCAAACAAATCGAACCCATAGGCGTGCTCGCCCTCGCCGAGTGCCAGCCCCATCGCAATAAAAAAGCGCCCCTCGAAGGTGCCGATCTCCGCCACGCAGCCACGAACGCCCAACTCGCTCTGCCGGCGCAGGAGATGGCCACAGATCGCCGCCGAGAACCGCGACGAAAATCCACGCACCTGCGCATATCCCCTCGCGAGATACTGATCGACCGCAAAGATGCCAGTTTTCAACGTCTCGGTCATAGGGTCTCCTGGGAACTCTAAATGCGGTCTGGAAGGTTAGCTGACGCGAAGCGCAATGCTAACCCAGATCTGTGCTCGACCATGACGCCGGGTGGGTGCAATTGGCGGGCAAGGCCCGGGTAGGGCGGACTTGCATCCTGTCAAGCTGCCGCGCGCCCCCGCACTCCTGCCATGTCCCGAGAAATGCCACGCCGAAAAAACCGCTCTGCCACTGCTCCCCATTTGCCACTACTATCCACCGGAACGATCCGCAGGGGGTGCCTATATGCAGAGCCGCTCTTGTCTACCGCTGTCGCTTCAGTTTGAGCAGGCAGAGAATGCCAGCACAAATCCCAGCACCAATCCGAGCATGGGAGACGTAATTGCGCAGCGGCTATCGCGGCGAGACCTGGTCAAGGGACTGCTCGCCGTCTCGGCGACGACGGCCGCCATCTCGCCCTTGGCGCTTCTTGCCAGTCAGCAGGCGCACGCGCAAACGTCCGGCGCCAGCACCAACACAACGCCCTCGTTCAACTTCAAGGAAGTGGCGGCGGGCGTAGACGACAAGCACTACGTGGCTGAGGGCTACGACGCCAACATACTCATCCGCTGGGGCGATCCTGTGCTTGAGGGAGCGCCACCCTTCGACCCGACCCGGCTGACGAAGGACGGCCAGGCTCGGCAGTTTGGCTACAACAACGACTATCTCGGCTATTTTCCGCTGCCAGGCGCTGCCAATCCGTCGGAGCACGGCCTGCTCTGCGTCAACCACGAATATACCAACGAGGAGCTGATGTTTCCGGGCCTCGGCCGACAGGACGCCCGCCGAGGCAGCACCACGCCATTCTCCAAGATGACCAAGGAGATTGCCGAAGTGGAAATGATGGCACATGGCGGCACGGTGCTCGAGGTTCGCAAGACCGCAGGCAAATGGGAGGTGGTGGCGAATTCGCAATACGCCCGGCGTATCACGGCCGAGACGCAGATGCGCATTTCCGGCCCTGCAGCCGGACACGACCGGTTGCGGACCGCCGCTGACCCCGGTGGAGCAAAGGTGTTCGGTATGCTCAACAACTGCGCCGGTGGCCGCACGCCGTGGGGCACGTGGCTCACCTGCGAGGAAAACATCAACGGCTATTTCTCAGGCAAGCTCCCCGACGGCCATCGTGAGACCCGCAACTATCGACGCATGGGTATCCCCGGCCGTTGGTACAATTGGGGTGACTATCTCGACCGCTTCAATTTGGAAAAGGAGCCCAACGAGGCCAATCGCTTCGGATGGGTGGTAGAGATCGATCCGTTTGACCGCAACTCGGTGCCGGTAAAGCGCACCGCCCTCGGCCGCTTCAAGCATGAAGGTGCCGCCGGCATCCTCAACAAGGATGGCCGGTACGTGATCTATTCGGGTGACGACCAGCGCTTCGACTATGTCTACAAGTTCGTGACCGAGGCAAGGTTCGACCCCAACAATCGGGCCGCCAACATGAACCTGCTCGATGCCGGTACGGCGCACGTTGCCCGCTACAATGCGGACGGCACAGGCGAGTGGCTGCCACTGGTTCACGGCCAGGGCCCACTCACGTCGGCCAACGGTTTTGCCAGCCAGGCCGACGTCTTGATCGAGGCCCGCACAGCCGCCGACATGCTGGGCGCCACCAAGATGGACCGGCCAGAGGACATCGAGGCCAACCCGCGCACCAACAAAGTCTACGTCATGCTGACCAACAACAGCCAGCGCACGGCCGAGCAGGTGGACACAGCCAACCCGCGCCCGGACAATCGCTTTGGCCATATCATCGAAATGATCCCCGAGGGCGGGGATGACCACGCCTCAACCCGGTTCCGCTGGGAAATTCTCGTGCGCTGCGGTGATCCGTCGATTGCGACGGTGGGCGCCACGTTCAATCCGAACACCACCAGGGACGGCTGGTTTGGCATGCCGGACAACTGTGCGGTCGATGCATTGGGCCGGCTGTGGATCTCCACGGATGGCAATTACCCCAAGCGCACGGGACGATCCGATGGTCTATGGGCCATGGAGACGGAAGGCCCAGCCCGGGCCACATCAAAGCTGTTCTTTCGTTGTCCAAACGGCGCCGAGATGTGCGGACCGGAGTTCACCCCTGATAGCACCACACTGTTCCTTGCCGTCCAACATCCCGGGGAAACGGATGAGGCCGATCCTGATGCCGCGCCCGCGACCTTCGAGAAACCTCCGACGCGATGGCCAGACTTTAAGGATGGGGTGCCGCCTCGACCTTCGATCGTGGTCGTGACCAAGCGTGGCGGTGGCAAGATCGGCGTCTAAGCGCCGATGCGCTGCATGAACTCCTTTCGCTGCGTGGCCAGTGCTTGGCGCGCCGTCGATGCGGGCGTGGTAAATGGCCTCTCGATCATGTCCAATTAAATGGCAATTGCCGATTAATCTGCGCGAAAGCACGCGCAATCTAAGCTGCGCCCTGTCCTGGCTAGGCCCCATCCCTTAACCCTTGCTCTGTAAGCTGGCGATCACCGCAAACGATTGCCGTCTTCAGGATGGAAGACCGATGCGCGTTGCCTGCTGTTCTCATTCGCCCTTTTACCGAGCACGGCATGGGCCGCCGAGCCAACCAAGCTGAAACTGTCGTTTTTTTCGTCGGACACCGCTGTTCTGTATGGCGGTGGAGTGAAGCCTTTCGTCGACGCCATCAATTCCGAGGCGAAAGGTCTGCTCGAGATCGAAGTTTTCTTCCGCGGCGCGCTCGGCAAACCCGCACAACAGCCGCAACTGGTGCGCGATGGAGTGGCGGACATCGCCTTTATCCTGCCCGGCTACACCGCCGATCAGTTTCCGGACAATGCGGTTATCGAGTTGCCCGGCTTGTTTCGCGACCAACGTGAAGCCAGTCTCGCCTATACGCGGATGATCGCGGCGAACGCGCTCAGGGGATATGAGGACTTCTTCGTAATCACGGCCTTTACCGTTGAACCTCATAGCATTCACACGCGCCAGCCCATAGCGTCCTTGGAGGATCTGAAGGGACTCAAGATACGCGCAAATAACCCGACCGAAGCGGCCACCTTCGAGAAACTTGGCATGCGTGGGATCGTCATGCCTGCCAATCAGATTGCCGACGCAATCGGAAGCGGGGCGATCGACGGCGCCGCGCTTCCGCCAGCGATGTTGGTGGTGAAGACGATCGTCACCCTCGGCCGCGAACTGAATATGCGGGTCACTGTCGAAGGCGTGGAGACAGCGCAACAGGCAACATTCCTGGATGGGATCAACGCCGATCAGGTACAGGGCTTTCTTCTTTGGACGACCGGTCTCGGGCCTCGACGTCAGCGTCGAAGTGTTGAAAGACTTGCAAAGAAGGCATGCAAAGCAATCGACACCCCCCGCATTTGAGACCGACGGCCTGTCGCGATCAACCTCGCCACAACCCGACGGTTTGCCTGCCAGGGCCAAATCGGTAAGGGCCTGAAGGGGTTTCGGCCGACACTTCGACCGGCCTGCATCGTCTCGGTTAAGCCGTGGCCACGGCTCAGGGAGGTATTTTCGATCAGAGCGGCGTCGACCTTTGTGCTGCCGACAGCGCCGGCTTGCGGTCAACCCGAGTGTCCCTATCGGGTGCAGGCCTGCGCCCTCCAGTGTGGCAAGTTCGGCGGCCTCTACGCATGGTCTGGGGATAGGTCCCCAAGTGGGGATGCTGGATCGCTGCCGCATCGTCCACCGAATTGGCGCAGCGGACGTGTTCGCCCGGCCTCACCTACGCCCGCGATTTGACCCTGCACCGGCTGCCCCGATTGACTGGCTTGCCAATCCGCTTGTCCTATGGGGCACCCAGAGACAATATCCAGTCATCGACGCTGAGCACCGTTCGCAAGGGTGTGGCGCCTCATCTTGGAGGTAAATGTGAACCGATATCAACTGATTGCGGGCACGATGCTGCTGGCACTGCTCGCGGGTGGCGCGCATGCGCAGACACCCAAGGACACAATCGTGATGGCCAAGCAGATCGACGACATCATCTCGCTCGATCCCGCTGAGGCATTCGAATTCTCAGGAGTCGAGGTTGGTGCCAACGTCTACGATAAACTGATCGGGGTTGATCTTGCCAATGGCAACAAGCTCGTTGGTGAGCTCGCCGAGAGCTGGACCGTGAGCCCGGACAACCTCGTCTACACGTTCAAGCTCCGCCCGGGCGTGAAGTTCCATTCCGGCAATCCGTTGACGGCGACAGATGTCGTCTACTCGTTTCAGCGCGCGGTGACGCTGAACAAGTCGCCGGGCTTCATCTTGCTGCAGTTCGGCTTCACCAAGGAAAACGTGCTCGAGAAGGTGCTAGCGACTGACCCATCAACGGTCGCGATCACGGTCTCCAAGCCATTCGCGCCCACCTTCTTCCTCAATTGCCTGACCTCCGGAGTTGCCGGCATCGTCGACTCCAAGCTGGTCCAGGCCAACATCAAGGATGGCGACTTCGGCAACGAGTGGCTCAAACTCAACTCGGCCGGCTCTGGAGCATACAGCGTGCGCGCCTACCGGCCCAACGAGCAGTATGCGCTTGAGGCTAACGCGAACTGGTACAAGGGGGCGCCAAAGAACAAGCGCGTCATCGTGCGCCACGTGCCCGAGCCGGCCTCCCAGCGGCTGCTGCTCGAAAAAGGCGACATCGATATCGCGCGCAGTCTATCCAAGGACCAGCTCGCCGCGATCAAATCCAACACCGATCTCGGCACCGTGCAGGGTGACAAGGGCTACATCCTCTATCTCGGCCTCAACACCAAGAACCAGAATTTCGCAAAACCGGAGGTGCGCGAGGCTATGAAGTGGCTCGTTGACTACAACTCCATCGAGCGCAACATCCTCGAGGGTACCTACAAACCCCACCAGGCCTTCCTGCCCAAAGGCTTTCTCGGCGCGATTGACGACAAGCCCTACAAGTTCGACCCGGCCAAAGCCAAGGAACTGCTCGCCAAGGCTGGCCTGCCGAACGGCTTCACTGTGACGATGGACGTGCGCAACACTTCGCCCATTACCGAGATTGCCGAAGCGATCCAGGCCAACTGGGCGCAGGCCGGAATCAAGCTTGAACTGATCCCCGGCGATGGCAAGGCAACCCTAACCAAGTATCGCGCCCGCACGCACGACATCTACATCGGCCAGTGGGGACCGGACTACCTTGATCCTCACACCAACGCCGAGACGTTTGCGATCAACGAGAACAACGGCGAGGACGCCAAGTCGAAGACGCTCGCCTGGCGCAACGCCTGGGACATTCCCGAGATGACCAAGGTCACGCAGGCAGCGGTGCTCGAGCGTGATGGTGTCAAGCGAGCCGAAACTTACGGCAATCTGCAGCGCCAGCACCAACAGATCTCTCCGTTCGTAATCATGTTCCAGCAAGTCGAGGTCTCGGCGCAACGCAAGACCATCAGCGGCTGGGTTATCGGACCAACATCGGACACAAACTTCTACGCTCCGATCGTGAAGAACTGAGCTTCTGTAGGCCTGCACACCCCCGCGCCGTCGACCGGTCCATGTGGCAGCGCGGGGGCTGGCGCATTCGAGTATGAGAACTACGGCCCCTATGGAGAGCGCCACCACAGCCGCCGTTTCCGCAGTGCCGGTCCGCCCTTGGCGCCTGCTGCGTTGGATGCACGTGATCGGCCGCGAAATGACGACGATCGCCATAACCATCTTTGGGTTGCTGCTGATCACGTTCCTGATCGCGCGCGTCATCCCCATTGATCCTGTGCTGGCCGTGGTCGGCGACAACGCCCGGCCTGACGTCTACGAGAACGCGCGTCTCGCCATGGGGCTCGACAAGCCGCTGTGGCAGCAGTTCGCCATCTATGTCGGCAAGGTATTCCAGGGAGACCTCGGCAAATCGATCCTGACGGCAAAGCCGGTCGCCGAGGACATCCGCCGCGTCTTTCCTGCGACGCTTGAACTCGCCACTCTAGGCACCTTGATCGGCGTTGCATTCGGCATCCCGCTCGGCGTCGCCGGTGCCGTTGCCCAAGGACGCTGGCCCGATCAGCTTGCACGGATCGTCGGCCTGGTCGGTTACTCGATTCCGATTTTTTGGCTCGGCCTGATGGCGCTGCTGCTGTTCTACGCCAAGCTCGGCTGGACCAGCGGCCCGGGCCGCATCGGCATCGCCTACCAGGATTTCGTCACACCAGTCACCGGCTTGATTCTGGTCGATGCCGCAACGCAGGGCGAGTGGGACGCTTTCCGGAACGCGGTCTCGCATCTGATTTTGCCGGCCTCTGTCCTCGGCCTTTTCAGCATGGCCTACATCAGCCGCATGACGCGCAGTTTCATGATCGCGGAGTTGCAGCAGCAGTACATCGTAGCGGCGCGCGTAAAGGGACTGTCCGAGAGCCGCGTTATATGGCGCCATGCCCTCCGCAACACCATAACGCCCCTGGTGACGGTCATTGCATTGTCCTATGCCCACCTGCTCGAAGGATCGGTGCTTACCGAGACGGTCTTTGCCTGGCCGGGCCTGGGACGTTACATCACCACCGCACTGCTCAATGCGGACATGAACGGCGTGCTCGGTGGCACACTGGTCGTCGGCGCAGTTTTTATCGGCGTCAATCTGCTGGCTGATATCATCGGCCGGATCTTCGACCCGAGGACGCGCTGACGCAATGATGACCACATGGAGCGCGTATCTCCGATCTGATGCGCCGACCTCCCGCCGCCAGGCACGGCTTTGCCAACTGTGGCGTCGGTGGCTGGCACTGCGGGGCAATCCGCTGGCCGTCATTGGCTTGTTGATCGTGCTGGCCCTGCTGGCCGTTGCCATGTTTGCCCCCCTGATTGCCACCCACGACCCTATCGCGCAAAACCTCGACCAGCGCCTGCGACCGCCGTCGGCTGCCGCATGGCTCGGCACCGACGCACTCGGACGCGACATCTTCAGCCGCATCGTCCACGGTGCGCGTGTGACGCTGGCCATCGTGTTGCTGGTCGTCGTCACGGTTGGCCCCATCGGTTTGTTGATTGGCGCTTCGGCGGGCTATCTGGGTGGCTGGGTCGACCGGGCGTTGATGCGGTTCACCGACGTTTTTCTGGCATTTCCGCGCCTGGTGCTCGCCCTCGCGTTCGTATCAGCGCTTGGACCCGGGATCGTCAATGCCATAATCGCCATCGCACTGACCGCTTGGCCTCCTTATGCGCGGGTCGCACGTGCCGAGGCGCTCGTCATCCGCAGTGCCGACTACATCGCCGCCACGCGCCTGCTCGGTGCCTCCTCGTGGCGCATCGTCATGCGCCACGTGGTCCCCATGTGCATGCCCTCGCTGATCGTGCGCACGACGCTGGATATGGCTGGGATTATTCTCACCGCCGCCGGCCTCGGTTTTCTCGGCCTAGGGGCACAACCACCCTTGCCGGAGTGGGGCGCCATGATCTCCGCCGGCCGCGAGCAGATCTTCGACCAATGGTGGGTCGCAACCTTCCCCGGCATCGCCATCTGTGTCGTCGCGCTTGGCTTCAACCTGCTGGGCGACGGACTGCGCGACGTCATGGATGCAAAATGAGCAACGCTGCGCCACTGCTCGATGTTGCCAACCTGCGTGTCGACTTTCCAACCCCGACCGGCACCGTCCATGCCGTGCGCGGACTCTCGTTTACGCTCGGCCGCGAGCGCCTCGGTATCGTTGGGGAATCAGGCTCCGGCAAGTCCATGACCGGGCGTGCCATCCTTGATCTGATCCCTCCTCCCGGGCTGGTCACCGCCGACCGCCTGGCCTATCGCGGCCAGAACCTGCTTAGCATGCACCGGACCGAGCGGCGGCATCTGCGTGGACGGCGCATGTCGATGGTGCTGCAGGATGCCAAGTTCTCGCTCAATCCCGTCGCAACCGTCGGGCATCAGATCGCCGAGGCTTTCCGCGTGCACCATAAGGCGAACCGGCGCGAGGCACGCGAACGTACGCTGAGCATGCTTGAGGCTGTTCAGATTCGCGAGCCGGCGCATGTCTATGATCTCTACCCGCACGAGGTCTCGGGCGGCATGGGCCAGCGCGTGATGATCGCCATGATGCTGATCGCCGAGCCTGATATCCTGATCGCCGACGAGCCGACCTCGGCGCTTGATGTCACCGTCCAGCTGCAGATTCTGAAAATCCTGGACGACTTGGTGACGCGTCGCGGCATGGGCCTTATTTTCATCAGCCACGACCTGCACTTGGTCCGCTCGTTCTGTGACCGCGTGATGGTGATGTATGCCGGCAAGGCCATGGAGACCATGCCAGCCGCCGAGCTCACCGATGCGGCAGCGATGGCGCGGCGCCACGCTTACACACTCGGTCTGCTCGGGTGCCTACCAGAGCTCGAGCGGCCGAAGGCCAAGCTCGCGACGCTAACGCGCGATCCCGAGTGGCTGAAATGAGCACCCAACCGGCCATTGCGGTCAGCCATCTCGATGTGCGCTTCGGTCAAGCACATGTGGTCCGCGACGTCTCGTTTCATGTGCGCGACGGCGAGAGCTACGGCATCGTTGGCGAATCCGGCTCGGGAAAATCCACCGTGTTGCGTGTGCTGGCCGGTCTGAACCAGGACTGGAGTGGAACGATCGACATCCGCGGCGCGCCTCAGCCCAAGCGACGCGATAAAGCTTTTCATGGCGCTGTGCAGATGGTGTTCCAGGACCCCTACGGCAGCCTGCATCCCAAGAAGACCATCGACGATGCGCTGGCCGAGCCCCTGTCGATCCATGGTATCGGTGGCACCGATGCGCGCATCACGCGGGCGCTGGACGAAGTCGGCCTGCCGCGATCGTTCCGCTTCCGATATCCGAGCCAGCTCTCTGGTGGTCAGCGCCAGCGCGTCGCTATTGCCCGGGCGCTCATCCTGGAGCCCGGTATCCTGCTGCTCGATGAGCCAACCTCCGCGCTTGACGTCTCGATCCAGGCCGAGGTCCTGAACCTTCTTCAGGCGTTGCGCGTCGAGCGGGGGCTAACCTATGTGCTGGTGAGCCACAATCTGGCGGTCGTGGCACACATGTGCGAACGCCTCTTGGTCATGCAGCTCGGCCGAGCCGTCGAGGAGATGCAAGCCCGCACGCTCACCGCCCGGGCGCCCCAGACCGAATACGCACGCCAGCTGCTCCTCGCCAGCGAAGGCTTCAGCCGTCCATCAGTCTAGGCCGCGCTCGCCGGCCAATCCACAATCGAAGGTGAATGCGGTTGTGAAATCTGTTAGGCGAGCACGCCGACTTGATTTCCCGAGAGACCATGCCCCAGCGTTCGGCTCCGCTTAGTGTCGCCGGTATCGTGCTTCTCGCCGTTGTGGCCGAGGGTCTGCTGACACTCATGGACGCGATCATCAAGGTGCTGTCGCAGCGCTACCCCACGTTCGAGATCGCATTCCTGCGCTTCGCGTTCGGCATGATGGGTGCCATTGCCTACGCTCTGTGGACGCGCCCCGGCTGGCCGACGCGCGAGGCTACCCTCCATAACGGCCTGCGAGCAGCCCTGGTTGTACTCACTGCAACATCCTTTTTCTACGCCTTGAGCTTGCTGCCGCTGGCCGATGCCATCGCGCTATCATTCATTGCGCCGGTGCTGACCGCCCTGATGGGCGCGCTGATGCTGAGCGAACGGCTTGACTGGCGCATTGGGGTGGCGCTGGTCGCCGGCTTGCTCGGCATGCTGCTGATCGTCGGCGGCAAACTCGGCAGTGCGGGGCTCGGCCCGGACGTGCTGGTTGGCGCAGCCGCGGTGCTGCTGTCGGCAGTCGCCTATGCACTCAACATCATCATGCTACGTTACCGCGCCACGCGCGACCCGCTCGCTCAGATTATCCTGTTTCAGAACGTCGGTCCGACCCTAATCCTGCTGCTGCCGGCACTCTGGGTGTGGGTCACGCCCACCCTGGCCGACCTTGGGCAGTTCGCCATCTGTGGTACGCTAGGCGTGGTGGCACACACCATGCTCGCCCACGCCTTCGCACGCATCGAAGCCGCCAAGCTGGCACCGATCGGCTACGTCACGCTTGTTTGGGGCATATTGTTTGGCTTCCTATTTTTTTCCGAAGTACCTGGTCTGGCGACCTTGGCCGGTGCTTTGCTGATCGTGATCGGCACCCTGATCACGCAAAGGCGATGAACTCGCTCTTGCCTAGTCCCGGTCGTAGTTCGTAGTCAGTCTGGCCAATCTCTCTAGTTCTTCGGAAGGACAGAGAATGGAGAGCACAGCGACGCGCAACAGCACGACATCGAAGGTGCTGGTGTTCGGGCTGATCCCGTGCATCCTCGGCGTCGGCATCGGCCAGTATCTAAGATGGAGCGGCGTAATATGGCTGACCGACGCCGGCGGCTTCTGGCCCATTGTCTGCCTTGGCGCATCGCTGGCCGCTTTCGCCAGATTTGCGATGTCCTCAGTCCGCGACAGGACGCTCGAGGTTTGGGCGTGGTTGGTGATCACTTGGACGTGGTTGTATTTTCCGTTTTGGCTGACGGCAGTGGAGATACCCCACTCATCGGCAGTGGTTAGCAAAGATGGGCGGGTGTTCATTGCCAGCGAGGCGGCGCGGCAGCCTGGCAACAAGGTGTTCCTCCTGGCAGGACCAGGTCGCAACCAAATCATGCGCAACGTGGCGGGCACAGCCACAATCAATTCGATCGAGGTGAAGTATCGATTTGCAGACCCCTACATTGCAAGACGCAGCGACGAGGAGGACGTCGCAAAACCCCTGATCGATGCCGTGCGTTCGGCGCTCGCAGTCGAGAGCGGCAAGTCCCGATCCACTCGGATCGCACTGTTCGAAACACACAAGGCGCAGGATCGATTGATCAAGGACATCTGCAACACAATCACTGAGGACGGCGGCGCGTGCCCCGCGAAATTGACCCTAAAGCCGCAAATCGCTGCGACCGGCGTCGGTGGCGTTTGGAGCAAGCACTACACCGAACAAGAAGCAATCAACGAAAAGCATCTGCCGACCCTGGTGCACCTGTTAACGCGAGACAGCTTGCCGCTCGCATCGCGGGACGCCGTCTATGCACTGTTCATGGAGATTGCCGATACCACGAGCGAGATGGTCAAGGTCGCGCGTAGATCCCGCATGCTCGATGAACGACAGTTTGAGGAGCTGATTGAGCGGATTGTCGTCACGCCGAATGGTGGCGATGATGCGTTGGGCATTCTTGTGGAGGTGAACAGGCTCAACCAAGGCCAACGTCTGGCCCTTCGCAGCAAGGTTCTTCGCGAGGCGCGCATCGAACTCATCGTCCAGCACGTGGTGCCGTTGCGCATCCTTGATGCGGATATTCAGCAGCTGGTTCCGCGCATGCGCTCAGCCTTCGACCAGGAGCCAGGTGTCGCCGTGTCCACCTTGGAAGTGTTTGGCGAGCGATTGCCGCAGGCAACGCAGGATGATGCCTTGAGAGCCATCCTCAACGCGCGAGCCGTGCATGCGCTAGCCGCTCTACGACGCCTGAATTTCTCAAGCGCTTTGCGCGAGGCGCTTCTGCAAAAAGTGATCGCTGACGCGGGCGTCGATGATCTCACAGCGGCTAAGGTTTCAAGAGAAAACCTGGAAGACATTTTGACACCCGCCGAGGTGCGCCTCTTCATTGCCAACGCCATCAAAAAAAGCGGCTCTTCCAAGGAATGGCTCGACTTTGCCGCTCGGGTCTTACCCACACGCGCTATGACCGTTCCTGAGCGCCGGGCGATCGTCAACGAACTAATGTTTGCCAGCACCAAGACCGCACTCGAGTTCGTCAGCGAAAACCGGCACCATCTTGACGCCGCCGAGGTGAGGGACGTCACTCGCGACTACGCGAGAACGATCGAACGCGACATGTGCCTGCATCTGACCCACCGCAACGCGACCCGTGGCGTTGAATACTTCAGCGAAGCCCAGGTTGAGATCTTTCGCGAATGCGCGCAGGGGCACTAGCGAAGCAAGGTCCACTACGCTTCCGGATCGATGCCCCTAGCGCCTCTAGGGTCAGGGCTCGAGCCACACCTTCTCCAGGTCCTGGCCGATCAAATGGCTCGGCGACATCTCCCAACCATGCACCTTGGCGCTCATTGCCACCACACGTTGCCACCACAGCAGCGGAACATTGTAGGCCTGCGTGAGCAACCGCATCTCGAATTCGCGCAGCAGCCGGTAGCGGTCCGCGATGTTGGTGGCGTCCTTTTGCAGCTCGAACAGCTGGTCAAGCTCGCGATCGGTGTACTTGCCCTGGTTTGAGGACAGGTCGACCGACAGGTATCGAGTGAGTTGATAGGTCGGCTCATCGACGGAATCGCCCTGGAACGACAGAGCCACGTCGAAGGTCCCCTCATTCATCGCGTTGTTGTAAAGCGAGTCGTTGGCCTGAATGTGCTCGGTCTCCACGCCAATCTGGCGCCACTGATCGATGACGTAGACGCCACCGCCGGTAAACAGGTTGGCGATGGTGCGGTTCATGAGCTTGATCTTGAGATTGGCAACGCCGGCTTCTGCAAGCAGGCGGCGCGCCTCGGCTCGGGACGCCTCGATGTTCTTGGAGAAGCCCGGCATCTTCACGAGATCCTCCTCGCGCGCGGCAAGTTCGTAACCAGGTCGCATGTAGCCCCCGACGTAGCGCATGATCGTGGAACGCGGCAACACGTCGGCAGCCTTCCAGCGATCGATGGCCAGCGAGAGAGCTCGACGCACGCGGGCGTCATCGAATGGCTTTCTTGTCGTGTTGAAGGTAACGAGCAGGGAGTTGAGCCAAGGGCCCTCCTGGACCTTGATCTTTTTGCCTAGAGCCCCCTCCAGCCGATCGCGATCGTTGCTTGTCACGCTGCGGAAGTCGGCCATGATTTGACCGCCTTGCAAGGCGTTGATGAGGGCCGCACCCTGCGTGAAGATCGCATGGAAGCCATCAAGGTAAGGTAAGTCGGGTTTGAAGTAGTCCTTGAATCGCTCCCCCTTCCAATGGGCTCCGGCAACGTGCTCAACGAACTTGAACGGACCGGTTCCAAGCACATTTCGCGCAGGGAAGGACGGGTTCTCCTTCAGTTTGGCGGCGCTGTAGATGCAGTTGAACGGATTGGCGAAGGCGTAGAGCAAAGCCCGGTTGGGCCGCTTCAGGCGAAAGGCGACGGTTTTTGCATCGGGCGTCTCAATGGCGTCGATGTCGGCAACCAGACCCTGCCGCACGGAGACGACGCCTTGCGGTGGATTGCGGATGCGCTCGTAGCTGGCCTTCACATCCTCCGCCGAAAATGGCGAACCGTCGTGGAACTTCACAGCGGTACGCAAGCGAAATTCATAGCTTTTCGCATCCGGTGCAATGGTCCAGCTTTCGGCCAGATCGCCGACGACCTGGGGATAGTTCTTGATGTCGATCTTCAACAGGTTGGAATAGTGGGGCGACAACAGGTGAATGATCGGAAACAGCGCCGACTGGTGGCAATCGTAGGTTGGCAGGTCGCCGGAATTCACACCGTAGATCAAGATGCCGCCGCGCTTGGGCGGCTCCTGTGCCATGAGCGGCGGCGAGCCGCAAACGAGTGCGCTCCAGACCAACAACACACAGAACGCCAGTCGATGCCACTTACTCCGCAACATGCCCGAACCCTCCAAAAGCGCATGCTCTGTCTTGAAAACACGCAATTATCTCAAACCCACCGTCAACGGCGGGAGGCGGTCCCAACGCTCATCCGCAACGGCTGTTTCACGATACCAGGTGCGAGGTCAAGGTGAGTCCG
>Ga0075418_10003868_pt1 | contig 17056 bp, 11 predicted proteins | sample SoiMetdeltSBSDD2_FD_81776 | JGI IMG/M metagenome (GOLD analysis project Ga0075418, IMG submission 81776) | Bulk soil microbial communities from a Populus tree surrounding site in Tennessee, USA - Soil MetaG P. deltoides SBSDD2 | ecosystem: Environmental > Terrestrial > Soil > Tree plantation... | reverse complement strand
TGATGGTTGTAGACTGCACCATGACCGACCTCCTTTGTATGCGGCTCTGCGTTGAACGCTCACACGGTCAGCGTAACCCGCGTGAGATGCAAAGCCGAGGTCGGTCTTTCCATATGGTCTAGATTGCAGATTGCAGATTGCAGATTGCAGATTGTGGATTGCAGATTGTGGATTGTGGATTGCCCCAGCGCAATCAGCGCGGCGCCGTCCTGAGCGCCCGATCGATAACGCTTACGACTGAACCGACAACCACGACCGCGGCGGCGCCGACGACGTTCTGCCAGAGGAAGGCAATGTCAGTGAACGACGCGACCCAGGCGACTGACGACATACCGGCGATGAGGCCGACGAAGGCACCCGTGCCGGTCGCGAACTTTGCGCCGACCGCAAGGATGAAAACGCCCAGAATCGATCCGTAAAAGAACGATCCAAACCTGTTCACAACCTCGATCAGCGAGCCGAGTTCCGCGGCCCAGACCGCGACCGCGGACGCGAAAAGTCCCCACAAACCGGTCGCCACCTTCGAGACTGTCAGGTAGTGTCTGTCAGTCGCGGTGGGCTTGAACCATCGTTTGTAGAAGTCCATCACCGTCGCCGTCGACAGCGAGTTCAGCTCGCCGGCGATCGTATCCGTTGCCGCCATGATGATGGCGAGCATCAGCAGGCCGATCAAACCAATTGGCAGCTGCGTCAGAATGAAGGTCGGGATGATGAAGTTGACGTCGGTGAAGGGCCGATCGGGGTCCTGCGCACGAATGAGGTCCCCCGCTCGGCCGCGGATCGACTCGAGTGCGGTTTCGCTCGCTTGGAGCGCCGCTGTGGCGGGCGCAATTCGTGCGGGATCGCTTGATGCGCGCGCATCTACGAACGCGGAAGCCGCGTCACGCCGCGTCACGAACGCCTGACTGAACTCGGACTCGAGGGCTGCATACGCTGGCGCCGACGGTCCATCGCGGAGCTTCTCGACTTGCGTGGAGCTGAACAACATCGGCGGTGGTGTGAAGATGTAGAAGACGAACACCAGCACGCCGAGGAGCAGCACAATCAACTGCAAGGGGATCTTCCAATACGCGCTCACCAGCAACGAATGGCGTGCCTCGTCCACCGATCGCGCCGTGAGGTAGCGCTGGACCTGGCTTTGATCGGTCCCGAAGTAGGAGCAAAACAGAAAGAACGCCGCGATCGTGCCGGACCAGAACGTGTACTGATCCGTGAGATCGAACGAGAAGTCGAAGGTCCGAAGCCGGCCAGTGGCTGCCGCAACCGATAGTCCGTCGCTCACACCGACGCCACCCGGAAAGCCAATGATCGCTGTCGCGATCACGACGAACAGTCCAATGACGATGATGACCATGATCTTGACGTCGGTCCAGGTCACCGCCTGCACGCCGCCGAACATGGTGTAGATCACGGCAGGCAGTGCAATGGCCAGCGCCGTGGCGGTCAGATCCCATCCAAGCACGAGCGACAGCACCACCGCCGGCGCCGAGATCACGGCGCCGCACGACATCCCGCGTGAGATCAAGAAGAGAAGACTGGTGAAGCTACGCGTCTTGCTGTCGAATCGTTTCTCGAGATACTCGTACGCCGTGAAGACACCCGAGTTGTAAAAAAAGGGAACCAGCGTGATCGACAGCACGATCATCGCCAGCGGCAGCGCGAAGTAGAACTGGATGAACCGCAGCCCGTCGGTGTATCCCTGGCCGGTGGTGCCGATCATCGTGATGGCGCTCAGCTGAGTCGCCATGACGGAGATGCCGGCGGCCCACCACGGAATCGACCGCTTGGCCAGGAAATACCCTTCGATTTCCTGGCTGTCTTTCGTCCGCCTCAGGCCGTCGTAGACGATCCAGAGCGTCAGACCTACCAGTACCACCCAGTCGACGGGATGCATTCAGGCGCGCTCCGCGGAGATCACGAGAAGAACTCCTGGAGCGCGTACAAAGCGAGGAGCGTCATTGCCCACACGAGGAGCACGCGAGCGTAGCTGCGGCGCATGTCGCTCATCAAGCGCGCGGGAAACGTCGAAAGTTCAGGAGCAGCCGTTGAGGAAGCGTGACCCTTTGAGCCACTGCTGATCGGGATAATACGCGAAGACGAGCGAGCCTTGCTTGATCGTGTCGATCACCGTGCGGGCGATCGTGGGACGAAGCGCCGGGCAGCCATGGCTGCGGCCCAGGCGGCCGACGGTGCGGATGTTCGCTTCGCTCACGTAGGGTGCGCCGTGCATGACGATGGCGCGGTCGCGCGCGCGATCGTTCACGCCCTGCTCGAGGCCGTCGAGCCGTAGCGAATACCCGTTGGCGCCGACGTAGGTATCAGCGGTGCGAAACAGGCCAAGACTGGTTTGATGGCTGCCGTCCGCGTTCGAAAATCGCGTTGCGAAGTTGTCGCCGCTGCCGCGTCCGTGCGCAACCAACTCCTCGAACAACACTCGCTCGCGCTCGAGATCGAGAACCCACAGCCGCGGTTCGGTCGAGGCCTTCGAGTAGTCGATGACGGTGAGGAGCCGTTCGTTTTTCACCGCGCCGCTGGTGCGCGCACACGCGGCGGCATTCAGCGCCAGACGCAACACGCCGTCGTCGAGCGAGTCGGCTCCGGCAAAGACGGGCGTGTTCGAGCCGCGGGCCGCGGCAAAGGTCGTGGACGGCGACGACATCGCTCCGAGCCCGGCCATTGCTAGCGACAGGACGATTGCCGCGGACAGTCGCATCCGTCAGATTCCTTCCAGAAAAAGGCCCGTCACGTATTGAGGTGACGAGGAACCAAACGCGAGGGTGGTGCTGAGGAGGACGGTCGAGAAACCATCCCGTCTTCTTAGGGTAACAGCCGGGCGAAGGTTTGACTACACCGAATTGATGTCCCTGCTATTGGGGGGTCAGCCGGCCGACGAGGGCCGGGGCGCATGGCGGAGCGAGGCGGGTAGCAGCCTGTCGATCTCCTGATCGGTGGGGGCGCTCTCGCCGGAGCCCAAGGCTTCCCGGGCAATTCGATACGCGTCGCGATCGGCGGGCAGCGCGTGCTCGTAGACGATCTGCACTTCGCGCATCAGCTCGTCCCGGCGCCGGGTCACATCGGGGAGGTCGATCAGGCCGTCGTGGACTTCGGCCAGCAACGCGCGGTATTTCTCGCAGAGCAGCCACAGTTGCGCCGCGCACGCCCGATGCGCGTAGGCGCGCGTTTCGAAGCCGAGGGACACCGAGATTGCGAAGGCGAAAACGGCGAGGCCGGCGAGGACCGCGGCGGCTATTTGCGCCCGGCGGAAGCCCGTCAGCGCCACGAGCGTTGCGGCAGTCGCCAGGCAGAAGAGAGACATCACCACGATTTTCGACTGCCAGGCGCGCGCGGCGAGGCGTTCGGCCGCTCGGGCGTGTGCCCTGTAGCTGGCCGTCACGCTGCCGAAACTCAGGCGTATGTGGTCGATCACGCTTAACTGGAACATCTCCGCCCCCCGCCGCGAGTGGTGCATTTGTCCAAGCTCTGCAAAACGTAGTCCGAAGGGCCTGCCGCGAATTAGCGGCCACGCCGCCGCCTTCCGGCAACTTCACCTGAGGACCCATGCAACTTTGACTCGATGGCTTGCCTCTTGACGAGGACAGGCGAACCGGGTCAACTACTGCGCAACACTGTGAACCAACAACCTCGACCATTCGATGAGAAGGCTGCGCTGCGCGAGCTCGAGCGCCTGGCCGACAAGATCCAATCAACCCGACAGCAGCGTGCGCGAGCGGAAGCCGAGTTCGACACGTTTGTGAAGGCCTTCAGGCACGACCGCTACAAGGAGCTGATCGGACAGCACGAAGCGGCGCTCGGCGGCACGCCTGATGTCACTATCGGCGCGCCACGGCCAGCCGTTCAGGCTCCTGTTCCACAGCGCCAGCCGCCGCCGCTTATCCCTGTCGGCGCGACCCCGCGAGTAGAGCGCAAGACGAATCGGGGGTTCGTGATCGCCGCCGTTGCCGTGGCCGCGGTAGTGTTCGCGGTCTGGATGTGGCGCGGCTCAACTCCTGCGGTTCAGTCCCCGCCAGCGACGACGAGCCCCGCGGCGCAGGTACCCGTGTCGCCGCCGGTTGCACCGTCGACACCACCGGTTCCAGCGCGCGCGCTCAATATCGAGCTGACGACGGTGCGTCCGGTGTGGATGCGGGTGACGTCGGACGGCACCAAGCTGATGGAGCGCGTAGTGCCGGAAGGGCAGACGATTCCGGTCAGTGCGGACAAGATGATCGCGATTCGCGCCGGCGACGGCGGTGCTGTGCGTGTGTCGGTTGATGGAAAAGATCAGGGCGTGCTTGGCAAGGATGGATTTCCTGCGAATAAAGTGCTGAGCGTGGGGAAGTAACGCGCGGGTTGGGGTGAGGTTGTGAACGGCGTGACCCGTTCACGCGTTCACAACCTGACCCCCTGACTCAGAACTTGATCCCCAACGCAAACTGGAACGTCCGCGGCAGCGTATACGCCGCAGCGCCCACGGGCTTGCCGAAGTCCTCGCCGTAATCCCAGTGCACGCCCTGCACCGGCTGTGTCGTGAACGGGTTGAACGTCTGGAACCGGTCCGGATCGTCGACAGCCGTCAGCACGGCCGTGTCGATCGCGTTGCTGTTGATGTTGAACAGCTGGAACTGGTTGAACAGATTCAGCACCTGGATCTGTCCGAACAGCCGGCTCCGGCCCGCGAGCTGATACTCGTAATTGAGCGAGAAGTCCGTGCGGAACATCGTCTCGGTGTCGAACGCGTCGCGATCGGTGAACCAGTAGTTCACCGTTGCGGGCGGTGTCCGATATCCCGGGTTCGGGACGAACTCCGACGAGTCAACCGCGCCGAGCGCACCATACGGCGTGCCCGAGTTGATCTGCTCGAACAGCGCAACGGTGAACGTGCCGAGACGCTCCGAGAACGGCAAGCGCGCCGTGCCCCAGAACCGCACCCGGTGCCGCTGGTCCGCAGCCAGATTGCCTTCAGGCGCAAACCAGGCGAGATCGAGATACTCGGGATAGCTGGTCACTGTGCTGGTCACCGGTCCGCTGTTGACAGTCTCGCCGTTGATGTTTCCCCACAGCCGCGACACCGTGTAGTTCCCGCCAAGGTCGTATCGCGACCCGAGCCGGTAATTCGCCTGGGCGCTGACCGCGGTGTACTGGCGCGTGAGCAAGTTCGTGTTCTCGACGAGCGCGAGGTCGAATGTCTGGCCCGCGCTGTCGGTCACCTGGCCGGTGGACGAGTCGATGCGATCGGCGTAGAAGTCGGAGAAGTCGCGATAAACGAAATCCACGCGCACGGCACCGCGCCCGCCGATCTGACGGCTCACGCCGGTCGAGAACTCGTCCGCGTGGGGCGACAACAGCGATTCGCGAATCTGTTTCTGGACGCCTGGGATGCGCGTGAAGAACGGCCGGCGGCTGATTCCGCCCCCCGTGTTGAACCAGTCGAATATTCGCCTCAGCGCCTCGTCCGACGGGACGAGTGGTCCAGCCGCTGTGTTGATGCCCGGACCCTGATAGAACCACGCGATGATCGACGGCGTTCCGGCCGGCGAAGCGGAGTCGGCAATCGTGTTCGCAATCGCCGCAACGTATCGTCCATAACCCGCGTGCACACTCCATGTGCCGTTGCCCTGCGGATCGAACACGATCCCAAGGCGCGGACTGAAGGCGCTGTCGTTCGCAACCAGGTTGCCGCTCGCATCCTTACCGTTGTTTTTGTCCCATCGCACACCGAGATTGAACGTGAAGTGGCTGTTCGCGCTCCACGAGTCGTTCAGGAAGAGCGAATGCGTCCGGAAGTTGGTGCCCTGGCTCGCCACGCTGATGGGGTAATTGATGATGTAGGTGCTGCCATTCCCGGCAGCCACGGGATACACCGTCCCGTTATCGACGATCGTGTCCGTCGTCCACACCTGGAAGTCGCTGCCCGACTGATGGTTGTCGCCCTTGCGTTTGTCGTTGAACGTGTCGTAGCCAAAGACGATGTTGTGTGAACCACGCGGCGTGGACCAGAAGTACGTGCTCTTCAAGAAGAGGTTGTCGTTGTTACGTTCCTCCGGACCACAGACGCCGCAGAAATTCGGCGACCACCAGAACGCTCCGGTCTGCTGCGATCGGAGGACCGTACCGTCAATGAGGTCGGTCGACGTGCCCCCGGAATTTTCGAACGAAAACTGGCGCGCGGAGTACTGCGCCTCGAGGAAGAGATTGGGCCGTAGCGTGCCGGAGTAGTGCAGCGAAAACAGATCCTGCGGCAGTTGACGCGTGTGAAGGCTCCGCAGGTCCATGACTTCCTGCGGGCTTGGCCACACGTTGTTGACTTCTTCCTCTCGTACCGCGGTGTAAGCCGCACGCAGGCTGTGGCGCGGCCCGAGCGCCTGGGTGATCTTGCCCTCGAAGCGCTTCTCGTCGTTCTCGAACGTGTAGGCGGAGCGCGTATAGCCGGTTTCGTTGGCCTGCGACTGATCGAACAGCCGCCCCGCGCCGAAGAACCAGGTGCGGTTTCGAACGATGGGTCCGCCCAGTGTGAATTCATACGTCGGCACGGTGTCGTTCTTCTTCGGCTCGTCGAACGGACTCACCGTCCGCCAATCGTCGTTGTTGAACGTCGTCCGCAATGTTCCGCTGAACTGGTCTCCACCCGATCGAGTAATCGCATTGACGACGCCGCCTGTAAATCGCCCATATTCGGCAGAGATGCCCGACGTCGTGACCGTGGTTTCCTGGATGGCGTCCTCGATGAAGAGGCCGAACGGTGTCCCGCGGATGTTGTCCTGAATCTGAATGCCGTCGAGCATGAACAGGTTCTCCGACGACATCGCGCCGCCGATCGTGATGGCGTTGTTCGGTCCGGTCGCGTGGGCCGCTGGAGCGACGTTCACCGCGGACAGGATCGTGCGGGCCGTCGGCAGCGTCGACAGCAGCTCCTGCTGGACGTTCGTGGACGCCTGCACCGTGTTGGTGAACGCATCCATCCGTGCCGTGACCGTGACGAGCTCGCTCAGCGCTGCGGGTCGCAACGTGACGTCGATCTGCACCGGCTGGCCCGCGCCGACGTCACGCGTCTGCTTGGTTGTGGCGAATCCGGAGAGCTCCACGGTGACGGTGTACGGACCAGGCGGCAGACCGGGAAAGATGTAATCGCCATTTTGCGAAGTGGTCGTCGAGCGTGTGCCCTGGAGATTCGGCGACGTGATACTGACCGTGGCGCCGGGGACTGGCAGGTTAGCCGGATCGAGAACGCGGCCAGTGATCGTTCCCGTCGGCGTTTGGGCGTGAAGCGCCGGAGGCGACATGAGTAGCGCGGCGGCCGCGAGAATCATGAGAGTCCTGGACATTAGACCCTCTCCTTTCTACTGTGCGAAGCGAACGTTGACGCGTTCGCATCACGCAAGGGAAGGGCCTGAAGTGCCGTCAGCGCGTTGCGGTGGTGAGGGAAACGTTCGTCACGGGCGACCGGCCGCTCGTCACGCGCGAGCGACCAATCGACGATGCACTATGAAAATCACGGCGGTGGACGTTGTCAAAAGAAAGGGGACGAAGTCCACTGACTCGTATGTCGAAATCAAGAGATTGAAGGTCAGTGTTCAGACTGGCCAGACCAGAGCGTGCGGATCACAAACAGCAGCAGCGATCCACTCACCACGAACACCAGAAACATCGTCCAGGCAGCGCTAGTGCGTCCGTAGAGAATGTTTCCGACTGTAAAAAGGGCGGACCAAATCAGGGTGCAGCCTGCGACCCAGCCGAGGAGAGACATCGGAATGTTGTCTGGGCTCTTAGCCTTGCTGGGATCCACCAGCTTTCGTATGGGCTCCCATCCAGGACCTGCGGGACGAACACGCTCGTAGAACGAGATGAGCGTGGCGCGATCGGTTTGTGGCCCGAGGAATGCGGTTGCGACCCAGCACACGGTTGTGACCGCAACTGTGACGAGCAGCGCCCCGTGTGTGCTGAACGCGATGCCGTTGCGGGCGAGCACCAAGATCCCAACCGACACGAGGAACGAGCTGATCATGGCGACGACTTCACACCAGGCGTTCACACGCCACCAGAACCAGCGCACCAGGTAGAGAAGACCCGTGCCGGCGCCAACCTGCAAGATGATGTCGAAGGCGTCCTTGGCCGTGTCGAGCAGGTAGACGAGGGCGGACGAACACAGAAAGAGACCGAGCGTCGCAATGCGGCCGGCATTCACGTAGTGCGATTCGTCCGCATCGCGTTTGATGAAGCGCCTGTAGAAATCGTGAACGAGATACGACGCGCCCCAATTGAGGTGCGTGAGGATTGTCGACGAGTTGGCTGCAATCAGGCCGCCTACCATCAAGCCAACGAACCCGGCAGGCAGGAACTTCAGCATCGCTGGATACGCGATATCGTGGCCGAGGAGCCGTGGATCGAGTCCAGGGAACGCTGCCTGGATGTCGCGAAGCTCAGGGTAGACCAGCAGCGAGGCGAGCGCGACGAGGATCCAGGGCCAGGGACGCAGGACGTAATGCGCAACGTTGAAGAAGAGCACCGCGCCGAGTGCGTCCTTCTCGGACTTCGACGCCAGCATTCGTTGGGCGATGTAGCTGCCGCCGCCTGGTTCCGCACCGGGGTACCAGACCGCCCACCACTGCACGGCGATAGGCATCAGGAATACGGCGATCGCCATTTCCCAGTTGTTCGAGAAGTCGGGGAGCACCGCCAGGTAGTCGATCCCGTCCGGCCCGCGCATCACTGAGAGCTTGTCCATCAGCGCTCGTAGTCCGCCGACTTGCGGCGCTTGTAGCGCGAAGTACGCTGCGGCGATCACGGCGGTCATCTTGATGAAGAACTGGATCATGTCGATGACGAGCACGCCCCACAGGCCGGAATGCGCCGCGAAGATCACGTTGAGAATCCCAACGCCAACCAACGTCTGCCACCGTTCAAGGCCAAACAGGATCGCGGCAATCTTGCACGCGGCAAGATTGACGGTCGCCATGATCATGCAGTTGAACAGCAGCCCGAGATACACAGCGCGGAATCCGCGAACGACGCTTGCGGCTGTGCCCGAATAGCGGATCTCGTAGAACTCGAGATCCGTCAGCACCGCGGAGCGTCTCCACAGCCGGGCATAGAAAAACACCGTTGCGACCCCGGTGAGCACGAATGCCCACCAGACCCAGTTTCCCGCCACACCGTTGCGGCGAACGATGTCGGTGACGAGGTTTGGCGTGTCGCTGCTGAACGTCGTGGCCACCATGGAGAGTCCGGCAAGCCACCACGGCACGGCGCGGCCCGATGCAAAGAACTCGGAGGTGTTCTTGCCGGCGCGCCGGGCAAAGAAGAGCGCCGGTACGAAACAGATCAGCAGCGAAAACGCGACGATGACCCAGTCCAAGGTAGTTAGGGACATTGGTGGCCAAACTCTACCCCAATTGCTCGGGGTTCGGGATCCGGGGTCCGGGGTTCGTTACGGCGGAGACATGTCCAGCAGTTATGATTGCGCCGACTGGGGGGCATGGAGATGGCCGTTTCTCGGCGCACGTTTCTTGGTACGACGGCGGCGGCGGGGTTTGGCGGGCTCGTGCGGCTCGAGTCACAGCCGATTCCGCAGGCGCGGAGCGTGTTCAGGCACGGCGTCGCGAGCGGCGATCCCCTCGCGGACGCCGTCATCTTGTGGACGCGGGTGACGGCACCCGCCAACGCGACGCCTGAAGTCACGTGGGAGGTCGCGTCCGACGCCACTTTCAAAAACCCAGTGCTGCGCGGCCGAACGGTCACCGGCGCGCTGCGCGATTTCACGATCAAGATCGACGCGTCCGGCTTGAGGCCGGCGACCACGTACTACTATCGCTTCGAGGCGCTCGGCGAAAGATCGCCAGTCGGCCGGACGAAAACGCTGCCGGTCGGCGGTGCCGAACGGGTCCGCCTGGCCGTCGCGTCCTGTTCGAACTTCCCGTACGGATACTTCAACGCTTACGCGAGGATAGCGGCGCGCGCGGATTTGGACGCCGTCCTGCACCTCGGTGACTACATTTACGAGTACGAGAACGGACGTTACGGCGACGGCAAGCCGTACGGGCGGGTTTCGGATCCCGATCGAGAAATCATCGCGCTTTCCGACTATCGGACCCGGCACGCACAGTACAAATCCGATCCTGATCTCCAGGAAGCGCATCGTCAGCACCCATGGATCGTCGTCTGGGACGATCACGAAGTCGCCAACGACACCTGGCGCGACGGCGCTGAGAATCACCAGCCCGATCGTGGTGACGGCGGATGGGCCGCCAGACGCGACGCGGCAGTGCAGGCCTACTTCGAGTGGATGCCGATTCGCGAGGACCGCGCCACGCGACAGCCGCGGATTTACCGCACCTTCAACTTCGGGGGGTTGGCCGATCTCATCATGCTCGACACGCGCGTGATCGATCGAGATCAGCAACCGCTTCGCCGCGCCGACGCGTCGGTCCTCGATGATGAGCGACGATCGCCGCTGGGTAGCACGCAGGAACAATGGCTGTTTCGAGAGCTGGCTGAATCGAAGCGTGCCGGCGCGCGGTGGCAGCTGCTCGGCCAGCAGATCATGTTTGCGCCCTTGAGCCTGCCTGGCGCCGCCTCCGAAAGCGCCGACACGTGGGAAGCCTATCGTCCGTCACGTCAGCGAGTCATGAACGCGATCTCAACGTTGCGGTTGCCGAACGTGGTCGTGCTGACCGGTGACGTCCACAGCTCGTGGGGTTACGACATCGCTGCTGACCCATGGAACGCCTACGATCCCGGCACGGGCCGTGGCAGCCTTGCTATTGAAATCGTTACGCCAGCGATTACATCGCCAACCGGCTTCGGCACGCCGACCGAAACTGCGACTCGGGTCGAGAAGCACAAGAAGGAACGACCGCACCTCCGCTACATCGACGGCGTTCACCGCGGCTATGTCGTCCTCGACGTGACGCCGGAGCGCGTCCAGGCAGACTGGTACTACGTGCCAACCGTCAGCGAGAAGACCACGGCGGAACAGTTCGGAAAGGGATTGATCAGCGTGGCGGGACGGCCGCACCTGGTTGAGACAAATAAGCCGGCCTAACCGGGACTACTTCAAACGGTCCGCAAGCACGCCGATGCTGATCGCGTAGCTCGTGGCGCAGTTGTAGGCGAGGAGCGCTTCGTAGTTCGGGTAGACGAGGAAGTATCGCGCGCCATCCGTCACGAGCGACGCGTCGATGTCGGCAAGCGGAATGGGTGTACCGGCGGTCGTGCGCAGTCCGATCTTGCGCCACGCCTTGAGCGACATCGGCTTGGTCAGTGCTCGCACGGCGCGGCAGCCTTCCTCGCGTCGCGGCAGCACCTGGACGGCCTTGAGCGACGCTTTCGGCACTTTGACTTCGCGTCCCCACGACATCTTGTCCGTCCAGCCGTGCTCGCTCAGGTAGAACGCGATGGATGCGAAAACATCCGCGAGCGACGTCCAGATATCCCGCACGCCGTCACCATCGAAGTCCTGAGAGAATTTCAGATACGTGGAGGGCATGAACTGCGGCTGACCGAGCGCGCCCGCCCACGATCCTTTCAAGCGTTCGAGCTCGATGTCGCCCCTGTTCAGCATCTCGAGCGCGCTGAACAACTCGTTCCTGAACAGCGTGGCGCGGCGCGGGTCGTAGGCGAGAGTCGCCAGCGCGGGGATCGTCGGCCGCACGCCGGCGAAGCGGCCGAAGTTCGATTCGAGGCCCCAGACCGCGGTGATGATCTTCGGCTGTACGCCATACTTCTTGCCGACGGACGCGAGCAGCGAGTGGTGACGCGTGTACATGTCCTGCGCGGTGCGGACGGTCGGTCGGGTCAGGCGCCGTTTCAGATACGCCGTCAAGTCGAGCGAGAATTCGGCCTGCGTGCGATCGCGATCGAGGATGGAATCAACCGGCTGAATGTCGGCGAACGCCGCATCCACGACGTCCTGTCGAATACCGCGCGACAGGGCCTCGGTGCGCAGTTCTGACAGCCATTGATCGAAGGGAGGGAGCGCGGGACCGGGCGGAATTGCCGCCGGGTCCTGGGCGCGAGCCGTGGCGACCGTGGCACACGTGACGAGAACGACAATCAGGGCATACCGATAGCCTTGTCGCATATCGAACCAGCCCTGTGCCATACCATATTGTGGCACACAGGGGTGGGGTCAGGTTGTGAATTGGTGCCCCCGCCGGGCAAGGCTGGCGACGACGGCCGTGAGCTCCGCGGGCTCGACCGGCTTCGCCAGGTGCGCCTGATACCCGGCCAGGAGGGCCTCCGCGCGATCGCCGGCCGTCGCGTACGCCGTCAGGGCCGCCGCCGGCAGCGGCCCTGACGCGTCCTGGAGATGACGGACCTTTCTGATCAGCGCGTACCCATCCTCTCCAGGCATCGCGATATCGCTCACAAGGACATCGGGACGACGGGTGCGAATCTGCTCCAGCGCGGCCGCGGCTGATTCGACGGCCATGACGGTCGCGCCGCAACCCTCCAGGATCGCGCTGACCAGACTCCGCGCATCCGCCTCGTTGTCCACGACCAGCACGTGAACACCCGCGAGGGACGGCATCGACGACACATCCCCAGGACTCGCGTCGTCGCTGGCGTCCTCGGCAGCCACCGGCGAGACGGGGACGCGCACGGTGAACGTGGCGCCGAGTCCCTCGCCCTCGCTGAAGGCTTCGATCGATCCCCCGTGAAGCGCGACGAGGTGGCGCACAATCGACAGTCCGAGCCCGAGGCCGCCATGCTTGCGTGTGCTGGCGGGATCCTGCTGACGAAACCGATCGAACACGTGCGGCAGGAACTCCAGCTCGATGCCCACGCCCGTATCGGTCACGGCGATGACGATCGTGGTATCGTCGCGCCTTTCCGAGAGCGTGACGCGGCCACCTTCCGGTGTGAATTTGATCGCGTTGCTGAGGAGGTTCCAGATCACCTGCTGCATGCGACCCGGATCGCAGAGGATCGCATTGTCACCGTTTTCGCACTCCCATCTCACGCCGATCTGCTTCGCATTTGCGGCCGGGAGGGCAGATTCCACCGCGGCTTCCAGGATCGGACGCACCGCCACCGGCTTCATCTCCAGTCGCAGCTTGCCCGTCACGATTCGTGAGATATCGAGCAGATCGTCAATCAGCTGCGCTTGCAGACGCGTGTTCCGCTCGATGATCTCAACCGCGCGCTGCGCGGTACTCTCGCTGAGCTGTCCGCCGGCGAGAAGCTGCGCCCAGCCGAGTATTGCATTCAGCGGCGTGCGCAATTCGTGGGAGAGCGTCGCAAGGAACTCGTCCTTCGCGCGGTTCGCGGCCTGCGCTTCGAGCCGGGCCTGATGCTCGCGCTCGAGAAGTTGCCGACGCTCTTCCTCCGCGCGATACATCGCCAGGGCGTAGCGCAAGCTGCGTTCGAGACGCTCCGCGGTGAGGCTGTTCTTGTTCAGATAGTCGGCGGCGCCGGCCTTCATCAACTCGACGGCCACCTCTTCGTCGCCCTGGCCGGTGAGCGCGACGACTGGCACGCCTACGCCGCGATCGCGCAGCTCACGGAGCAGGGACACGCCATCACTCGGCGGCAATCTGTAGTCGAGGAGCACGCAGTCCACTGGGCCCTTTTCCAGCGCGGCGAGAGCACCGTTGCGGTCCGTGCGTTCCTCGACCTCGGCGGCGATCCCGGCCCGTCGCAGCAATCGCTTGACCGCGAGACGATCGACCTCGTCGTCATCAACGAGCAGGATTCGCAGGGGGCCCGCCATTTCGGGTCAGGGAAGTTCGACGAGGGCCCAGTAGTTGTTGAGGGCGGCCATGGCCTCGACGAAGTTCAGGAACGTCACCGGCTTGAGCAGGTAGCCGGCGACGTTGAGGTTATAGGCCTCGATCTTGTCGCGCTCGTCATTCGACGTCGTGAGAACGATGACAACAGTCGAGTGGAGCACTGGATCGGCGCGAATTTCGCGCAGGAATTCGAGGCCGCTCATGCGCGGCATGTTCAGATCGAGCAGTACGATGCGACGTTCGTCGGGAATCCGGCCCGAGCGGAGCATCTCGAGCGCCTCGAGACCGTTGCCGGCCACAAACAGCGGGTTGGCAATGCGGTTCTTCTCGAACGCCCTGCGCACGTTCATCACGTCTACTTGGTCGTCCTCGACGAGGAGGATGTTGAGGGCCTTTTCGCTCATGTATCGGCCTATTTTTTCCAGAGAAATCGAAATGTTGCGCCGCTTCCCGGCGCGGATTCCACCCAGGCGCGGCCTTGCTGCGATTCGACGATCTTCTTCACAAGCGCGAGGCCGATGCCTGCACCTTCGACACGGTCACGCGCCTCGAGCGTCTGGAAGATGCCCCAGATGCGGTCGTGGAATTCAGGTGCGATACCGGGCCCGTTGTCCTTGATCGAGAACTCATAGAACGGTCCGACGCGGCGGCCGCCGATCTCGACCCTGGGGTTCGCACCAGTGGCATGCTTGATCGCGTTGCCGATCAGATTCATGAGGACCTGCTGCAGCATGAGCCGCTCGGTCTCGAACGTCGGAAGGTCCGGTTCGACGATGATGTCGATGTCACCGGGCGGCCCAAGCAGGTCCACGACTTCGCGGACGAGCGCGCCGATGTCGACGCGTTCCGGCGTCTGATGCACGCGCCCGGCGCGTGAATACTGAAGCAGGCCCTCGATCAGCCCTTCCATGCGGTGCATGCGGATCCGCAAGAGTCCCAGCATCTCGCGTGTTTCCGCCTTGAGATTTCCGCTGCCGCCCAGATCTTCTTCAATCCACTGCGCGAGGTTGGCAATCCCCCGCAGCGGCGCTCGCAGATCGTGCGATGCCGCGTAGGCGAACGAGTCCAATTCTTTGTTCGAGCGTTCGAGCGCCAGCGCGAGGTCGGCCAGTTCCTGCCGCGTCCGAACCTGTTCGGTCACGTCTACGGCGTGCGACATCAATCCGTAGATGTTGCCGTCGCGATTCTTCAACGGCTGAATCACCAGATTCAGATAGCGCTCTTCGGGGCCGTTGTTCGTTTCGACGCTCTCGGCGACTTCCGTGCCGGTGTAGGGCTCACCCGTCACGTAGACGCGATCCATGACCTCGACGCGATCCGCCGGAGCATCCGGAAAGGCTTCCCGGATCGGCAGCCCGGTGACGGTGCGGCCGCCGATCGACCGCTGGTAGAGCGCGTTGACCGTGTCGATGACGTGGTTTGGCCCGCGCGACACGCAGATCATTGCGGGGGCTTGCATGAGAGCATCCCGAAGCTCATCCACAAGCGACTCAGCCGTAGCGCGCGTCGTCGGGTTGTCCTTGGCGGTCCGCTCGGTAGCGGAAGGCCTATGTTGTGTCGGTAGACTGGTCACGCACGGATCCCCGGATGTCGGTCAGCTATACAGTCCCCGCAAAAGGCGGCTGAATCTCCATTCCCGAGCAATCGCAGTACCACTGCAGCACAGCGTGCAGTTTTGGGAACCCGGCGCGGCCTACGGCGACCGGTCGTTGGTTGCCGACCTTCGAGGCGAGTCAGCGAGAGGAGGGTCGTCGAGTCCTGCCGCGTTGGTGGTGGCGGGCTCGATGAGCCCGAGAGAGGCGAGCATGATGATCCCGAGGCTGACGAGGAAACCGGCGATCACCGGTCCGGTTTCCGAAACCACGATTGCTGCACCCAACATCAGTGCGGCGAGGCAGAGCTCAGCGCCCGCAATCCAGCGAAACAGCCGGCGTCGCTGGATTGCGAGCATGATTGGGTGGATCCGTGCAGTGAAGAGCAGGTTCAGGCGAAGGGTGACCGCCGCAGTTGCCAACGCCAGGCCAGCGATAAACACCCACGTCCCAGTGCGTCGCGCCATGTAAGCGCCCGCGAGCCCGGCAAGAATCGGCGTCACGACATCTACCGCGGTCACGGTGAGCTGATGAAAGCGCCACCACCACAGACCCGCATCGTCTGCCGGTCTGACGATGAGGTGCTGCGCTCCTGATCCGAGCATCACCGCGCGAAGGTCATCGAGGAGGGCATCGGCAGTGGGATACCGGTCGGCTGGTGCGGCCCGCAGGCAACGCCGAATGATCGGATCGAGAGCTGGAATAGGTAACTGCTTGGACAAGCTTGGCGGACGTCCTTCCATCATTCGCGCAAGCATGACTGCCGGGTTGGATCCGAAGGGATGCTCGCCAGTTGCCAGCTCCCACGCTAGAACACCAAACGCAAACAGGTCCGTGCGGTTGTCGACCGGTTCGCCGCTCAGCTGCTCGGGTGCCATGTATCCCGGCGTGCCCGGCGTCGTTCCGGTTTCGGTGAGTTTGGTCACGGTCGGGACTTCAGGATCGCCTGTGCGTGCCAGCCCGAAGTCGAGGATCTTGATGTGGCCGTCCGTGCGCCGCATGATGTTCTCGGGCTTCAGGTCGCGATGAATGATCGTGTGTGCGTGAGCGGCCGCAAGACCCGAAGCAATCTCGATCAACGTTGGCAGCAAGCGCTCTGGTGGTGTTGGTCCGCGACCGAGCTCGCTTCGCAGCGTCTCTCCTTCTACCAATTCCGACGCGATATACAGTTCGCCGTCGATCTCCTCGAGCGCAAAGATCGTCGCGATCGACTCGTGGGTGAACGCCGCGGCCGCGCGAGCTTCGCGCGCGAGGCGCTCTCGTTGCCGACGATTCGTCGTGAGCTCGGGCGGTAGCGCCTTGAGCGCAACGACACGTCCTAGACGCTCGTCACGCGCCGCGTAGACGACGCCCATGCCACCCCGGCCCAGCTCTTCGATCACGTGGTACGAGCCGATTTGTTTGCCAACAAGAGACGCGGCCTCTTCGAGGATCAGGTTCGGCACGACGGCCCATGCTGGCGATTCGAGGAAGTTTTTCTGTGAGTCGTGACGCGAGAGGAGAGACCGGACTTCGGTTACGAGTTCTGGATCGGTTTCAGCAGTCCGGCGGAAGAGTGCTTCGCGCGCCGGCGCGTCCAGCTCGATGGCGGCATGAAACAGATCGTTGATCCGTCGCCAGCGATCGGCGCTCACGCGGGCGAGTTCCCCTCCAACTCGCGCGCCAGCCAGGCGCGGGCGATCGCCCAGTGCCGCTTCACCGTCGCGGGCGAGAGATGCATTTCCTCCGCTGTTTCTT
>Ga0075418_10003862_pt1 | contig 17067 bp, 8 predicted proteins | sample SoiMetdeltSBSDD2_FD_81776 | JGI IMG/M metagenome (GOLD analysis project Ga0075418, IMG submission 81776) | Bulk soil microbial communities from a Populus tree surrounding site in Tennessee, USA - Soil MetaG P. deltoides SBSDD2 | ecosystem: Environmental > Terrestrial > Soil > Tree plantation... | reverse complement strand
TCACCAGCAGGGTGAGCATGGGACTCTGGCGCGCTTCAGGGGCAAGGCACCGCTCGGCGTCCTCTGCCGCATCGGGGACCGGGAGGTCGGTTCGTGGTGGCGGAACGAGAGGCGGTTGCGCAAGAACCACGTCGAGGCGTGGACTCTGTGCTTCGCAGATCACTGAACCTCAGCAGGGCTGAGCCTTCGCGAGACGACCTCGGAGACAAAGTCCGCGCGTGTCTGCGGACGGCAACCTCGCGCGGGGCATGATCGACGTCCGGGCGATCAGAGCCGGTGCAGAGCGTACTTGCGCCGCAACTGCAACACTTTCGCGTCCGGGTCGCAGAGTACGATCTTGGGCTCGAACGGGCACTCGATGCGGAAGCTGGCGCTTTCGTTGCCAGCGAGCGTGAGCTCGGTGCGAGCCTCGCGATAGTCCTTGGCGACAGGGACAGGGCCATTCTGCGTTTGTTCCGGCGTCTGCTTCTCGAAGCGTTCCTCCCCCGTAGTGGCGGCGATCTCGACGAGCGCAGTGCCTGTGCCCGCGTTTTTCACGGTGCCGCTCACGATCCAGTGTTCGCCTTCTTGGACGCGCTGCACCTCGTCGAACTGGTATTCGGGCACGACGACCTCGAAGAACCACTGACGCGTGAACGCATTGTAGGCGGTCGTATCCGCAGCGAAGGGGCGAAGCTCCTCGACCAGATCCTCCAAGAGGGCATGGTCAGGGTTCGTGAGGTGATTGCGGATGAAACTCTGCAGGCCGGCCAAATTGTTGTCGCGGCCCATCACGTTCTGCAACATCCAGAAGACCCATCCGCCCTTGTCGTAGATCACGGTCTGATCGCCGTCCTTGCTGCCGTCGATCTTGACGAGAGGGCGTTCGGCGTCGACATTGCGGCGCTCGCCATAGCGTTCCTCGATGCGCTTGGCGAACTCGATGCGGCCCTGTGTGCCGTGGATCTGTTCTTGCAGCATCAGAGTCGAGAAATGCGACATGCCCTCGGATAGGATGTCGCCGCCGGGGCCTTCGCCTGGCGTGAGCAAGTTGCCCCACCACTGATGCGCGGCCTCGTGTGCGGTGACCATGAACGCGGTGCGCGCGCGCGGATCGGATCGAGTCAGGAACCCGATGCCCTCCGAGAACGTGATGTTGGTGGCGAATCCCTGCGCGTAGGTCGCCAAATCGGCGAACTCGCTGAGCTTGAGCTCCTTCCAAGGATAAGGATAGAACCAATCCGAGTACCAGCGGCGCGCCGCGTCGAGCGCCTCGCCCATCTCCTCGATGTTGGTTGCATGCGCGGGATGGTAATAGATGGCGGTGCCTTGGCCACGATGCACGGCCCACTTGCCGGCGACGATGTTGAAGAGCGCCACCGGGTGATCGCTCTGCCATTCCATCGAACGCTGGTCGCCGTCGACGCGATCCTCGATCAAGGTGCCCACCGAGTTGTAGGTGTATTCCCTGGGACCACGCATGCGGATGCGCGTCGTGAAAGGAACACGCACGTTGAAGCCAGCCTTCACCTGGCTCTTGTAGTGGTCGTCCGGGTAAACACGCGGCTCGTATTGGTTCTCCTTGCGCTCGATGCCGATGCTGGGGTCGTAGCCCACGACAGGCGCCAGAATGGGGGAGAAACCGGTCAGCACCACGCCGGAGGGCTGGATGAACTCGGACATTCCACCGCCATTGCGCGTGATGCCATCGGGCCACTTCGCCTCGTACTCGAAGTCGATGCGCAGGCTGTCGCCATTCGCGAGCGGGGACTGCGGGGTGAACACGAACAGGTTGGTCCGGTTCTCCGGCGAGTAGTCCTGCCCCGCCATCTTCCACTTGGCATCGTGGATGTGCGAGGCCAGCGTCAGCGCCACCTGACGCATCGGCTGCTCTTCGATGTTGAAGAGCGTGTAGGCGCCGAGGGATCGGATTGCATGACTCTGTGGATCGAGAGTCACGTCGAGTTCCAAGTGGGCGATGGCAGGAATCGGCGCGTCTTTCCACGTCGCCAGGTTCTGTTTCCAGTAATCGCGATCACGATTCCGTGCCGTCTTGGATTGGAACCCGTTCCACACCAACGCGCCGAGATAGCAAGCAAGCGCAGCCAGCGGCAGAGCGTAGGGGAGAAGCCGCGCCGAGCGGCGCAACACCCGTCCCGGAGCCAAGCGATGCAGGACGCGCGTGGCGTCGCTCTCGCACCGCGCCATCCATTGCACCGTGAGTGTGATGAAGAAGACGGTGCCGAGCACTGTCATCCCGCGGTTCAGCAGCAGCGGCCAGCCGTTGGGCTCGAGCAGACCCATGTCGCTCCAGCGCACGGTGCTCCACAAGTTCCAGTTCCACACCCAGTTCATCTTGTCGCGAGCCTGCGCGAGACCGGTGAGGATGAGCGCGGCCAGCGCCAGGGCATAGGTCGCATAGCGATTGCGGGTCAAGGCCATCAACGCCATCACGAAGGACGTCCACAGCAGGAAAGTGGGCACGAGCAGCAGCCCCCACACGATCAAGAACGGGCGCAATTCCATCCCGACTTTCCCTTGCGCGATCAGGATGGCGGCGCAGCCGAGCCACGACGCGAGCAGGACGACGATCGCGACGAAACAGTTCGCCAGGGCCTTGCCGAGCAAAATGGCTCCGCTCCGCACGGGAGTGCTGGCGTAGATTGGATGCAGCCCCACCGTGCGCTCGCGGTCGAACGATTCGACCGTGTAGAAAAGCAGCAGGAACACGACGGTGAGTGTGAGCGTGTTGAACGTGATCGAAGTGAACGTCCCCGGAGTGACGAGGAGCCGCGTGCCCCAGGGCCCGGTGGCGTAATAACCAGCCTGGATCGCCTGCATGAGGATGAGCGGAATGAAGAGATAAAGGCCCGGCGAGCTCGCGAGGTTACGCAGCTCGAAGCGCGCGATCGTGCGCGCTTGGCTGGAGAAACCGTCGGCCACGGGACGCATTTTCAAGGCCGCGAGCGTGGGCACTTGGTCCAGCTCGAGGCCGCCGGCCACGCCACCTCCGCTGCTCTCGAGCACGGCCAGTTGGTGCCGGGGCAAGCGCGTCGCGCCGCGCAAGCTGCGGGCGAAGTGGCGCGCGCTCCAAGCCACGGCAAGGAGCCCCGTCAGCACGAAAGCAAGGCGGCTGAGCAGAAAACCAACGTCGTAAGCCACGGGCTGGGTGTTGTAGTAGTCGACGCCGCGATCCACTTTGAGGAGAGTCTCGTTCAACCAGCGATAGCCAGAGGGCTCGATCCACATGAGCAGCCGGTTGACGCGCACGTCGAGCCATGGCGGTGACCAGCTCCACAGAAAGAAAGCAGACAGGAGCAGCACGGCCACCGGCAGCAGGAACACGAGAATCGGCCGGCGGGTGCGCTCGCCCAGGCAGAACGTCAATCCAGCCATGAACAGGATCTGCGGCAGCACCATCGTGAGCGCCGGCTTGACGTAGTTCGCGAGAGCGAACGGACCCCGGAGCTTGTCAGAGTCTTCGTAGGGCAACCAGTGATAGATGCCGATCGAGAGCACCAGCTGCAGTGCGAGTGCGGCCAGGAAGGTGGCCAGGATGCCAGCGAACTTGCCCCAAACATACTCTTGCGGACGCAGGCCGGTCGCGTGCAGCACTTCGGCGACCTTCAGCTCCTCGTCCCGCGGGATGCTCATCCCCGAGGCCACGGCGACGAAGAAGGTGTAGTAGAGGAAGGCGATCAAGCTGAGCGAGAGCGCGTTCGAGTGCTCAGATGTGATGAAAGCGCGCTTGCCGCCCACCGTCTGGTCGCCGGTGTCGATGCTCACGACACCCGTGGTGAGTCCCCACGTCGTGAACCCGAGAAGCAGGACGAGGACGACGAGCAGAGGCCGCCGCACGTGAAAGGAAAACTCGAGCCAGCCGATGCAGGCGGCGCGGCGGACAGGGGTGTTTCGTCTCGTCCCACTGGCCGCGGCAGATTCCATGGCGCGGGCGCTGCTCGCGACGTTCATCTCGGTGCAGCCTCTTCGTTCGCCGTGCGGGTGTCGCCGTTCTCTTTCGCGCGCGCATCCTGCATCCACACCATGTAGACATCTTCGAGCGTGACGGGCACCGGCTCGAAACCTGCGGGTGCGTTTCCGCGCGTGGCCCGGATGCGCACGCGGCTCCGACCCTCCACCAGAATCGCTTGTGTGACTTGGCGGGTGCGATGCAGCTCGCTAAGTTCGGTGTCGCTGACCGAACCTTCGAAGATGGCGTCGTGCAATGCCGCACGCGCCGCCGATGGCGTGGTCGATGCAACCAAACGCCCGTCACGGATGGCGGCGAAGCGCGGGCAGAGCACGGCCACATCCTCCACGATGTGCGTCGAGAGCACCACGGTGCGGTCTTGCGCGAGCTCGGTGAGCAAGCGGTAGAAGCGCAAACGCTCCTCTGGGTCGAGGCCGGCCGTCGGCTCGTCCACGATGAGCAGCGCCGGATTGCCGGCGATCGCCTGCGCGATGCCGAGTCGCTGTCGCATGCCGCCCGAGTAGCTCTTCACCTTGCGCTTGGCAGCGAAGCTCAGGTTGACGCGGTCGAGCAGCTCGCGTGTCAGATGCTTCAGCCCCTGCGGTGCGGTGATGCCTTTCAAGCGCAACAGGTACTCCAGCATGGCTTCGCCCGACAGGTGCGGGTAGAAGCCGAAGTCCTGCGGCAGGTAACCGAGCCGGGGCCAGACGCGTTCCGGCGCGGACAAGATGTCTTCTCCATCCCACCGCACCGTGCCCGACGTCGGTTCCAGGAGACCAGCCAGGATGCGCATGAAGGTCGATTTGCCGGCGCCGTTGGGCCCGAGGAGGCCGAACATGCCGACCGGAATGTCCAAGTCGATGCCCTGCAAAGCCGCCACAGGCCCCGGATAGATCTTCACCAGACCGCGGATTTCGAGCATGGAAGAAAGGCCTCCAGGATGGTGCTGACAAGACAACGGATCCAGTCGCGCAGAGGTTTCATCGGCTCGCCCTCACACTAGGGCAGCGACAGGTGAAATCTACCCTCCGAATCACAGTGAGCGGAGCTTCTTCTTGACGCGTCGAGCGCGAGTTCCTATCCTATTGCCTCGCTCCGTACTACGTTCGGTCGCGCCTTTTCCAGGAGAAACCCATCGTGAAATCCCAGGGCCGAATCATCGCGATCGCGAGCCTCGTTCTCGCCCTCTCCGGCTGTTTCCAATCGGAGATGCCAACAGCACCTTCGACGCCTGGAGCCGATTCGCCATCGGCCGCGTCGAATGTCATCACATCCACTGCAGCCGAGATCGTGAACGGCTACCTCGTGACGTTCGTCGGCCGCACCGTGGTCGATGGCAAGACCACGTTCACCTACACGGTGGCTGGAACGGGAGAAGCGTCGAACCTCGACCGCTTCGTCATTCAGATCCCCCCGTGTGCGACGGGATTAAAGGGCGCCAAGCCGATCGGCGGTCATCTTGGATTGGACCCGAGCACCGGCATTTTCGGCATGAAGTGGGATCTGCCGCTCGGATCGACCGAGACGCGTCAGTACTCCATCACCTTCGCCGGGGACATTCCCCTCGGCGTGGTGAAAGTCGGCGTGCGTCATGACGGCACCGCCGGCGTCGTCATGCTCCCCGGTCCGTGTCAAGGCTCGTTCTTGGTCTCCGGGACCGTGTTCGTCGACACCGATGCGAGCGGGTTCCAGGACCCCACGTTCGAGCCGGGAATTGCGGGCGTCACCGTCGAGGTCGTCACGGCGCTTGGAACACAAAGCGCCTCGACCGACGCGGGCGGTCACTACCAGTTCACGCTCTTGCCCACCACCTATACGCTGCGGATTCCGTCGTCGACCACCGCGGTCGATTTCAACGAGCAGCTTGCCTCCTGGTTCATTGCCACGGGCCCCGTGACCCGCAACGTCACAATCGGTCCCAATTCGACGGGGAACGATTTCGGCTTCAAGCCGGATGCGTCCGAAATCACTGCGGACATCGAGAGCGGCGCCCTGCCGACGACCGGCAAGGACCAGGCCTACTGGGCGAGGGTCCTGTTCGAGGTCAAGAAGGGCCGGACCTTGGACGGCTATGATGCCGCGACCATCCTCGGATTCCTGTCCCAAATCGAAGCACGCTACTTCCCCGATCCGTATCATTTCACTGACGGGCAGGAGCTGCACGAGGCCTACTTGATCCTGATCGGACGTCCGACGGCGTTGGTCGACCAACTGTTCCAGACTTTGTTCACGAGCCAGCTCAACGACGCGGCGGGCAAGGGGTTGACCACCCAGGTGGCGCTGCAGGGGACCCTGATCTCGTGGGGCGAGTCGCTCATCATCGAGTTCAAGCAAGAAACGTTGACCTTCAAGGAACCGACGATCGCCGCTCGTCCGGTTCCGTCGATCGAAACCGACATTCAGGCCGCTCTGACTGTCTTCAACGGACTCAATCAGCGGGGCGGTGGCGACATCCCCGACTAGTGCGAGCGCCTGGGGCTTGGCCCCGAGGTGCGGGTCCACGACACACAAGGGGAGGCGGTTCCTCTACCGCCTCCTCTTTTCATCTGTGCTCATGCAACGACGCGTTGGAGGTCCATGGCCCCGATGCCGCCCGACGAAACGCAGCGCACGGCCTGCTATGATGGCGGCTCTTGGGATCGAGCCTTGGAGGAGACGATGAGCTTGCAGGTCGAACACCTTGGCGACGTGGCCGTGGTCGTGCCCGAGGGGATGCTCAAGGGTGGCAAGGAGACCGACGAGCTCAAGGACGTCCTGCGCAAGCTCATCGAGGATCGCCACAAGAAAATCCTCCTCGACCTGGAGAAGACCACATACATGACGAGCGCGCCGATCGGTCTCGTCGCGGCGATCCATGCCAGCGCCGGAGGCGGCCATCTCGCCTTCTTCGTCTGCAACGTCAACGAGCGCATCCAAAAAGTCTGGGCCAGCATCCTCAAGCTGCTCAAGCCGCCGCTCGACTTGCACCCGACGCGCGAGGATGCTCTCCGTGCCTTGGCCAAGCTGGAGTCCTGAGCCAAGATGCGGTTCGAGCACTTTGCGCTCCCCGGGCGACGAGTGAGCTGCCGGTTTCGGACGACGCTCGACGAGCCAAGATCGGGCGAAAATGGGGCGGAAGACCCGAAGCGTCGCCGTCGCATTCCACGCTCGCGCAAGATCACCCAGCGTTCGACTCGACGGGCGCGATGGCCATTGCGAGCGAGCGCGCCAACGAGTCTCCGGTCCAACACCTCTCGTTTTCCGGCGCGGCGTAGATTCGAAGTCGCGTGCTGTTGTAGCATCAATGTGTCCCCGACTCATCGAGAGTCAGACCAATTGGCACGCGCCCTGAGTGGGGACACTTCGAATCGAGCAGGATTCTACCTTTGCCACACGGGCCCTCGCCGCGGCATTCCATGCCGAGAAATGGTCGTCACCACATCGTGAAGCAATGGATCCAACGCGACCGAACTTGGCTCGGATCATTGTGTTTCTCCATCTTCCTGCTCCACGCCTCCCTGGGGCTGGCACAGGAAGGCGGGGCAGAGCAGCCCGCCCGCCGCGGCAAGCCGACATTGCGCGCCAACCCCTTGCCGGCCGACTTCGTCTTCACCGGGAAGGCGGCCGGGACGTCCTGGTGGGCTGCGAGCGACAGCATCGCCGACCTTGTCACGATCGAGCCGGAAGAAGGTGGCGTGCCGGCAGGACAGACCATCGTCCGGGTCTTCGCCAATCAGGATTACGTCGTCGTCGGGGTGCGATGCCTGGACGACCAGCCGGAGGAGATCGTCTCCTTCTCGAAAGCGCGGGACTCCGATCTCGAGAATGAAGACCACATCGTGATCGTGTTCGACACCTTCCAGGACGGCCGGTCCGGCTACGTCTTCGCCGTCAATCCGAACGGAGCGCGGTTCGACGGTCTGGTGGTCGATCGCGACGCGGTGAACAGCGATTGGGACGCCGTTTGGGAGGCCAAGACGTCGCGCGACAGCACGGGCTGGAGCGCCGAGATCCGGATCCCCATCCTGAGCCTGCGCTTCAAGAAGGATCTGCACACGTGGGGGTTCAACGTCCAGCGGCGCGTGCAGCGCTTGCAGGAGACCAGCCGTTGGTCTGGCGTGAGCATCGACTACTGGATCTACCAGACCAGCCGGGCCGGCTTGCTGACGGATCTGCCCGACTTCGAACTCGGCATGGGGCTGGATGTCCGCACCTCGGTCGTGGGCAGGACGCGCGGCATCCCGAGCCAACCCGGGCCCGGCATCGACGTCGACACCGATGGGGAAGTCAGCCTGGATCTGACGCAGAAGATGGGGCCGAATCTCTCGTCCGCTCTCACCGTCAACACCGACTTTGCCGAGACCGAAGTGGATGTGCGCCAGATCAACCTGACGCGGTTCGACATCTTCTTCCCGGAAAAACGCGCGTTTTTCCTCGAAGGGGCGGACATCTTCGAGTTCGGCCTGGGGCTGGACGAGGAGAGCCTGCTGCCGTTTTACAGCCGCCGTATCGGTCTCATCGGCCCCGACGAAGAGGAGCAGGTCGAGGTCCCCATCAACGTCGGCGGCAAGATCGCAGGTCAAGTGGGCAAGACGAACATCGCCGGGCTCCTGGTCAATACCCGGGATTCGGAGAATCTGCAGGTGGACGACCTGACCCAGGTCGACGTGCCGCAAACGACGATGGGGTCGTTCCGCGTCAACCAAGACATCCTGGAGGAATCCAGCGTCGGCATGCTGGCGACGTTCGGCGATCAGGCCGGGCGCTCAGGCAGCTGGGTGGGAGGAGTGGACTTCACCTTGCAAACCACGACCTTCCGCAAGGACAAGAATCTCGTCTTCGGTGGCTGGGGCATGCTCAACGATCGGGGCGACCTCGCGGGCGACAAGTCCGCCCATGGCTTCCGCATCGAGTATCCCAACGATCTGTGGGACGCCAATCTGACGTCCATGCACATCGGCAACGGCTTCGATCCGTCGCTGGGATTCGTGCCCCGTAACGACGTGCACATCTGGGACTTCGGCCTGGAGGTCAACCCGCGGCCCGGTTGGTCCTTCCTGCGGCAGATGTTCTACGAGCTCTCCGGGACCTTGTTCAACACGACGGACAATTCCAGCTGGGAGAGCTATGGCGCGGCGATCAAACCCTTCGACTGGCTGCTCGAGAGCGGCGATCGGTTCGATGCCGGCTTCGAACCGGAAGGGGACCGGCCCCCCGAGCCCTTCGAGGTCGCGAGCGACGTGGACATCGCCGCCGGTTCCTATCAGTGGATGCGCACGTTCCTTGGGTACACCGCGGCGGAAAAACGCCGCATCGGCGGCTATGTGCGCTGGGACTTCGGCAGCTACTACAGCGGTGACGTGAGCACCGTCGAGGCGGCGCTGACGCTGCGGCCCTCGGCCCTTTGGACCCTGGAGCTCACGGGTGAGCGCAGCAAGGGAGACGTGCTGGCGCTGATCGACGATTACGAGGAGAAGATGTCCACGGAGCTGGTCAACAAGCACTTCACCGAAGAAGTGTACGGCATCCGGTTGCAATTGAATCTCACGGCGGATCTCCAGTTCAGCAGCTTGACGCAGTACGACACCCAGAGCCGCGAGCTGGGCACGAACAACCGCCTGCGCTGGACGTTCAACCCGCTCGGTGACCTCTTCGTGGTCTACAACCACAATGCCTTGAAGCCGGTGAGCGGCTATCGCTGGGAGTTCGTTTCCAACGAGTTCCCGGTCAAGATCCAGTACGGCTGGCGCTTCTAAGACTCCATTCCGAGACCCGACAAGCAAGAGGGGCAGGCGATCCGCCTGCCCCTCTTGTGTTCGTCGCCGAGGCGGTTCAGGCCGCGACTCGGGCGGTGGCGCCGCCCGGCCGCCCGCCCGCACCGAAGCGCAGGTAGAGCGACGGGATGACGAAGAGATTCAGCAACGTCGATGTGATCAATCCCCCCATGATGACGATTGCCATCGGGTGCTCGATCTCGTGACCGGGAATCGTGCCGGCGACGAGCAGCGGCAGGAGCGCCAGCGCCGTCGTGAACGCGGTCATCATGATCGGCGAGATGCGCTCGCGCGCGCCGCGAATGATGAGCCCCGTACCGAACGGTTCGCCCTCGACGTGCTCGAGATGCTGATAGTGGCTGATCAGCATGATGCCGTTGCGCGCCGCGATTCCGAGCACCGTGAGGAAGCCGACGAGCGAGCCGAGCGAGATGATGCCGTCGCCGAAGTACGCGCCCAGCACACCACCCACCAGTGCCGCCGGCAACGCCAAGAAGCCCAGAATCGCCAGGCGCCAGTTCATGAATGACGCCTGCAGAATCAACAAGATCCCGACCGCCGAGAGAATCGTCAGCGTGCGCATCTTGCCTTGGGCCTTCTCGCGTTCCGCGTACTCGCCGAGCAGTTCCGGATGGGTTCCCTTGGGGAATTCCACCTGGGACAGCTGGCGCCGGACGTCGGCCACCACCGAGCCGAGATCGCGCCCGCGGACATTGGCGCGCACGTCGATCTTGCGCTTCATCTGCCAGCGTTCGATGTGGTTCGGTGTCGCCACGATGTCGACGCTGGCCAAGCTCGCCAGGCGCACCTGCCCGTCCCGCGGCGTGTCGATCTCGAGATCGCGTATGGCGTTGACGCTGTTGCGGCACTCCGGAGTGCTCCACACGTTGACGTCGTACGCCTTGCCGCCGCGGAAGATGTCGCCGACCTCGGTGCCGGTGACCAGAGCGGCCGCGGTGCGTCGCACGTCGCCGGGTTTGACGCCGTAACGCTCGGCCGCGGCGAGGTCCACCTTGACGTCGATCTGTGGAATCTCCTTCTGCGACTCGACCTTGAGATCGACGATTCCGGGGATCTTTTCGAACGACGTCTTGACCTCGTCGGCCTTGGCTCGGAGCATCGCCAGGTCTTCGCCGAAGATGCGCACCGTGATCGCCGTCGGCGAACCGGTGAGCACCTCGCGGATTCTCTCCTTGAGGTAGGTCTGCACGTCGCGGTGGAGACCCGGATAGCCCTCGACCGCATCTTGCACCTTGGCGAGAGTCTTGTCGTAATCGACCTTCGGATCGATGCTGATCCAGTTCTCGCCGAAGTAGACGCCATAGACTTCGTCCATGATCAAGGCCTGACCGATGTGGGAGCCGAAATTACGCACCCCCGGAATGGTCATGAGCTCCTTGTTCGCCTGGGTCGTGATCCGGACTTCCTCTTCGGCCGAAGTCCCGGGCTCCGTCAGCCAGTGCATGAGGAAGTCGCGCTCCTTGAAGTCGGGCAGGAGCGACTGGCCGAGACGGGGCACGACCACGATGCCCGCCGCCACGATCACAGCGACGGTCCCGTAGACCACGAGCGGACGCGTCACGATGCGGGCCAGGATGCGCGTGTAACCGCGCTGCAGCCAGCGCACGAGCGGTGACTCGCTGTCCCTGAGCGGCGCCCTGGACAAGAGCATGAGACCGAGTGCCGGCGTGAGCGTGAGCGCCACCGCCATGGAAGCAAGCAGGGCCAGGGCGTAGGACATCGCCAGCGGCCGGAAGAACGCGCCCGACAGTCCTTCGAGGAAGAACACGGGTAGGAGCGCCAGCACTTCGATCAACGTGGCATAGACGATGGCATGCCGCACTTCGAGCGAAGCCTCGAGGATGACACGCGCCACCGACTTGTGCCCGCCCGCCTTGCGATGCTCGCGCAGGCGCCGGACCACGTTCTCGATGTCGATGATCGCATCGTCCACGATATCACCAAGCGCGATGACGAACCCGGCCAGAATCATCGTGTTGATCGTCGTGCCGCGCAGGTGCAGGACGATCATGGCGGCCATGAGCGACACCGGCATGGCGACACAGCTGATCAGGGCGATGCGCCATTCGTAGAGGAACGCGGCGAGCACGAGCACCAGCAACACGCAGCCGATGAGGAGCGACGTGCTCAGGTTCTTGATCGACATCTCGACGAAGGTCGCCGGACGGAAGATCTGGGCATCGATGTTGATCTCCGGGAGACCCGGACTCAACGCAGCCAGTGCCTCGTCGACGCCCTTGGTCACCTGCAGGGTGTTGGCCCACGGGAACTTCTCGACGATGAGCAGCAGGCCTGGGCCGCCGTTGATGACGGCATCGCCGACGAGCGGCTGGTGACCCTCGACGAGCTTCGCCACGTCGCTCAAGCGCAACGGTTTGCCGTCGCGTTCACCGATCGTGACTTCGCCGAGCCCGGCGGGATCGACGATGGGCAGGACGTGACGTACGCCGAAGCGCTGATTCGGCGTGTCGATGAAACCACCGGTGCCGATCAATGCGCCGTCGGAATGCGACATGAGCCCGGCTTCCAAGGCGTCGGAGGTCGCGTCCATCACTTCCTCGACGGTCACCCCGTTCTCGCGCAGTCGCGCCGGCTCCACCTGCACTTGCAGCATCTGGATGCGCTCGCCCCAGATGGCCACGTTCGCCACACCCGGCACGGCCAGCAGCCGCGGCCGGATCGTCCAGTAGGCGATCATCGACTGGTCGATGACGGAGAGCTTCTCCGAGTTGAGTCCGATCTTCATGAAGCGAGCCGTGGCAGACAGCGGCTGCAGCATGACGGGAGGACCGACGTCGGTCGGAATCACACCGATCACGAGCGCCATCCCCTCCTGCACCTTCTGCCGTGCCTCCATCGGGTCGGCCTGGCGATCGAAGATCAGTTTGACCGACGACAGGTCGGTGACCGACTTGGAACGCAAGATGTCGACATGCGGAATGCCGGCGAGCGCCTGCTCGATCGGAATGGTGACCAAGGCTTCCACCTCGGCCGGGGACAGACCGAGGCAAGGCGTCTGGATCTCGACGATCGGCGGCGCGAACTCGGGGAAGACGTCGACGCGCATGTTGCGCATCTGGTCCATCCCGACGAGCACCAGCGCTGCGGCGATCGCGAGCACGATGAAGCGATACTTCAGGCTCGATCCAACGATCAAGCGCAGCATGGTCGATACCTCCTACGGCCTCAGTGGCCGTACTTGTGCTCGGCGCCCATCAGCTCGGCGGCACCGACCATGACGACTGCGGTTCCGGCCGGCGGACCTTCCGCCAGGACGACCCGATCCCCGTCGATGTTCTCGACGGTGATGGGAGAACGAACGAAGACGAGGGGCTCCGGATTGGTGAACGTCCAGGTCGCACCCTTCTTGTCGTACATGATCGCGCCGTAGGGGACGACCTTTCGCGTCACGTCGCCGCCGGCCCGAGTCACGGTTTCTTCGCGGATCTGGACGGTCTCGATGCCGATGCGTTCGGCGGCGCGTTCCGTCAACCGGACTTTCATGATCCCCTTCTCGCCGCTCTCCTCGAGGGTCGCGGGGGGAGTGTATTGAACGGCCTTCTCTTCTTGGCAGCCCAGGAGCGTCCAAGCAGCCACGATCAGTGCAGCCATCGTGCAATGGACTCGACTCATGACGATTCCTCCATTAGCGGGTCGCAGGACATAGGTTTCAGACGGCGACTTGCCGACCTTCTTCGAGATCGACGTCGACTGATTCATCGATCTTGGCGTCAGATCCCAAGCGCGCGTACAGCGCCGGGACGACACACAGGGCGTACAGCGTCGAGGTGACCATCCCCCCGAGAATCACGAGCGCCATCGGGCCCAGGATTTCGTGCCCGGGTGCCGTCGCGAACACGACGAACGGCAGAACGGCCGCGGCCGTGACGATCGCCGCCGTCCAGATCGCTGCGGCGCGATCGCGCACGCCGCGGCGCACGAGCTCGCTGCCGAAGGCCATGCCCTCGTCGTGGCGCAGCTCGCGGTAGCAGTGGACCAACGCGACGCATTGCCGCGCCGCGAGACCGAGGACGGTGAGGAAGCCCGCGAGCGAACCGAGCGCCAAGGTGCCGCCACCGACGGCCGCCGCGATGACTCCTCCGGCCAGCGCCATCGGCAAAGTCAGCACGACAGCGGACGCCAGGCGCCAGCTGCCGAATGCGGCTTGCAGAACCAACCAGGCCCCGATTCCTGCAGCCACCGCGGCCACCAGGATGCGAGTGCGGGCAGCGCGTTGGCGTGCGAAGTCACCCTGCAACTCGGCGCGGTATTCGAGCGGGAACTTCGTGCTTTGAATGAGGCTGCGCACATCCGCGGCCACGGCTTCGGCGCTCCGACCGTGCACGTCGGCGGCGACATCGACACGGCGCGCGACGTTCTCGCGCCGGATGACGTTGGGAGCCGAGACGACGCGAATCGATGCGATGTCGCCCAGACGCACGTGTGAACCGCCGGGTGTGTCGATGAGGAGGTCGTGGATTCCGTCAACGCTGTGACGGATCTGGGGCACGCCCCAGACGACGACCTCGAACATCTTCTGTTCCTCGAAAAGGTTCCCGACCTCGATTCCGGCAAGCAGGGTCGCCGCGGCGCGGCGGACATCGCCCGGTTTGATCCCATGCTTCTCGGCCGCGGCGAGGTTGACCTCGATTTCGACGACCGGCTCTTGGGGCTCGAGCTCGGTGTGCGGATCGACGACGCCCTCGATCCCGGCGAGCGCGTGCTTCATCTTCTCGGCTTCGCTCTGCAGCAGGTTCAGGTCCTGGCCATAGAGCGCCACGACGATCGGTTCATCGACGCCGGACAAGGCTTCGCCGAATCGCGAGCGCATGTAGGTCATGACGTCGGCATCGAGCCCTGGGTAGCCATGCACCACGCTTTCGACCGTCGCGACCGTCTGGGCGTAGTCGGCCTTGGGATCGAGGTTCACCCAGATCTCGCTCGAATTGACGCCGACGACTTGATCCGAAAGGATGGCGCGACCGACGTGAGCGCCGACGTGACGCACACCGGGCAGGCCGCGCAGCTCGTGACTGACGCGATCGATGATGCGATTCATCGCCTGGCGGGAGGTGCCCGGTTCGGCATCCCACTGGATCAACAGATCCGGTTCCTTGAACGTCGGCATGGGCCTGACGCGAATGGTGGGCAGCAGGGCGATGCCCGCCACCGCGGCGACGACGGCGAGCGCGAACGCGGCGCGCGGTGTGGCCGAGCGCCCTGGGGAGTTCAGGCCATAGCGGCTCTGTACCCAGCCGCTGAACCCCGACTCGCGGCGCCCGACCGGCAACCGCTGCATGAGAATGAGGGCCAGCGCCGGAGTCACGGTCATGGCGACTACCATGGAGGCGAGTACGGCCAGCCCGTACGACACGGCCATGGGTTTGATGAGCTCTCCCGGCACTCCGGTCATGAAGAACACCGGCACCGCAGCCAGCAGCACGAGCGCCGTCGCGAACATCATGGAGCCGCGCATCGCGAACGCGGCCTCGAGAATGGTGCGCGCCGTCGACCGTCCGCTGCCCTTGCGCAAGCGGCGCAGGAAGTTGTCGGACTCGACGATCCCATCGTCGATGAGGACGCCGAGCGCGATCACGAGGCCCGCGAGCACCATCGCGTTGATCGTGGCGCCGGAGGCGTAGATCACGAGCACCGCGGCCATCAACGACACGGGGATCGTGAGAACTCCGACGAGAGCGGCGCGCCAATCACGGAACAGGGCCAGGAGCGCCACGGTGACGAGCACCAAGGCGACGAGCAACGACTTCGCCACGTTGCCGATCGCGCCGCGGATGTAGTTGGCCGGGCGGTACACGTCCGAGTCGATCTCGACTCCGGCAAGGCCGGGCGCGAGCGCGTCGAGCGCTTCTTGAATTTCATCGGTGACTTCGAGCGTGTTGACCCCTGGTAGCTTTTCGATGACGAGCAGGAGCCCCGGGCCATGACCGTTCATCGCGTCGCCGATGAGCGGCTGATGGTCTTCGACGACGGTAGCCACCTCTTCGAGTCGCATGCCCGCGTCTTCGACCGGGACCTTGGCCAAGTCGGCTGCGGTGGAAATGGGCAGCACGTGGCGGACTCCGAGTCGTTGGTTCGGCGTCTCGACGAAGCCGCCGGTGCCGGCGACCGAGGACTCCAGGAAGGTCAAGGGGGAGAACCAGAGCGCATTGCCGGTCGTCTTGATGACCTGCAGCAACGAAACGTTCTTCTCCGCCAGCCGCTCCGGATCGACCTGCACCTGCAGTTGGCGTTCGCGCTGGCCCCAGATGGCAACGTTGGCGACGCCTGGCACGCCGAGGAGGCGCGGCCGAATCGTCCAGCGTGCCAGCACCGACATCTCGATCAGGGACAGCTTCTCGGACGACAGGCCGACCATCATCACGCGGTTGCTGAACGACAGCGGCTGGAGCATTTGCGGCGGCCTCGACACGTTCGGCAAAGCGTGCGCTTGCGTCAAGCGCTCCTGCACCATCTGGCGTGCGTCCATGAGGGGGGTCCCTTGCTTGAACGTGAGCTCGATCGAGGACAAGCCGGGAACCGATTCGGAACGCATCGTCTCGACCCATGCGGTTCCTGCGAGCAAGTCTGCTTCGATGGGAACCGTGATCAATTGCTCGACCTCGGCCGCGGAAAGGCCGAGAGCTTCGGTTTGGACCTGCACGATAGGTGGCAAGACCTCGGGGAAGACATCGACTGGCATGTCATCCAGTCGCGCGACACCGACCGCCATGACGACGGCCGCGATCGCAATCACCAATGGTCGAAAACGCAAACTCGACTCGACAATGGAGCGGATCATTGCTGGCGACCTCCGGCCGGGGAGTTCAAGCCATAATCTGGCCCCGAATGACCCAGGTCAGACGACCCGACTCATTCGGTAACTCCACGACGACGATGTTGTGAGCACTGCGACGCAGCGCGCCTCCAGGCCACAATTGGGCCCGATACAGGCTCGGCATCTGGGGGGCATCCGAGACTCGTCCGATCAACACGACAAGTAACAGGACTGTACCAAGGTCTCGAGAAATACTTCAAGCCATTTCTTCGCTCATGCGCTGAATATCTTGTAAATAGGCTGAATATGGCGCTTCAATCGCCGGCTCGGGGTGCTGACACTCGTCGCAGAGCCTCCATCCAATTCTTATTGTGAGAATTCACCCACATTGGTTGGGGGCTCGAGCGAACAGCGAGAATTGGCGGCGGTGAACAACAGGAAGGCGACTGAAAGTGAATGGTCCGCCGTCCAGCATGGCGGCGGACCATTCAGTCGAGCATTGCGCGACGCGGACTAATCCTCTTCCTCGTCCGTCTTCTCCTCTTCGAGGACGATCTTGCCTTCGAGGT
>Ga0075418_10003859_pt1 | contig 17076 bp, 17 predicted proteins | sample SoiMetdeltSBSDD2_FD_81776 | JGI IMG/M metagenome (GOLD analysis project Ga0075418, IMG submission 81776) | Bulk soil microbial communities from a Populus tree surrounding site in Tennessee, USA - Soil MetaG P. deltoides SBSDD2 | ecosystem: Environmental > Terrestrial > Soil > Tree plantation... | reverse complement strand
CGGCGCTACTTCAATCTGGTCGAGAAGGATGCGCGCTGGGTGCGGGCGCGGTCGCGGGTGGACGGATGATCTACGACGTCAGCCATCGCACCAGCTACGCCTACCGCAAGCCGGTGCTGCAGTCGGAACATCTGGTGCACCTGACGCCGAGGGGCGGCGAGCGGCAGATGGTGGACCGGCACAGCCTGCTGATCGAGCCGGCGCCGTCCTCGCAGGTGGCCTTTGACGACTATTTCGGCAACGGCGCGGCGATCCTGACCATCGACGACGAGCACTCCGAGTTCGTCATCCACGCGCGCAGCACTGTGGAGGTATGGGCACCCGATCTGCCGATCCTGGCGCTGTCGACACCATGGGAGCAGGTGGTCGGCAAGGCGGTGCGCAGCGATGGCACGCTCGACATCGATGTGCTGCAGTTCATCAGCACCTCGCGCCACACCCAGATCGTGCCCGAGGCGCTCGACTATGCGCGCCCATCGTTTGCGCCCGATCGTCCGGTGCTGGAGGCGGCCACCGACCTTACGCAGCGCATGTATGCCGACTTCGTGTTCGACAGCAAAGCGACAGACATCTCCACGCCGGTGTCCCACGTGCTGCGCAATCGCCGCGGGGTGTGCCAGGACTTCGCACACGTCGCCATCACCTGCTTCAGAGCGCTGGGGCTACCCGCCCGCTACGTCAGCGGCTACCTGCTCACCCGTCCGCCGCCGGGGATGGAAAAGCTGCAGGGGGCCGACGCCTCGCATGCCTGGGTGTCGGTTTGGGCGCCGGAGGTCGGCTGGGTCGACTTCGATCCGACCAACGGTGTGATCCCCACGGACGGTCACATCACGTGTGCCTACGGCCGCGACTACGAGGACGTGAGCCCCGTCAGCGGCGTACTGCTCGGTGGCCGCGATCAGCGCATGACCGTCGCCGTGGACGTAACCCCGGTCGGATGAGAGGAACTGAAAGAGCGGGCCGACGCCGCACTCTCTTGCCCACAAGCGGGGCAGCGCGGATACTCGCGGCACATTTCTTTGTGGGCTTGGAAATTCTGTTCAGAGCAGCGCCATGGGGGCTCCATCATGCGCATCTTGCTCCGTGCGGTGCTCGGCCTGCTTCTTGGCTTATGGCCGATCACCCATACACAGGCCGCTGAACTGCAGGTGTTGGCAGGAGCGGGTATTGCCGGTCCGCTGAAGGAGATCGCAGCGCAATTTGAGGCGGCCTCGGGCCACACGCTTGCCATCCGCTACGGAACCACGCCCGAGCTCATCAAGCTGGCGGCGAGCGGACCCTTCGACCTGGGTGTGGTTCCCGTCGATGTCTTCAAGGATGTGCCAACCCGCGCGCAGTTCGTGCCTGCGCCAACCTTGATGTTGCGCGCGTCGGCATCGGCGTGGCCGTGCGCTCGGGGGCTGCCAAACCCGACATCACGACACCCGAGGCGTTCAGGCAGACGCTGCTCAAGGCGCACGCCGTCGCCTCGATTCCCGCAAGTGCCACCGGCACCCTGTTGGCGGGCGTTTACGAGCGTCTGGGCATCCCGAGGAGATGCAGGCCAAGACCAAGGCGCAGCCGGGGCCCGCGCAGATGATCGAGGCTGTCGTCAAGGGCGAAGCCGAGATTGCGGTGTTCCTCACCAACGTGCTGGCCGATCCGCGCTTGGACATGGTGGGTCCGTTGCCGGGCGAAATACAGCGGGAGTTGGTCAAGCAGCAAGGAGCCGGACGCTGCGAAGGCGTTCATCGCCCACCCGATGTCGCCGGCCAGTGCTGCGGTGATCAGGTCCAAGGGCATAACCCCCGGCTGATGCACGTACCTAATCGGGCAACTTGTAGTTGGCGAACTGGGCGCGCAGGTCCTTCTTGGAGATCTTGCCCGTCGCCGTCAGCGGCAGGGTGTCGATGAACACCACGTCGTCGGGCATCTGCCACTTGGCAATGCGGCTGGCGAGCGTTTCCAGGATCTCTGACTTGGTCGGGTTGGCACCCGGCGCCTTCACCACGACCAGCAGCGGCCGCTCGTGCCATTTGGGATGGCTGACGCCGACCACCGCGCAGTTGGCGATGCCCTTGCAGCCAAGGGCGGCATTCTCCACGTCGATCGAGCTGATCCACTCGCCGCCCGATTTCACCAGATCCTTGGTGCGGTCGACGATGGCGAGCCAGCCGCCCGCTTCGACCTTGGCGACATCGCCGGTGGCAAACCAGCCTTCGCGGTCGATCTGCTTGGCGGAAGCGTCGTCGTTCTTGTAGTAGCCCGAGACGATGGTGGAGCCGCGCACCAGCAACTCGCCGGGCGTGCCGCTTTCGGGGGCTGCGCGCGCGCCCTTCTCGTCGACGATCTTGAGGTCCACGCCGAACAGGCGGCGGCCCTGGGTGCCCGCCAGTGCGGCGCGCTCCAGCGGCGGCAGCGTGCGCTCCTCGGGGCGCAGGATGGTGAGGGTGCCGATCGGGCTCATCTCGGTCATGCCCCAGCCGTGGATGACCTCCACGTCGTAGTCGCGCGCCAGCTCGTTGATCATGGCCTGCGGCATGGCCGAGCCGCCGCCAAGGATCTGCTTGAGGGCTTTAGGTTTGCGCCCGCGCTTCTTGAATTCCTCGATCAGGCCGAGCCAGACGGTGGGTACACCCCAGCCGGCTTCGACGCTTTCGCTCTCCATCAGGTCGAACAGGCTCGCGCCATCGAGTTTCGTGCCCGGCAGGATGAGCGGGCAGCCGGTCATGGGCGTAATGTAGGGCAGGCCCCAGGCATTGGCATGGAACAGCGGTACCACCGGCAGGATCCTGCGGTTGTGCGAGAACGAGTGTGGCTGAGACGCCAGCGTCGAGAAGGTGTGCAGCAGCACCGACCGGTTGGAGTAGAGCGCGCCCTTGGGCTCCCCGGTGGTGCCGGAGGTGTAGCAGAGCGCGCACGCAGTGTTCTCGTCGAACTCGGGCCATGCGAAGGCCGATGGCTTCTCGGCGAGCAGGCTTTCATAGCAGCGCAAGTCGGGCAGCGAGGAGGCAGCCGGCATGTGCTCGCGATCGGTCATCAGCACGTGGATGCGCGTCGACTTGAGCGCAGGGGCGAGCTTTTCGACCAGCGGCAGGAACGTCAGGTCGAAGAATATCGCCGTATCCTCGGCGTGGTTGGCGATATAGGTGATCTGCTCGGGGAACAGGCGCGGGTTGATGGTGTGGCAGACGGCGCCCAGCCCGGAGATGGCGTAGTAGAGCTCGAAGTGGCGATATCCGTTCCAAGCCAGCGTCGCCACCCGGTCGCCGGGCTTGATGCCGAGCCCGACCAAGGCATTGGCGAGCCGGCCGATGCGTTGGCGGGCCTGCGCGTAGCCGTAGCGATGCAGACCGCCCTCTACGGTCTGCGACACCAGCTCGACGTGGGGGAAGATCTCCGCCGCATAGTCGATGATACCGGAGACCAGCAGCGGCCGGTCCATCATCATGCCGCGCAGCATGGGCATCCTCCCTGGATTGCTTTGTTGTTGCGGAAGAGTAACCTCTGCCCGCGCCCCGCGCCAAGCCGGGACGCCAGCCAGAGAGATGCGGTTGGAGAGATCATGACAAGGAGGGCACGGTGGCCGTAGTCGAGAGCGAAAAACAAGGCGACGTTGCCGTCATTCGCATGAACAATCCGCCGGTGAATGCCCTGGGCCACGTGCTGCGCACGGGGCTGGAGACGGCATTCGGCGAGGCCAATGCCGATCCTGCCGTAAAGGTTATCGTGCTGACCGGTACGGGCCGCTTCTTCTCGGCGGGCGCCGACATCACCGAGTTCGCCTCCGGCATGCAGGAGCCTTTCCTGCCTCAGGTAATCGACAGGATCGAGGCCTCCGCCAAGCCGGTGGTGGCAGCCGTCAACGGCACGGCACTGGGCGGCGGCCTGGAGCTGGCGCTCGGCTGCCACTATCGGGTGGCCGGCAATGATGTTCGTCAGCTGGGTCTACCCGAAATCAAGCTCGGTATCATTCCGGGTGCCGGCGGCACGCAGCGCCTGCCGCGCGTGATCGGCGTCGAGAAGGCGCTCGAGCTGATCCTGAGCGGGGCGTTTATCGATGCCAAGACCGGAGCCGCCGCCGGCCTGATCGACAAGGTCGCGGACGGCGACCTGGTGCCCGCGGCGGTAGCGTTCGCCCGCCAGCAGATCGGCAAGGCACCGCGACGGGTCGGAGGACTCACCATCGACAAGTCAGCCGTGCCGGCCGGCCTGTTCGAGAAGGCCCGCGCTTCCATCGCCCGCCACCCAAGCGGCCCGCTCGCACCAAAATGCGCCATCGACGCCGTGGAGCTGGCGACGACCCTGCCCATTTCTGAGGGCATTGCCCGCGAGCGCCAGATCTTCCGCGAGGCGGCAGCCAGCCCCTACGCGCGGGCGCTGCAGTACGCCTTCTTCGCCGAGCGTCAGGCCGCCAACCTGCCGGGCATCGGCGCGGACGTGAAGACGCGTGCGGTGGAGACGGTCGGCATCATCGGTGCCGGCACCATGGGCACCGGCATCACGCTGGCCTTCCTCAACGCCGGCATTCCTGTGACGCTGGTCGAGACCACTCAGGACGCGCTTGATGCCGGCGTGGAGCGCATCAAGAACACGCTGTCGGCCAATGCCAAGCGCGGGCGCATCACCGAGGCGCAGGCCGCCGACCGGCTCGCCAAGCTCACCCCGTCGCTGGACCTGGAGAGCCTCGGCAAGGCCGATCTCATCATCGAGGCCGTGTTTGAGAACCTGGCGTTGAAGAAAGAGATCTTCACTAAGCTCGAGGGCATCGCCAAGTCGGGTGCCATCATCGCCACCAACACCTCGACGCTCGACGTGGACCAGATCGCCGCCGTCACCAAGCGACCGCAGGACGTGCTCGGCCTGCACTTCTTCTCGCCGGCCAACATCATGCGCCTGTTGGAGATCGTACGCGGCGAGAAGACCGGCAGCGATGTGATGGCAACGGCGATGGGACTGGCCAAGCGGATCGGCAAGGTCGGCGTGCAGGCCGGCGTATGCGACGGCTTTGTCGGCAACCGCATGCTGGCGGCCTATGCCGAGGAGGCGCAGGCCATGCTGCTGGAGGGCGCCACGCCGTCCGAGGTGGACGGCGCGCTGGAGGCCTGGGGCATGGCGATGGGGCCGCTTGCGGTGCACGACCTCGCCGGTCTCGATGTCAGCTATCGCATCCGCAAGGAGCGCAAGCTGGCGGGCGAACGCGCACAACTGGCCCGCGTACCCGACAAAATCGTCGAAATGGGCCGGCACGGCCAGAAGACCGGCACCGGGTTCTACAAGTACGACGCAAACCGCAAGCGCCAAGCCGATCCCGAGATCGAGGCGCTGATCCGCGCCGAGGCCCAGGCCCAGAACACCAAGCAGCGACCTGTACCGGCCGAGGAGATCGTCGAGCGCAGCCTGCTGCGGCTCGCCAATGAGGGCGCCAAAATCCTGGCCGAAGGCATTGCGCTGAGAGCCAGCGACATCGATACGATGTACCTCAACGGATATGGTTTTCCCGCCTGGCGCGGCGGGCCCATGTGGCAGGCCGACCATACGGGGTTGGCCAGGGTGGCGGATCGCATCCGGGCCTATCATGCGGCTTACGGTGAGCGCTGGAAGATCGCGCCGCTGATCGAGAAGCTGGCGGCCGAGGGTGGCAGCTTCGCGGCGCTGGACAAGAAGAAGAGGTGAGCGGCGCGCGCGGGCCCGAGCCTGTATAACCCCATCTTGAGGTTGCCCAAGGACGGCTGGCTCTGCCAATCCATGGTTTGCCGAGCTCAGCCTGAAGTTGGCGAGCGCCGAGGTTCTCAATTTGGGGGAAATGCCCGCATGCCCATGAAGCCGCCCGCCAGCGTGGGCATGAGCCTGGCCGAGGTCGACACGCCGGCCCTGCTGATCGATCTCGATGCCTTCGAGGCCAACCTCAGGTACATGGCCGATTTCGCGCGCAAGGCCGGTGTTCGCCTCAGGCCGCACTCCAAGACGCACAAGTCACCGCACATCGCCAAGCAGCAAGTGTCGTTGGGAGCGGTTGGAGTGTGCTGCCAGAAGGTGTCGGAGGCGGAGACGATGGTCGATGCCGGCATCGGCGACGTGCTGGTCACCAACGAGGTGGCGGGGGCGGCCAAGCTGGCGCGGCTAGCGGCCCTTGCCAAGCGCGCCTCGGTGGGGGTGTGCGTCGACGACATCGCCAGCGTCGACGAGCTCGAGGCGGCAGCCGACGCAGCGGGCAGCATGCTCGACGTGATGGTGGAGATCGACGTTGGCGGTCGGCGGTGCGGCGTGGCGCCGGGGCCGGCGGCTGCGCGTATCGCAGAGCGGATCGCCGGTGCGCGGCACCTGTGCTTCACCGGCCTGCACGCCTACTACGGCTCGGCCCAGCACGTGCGGGCGGCGTCCGAGCGGCGCGAGCGCATCGTCTATGCCGTGGCCTGTGTGCAGGAAACCAAGCAGGCCCTGCGCGCTGCCGGCCTGGAGGCGCGCATCATCACCGGAGCCGGCACCGGCACCTTCGAGCACGAGGCGGCGAGCCACGTCTACAACGAGCTGCAGCCAGGCTCCTACGTGTTCATGGATGCGGACTATGCGCGCAATCTGCGTGCGGACGGTGGTCCGGTCGATACGTTCCAGCATGCGCTGTTCGTGCAGGCCACGGTGGTGAGTTCCCCGGTACCCGAGCGGCGCGTCATCGATGCCGGATTGAAGACGTTTGCGGTCGATAGCGGCATGCCGACACCATGGAAGCTCGACGGTGTGGTCTATCAGCGACCATCGGACGAGCACGGCAACCTGGACGTCTCGGCGTGCGCGAAGCCGCCGGAGCGTGGGGCCAAGGTGCTGCTTGTGCCGGGCCACTGCGACCCGACCGTCAACCTGCACGACTGGTACGTTGGCATTCGCGGTTTCGGCGGCAGCGATCCGCGCGTGGAATGCGTCTGGCCGGTCGCTGCTCGGGGCGCTCTGTTCTGAATTTGTTCCAGCGCGAGACTACGCATTGCGAAAGCGTGATCTCGACCCGATATCTCCCCACGAAGGAAATCGGGAGGATCACATGACCCCAGACGAACGCGAGCTGATCAACGGCCTTTTCGACCGCATGCGCGGCTACGACCTGCCGCAGAAGGATCGTGACGCCGAGGCATTGATCAACCAGGCGGTGCGCGCCACGCCGGATGCGCCCTACATGCTGGTGCAATCTGTGCTGGTGCAGGAGCAGGCGCTGGAAGCCGCCAACGCGCGCGTGCAGGAACTCGAGGCCCGCGTGCGTGAGCTGGAAGGCGCGCAGACCCAGCAGAGTGGCGGCAGCTTCCTCGGCGGTCTGTTTGGTGGTGGCGGACGCCCCGAACCGGAACGGCGTGCGAGCAGCGTTCCGGCGATCGGGTCACGGGCTCAAGGTATGCCCTCGATGTTCCCGAGCCGGCCGCAAGCTGCCCCGGAGACGGCGCAACCCGCCAGCGGCGGCTTCATGCGCTCGGCAATGGCGACCGCGGCCGGTGTGGCCGGCGGTATGCTGCTGGCGGAAGGTATACGCAACATGATGGGCGGCAACAGCGCTCAGGCACAGCACGCCGCGCCAAGCGACAGCGGCGACAAGAAAACTGAGCAGGCTCAGGCAGATGAAGAGCGCAACGTGCATGAGGCTGACTACGATTCCAGCCACAACGATAGCATCGACTGGGGCGGTGATCTCGACATTTGAGCCGCCAGTGGGCAGTCGCCCAGTCGCGGCTGCCCCAGCCTGGATGGGCAATTCTTGCTTCTGCGGCAACGCCCGCATAGCTGAAGGTTGACGAGAGGGCTTTGTGCCGTCTGCGGATTTTGCTACAAAATCAAAGCGTCCAGGCGGGGAATGGGCGGGGGACTCATGGAGCGCAATCGCCTTATCATCGATGCCGTGTATACGTCCTGGGAAGCAGGCGACCTGCAATCGATGATGAACTGCTTCTCGGACACGGTTGCATTCGCCGTGCATCCGCCGTTCTCAACCTCATATCTGGGTCAGGGGCGCGGCAAGGCCCTGCTGGAACGTCGGCTGGCGCGCTTTCTGTCCGAGGTCCAGGTCGTCGACTACCAGACTTCGAGCGTCGCCGCGCGGGCCGGCTGGATCGACTGCCGCGTCCGCTATCACTACCGCCATCGCAAGTCGCAGATGGAAATCGACGGCACCCAGCGCCACCAGTGGCGGGTGGTCGGCGGCAAGGTCGTGCACTTCGATGTCATCCACGACACGCGGCGGTTCGGGGCATTTCTGGATTTGGCGGCACGCACCGCGGCGGTGCAGTGACATGGTGGCGCGGCCTTCTTCTGGGCTGGGCTGTGCTCACGCTGATCTGGATCGCCGGCATCGCCCAGCTAAGCGTTGCCAATTGGCCAACGATACCGCTCGACATCAGCGTCAACGATCCGGCGCTGCGTGCCGCTCTTGATCGCGCGACGCGCACGCACGTGCTGCGCAGCGCCGTCATCGCCCTTGCGCCGCCCCTGTTGCTGCTAGCGCTGGGTTGGCTCACAGCACGGCTGAGGCCGGCGCGGCCGTGAGGCCGAACGCCGGGACTTGGCTGCTTGCTGCTGCTGATCGGGATGCCGCTGCTCGGGGCTTGGACGGTTTTGGATCGGCCTCGGAGCATTTTGTTATTTGCCTGGCCGCGCACCAAGGCCGTGATCCTAAGGTTTGGTTTCGACCTGCGCCAGACCACGTCAACCCTACCCGGCAGCGACGAGCATCGCGGCGGACGGACCGAGACGCGCGAGGCGGCCACTTTGCACGGGCGCTATCGTGTGGCGGGACGCGCGTACCAGGCAGAGCGCATCGAGCCTGTCGCTTTCGGCCTCCAGACCTCGGATTGCAGCCTGCGCGCCGAACTCTACCAGCGGCAGTCCATTGCCTAGGGATCCGCGCCATCGGGAGCGCGCCACCCTGGGGCCAGGCCCAGCTTGCAGGCCCATGTTGCAGGCCCATGTTGCAGGCCCATGGCGGTCGTCTGGCTCGGGCTGCATGACGCGCGGGCGGGGCGGCAGAGCCACCCTTGCGCTCAAGCTTCAGCTGCTTGCGGCGGGTCGGCGCAACACCTTCTCTTCATTACTCTTCTCCCCATATTGGGGGCAAATATCACTGTCATGGAGCCCAGCCGTGATGCGGACCATATCTGCCGTGCTCGTCCTGGCCCTCGTGGGCGTTACGAGTGCGAATGCTCAGCGGGTCAGAACGCCTGGCTCGAAGCCACAGATCATTTATCGAAACCAGGACATCTTCCGCGCCCCGCCGCGCTCGCCAGCCGCGCGCCCCGAACGTTTGCCTCCGCCGGAGATCGGCACGCCGCGGCAGCCGCTGCCGCCGCTACCCGAAATGAAGCCGCGAGTGGGCGAGTAGCCAGCTGCACAATGCCTGGCGATCTGGTCTGCGTCATTGCGCTTCCGAGCCGCCGCGGCTCAGCACTGCAGCTTGCTGCAGCGTGATGCGGCGGACGAGCGGATCGGCATGACGATGCGCCAACTGCCATTGCGTGCCGTCCTTTCGGTAGACCTCCGTCACGCGCAGTGACCAGTCCTGCTTGGGCAAGCCACCAACTTCCGCACTTTGCCGCTCGATCATGACGAGCACGACCAGTCCTTGGCCGGCGTAGGTTTGCGCGACGTCCAGCTCGGTTTGTCCGTTCTGGAAGTACTGCGCGAGCTCTGCCAGTCGCTTGGGGCTGGTATCGAAGCCGTGGCTCGCCGGGCCACCGAACGGCTGCATCAGCGTGAAGTCCGGCGCGATACGGGTGAGGCTCGACCAGCGCTGCATGTCGCCGCGCATGAAGGCCGCATTTTTTTCAGCAGCGGCTTTGATGAGCCCGGCAAGCGCGTCCTCGGCAACGGCCGAACCAATTGGCAGCTTGACCGCCAACGGAATGGCGGCCGTCGTCATGATCGCTACCCGCCTGGATACGGTCGTCGGCGAGGCCTGGCCGTTGCTTGCCTGGTTGTGTTGCTTGGGCATTAGCGCGCGTCCTTCATGGGTTCGGTGACTTTACTGGCGCTACCCATGAGGTCTTGAACGGCATGAATCCAGTGATATGATTTCACGAATATGCTGAGCCATATTTCATTATCCAGGATCGATCTGAACTTGCTCGTTGTGTTCCACGTCGTTCTCGAGGAACGCCACGTGGCGCGCGCGGCCGGTCGATTGAGCCTGACGCCATCGGCGGTCAGTCACGCTCTCGGCCGATTGCGCGATCTGCTGAACGACCCGTTGTTCCTGAGGACGCCGAAGGGCGTCGTGCCGACGTCGCGCGCGCTGGAGCTGGGTGAGCCGGTTGCGGAAATTTTGGCGCGCATCGGCACTGTCGTGGCCTCGGCCGTCCCATTCGATCCGGCAAGCAGTGACCGGCGCTTCGTGATCGGCGCGCCCGATGCCGTGATTGCCTCGGTGATGGTTCCGCTATTGGAATGCCTCGCCGCGAAGGCGCCCCGCGTTGACATCGGCCTGATCCATGAGATGCCTGAACCGCGCGCCAGTTCGACGGATCAACCCTGGCAGGGGAGCCTGAAGAAGCTCGAAACGCGCGCCATCGATGTGGCGATGTTGCCGCTTCGCCTGCTGCCGCCACGCTTCGCAACGCGCAGGCTCTATGAAGAGGATTTCGTGGTTGCCATGCGCAAGGGCCATGGGTTCGCGCGCGCACCAACCCAGGCGGCATTCTGCAGATCGCTGCACCTCCTAGTATCGCTGAGCGGCAATCCGCACGGCTTTGTCGATGAGCTATTGGCAAAGCGCGGCCTCCAGCGCCGCATTGTCCTGACCGTCCCAACGTTCATCATGGCGCTTGTGCGCCTTGCAAGCTCCGATCTGATCGCGGTGCTGCCGCGTCGCCTCGTGCAACGACACGCCGGCTGCTTTGGGTTGGCTTTCGTCGAGCTGCCTTTCAAGCGCAAGCCCGACCTGATCCAGGCCGTCGCCACCAAGGCGGCAATGCTGGACGCGGGCGTGGCCTGGCTGATGGAGGTCATCGTCGGTTCGCTCGCTGAGGGCCGCCCTCCTTCCCCCGCCTCGGCCTAACCCCATACCTTCGCCCGTCCTGCGGATGCAGTGCTGTTGCGCCTCCGAGGGTGCACAACCCGGCACAGCCCTTGCTTTCTGTGGGAAACGTCCCACATCCACTGCTGCGCCCTTTGTGGTTGTCTTCCCACTGGGTCGGCTCCTAGTCTCGCTGAAAAATCGCGGGCCAATCGACGTGAAGCGCCGAGGACGCATTCCCCATGGCTGAGGCTGGCATCGGCCTGCTGGACAGCATCTCCGAATTCTGCCGCCGGGCCGGCATGGCCGAGTCGACCTTCGGCCGGCACGCCGTCAACGACGGCAAGTTCGTGGCCCGCCTGCGCGATGGGGCGCGTATCACCCCCGAGACGCTGGAGCGCGTCAGCGCCTATCTCTCCAGCCGCGGTATCGAGGCTCCCGCCGCACCGCCCGAGTTGAAGCCGTTGCTGCGCGTGGCGCCCTCGCACATGGCCGCGTCCGAGCACGCAGCGCAGCCTCCGCTGCGGCAGGACCGTACGCGCAACTTCCGCTTCTTCGACAACCGGCAGAAATACCTGCTGTTCGTCAACACCTGCAGCGAGAAGGACGTCATCGCCCGCCGCATCGGCATGGAGCTCGCACACCTGCATCCCGAGCCGCCCGCCCTGCGGGTGTTCGACGCCGGCATGGGCGATGGCACGGTGCTGACCCGCGTCATGCGCGAGATGCATCGGCGCTTTCCCAATCTGCCCTTCTACGTGGTCGGCAAGGAGATCAGCCTCGAGGATGCGCGGCTCTCGCTCGACAAGATGGCGGACCGCTTCCACGAGCATCCGGCCACCGTTCTGGTGGTTACCAACATGTACTACACGGAGGCGCCGTGGCTGGCGCCCAAGGCCGTGTCGGCTGCCACCTCACTGGCGTGGGAGGAACTAGCGCTGAGCGGCAACACCGCCGCCGAGTTCAGCGAGCAGATCACTGCGCTCGAGCCGCTGCTGGCGCGCATCTGGCAAGCGCGCCATTCGGCCAAGACTGGCAACCCCGTCTACGAGCGTCCGGCCGCGCTGGTGATCTATCGCGACGACTTCCGCTTCCTGCTCGACGACATCATTCCGCATCAAGGTCGCGCGCGTGCCGACTACGATCTCGTGATCGCTTCCCAGCCCTACCGGGCGCGGGTGCCGGCCGAGTTCAAAGCCGCCAAGGTGGTGACACCGCTCGCCCGCGCGCTGCGCCCCGGCGGCCGTCTGCTCGGCATCCATTCCTATGGCCGCGACCCGGGTCTCGAGATCATCCGCAAGATCTGGAAGGACGAGGATCCGTTCCTGACCAGCCGTCACGACATCTTGCGCGCGGCGCGTGCCGAACTCGGCCGCGATGCTCGCCGCTACAACTTCAACGCCTATGCCGACAGCCGCGCCGTGTTCCGCTACGACATGCACACGCTGCCTAGTGAGATCGCCGATAGCATCGGCACCTCGACGCTGTTCGCCGCCTGGAACGCGGCCGTGTACGTCGCCCAGATCGACGACGAGCGCCTGGCCGAGGTGCTGGGTGCGCGGCGCTATCTCGATGCTACCCGCGAGGTGCTGCAAGAGCACGGCAGCCTGTGGTTCCATGACGAGTCCTATGTGATATCGCGCAAGCGCGGCTGATGGAGACGAGAATGCCCGCATCGTTGCCTGGAATCGTGGCTGGTGGAGCCGTTAGCACCGGGACTTGCGCGACCGGCGAAAGCACCGCCGCGACCGCTGCAGAGCTGGTTGCCTGCGGATCGCTGGAGATGGGAGCCGATACGCCCGAGGATGCGCGCCGCGTCGCCGAGCTGCTGCCGACCGGCACGCCGGTCTACGTCAATCATCTTCCGAACCGGGAACTTGAGCACTCCTTGCCGGCGCTGGTTGCGCTCCTGCAGGCGGGGCTCGAGCCGGTGCCGCACATCGCCGCCCGCCGGGTTGCATCGCGCGAGCAGGTGCAATCCTTCCTGCAGCGCGCAGTGAAGATGGCAGGCGTCGGCAAGGTGCTGCTGATCGGCGGCGACCTGGCCGAGCCTGCTGGTCCCTACCAGGATGCGGCGGCGCTGCTGCGTGATACGCTGCTTGCCGACTGCGGCATCCAGCAGATCGGGCTCGCGGGTTATCCCGAAGGCCACCCGCGAATTGCCACGGCGACGCTGCGCGCTGCCCTCGACGAAAAGCTGGCGCTGGCGCGCGCGCAGGGGCTCGCCGGCTATGTCGTCACCCAATTCTGCTTCGCACCGAACCGCATTGCCGAATACTGCGCCGATCTCGTTCGCCGTGCCCCCGATGTGCCGGTCTATGTCGGCCTCGCCGGACCCGCGAGCCCGGTCGCCCTGCTGCGCTATGCGCAGCGCTGCGGCGTCGGCGCTTCTCTGCGCGCCCTGCAGTCGCAGGGCATGGGCGCGGTGCGGCTCGTCACGCACGCCGATCCAAGCGAGCAGCTCGCTGCGCTGGCCCGCCATCGCCGCAGCGGCAGCGCGATCAACGTGGTAGGCGTGCACCTCTACAGTTTCGGAGGGGTGGCGCGCACCGCTCGCTGGATGAATGAGCGCATCACCGCCCGCTGCGGCTGAACCTATTGGCGGACGCCGAGCTGTGCGCGGTCGCGCCAGTCCGCGGCCGCCCTCTCCGCCTTGCCGCGGTCGTCCTTGGAGAGCTTGGCCAGCATTTTCTCGAGGCCTTCGTCGTTGAGCCCGCCCGCCTTGGCGATCAGGTGCCACTTGGCGGCATCAACCAGATTGGTCTCCACACCGGCACCTTGCGCAAAGCAGCGCGCCAGCCTGATCTGTGCCGAGGCTAGGCCCTTCTCCGCGGCGGCGCGGAACATTTCGGCGCCGCGCTTCTGGTCGACCTCGACGCCGTGGCCGCGGAACAGCATGACAGCATAGTCGACCTGCGCCTCGGGATGTCCGGCAGTGGCAGCCTTGCCGATCCATTCCGCGGCCTCGAGGGCGTTGGGCTCGACGCCGGTACCGGTCGCATACAGCGTGCCGAGGTCGTACTGCGCCACCACGACTCCCGATTCGGCGGCAAAGCGCAGGTGCATGGCGGCGCGATGGGGGTTCTCGGGCTTGCCGTCCCCGGTCAAGAACAGCAGCGCCAGATTGTAGTTGGCGAGCGGATGCTTGCGCGAGGCGGCCAACTCGAACAGGCGTGCGGCCTCAGTGCGATCCTTCTTCACGCCCTGTCCTTCGGCCAGCATGACGGCGACGGCAAACATGCCCTCCGTGTCGCCGAGCTCGGCGCCACGCGCATACCACTGCGCGGCCGCCGCCAGGTTGCGCGACGTGCCGAGGCCGTCGGCATAGATGCGCCCGATCAGCGTATGGGCCTGCGGATCCCCCCGGGCGGCCGCCTTGCGGGCGAGTTCAAGAGCGGTGACGTACTTACCCTGGTCGAACGCCTCGTAGGCGGCATTGTCGGCCGTTGCAGCCGGCGTCTTGGCGGCCGTGCCGGTGCTGCTGGCTGGCTGCTTGGGAGCCTCGGGGGCTGCTTTCTTGGCAGGCTCGGTGGGGGGCGCCTTCTTGGCTGCCTCGCCAGGGGTGGCCTTCTTGGACGGCCCAGCGGGGGCCGCCTTCTTGGCAGCCTCGCCTGGGGTCGCACTCTTGGGCGGCTCACTCTTTTGCAGCTTGGAGGCGGCGTCGGGCGCTTTCTTCGGCATGGGAGCATCGGGGGCATCGACGGTCGAGGTCCACGAGCTGGTTTCCGCCGCCGCGGGTCCAGCTGCCAGCAACAGTGCGATGGCGAGCGTCGTGGCGCGTGTCATGGCATGGCCTCGGCAAGGCTGATGGCGGCCGCGAGCCCGGCGACTAGGTCGCGCGCGGCGGCCGGCGGCTCGGCAGTTGGCAAGGTCACGCTCACGAAATCGGCGCCCGCCTGCGCCAGTGCTGCGGCAGCTTCAGGCGACTCGACGTCGAAGGCCACGCACGGCACCTCGAAGATCTCGGCCCACCAGGAGATCAATTCGGCGCGCCGGGCGCGCGCCTTGTCGAGGTCGCTCAGGTCGAGCGGTGCGCCGAAGGCGACATACTCGGCGCCGTCCTCGGCGAGCGTCATGGCGTCGTCGCGCGAGATGCCGGCGTCTGCACCGACGATGGCGCGTGGGCCAAGGATGCGGCGTGCATCGGCGTAGGTGCCGGCTGGATCCATCGAGATGCCGAGATGCACGCCGTCGGCGCGCAAGGCCTTGGCGAGGGCGGCATTATCGGCGATCAGGGCCGCCGCTCCTGCCCACTGCGCGAGCTCCACAAGCGGTTTGGCAGATGCCGCGTCGAGCACGCCATCCTGCGCGGGGGCAATCAGCACGGAGGAGACCTGCACAGCCGCCAAGGCCGCACCCAAGCGCTCAGCTGCGCCTGGGCCTGCCTCGACCACGGCATAGAGCAGGCAGCTTGGCTGCATGTCCGTCACGACCGGCTTGTTCCCCTCGAACCCCTCAATCTTGCCGACAGGCTATCTGGCGGCAATGGGGCAAAATGGGGACGTCAGTCTTGCGCCCGGGCCACAGTTAACGGGTGATGTAGGGTTGCCTCGGACACCCGCGCTGGCGCGACTAGCGGGATGAGGGGCACCTTCAGGCGGCCTTCTCCATCGTCTCCGTCCATTTGCCGAGTGCGGCCGCGCCATTCATCTTAGCGCGATGACTGAAGGCGCGCTGTCCGGCGGCGACGTTCTCCGACTTGCCGCTCCACGCCTTCTGCGCAGCCGCCTGCAGCGCACGTCCATAGGAGAACGACAGTCCCCACGGCAGCACACCCAACTGGTTCATTAACGACAGATGCGCAGTAGCGTCTTCGTCCGACTGGCCGCCTGAGAGGAAGGCGATCCCGGGCACTGCCGGCGGCACCGTGCGCTTGAGGACCTTGATGGTGCGTTCCGCGACTTCCTGGCGGCTCGCCTGCTTCGGACACTTCTTGCCGGCGATCACCATGTTCGGTTTGAGGATGGTCTGCTCGAGCGGCACCTTGGCGTAGTAGAGCTGCGAGTAGACCTCCTTCAGCACCCACTCGGTGACGGCCTCACAGGTGTCGATGTCGTGGTCGCCGTCCATCAGCACTTCCGGCTCGACGATCGGCACCAGGCCACCTTCGACGCACAGCGCGGCGTAGCGGGCGAGCGCTTGCGCGTTGGCGTTAATGCAATTGTAGGACGGCATGTTCTTGCCGATATCGATCACGGCCCGCCACTTGGCGAACTTGGCGCCGAGGCCGACATACTCCTTTATGCGGCCCGCCAACCCGTCGAGGCCCTCGGTGATTACCTCGCCGGGGCAGAAGGGCAGCGGCTTGGTGCCGGCGTCGACTTTGATGCCCGGCAGGGCACCGGCGGCGGCGATGATGTTGGCGAACGACGTGCCGTCCTTGGCGCTCTGGCGGATGGTCTCGTCGTACAGGATGACGCCGGAGATGTGGTTTTTCATCGCCTCGGTGGAGCGAAACAGCATCTCGCGGTAATCGCGGCGAGTGTCGGCTGTGCTTTCCGTGTTGATTGCGTCGAAGCGCTTCTTGATGGTTCCGGAGCTTTCGTCGGCGGCCAGGATTCCCTTGCCCGGAGCGACCATGGCCCGGGCGACGTCGGCTAGCGATTGGGTCATGGGCAAGTTCTCCCTGTCATCGTGCGGCGGTGTTGGGGACCACTGAATTAGCGGCAATTGGCGTATTGGACCAGGGGGCAGGCCCCCGCTCGCTTGTGGTAAAACGCCTCCCCGCGTCAAGAGTTCGATGCTTTTCAATCAACTGCCGGACCTGAGCCGAGGGGAGGGTTGCATGTTGACGAATAAGGTCTGGCGCGCCGTAGTTTTACTGCTCGCCCTTTCAACCGCGGTGGCGCACGCCCAATCGAGCCGCGTCCGCATCGTGGCGCTGGGCGCCAGCAACACCGAAGGCTTCGGCGTTTCGACATGGGAGGCCTATCCGGCCCGCCTGCAGGAGCTTCTGCAGGCCAAGGGCATTGATGCGCAGGTCATCAACGCCGGCTTGAGCGGTGACACCACGGCCGGCATGCTGGCGCGACTCGATGCCTTCCTGCTCGATGGCACACACCTGCTGATCCTGCAGCCCGGCACCAACGACGCGCGTCATGCCATCTCCGCTG
>Ga0075418_10003857_pt1 | contig 17084 bp, 9 predicted proteins | sample SoiMetdeltSBSDD2_FD_81776 | JGI IMG/M metagenome (GOLD analysis project Ga0075418, IMG submission 81776) | Bulk soil microbial communities from a Populus tree surrounding site in Tennessee, USA - Soil MetaG P. deltoides SBSDD2 | ecosystem: Environmental > Terrestrial > Soil > Tree plantation... | reverse complement strand
CCGCCACCGGCGGAGCCGGGGCCGCCGCGGGTGCGCCGAGCGCCGGGGCACCGGAGGCCACGTCGGCCGCCGGGGAAGCCGAGCCCGCTGCCGCGCCACCCACGGCAGAGGTCGAGCCGGATGCCGCACCGGACGACACGGGCAGCGCAGGGGACCAGGAGGGCGTCACCGCCGCTCCCGCCCCGTCCAGCCAGGGCGGCCCTGCGGCTCCGCCAGGAGCGGGCGACACGACGTCAGCACCGGGCGAGACCGGGCCGGGAGAACCGGCCGCCGAAGCCACGCCCGGACCCGCCGCCCAACCGGCGCAGCCCGTGCCATCCGCCGAAGCCCCGGCCAGCGGACAGACGCCGGCCGCCGGCCAGGAGCAGCCGACCTACAACCCCCAGTGGGACGCCGCCCGGGGCACCTACATCCAGTGGGATGCGGCCCGCGGCTACTGGCTCCAGTGGGACGACACCGCCAAGCAGTGGAGGCCCCTCTGACCGCCGGCACCCCCACCGCCCGCTGACGCCTGACCTGCCAGCGCTCAGCCCGAGGCAAGAGGTCCCACCGGCGACGAGCCCGAGGCAATGGCACCCGGCCCCCGGGATCCATCGCCTCGGCGTGCGGCCCCGCCCCCCGGGACCCATGGTCTCGGCGCCTCCTCGAAACTTCGGCAGGACGCACCAGTTTCCGGCGCTTTCTGCCGAAATTTCGTCGGGTAGCCGAGGACGCCAGGCGGCGAGGACGCCAGGCGGCGAGGAAGCGCCAGGCGGCGAGGAAGCGCCAGGAGGCGGGGAGGGTCAGGCGCGGTGGAGGGACGAGACCGAGCGGAGCCGCCGCTCGAGGTGGTGCTCCAGGACCTTGACCGCCAGGTGGTCGATCTCCGCCGTGGCCGGTGACGGCGGCTGGTTGAGCGCCGACCCCAGCTGCCCGCCCAGGATGTCCTGGACCAAGCCGACGGCCTCGGGGCTGATCGGGACCCCCTGCCGGTGGGCCGCACACCGCAGCCCGCCCTCGGCTATGGCCCAGCTGACCAGCCCGGTCTCGTCGCCGCAGACGCCGCAGGCCTCCACCTGGGGCCGGAAGCCCTCCAGCGCGAGCAGCTTCAGGAAGAAGGCCGGCACCACCAGCGGAGCGTCGCGGGTCGCGAGCTCGCGCAGGGCGCCGGTCAGCATCCGGTAGAGCTCGATGTTCGGCTCCCGCTCCATGGCGACCTGGTCCGCGGCCTCCAGCATCGAGACCGCCCGAGCCAGGCGGTCGAAGTCCTCGCGCAGCGGTGCGAAATGCTCGAGGGTGTCGGCCTGGGTCACGATGTCCAGCTCGCGGCCCTGGTAGAGCAGCAGGTCGACATGGCTCGGCGGTTCGAGGCGCCCACCGAACCGGCTCTTGGTCTTGCGTACGCCCTTGGCGACAGCCCGGATCTTGCCGTGGTCCCGGCTCAACACGATGACGATCCGGTCGGCCTCCCCGAGCTTGTGGGTCCGGAGGACGACCCCGCGGTCGCGGTAGAGCGACACGGCGGTAGCCCTAGCCCTCCGGGGCGGTCACTACACGCCTCCGAAGCGCCGGTCTCGTCGTTGGAACTCGCGCACCGCCTCGAACAGGTGCTCGCGGCGGAAGTCGGGCCAGAGCACGTCGGAGAACACCAGCTCGCTGTAGGCCAGCTCCCAGAGCAGGAAGTTGGAGATGCGGTACTCGCCCGATGTCCGGATCACCACGTCGGGATCGGGCATCTCCGGGTCGTACAGGTGGTCGCGCAGCGTCTTCTCGCTGACCTTGTCGGCCGGGATGCGTTCCTGGATCACGGCCCGCACGGCGTCGATGATCTCGGCCCGGCCGCCGTAGTTGAAGGCCAACGTGAGGGTCATCCGCTGGTTCTTGCGGGTCATCTCCACCGACTCGTCGATCCGCCGGAGCAGACGCCGCGGCACCCGCCAGTCCCGTCGACCGATCACCCGCACCCGCACGTCGAGGTCGTGCAGCTCGTCGCGGCGGCGGAGCAGCAGCGACTCGTTGAACCCCATCAGGTAGCGGACCTCGTCCCGGGGCCGCTTCCAGTTCTCGGTGGAGAACGCGTAGACCGTCAGCCAGTCGAGGCCGATGTCGAGGGCTCCCTCGACGGTGTCGAAGAGCGCCTCCTCGCCCGCCGCGTGACCATCCGTCCGGGGCAGACCCCGACGCTGCGCCCACCGCCCGTTGCCGTCCATGACCACGGCGACGTGGACGGGAACGCGGTTGGGATCGATGGCCTCAGGGAACACGGATGGCAAACTACCGCCCAGCGGGCAACCATCGCCTTCAAAGCGGCAACCGCGACAACGGAGGCTTTCGAAGGGACAACCGCCATGTTGACCCGCTACCTCGAAAGACTACGAGAGCGTGTACGGGCCTTCGACACGGTCATGACCGTGCACGAGAGGGTCTCAGCAGTGGGAGGCGGGCCCTTCGCGTCTGCCATCGCGATGGCCGCGTTCCTCTCCTTGTTCCCCTTGATGCTGGTCGGCATCGCGGTCGTCGGGTGGATCTCCGTCGACAACGTCGAGTTCGGCCAGGAGCTCACCGACCAGTTGGGGCTGGAGGGGCGCGCCGCGCAAACGGTGCTGGACGCCGTGGACACGGCCGAGGAGAGCCGGCGGACCGCGACGATCATCGGGTTCGTGGGTCTCGTGTGGGCAGGTCTCGCCGTCGTGTCCGCGGTGGAGGGTGCCCTCAACGCCGTTTGGCAGGTGCGGGGCCGAGGTCTGCTCGGGAAGGTGCGACAGGTCGCGTGGCTGGTCGGTGCGGGGAGCCTGCTACTGGCCTCGCTGGCGGTCGGACCGACGCTCAACTGGCTGCCCGGTCCGGCGGGCGCCTCGACCCTCCTGGTCGGGCTGGTGATCGACACGGCGTTGTTCCTCTGGACCTTCAACACGCTGACCAACGCACCCGTGCCCTGGCAGGCGCACCTGCCGGGGGCGATCTTCGGCGGGATCGGCCTCGGGGTGCTCAAGCTGGTCGGCGGGGTCTACGTCCCCCAGCTGGTGAAGTCGTCGTCGGCCCTCTACGGATCGATCGGGGTGGTCTTCGCCATCCTCGCCTGGCTGGCGTTGGGGGCCCGCCTCGTCGTCTACACCGGGGCCTACAACGTCGTGCGCTACGAGCGGAGCCACGGCACGGTGACCGTCGACCTCCAGGTGCCCCACATCGAGGGCCAGGTGCCGTTGGAGGCGACGCGGGGCGGCGCGATCGCAGATACTGCATCGGGCAGCTGACGGGAGGTTCGGGCGGACCCCAGTGCGAAGCACCAGGGGCGGCGGTCGATCGGCGGCGGGTGTCCGTGGATGTCACAGGGGGTGCGTACTCTCCTGGGAGTGGACGTGATCACCACCCCCTACGGTCCGCCCGCTCTCGAAGCGCTGGCGCGGGTCGTGGCCGCGGCCAAGTCCGGCGAACCGCTGGCCCCGGTGACGGTGGTCGTCCCGTCCAACCACGTGGGGGTCACGGCCCGACGCAACCTGGCGACCGGGCGGTTCGGGCCGATCACGGCGCGCGGCACCGGGATCATCGGGGTGACGTTCCTCACCGTGTACCGCCTGGCCGAGCTCCTGGGCGCGCCGCGCCTGGCTGCGACCGGCCGCCGTCCGGTCTCGACCCCGGTGCTCGCGGCGGCTCTGCGACGAGCGCTGCGCGACGACCCCGGGGTGTTCGGGCCCGTGGCCGAGCACCCCGCCACCGAGGAAGCCCTGGTCGCGGCACTGACCGAGCTGGCCGACGTCTCCCCCGCCGGGCTCGACCGCTTGGCCGGCCAGAGCCGACGGGCAGCCGACGTGGTGCGGTTGTGCCGGCGGAGCCGGGCCACCCTGGCCGGCGGCTGGTACGACGAGGCCGACCTGATGACGGCGGCGACCGCCGCACTGGCCGACGGCTCGGCCACTCCCGCGAGCTTGGGGCAGGTCGCGCTCTACCTCCCGCAGGACCTGACCCGACGGGCCGCCGACCTGCTGCGCGAGGTGGCGCGGGTGTGCCCGACGACGGTGATCGCCGGGCTGGTCGGGCCGGCCCGGGCCGACGCCGGCGTGCTCCGCTCCCTCGACCGTCTCGCCGCCCGACCACCGGACCGAGGTGGTGGGGTCGGCGAGCGCGGGGTCGGCGAGCGCGGGACCGACGCGCCGCCCGACGAGATGTTCACCGTCGCGCCATGGCCGGTCAGCGCCACGTCGACCCGCATCATCACGGCGTCCGACGCCGACGACGAGGTCCGGTCCGTGGTGCGGGTGGTGCTCGACGCCGCCCGGGACGGCACTGCGCTGGAGCGGATCGCCGTGCTCTACAGCGCCGAGCGGCCCTACGCCCGCCTGGTGCACGAGCAGCTGACGGCGGCCGGCGTGCCGTCGAACGGTGCGGCGCCGCAGGGGTTGAAGGCCCGGGTCCTGGGCCGCACGCTCCTGGGCCTGCTGGCCTGGCGCGACCACGGCTATCCGCGTCGCGACCTCCTGGGCCTGCTGGTCAACCTGCCCCGCCGCGACGGTGACGGGACACGATCGGCACCGATCGCCGATTGGGAGCGGCTGTCCCGGGACGCCGCGGTCGTCGCGGGACGCGACCAGTGGGACCGGCGGCTGGCCCAGCTCGCCGACGAGCTGGATCGTCGCGCCGACCGGCTCGACCAGGAGGCCGAGCTCGACCCCGCCACCGTCGAGGCCACCGCACCAGCCGAAGCGGCCCACGCCACCGGCGCCGCCGCAGCCGGAGAAGGAGCAGCGGAAGCTGCCGGGGAGACGGGAGCGGCCGGGGAAGGAGCAGCGGGCGAAGGGACGGTCGAGAGCGGCGAGATCCGGGGGTTGCGGCGGCGGGCGGGCCGGGTGCGCGCGTTGCGGTCGCTGGCGCTCGACCTGATCGACCGGCTGGAGCAGGCCGCGGCCGCTCCGCAGACCTGGCGGGCCCGGGTCGCCTGGCTCCGAGCGCTGGCCGCTCGATTGCTCGGCCGCCCCGAGCTCCGCGACCAGTGGCCGGTCGACGAGCAGAAGGCGGCCGAGCGGGTGGAGCGCGCGCTGGACCGGCTGGTGGCCCTGGACGAGATCGAGGGCCCGGTCCCGCTCGACGTGCTCGCCCGGACGCTGGAGATCGAGCTCGACGCCGACCTGGGCCGGGTCGGCCGGTTCGGCGAAGGTGTCCTGGTCGCGCCGCTGTCGTTCGGCGTCGGCCTCGACCTCGACCTGGTGGTCGTGGTCGGCATGGCCGAGGGCGTGCTCCCGGTCCGACCGACCGACGACTCCCTCCTGCCCGACGCCGAACGGCAGGCCACCGGCGGCGAGCTGCCGCTGCGCCAGGAGCACCTCGAGCGCCAGCATCGCCAGCTCCGTGCGGCACTGGCCGCAGCCCGCCGCCACGTGCTGACGGCACCGCGGGGCGATCTGCGGGCCAGCAACGAGAACGTGCTCTCGCGCTGGCTGGCCGAGATCACCGCCGAACCGGGTCGCCTGGACGGCGGGGCCGACAGCGGCGCCGGCGCGGGACCCGACGGCCACACGCCCGTGCCCATCGAGGTCATGCCCTCGTTCGCCCACGGCGTCACCCACGTCCCCAACCCCGCTACCGAGCAGGAGTACCGGCTGCGGGTGGCGGCCGCGCTCGCCGCCGACCCCATCGTCGTCGCCGGGCGCGAGCTGTCGAGCGCCCGCCAGAGCGCCCGGTTCACTCGCTTCGACGGCAACCTCGCGGGGCTGCCGCTGCGCTCGCCCCTCGACGACGTCGTGTCGGCCACCCGGCTCGAGACCTGGGCGGTGTGCCCCCACGCCTACCTCATGCGCCAGGTCCTGCGGGTCGAGCCGGCCGAGGACCCGGCCGACACGCTGTGGATCTCGCCGCTCGAGCGCGGCTCGCTGATCCACGAGGTGCTCGAACGGTTCCTCCAGGCTGTGCTGGCGCGGGAGCCCACCGATCAGCCTGGGCCCGACGACCCGTGGACCGAGGCCGACCACCAGCTGCTCGCCGCCACCGTCGCCCAGGTCTGCGCCGAGTACGAGGCTCGGGGCGTCGTCGGCCGCACCCTGTTCTGGGGGCGTGATCGTGCCCGCATCGCCACCCGGCTCGATCGGCTGCTGGACGAGGACAGCACGCTCCGCCGCGCCAACCGGTCGACGCCCATCGCCGCGGAGATGGCGTTCGGCTTCCCCGGGGCCCCGGTCGGCGCCGTCGACGTGCCCATCGCCGGTGGGGATGGGCACCGGGTCCTCCACTTCCGAGGCGCGGCCGACCGCATCGACCTCGCCCAGGACGGCACGCTACGGGTCGTCGACTACAAGACCGGCCGGCCCGACGAGTACCGGCTCCTCTCCGAGGCCAACCCCGACGACCGCGGCACCCACCTGCAGCTCCCGGTGTACGGGTTGGCGGCGCGGACCCTGCGTCAGAGCCCCGACGCCCCCATCGCCGCCGAGTACTGGTTCGTGGGCGAGAACCGGGGCCTGGTCACCATCGGCTACCCCGTCACCGACGAAGTGCTGGCCCGGATCGGCACCACCCTCGCCATCATCGTCGAGGGCATCGAGCACGGCGTCTTCCCCGCTCGACCGACCGCGACCGCCAGCGATCCCTTCGTCCGCTGCCCGTACTGCGACCCCGACGGGCTCGGTGTCACCGACCTCCGGCGAGCCTGGGAGCGGAAGCGTCACGACCCCGCGGTCGCCCACTACGCCGAGCTGGCCGAACCGGCGGCGGCCTCATGAACGGCGCCGAGGCCAGCTCGACTGGTCCGACCGGCCGGACCCGCCCGAGTGGTGCCGACGGCGTCGAGGCCAGCTCCGGCCGCCCGACCGGCACGGATGTGGCCGACAGCGGCGGCGACGACAGCCCGGCGCGCGACCGCATCCGCACGGCGCTCGACGAGACGCTCTTCGTCGAGGCCGGCGCCGGCTCGGGGAAGACGCGGGCCCTGGTCGAGCGGGTCCTCGCGCTGGTCCTCACCGGCGATGTCTCCCTGGCCGCGATCGCGGCCATCACCTTCACCGAGAAGGCGGCGTCCGAGCTGCGCGACCGCATCCGAACCGAGCTGACCGCCCGCGCGGCGCAGGCCCGGGCCGAGGGCGACGACCCGACCCTGGACCGGTGCCGCCGAGCGCTCGACGAGCTCGACGGCGCCGCGATCGGCACCCTGCACAGCTTCGCCCAGCGCATCCTGGCCCAGCACCCGATCGAGGCGGCGCTGCCACCGCGCATCGAGGTGCTGGACGAGGTGGCGTCGATGGTCGCGTTCGACGACCGCTGGACGGCCTTCGTCGACGAGCTGCTCGACCGGGTCGACCTGGCCCGGCCGATCCTGCTGCTCACCTCGGCCGGGGTCCGCCTCCCCGCGCTGCGCGAGATCGCACTGTCGTTCAACCAGAACTGGGACCTGGTCGCCGAGCGGGCGCCGAGCACGCCCCCGCTGCTACCCGACTGGAGCGACCAGCTCGACGCGCTGCTCGACGACGCCGACACCGTGAGCGGGGAGGCCCAGCACTGCCACGAGGAGGACGATCCGCTCTACCTCCTCCTGTGCGAGCTGCGTGACTGGGTCGCACAGGTGCGGGCGGCGCCCGACGAATCGGCCCAGCTGGCGCTGATCCGCCGCGAAGGCGGCCGGCCGAAGGCCAACCCAAATGGCAAGGGCGCCAAGCCCCGCTGGGCGGACGGCCTCGACCTGCCGAAGCTCCGAGCCCGGGTTGCCGACATCCAGGACCGCTGCGAGCAGCTGGCCAACGAGATCGCCCACACGGCCCTGGTCGGCCTGGCCGTGGAGATCCGGCGCTTCACGCTGGACGCCGCCGAGGAACGGCGGCGCGAGGGTCGCCTCGAGTTCCACGACCTCCTGGTGATGGCCCGACAGTTGCTGCGGGACACCGCCCACGGGCCGACGGTCCGGGCCCAGCTGGCCCGGCGCTACCAGCGACTCCTGATCGACGAGTTCCAGGACACCGACCCCATCCAGGTCGAGCTCGCGGTGCTCATCGCCTCCGACGATCCGGCGGCGAGCGGCGAGCCCTGGCAGGCGGCCGACCCGGCGCCAGGCCGGCTGTTCTTCGTCGGTGATCCGAAGCAGTCGATCTACCGCTTCCGCCGCGCCGACATTGCGCTGTTCCTCGAGGTCGCCGCCCGGTTCGGCAGCGGCGACCATCGGCTGGCCCTGACCACCAACCATCGCTCCGGGGCCACGCTGGTCGATTGGATCAACGAGCTGTTCGCACGGCTGATGCTCCCCTCGGCCAACGGTGACGGCGGGGAGAACGGGGGCAGAAGAGACGGCGGGATCGACGCCCCGGCGTCGCAACCGAGGTACCAGGCCCTCGTCGCGGTGCGCCCCGCCCCGCCCGGCGGACCGTCGGTCTCGGTCGTCGGCCGCCACGCCCACGACGACCGACCGTCGGCCGACGACATCCGGGCCCGGGAGGCCGCCGACGTCGCCGCGACCGTGGCGCGGATCCTGGCCGAGCAGTGGCTGGTCGACCGATCCGCCGACTGGCGACAACCCCGGTGGGAGCCGGCACGGGCCGGCGACATCACCGTGCTGCTGCCGACCCGCCTCTCGTTGCCGTTCCTCGAGGACGCCCTGGTCGAAGCGGGCATCGCCTACCGCACCGAGTCGGCATCCCTCGTCTACAGCAGCCGGCCGATCCGCGACCTGTTCGCGACCCTCCGGGCCATCGACGACCCCTCCGACGAGCTGACGGTGGTGACGGCGCTGCGCTCGCCGCTGTTCGGCTGCGGCGACGACGACCTGTTCACCTTCCGCGTCGTCCATCACGGGCGGTTCGACTACAGCGGCGACCAGCCGGACTCCGTTCCCGTCGACCATCCCGTGGCGCAAGCGCTGGCCTACCTGCAACGGATCCACCGCGACGACCGCCGCTGGCGGACGCCCAGCGAGCTGGTGGACCAGATCGTCCGAGAGCGACGGGTGCTCGAGCTGGCAGACGGGCGCAGCCGGGCACGGGATCTCTGGCAGCGGGTCCGCTTCGTCGTCGACCAGGCCCGGGCCTGGACCGAAACCACCGGTGGCACGCTGCGCCAGTACCTCGATTGGGCCCGCCAGCAGTCGGCTCCGGGCAGCCGGGTGGCCGAGGCCGTCCTGCCCGAGACCGACAACGACGCCGTGCGGATCATGACCATCCACGCGGCCAAGGGCCTCCAGTTCCCGATCGCCGTGCTGGCCGGCCAGTCCACGCTGCCGCAGGCCCGGTGGGGCGGGGCCCAGGTGGTCTGGCCGCCCGACGGTCCCTGCATCCTGAACGTCGGCCGGAAGGTCACCTCGCCGGCCTTCGAGGCCTGGCGACCGCTCGACGAGCAGATGTCCCACGACGAACGGGTTCGGCTGCTCTACGTTGCGGCGACCCGGGCCCGCGACCACCTGGTGGTGTCGCTGCACCGGCGAACCCGCAGCCAGCCGGCGCCCACTGCCGCCCGGTTGAGCAACGCCGAGCTGCTGGTCGACGCGCTGGGCGAGCGCCTCGACCAGCTCCCCGATGCCGTGCCGCAGCGTCCGCCGAGCGAACCCGTCCCCGAGGCGGGCCGCCCCTCCCCCACCCTGGAGCCGAGCGAGGTGCTGGCGGCTGTTCCGCCGTTCGAGGTCTGGCAGCGCCAGCGCGCGGAGGCCCTGGCGCGCAGCGGTCGCCCCCGCACGGTTGCAGCGACCGCGCTCACCGACGAAGGCCGACCGGACGCCGAGGTCGACCCCGGTCTCCACAAGCGTCCCGGCGACCTCGACCTGCCTCCCTGGCGCAAGGGCCGCTACGGGACGGCCATCGGGCGGGCGGTCCACGGCGTGCTCCAGGTCATCGATCTCGCCACCGGCGCCGGCACCGAAGCCGCCGTGGCCGCCCAGGCCGCCGCGGAAGGTGTCGTCGGCCACGAGCAGCACATACGGACGCTGGTCGATGCCGCACGGCGCTCCCCGTCGGTCGTCGAGGCCGCCGCGAGCCCCCACTGGCGAGAGATCCACGTCGCGGTGCCCGTCGAAGGCGACGGCTCGGACCGCTCGATCGAGGGATACGTCGACCTGCTGTACCGGCGGGCGGGCGGCCTGGTCGTGGTGGACTACAAGACCGGCCCGGACCGACCGGATGCCGACCTCGATCCCCTGGTCGAGCGCTACCGGCTGCAAGGAGCCTCCTACGCCCTCGCGGTGGGCGAAGCCAGCGGCGAGCCGGTGGTCGGCGTGGTCTTCGTCTTCCTCACGCCCGAGGGTCCCGCCGAGCGGTCGCTGCCCGACCTGGCGCGCGCCGTAGCCGATGCCCGCCGCTACATCGCGGCCGGAACCTACGTCACCACCGGCTGACCCCGGCTACCCAGGCGGCCCCCCGTTCGAGGGTCGCAGGCGCACCGCCGCGCCGGGTCCGACTGGTACCGTCGGCAGGCGTGCCCGATGACGTCGCCAGCATGCTCCGCCGGGTGGTGACCGAGCTCCCCGGCGGCGGTGAGGTCCGTGAGGGCCAGCTCGAGATGGCCCGCCGGGTGGCCGACGCGATCCGCGACCGGCGGCACCTGGTGATCCGGGCCGGGACCGGCACGGGCAAGACGTTGGGCTACCTGATCCCGGCGATCCTGTCCGGTGAGCGGGTGGTCGTCGCCACCGCGACGAAGGCGCTCCAGGACCAGCTGGCGGCCAAGGACCTGCCCTTCCTCCAACGCCACCTGGGCCGCCCGTTCGAGTTCGCCGTGCTCAAGGGCCGGTCGAACTACGTCTGCGCCCAGCGTCTGGCCGAGGTCTGGGGGTCATCGCCGGCGGGCAGTCCGGCTGACCAGCAGCAGCTGGCCATGGACGGCCTGGCCGAGCGGGCCGACCGCGACGAGCTGGCCACCATCGCCAAGTGGGCCGCGACCAGCCTCGTCGGCGATCGAGCCGAGCTGGAGCGAGAGCCTTCGGAAGCGACGTGGATGGCGGTCAGCACGACCTCCCGCGACTGCCCGGGCGCGCGACGTTGCCCCCGGGGCGACGAGTGCTTCGCGGAGCGGGCCCGGGACATCGCCGCCGAGGCGGACGTGGTCGTCGTCAACCTCCACCTGTACGGGCTGGGGCTGGCGACCGGGGGCGGGATGATCCCGGAGCACGACGTCGTCGTCATCGACGAGGCCCACGTGCTGGACGATGTCATCTCGGCCAGCTGCGGCATGGAGATCGGTCCCGGGCGGTTCAGCCACCTGGGCCGGCTGCTGCGCGGGATCCTGGCCGACGCGGGCACGACGGTGACCGACGTCGACGGCGCCGGCAGCGTCCTGGGCGACGTGCTCCTCCCCCACCGGGGTCGGCGGCTCACCGCTCCCCTGCCCGACGAGGTCGCGACCGCGCTGGCGGCCGTCCGGGAGCGGATCGTCCGGGCCCAGGCCGCCCTCGCCAACCTGCCGGAGGACGCTCCCGGGGACGCGGCCGCCCGAGCGCTACGGGCCCGGCAGGCCACGAGCGTGCTGATCGACGACCTCGACGTCGCCGCCAACCCCTCGACCAGCCAGGTCGTGTGGGTCGAGGGCCCTGAGCGGTCGCCCGTGCTCCGGGTCGCGCCGCTCGACGTCGCCACCCTCCTCCAAACCCTGCTCTGGGACCAGCGGCCGGCGGTCCTCACCAGCGCGACCATCGCCGCCGGGATGGGAGCCCAGGTCGGCCTACCGCCGGAGAGCCAGGTGGCCATCGACGTCGGCAGTCCCTTCGACTACGAACACAACGCGGTGATCTATTGCGCGGCACATCTCCCCAAGCCGACCGCGCCGGCGTGGGCCGACGCCGCGCTGGACGAGATCGCGACCCTCATCGAGGCCGCGGGCGGGCGGACGCTCGCCCTGTTCACCAGCTACCGGGCGCTCGGGCGGGCGGTCGAGGTGCTCGGGGAGCGGCTTCCGTTCCCCCTGCTGGCCCAGGGCGACCTCCCGAAGGCCCGGTTGATCGAGCGCTTCGCGGCCGAACCCGAGACCTGCCTGTTCGCCACCATGTCGTTCTGGCAGGGCATCGACGTGCCCGGGCCGTCGCTGTCGTTGGTCACCATCGACCGGCTTCCGTTCCCGCGGCCCGACGAGCCCCTGCTCCAGGCCCGGCGGGAGCTGGCAGGGCCCAACGCCTTCGTCACCATCGACGTGCCCCGGGCGGCGACCCTGCTGGCCCAGGGCGTCGGCCGGCTCATCCGCAACAGCACGGACCGCGGGGCGGTCGCCGTGCTCGACCCCCGGCTGGCCACGGCGCGCTACGGGCCGAAGATCGTCGCCGCGCTCCCCAAGATGCGCCGCACCCGCAACCAGGCCGACATCGTGGCCTTCCTCCGGAGCCTCCGGTCGGCGTGACCGCGACGTGCGAGGCGATGGTCAGCCGGGGGACGGCACCTCGCCAGCGGCCGCGTTGATCTTCTCGAGCCGTTCGAGGGTCTCGAGCAGTGCGCTCCGCGCCTCGGCGTCCAGGGCGTCGAAGAGATCGGCGACCGCGCGGGCCTGCAGGCGCACGCCTTCGGTGTAGCTGCGGCGGCCCGCGTCGGTGATCGAGACGATCGTGGCCCGACCGTCGGCCGGATCGGGCTGTCGCACGACCAGTCCGTCGCGCTCCATGCCTTCGATGGTGGAGGTCATGGTGCGGGGTGCGACGTCGACGCAGGTGCTGAGCTCGCCCATGCGGCACGGCCGGTCGATGAGCTGGAACAGGACCCGCAGGCGCGCGAGCGACAACCCGGTGTGCTGGAACCGGGCGTTGACCGTGCGCTTGAGGCCGTGGGCGACGGTGAAGAAGGCGTCGGCCAGGTCTTCGGGGCGGGGAGAGCTGGTCGTCATCGTCCGAAACTTCCCGAAAGCGGTTGGTGCCCCCGGGATTAGTGAGTACCCTCAGCAACTCCTGAGGTGTCTCAGGAGTTTACTCGGTGAGACGGGTCAGGAGACCACGACCGATCGGAGAGCAACGATGCGCGATTGGCAGCTCGAGTTCGCCAACATCCACCGTCGCCGCTGGCTCACGCTGGCCGTCCTGTGCATCAGCCTCATCGTCATCATCATCGACAACAGCATCCTCAACGTCGCCCTGCCGACGCTCGCCCGGCCCGAGAGCGCCGGTGGCCTCGATGCCACGGCCAGCGACCTGCAGTGGATCGTCGACGCGTACGTGCTGGTCTTCGCCGGCCTGCTGCTGACGGCCGGAGCGCTCAGCGACCGCTTCGGCCGCTACCGCGCCCTGACCTTCGGTCTCTGCACCTTCGGCCTCGCGTCGGTCCTGGCGGCCAACGCATCGTCGCCCACCACGCTCATCACGTTCCGGGCTCTCATGGGCTTCGGTGCGGCGTTCATCATGCCGGCGACGCTGTCGATCATCACCAACGTCTTCCGCGACCCGACCGAGCGTGGTCGGGCCATCGGCGTCTGGGCCGGTGTCGCCGGGATCGGACTGGCCATCGGGCCGGTCACCGGCGGCTTCCTGCTCGAGCACTTCTGGTGGGGCTCGGTCCTGCTGGTCAACCTGCCGGTCGTGGCCCTGGGTCTGGTCGGGGGGTACTTCCTGGTCCCGGACTCGCGGGATCCCGCGGCTTCCCGAGTGGACGTCCCCGGCTTCGTGCTGTCGATCGTCGGTCTGGCCACGCTCCTGTGGGGGATCATCGAGGGCCCGAACGAGGGCTGGGCCTCCGGCGAGGTGCTGGGCGCGTTCGCCGTCGGCCTGGCCCTGCTGATCGCCTTCCTGGCCTGGGAGGCCCACACGGACAGCCCGATGCTCGACGTCGACTTCTTCCGGCGCCCCCGCTTCAGCGCGGCCAGTGGAGCCATCACCTTCACCTTCATGGCGCTGATGGGGATGATCTTCATCCTGACCCAGTACCTCCAGTCGGTGCGGGGGTTCAGCCCGATGAAGGCCGGCGCCCTGCTCATCCCGATGTCGGCGGTGATGATGGTCCTGGCGCCGATGTCGGCCCGCCTCGTCGAGCGGATCGGCACCAAGCTCGTCCTCGGCACGGGGCTGCTGGTGGTCACCGCTGCTCTAGCCCTCGAAGCCCTGCTGACCACCGGTACCAGCGTGTGGGTGATCATCCCGGTGACGATGTTCCTGGCCGTCGGCATGGCCAACGTCATGGCGCCGGCCACCGAGTCGATCATGGGCTCCCTCCCGCGGGAGAAGGCCGGGGTCGGCTCGGCGGTCAACGACACCACCCGCCAGGTGGGCGGAGCGTTGGGCGTCGCGCTGCTCGGCAGCCTGCTGGCGTCGCGCTACAGCAGCCACGTGGAGGCCGGCCTCGCCGGCACCGACCTGCCCAGCGGCGCGATCCAGAGGATCGGCGACAGCATCCAGGGCGGGATGAGCGTGGCCAACGCGGCACCGGGCTCGGCCGGCGAGCAGATCGCCCGAGTGGCTCAGGACGCCTTCATGTCCGGCATGCACATCGCGGTGCTGGTCGCGGCGGGCATCACGCTGCTCGCGGCCATCGGCGTCTTCCTGTGGCTACCCGCCCGCGCCCCGGCGCCCGCAGCCGCACCCGCCGACGCGGAGACCGCCCCGACCCCCCAGGACGCGGTCGGCGACGAGTTGGCTCCCGCGCCGGTCACCAGCTAGTCCACGGATCCCACGAGGGGATCTCAGCTGTCAGGTGCAGAGTCGGGAACCTCATCGACCGGGACGCGCACCCAGACGTCCCAGTACTCGCCGATGTCGGCCAGCCCGTGGTGCCACCGGGTCTCGTCCATGGGAGGAGGCTCAGTGAGGCCCTGCTCCTCGCACCAGGCGAGGAGCTGATCACGAACCTCCTCCTTGGTGCGGCCGCGACCCACGACGATCCAGCGGAGACCGTCATCGGCCATGTTGGACCATGAGCTCGGCGGCTCTCTCCGCATCGGCCTCGTTCATCGGCTCACCATGCTGCCATTGCCGAATGTGCTGCACCTCGTGCTTGATCGTCATCGCCGCGGTCTGCGGATCCTGGAGCGCCGCGTTCTGCAGCTCGACGATGTACCGCCCGTCCGGACTGCGGAAGGGACCGGTCTCCTGCAGGGTCCGGGGGTTCATGTGCATGGGCGTGGACCCGTAGGACCGATCCCAGTAACCGGGCATCCCTTCGGTGCGGTGGACCAGGTCGAGCGGCCGGGTGTCGACGCCGTAGGACTCGGCAGCGGCCCGGGCTTGCTCGATGGTCATGTTCGCTGGCCGGGCGTTCGCCGCCACGACGGAGTCGTCGCCCGTAGCGCTGTAGACGTCCAGGCGCCCCGGGGCCGGTGTGTAGCGCGCGCCGCTCACGCCGGCGCCGGTGGCCCCGCCGAGGACGGTGCCGAGCACGACGCTCTCGCCGTTGAACTGGCCGTCGCTGCCGGGGAGCGGTGTGAGGTCATAGAACTCGCCCAAGGTGCTGCCGCCGGCACCGGACAGGGCACCGACGCCACCGCCGAAGGCCGTGGCCGCGGTCCGGCTGCCAGTGGTGAGCGCGGCAGGCAGCACCCGAGTGCCCAGGGAACCGAGGCCTCCGGCGAGACCACCACCGGCGGCCCCGATGATCGCGCCCTTGAGCGCACCGCCGCCGATCCCGGCCCAATCCCACTGCGACATGTTCCAGCCGTGGTCCTGGATGCCTTGGATGACGCCCGGCGCGGCGCCGGCCAGCCCGCCGATCACGGCGCCGAGCGCGATGCTCGCCACCAGCCCGACACCGGTGAACGCCAACGCGACACTGGCCACGATGGCCACCGCGGTCACGATGTTGCCCCAGTTGACCCCGTAGTTCTGGCGGCGATAGGCGTTGTAGTCCTCGATGGACAGGGGCTGGCCCTGCAGACCGAGGGGGTCGACGAAGCCGATCGGGTCGTTGTTGGCGTAGGCGTACGGGTTCGCCGCAACGGGTAGACCCGGCACCCCCGCGAGGGGGTCGGGCGACAGGAACTGGCGTGTCTCGGGGTCGTAGACCCGGTTGCGCAACCAGAGCAGCCCGTCGATCTCGACCTCACCCAGGTAACCCAGCGATGGGCTGTCGGCATCAGCGCCGGAGCCACAGCCCCAGGGGTCGCGGCCATCGCCTCGCTCGGTCGAGCCCCGTCCCTCGCCGGCCAGCCACTGGGTGGCCCCGTCGGCATCGGTGACGCCGAGGGTGAGGCTCCCAGCTCCGATGATCCGCTGGTCGCCGATGGTCAGTACCTCGGCGATCGGGGTGGTCGGGTCCCAGAGCAGAGGAACGTCGTCCACGCCAGCCAGCCGGCCCAGAGCGTCGACGTCCAGGGTGTGCCGGCGGCCGTCGACGTCGACGCCGGCCAGGCGTCCGAGCCGGTCCCACGTGTAGCGCCGGGTGTGGTCGGGGCCACGTTCCTCGGTACGGCGACCTGCGGCGTCGTAGGTGTAGTCGGTCCGGCCATGGGGACCGTCGATGGCCACGAGCTGGTGGGCGTCGTCATAGCTGAAGCTGCGCACGCCGTGGGGCCCTTGCTCACGAGCCAGCCGTCCGGCGGGGTCGTAGTCCCAGAGCCAGGCCTCGCTGTCCCGGGCGGCGGCCACGAGTTGACCGGCCGGGTCGTAGCGGTAGCGGGTCGTCCCCGACGAGTCGCGCCTCTCGACCACCCGCCCGGCGGCGTCGCGCACCAACCCCACGGCTCCGTCAGCGTCGCCGTCACCAGAAGTGTGGGCGGTGACGATGAGACCCGCGGTGTCGTGCTCCCACTGCCGATGGAATCCGGGTGCTCGCAGCGCAGCGAGCCGACCGTCGGCATCTCGTTCGAGCTCGATCCGGCCCCAGCCATCGATCGAGACGCCTGACAGCCGCCCCACCCGGTCACGCGCATAGCGAGTGGTCCGGCCCGCGGGATCGTGCCGAGCGGCGACGAACCCGTCGCCGTCGTAGTCCCAGCGCATCTCCGCGCCGTCGACGTCGAGGGACCGCAGCCGCCCACCCGCGGTCCAGTCGAGGGTGAGAGTGCGGTTGCGGGCCGGTTCGTGGATCAGCAGCGGCCGCCCGGTCCGGTCCCGGTGGAAGACGATGGCGTCCCGGCCACCGACCCGCACGTCGCTGGTCTGACCGCGCGGATCGCGACGCCACTCGATGATCTCGCCCGTGGGGAGCTCCTGTCGGACCCGACGCCCCGAGGCATCCCGGTCGATGCGCGTCGTGCGGCCCAACTGGTCGGTCACCGCGATGGGCCGCCGCATGGCGTCGTAGCTGGTG
>Ga0075418_10003855_pt1 | contig 17090 bp, 15 predicted proteins | sample SoiMetdeltSBSDD2_FD_81776 | JGI IMG/M metagenome (GOLD analysis project Ga0075418, IMG submission 81776) | Bulk soil microbial communities from a Populus tree surrounding site in Tennessee, USA - Soil MetaG P. deltoides SBSDD2 | ecosystem: Environmental > Terrestrial > Soil > Tree plantation... | reverse complement strand
GCAGTCGGATCTTTGTCAGCCGGCAACTGAACGATGCCGACAAGCTGTTTGACCTGTTGCACCAGGAGTTGATTCATCGAGCGGCCTACGCTTCGAGCCCGAAGAAGCCGGCCAACTCAAAGGTCTAGCTCGATGTGAGCTGCACGCGCTGCGCGTGGCGATCTCAGTACAATGGCTGGTTGATGGCGGCACCATTCGCCGTCGTGTGGCGGGAGATTATGCATCGATACCGCGAAATCGAAGTGGCCGGCGGGCCGCGGGATATGGGGCGGCAGATCGGCGAGGCGGCACGCGAGGAGATTCGCGGGTTCTGCGCGGCAGCACTGTCGCTCGTCAACAAGACCGTGCGCGTCTCCCGGAAGTCGGCAGATGAAGTCATCGCCGACGCGCTGCGCCGCGTGGAAGAGTATTCGCCCGACATGGCCGAAGAAGTCCGCGGCATGGCGGAGGGGGCCGGCGTTTCGGCGGAGGACGTCATGCTGCTCCAGGTGCGCAACCAGCTCCAGCCCGATGCCGATGCCGGCTGCACGTCCCTTTCGCTGTTGGGGCATGGGCAATCGCCCCGCGGCCAGCTCGTCGCCCAGAACTGGGACAACGATCCGGCCTTGCATCCGTTCACCGTCGTGCTCACCCGCCGTCCCCAAGGCAAGCCCGCCCTGATGACCGTTACCCAGGCGGGGCTGATCGCTTACATCGGCTTTAGCGAAGCCGGCATTGGCGCTTGCCTCAACACGCTCCCCGCGCCGTCGCGGCGATTTGGCGTGCCGCACTACTTCACGCTCCGCGGCATTTACGAAGCCGCTTCGCTGGAAGGGGCCGTCCACGCCGTCGAGCGGGCCCGCCGCGCCATTGGGGCCAACATCATGCTGACCACGCCGCAGGGACCGGCCGATCTGGAAGTGACGCTGGAGGGCGTCCACGTGCTCTCCGGCGATGCGGCCGGCGGCATTGCCCATGCCAACCACTGCCGGCACCCGGAGCTGCTGGCGATCAACGAGCAGTTTCCGGAGCTGATCCAGTCGCATGCGCGGCAGAGGCGGATCGACGAGCTGTTGGATTTGCCGCGGGGAAGGCCGGACCTGGAAGGGGTCAAACGGCTGCTCCGCGATCATGAGGGTCATCCGCGGTCGATCTGTCGGCATACCAATGACGACCCGCAGACCGGTCTTTGGGAGACGGTCTTTTCGGTCATCATCGAGCCGGCGGCGCGGCAGATGCACGTGACCCTCGGCACGCCGTGCGAGCATCCGTATGAGACGTATGAGTTGCGGTGAGGCAAATGCTCAATGACCAAGCACCAATGACCAATGGATAACCAATTCGCACACTTACCCCTGGCTCGGCATGCACTACCAAGCCTGCGGAACGCTCGCCAAGGCAACGAGCAAAGGGGGGTATGCGAAAAGTGATTTGCGCTTGATGGCCTCACTCCAGGTCGACATGTAATCACTTGTTTACTAACGCCTTGTGGCTTCACCGGGCGTCGGGCCAAACGTCATAAGTCCGCTCAGACGGAACGTCTGAAGGCAGCGCCCAATTCGGGGGGGTCCGAAAGCAGAGTCTGCCCGACCTTCATCACACATGAAAACACAACCGAATTGCCAAACATCTCAGCAAGCCCACCCGCTCCAGCCGACTGGCGCGCGGGCTCCTGCCACAGGATCGATGCGCCAGCACACGATATTATTCACTTGTACACGTTGGATCTTTGATTGGTGATTGGTTCTTGGTCATTGGTCATTCGATCTGCCTCCGGCAAATTCTCCGCCCTTAGGCCCGAGTCGGGTCGCCCGAGCTGAGTCGGGTGGTGAGTCGGCTTGCTGAGTCGGTTGGCGCGAGTCGGCTCAAGGAGGTTGCCGCGCGAACCGCTTGCTCCCAAGTTCTTGAGATATATATATTTGTACACATTACGTGCTCGGGCCGACGATGGCATCTCGGGCCGACGAAGGGCCGGGATGAGTCGGGTGAGCGAGTCGGTTTTTGAGTCGGTTGAGAACGATGCCCGTGCGACGACCAAGGGCGGACAATCGCCCGCTGCGGCATCCGCCGCGCCAAACGGCCGCAAAATCCGGCATGTATATGTCTGTTCATATTGGCAGTCTCCGCGCAAAACTATACAGTTGTGCAAATGACGTGCCGGCTGCGAGTTCGCAGCTAGTTCTGCCGCAGCGCATCGATGATCCGCAGGCGCACGGCGCGGATGGCGGGAAAGAGGCCGCCCACGGCGCCCATCACCAGGGCCATGATCACCCCGCGGGCCAGCACGGCAGGGCCAAAGCGGAACTCGAACGTCAGCTCGCTGAAGGTGGCCCAGTTCGCCGTTCCCGACGACATGCCGCTCAAGGGGAGCGTCGCCAGGCAGCCGATCAGGCCGCCGGCCAGGCAGATCAGCACCGACTCCAACAGAAACGACGTCAGGATGCTCAGGCGGTTGAATCCCAAAGCCCGCAAGGTGCCGATCTCGCGGCCGCGGCTGGCCACCGCCGCATACATCGTGTTGGCGGCGGCAAACATCGCCCCGAACGTGAGAAACCCGGCAATCAGGTAGCCGATGAGCCGGACGGCAATCGACGCGCTCATCTGGTCTTCAAAATACTGCCGCTCGTCCACCACCTTCAGATTGAACTGCTCGCTCTCCTTGATCCGCTTCATGAGGGCCTCCTTGGCCGCCTGATCGCGGGCCCGCACGATCACCGACGAAACCACCGACGGAACGCGGCGGGCGCTGGTCAGGTCGCTCAGATCGGTCCAGACCTCCGACTCGGCCGCGCTGCCAGCGGCTTCAAAATAGCCGACGATCTGAAATTCGATCCCCTTGTTGACCTCCAGTTTTTCGCCCAAGGCCAGGTTCTGAAAACGCTCGGCCATCCGGCGGCTGGTGATGGCTTCGTTCACGCCGGGTTTCAGATCGCGCCCCTCGACAATCCGGAAGCCGGGCCGCAGCTTGCGGCCGACGGGGTCGAGCCCGCGGACCATGATATTGGTCGTTCCGCCGTTGCCACGCCGCGGCTTGGTGAGGATCGTCAGGAACTCGATCGAGCACAGTGGCTGGCCGCTGGCGTCCTTGTCGATTCCGTCCAGCGTGGCAACTTGCCGCGCAACACTCTGCTCAATGCCGCTGGATGTTTCGTTTTCCGAGCCCTGGCGCATCACGACCAGGTCGAGCGGGTCGGCGCTAATTCGCAGTGCGTGCTCAACCCCGTCCGTCATGCCGAACGTGAGCACCGACGCGAACACGACCAGGGCGGTTGCCAGGACGGTCATCAGCGTGGTGACCCAGCGGACGCGGAGATTGCGGAGGTTGTATTTGAGGGGAATCATAACTGCTCGCTAATCACTTGTCGCGCGTGATTTCAAATGACCAATGACCAAGCCCCAATGACCAATGTTGCGTGCTCTCATTCATTGGTCATTGGGATTTTGGACATTGGTCATTCGTCCCTAAACCACTTGCCGCAGTCCATTCACTACCGACTGCTGCGCCGCACGCACTGCCGGCACGATGCCGCTGGCCAGCCCGATGGCGGCGGCAATGGCCAGGAGAGCGGCCAGCCATAATCCGGCGATTTCGTGCACTTGAAACGGAAACTGGAGTGGCATGAGCCGGTTGAGCACTTGCAGGAACAAGCAGCCGATGCCCACGCCGAGGATGCCGCCGGCCAGGCCAATCAGGCAGGATTCCCCCAGCACCATCCACAGCACGCGGCCCCGCGAAAAACCGATCGCTTTCAGCACGGCGATCTCGGTCGTTCGCTCGCGCATCGACATCGCCATGGCGTTGGCAGCCACCAGCGACAGCGAAAACACGACGGCCAGACCGATGGCCAGCATGTAGGTCCGGATGTTGCCCAGCATTTCCACGAACATCTGGGCAAAGGCCGACTCGGTCTGCGTGCGGGTGGGGTTGTTGGAGCTGGCAAACTGGGCGTCGATTTTCTCCACGACCTCTGGTATCCGGCTGGTGCGCTCGACCTTGGCAAAGATCGTTCCGGCGTTACCTTCACCGATCGCTTCGGCCTTCCGGAGTCCTTCGTCGAGGTATTTCCAGTGGAACCACAGCGTATCGGTGTTTTGCGGGGAATCAAACGTGCCGCTCAGCTCGAGGTCGAGATTGAACTGATAGTACGTCCCCTGGAGCGGGATCTTTTCGCCGATTTTCCAGCCCCTCCTGGCCGCCAGGCGGCGGTCCACCACGCAGCCCTGGCGGTTGTTCCGCCAGGCCTCGAGCTGCGCCGGATCGATCGTGAACTCGGACCAGACGTCGAACGCCTGCTGGGCATCGGTGCCGAATTGGGAGAAGGGCATCTGCTCCGCTTTGTAGTTTCCGCCGAACCACATGTAGGGGACCGCTGCCAGCACGCCGTCAATGCGGCGGACGCGGTCCACATAGGCGATCGGCACGTCGCCGGCAAAGCCCTGGGTATTCATCACCACGATGCGGTTGTATTTCTTCGCTTCGCTCCCCCACAGGTTTTGCGTCGCCATGTAGCCCAGCAGGACGGTCAGCAGTGCGAGGCTGAAACCGACGGACAGAATCGTCAGGCTGGAGCGGAGCTTGTTGCGAGTCACGTTCCGCCAGATGTACTTGAGCGACTTCATGCCGACGCCTCCCGCCGAGCTGTGGTTTCAGCCTGCGAGGGAAGCGCGTCCACCAGCACGCCCTTTTCCAGATGCGCCAGGCGTTTGGCCCGCTGGGCCGCCCGCGGGTCGTGCGTGACCATGATGATCGTCTTCTCGAATTCCTGGTTGAGTCGCTCCATCAGGTCCAGGATTTCGCCCGCGCTTTTGGCGTCGAGGTCGCCCGTGGGCTCGTCGGCCACCAGCAGTGTCGGATCGGTGGCGATCGCCCGGGCGATGGCCACGCGTTGCTCCTGGCCGCCGGAGAGCTGCCGCGGATAGTGGTGCAGGCGATCGGACAGGCCCACGACTTCCAGCGCCGCCTTGACATGCTCGTCGCGCTGGCGGCGGGAGAGGCGCGTCAGCGTCAGCGGCAATTCGACATTCTCATAGGCGGTCAAAACGGGGATCAGGTTGTAAAGCTGGAAGATGAAGCCGATGTGCCGCGAGCGCCACTTCGCGAGTTCGCCTTCGGAGGTGCGGCCGAGGTCCTGGCCGGCGACGATCACCTGGCCTGACGTCGGCCGATCGAGCCCGGCCACCAGATTGAGCAGCGTCGATTTGCCCGAGCCGGAGGGACCCATCAGGGCCAGAAAGTCGCGGGCCTTCAGTTCCAGATCGATCCCCATCAGCACCGGGATCGTGATCGCGTCCCGGTGGAATTCCTTGTACACGTCGCGAACCAGGACAATCGGATCTCCGTTCGCCGAAGTCTGCTGCTCCACGTTGTCGCTCCTCGCGCGGAATTGCCCAAAGGTGTGCCGCGGCGTCTAGTCAGAAACTTTGACAAGTTGCTCGGGCCGCAATCCCGGCGGCGGATCGATCACGGTCCGCTCGCCGCCAGACAGGCCCTTGGTGATCTCGGTTCGGCCGTCTAGTTCGGTCCCCGTGACGACTGGCACGCGCGCGAGCCGATCCTCGTCGCCCACGACCCAGACGTAAGCGCCGGTTTCGTCTTTGACGAGTGCCGCGGATCGCACGAACATCCGCTTTTCGTTTGTGGGGGGAGCGGACACCGCCTCGGCGCCGCTTGCGCCAGCGGGGAGAAAATAGACGGTGCTGCTCATCTCGGGAAACAGCCGCTCGTCCACGTCGAGGATTGCGACTTTGACCTTGATCGTGGCTCGCGCCCGGTCCCCCATCGGGATGACTTTTCGGACGCGCCCCTGATAGCGGTGATCTGGGACGGCATCCACGGCCACTTCGGCAGACTGGCCGACCTGGACGCGGGCGATGTAGTCCTCCTTCACGTCGCAATCCACCTCCAGGTGAACCAGGTCGGCAATGGTCACGACCGAGCCGCGGCCCGAGGCGTCCCCCATGCCGCCGGGCAGGATCGATTCTCCAACCTCGGCGTCTTTCTTGATCACCGTGCCGTCGAAGGGAGCGCGAATGAACATGTTTTCCTTGAGCTGCTCCGCCTCGCGCACGCGGGCGCTGGCCAGCTCGATGGCGGCATTCAACGAGTCCTTGCGGGCGACTGCCGCCTGGTGCTCGAAGCGGACCTTGTCGTAATCGGTGTCGGAAATCGACTTGCGGGCAAAGAGCTTTTCGGCGCGGGCCAGCTCGGTGGCAGTTCGGGTGATTTCGACCTCCTGCTCCGCCAGTTCAGACTTGGCCCGGGCCAGCGTCGCCCGCATCGCCTCGAGCGAGGCCACGAGATCGGCGTGTTCCAGAACCGCCATGACCTCGTTGCGGGTCACTTTGCTCCCCTCTTCGACGTTTACGGACTCGATGCGGCCGGGCGCGCGGGCGCCGATCTTGGCCTGGCGGCGCGACTCCAGGTAGCCGGTGGCGACCACCAGGGCATCGGCCGAGCGGCCCGTTTCGACGATCACGGTCGCCACGCGGACTTCGGTGCGCGGGCGAATCGCCTCGGGCACCTCAAGCCACTGCCGCATCGGGCCGCCCAGTTGAAACCAGACCAGGACGCCGCCGGCGACGATGGCCAAGAGCGCCGCCAGCCAAACGGCCCGCCAAATCCATCGGCCCAGCCAGCCGCGCGAGCGCTCGGCCGGACGCGAAATGCGCAGCCGCGAAAGCGGATCGGCAGTTCGAGGAGTTTCCCGAGAAGACATACACCACCGGGGAGGACAATATCAGGATGGAACGGCGCTGGCCCGGTGTCAATCGGTTCCGAGTTCGCCTGCACCGTTGATGGCTCGCTCACGGCTGCCGGCTCGAGGCTGCGACGGGCTGCATCGACCGCTGCACGTCGATCATGGCCTGCTGGCTGACGCGCAGCAGCCCTTCCTGGCCGCGATCGAGGTCGGCAATCAGATACAGCACGAGCGAGAATGCCACCACCAGTCCCAGCATGGCGGGGGAACGCCGCGTGGCGGCCAGGCCCGACTGGTAGCCCACGGCGGCCATGCCGAGCATCGCCAGGCCATAGAGACCGGCCCAGATGATCAGCGGAAGGCGGCTGCGCAGACCAACCAGGACGCGCTTGGCGTGGAGGTCGATGAGTTCATTCAGCGACTGGACAAACAGGCCCGTCATGATCGAGCCGCGGTCTTGTGCCCCGACTGCCGCGGCCTGCGTCCAAAGCAGCTCGTGAATCCGTTCCGACTCTTTGATCGCCGCGTCAGGATCTCCTTCCTGGACGCCGCGAATGCGGACTTGGATATATTCCCGCAGCAGGCGCGACGTTTCAGCCCGCTGCGGCTCGGGCAGCAGGCGCGACCGCAGGTAAGTCGTGCCGACTGCGTTGGCTTCGTCCAGCACCACCTGCCGGCGGGCTTCAAACCGCGATGCCGCCAGGCTGAACGTGAAGCCGAGCACGAGGGCTAACAGGCCGAGGATAGAGGCCACCATCGCCCCCACCGGCTGATCTCGCTCGTCCGGCGCTTGCAAATGGCGCCACTGGCCGATCCGATAGCCACCTTCCATGGCGAGCCACAGGACCACGGCGACAAGGAGCAGCAGACCCCAGAGAGGAAGAGCGTCGAGCGGTTGGGTAACCATGGTGAGCGTCGTGATGCCGCCAGGTACGTGCGGACGGAACTGAAAGCCTTAGAATTTCTCCTCGACGTACTTGAAGGGGTAAGCGGGCTCTTCATAATCCCCCGACTTCTGCCGCTTGGGGAGCTTGATTTTTTCCCGCTCCACTTCCTTGTACGGGATTTGCTTGAGGAAGTGGCTGATGAGATTGAGCCGCGCGCGGCGCTTGTCGTCCGAGCGGACAACAAACCAGGGGGCCCAGGAGGTGTCGGTGGCGGCGGACATCTCGTCCCGCGCGCGGGAGTAGTCGTACCAGCGGCCATACGACTCCAGGTCCATCGGCGAGAGCTTCCAGATCTTGCGGCCGTCGTCGATCCGCGATTCCAGCCGCCTGGTCTGCTCGTCCTCGCTGACTTCCAGCCAGTATTTCAGCAGGATGATTCCCGAGTCGACGATCGCCTTTTCGACGAGGGGGACGGCTTTGAGAAACTTCTCGGCCTGTTCGTCGGTGCAGAAGCCCATCACGCGCTCGACCCCGGCCCGGTTGTACCAGCTCCGGTCGAAGATCACGATTTCTCCCGCCGCCGGCAGATGGGGCAGATAGCGCTGCATGTACATCTGCGACTTTTCGCGATCCGTCGGCGCCGGCAGCGCGATCACCCGGAAGACGCGCGGGCTCACCCGCTCGGTGATGGCCTTGATCGTCCCTCCTTTGCCGGCGCCATCCCGCCCCTCGAAGACGATGCAGATCTTGAGCCCCTTGTGCTTGACCCACTCCTGGAGCTTGACCAGCTCGACGTGCAGCTTCTTCAGCTCGCGGTCGTATTTCTTCCCTTTCAGTTCTTGCTGTTCCTCTTCCACCAATTCGACGTCGTCTTTGGACATAACGCTTCCCTCGCTCTGGGGCGCCCCTGGGGGCGGCATCTCACATGCGCAATCTGCTCTAAACTTGCTCCACGTCGAGAACTGGCTCAATGCGGGATTCGCCTTGCTCGTTCCACGCCTGGGCGGCTTTGGCGACAAGCGCTTCCTCCGCGCTCTCGACCAGCACGAAGATCACATCCGAACGAGTGCCGATCCAGGCGTTTCGAAAGGCCACCCCGGCTTGGCGGTTCGGCCCCACCAGCTCAAAGGTTTCGATGACCTTCTGCTTGCTCCCCGGATTCAATCGAAATTCCACCATGAATTTCATGCGGCACCCTCGTTGACTCTCGGCATTTATGCCGGTCCCGCGGCACGCACCTCGGCACTGGCCCCGTCGGCATACTTGGCGAAGTTGTCGCGGAACAGGCCCGCCAGTTTCTTGGCCGTGGCGTCGTAGCTCGCCTTGTCGCCCCACGTGTTGCGCGGGACCAGAATTTCGGACGGCACCCCTTCGCACCTGGTGGGCACTTCGAAGCCGAAAACGCCGTCGCGGACCGTTTCGGCCTGGGCCAGTTCGCCGCTGTGGATGGCCGTGATGATCGCCCGCGTCAACTTGAGCTTCATCCGCGCTCCCGTGCCATAGGATCCGCCGCTCCAGCCGGTGTTCACGAGCCAGGCATTGGCCTTGTGCTGCTGCATCTTGGCGGCCAGCAGCTCGGCATATTTCGCCGGCCGCCAGACGAGGAACGGCCCGCCGAAGCAGGGGGAAAACGTCGCCTGCGGTTCGGTGACCCCCATTTCGGTCCCGGCGACCTTGGCCGTATAGCCGCTGATGAAGTGGTACATGGCCTGGGCCGGCGACAGCTTGCTCACCGGCGGGAGCACGCCGAACGCGTCGCACGTCAGGAAGATCACGTCGGTCGGATGGCCGGCGACGCAGGGGATCTTGGCGTTGCGGATGAACTCGATCGGATACGCGCCGCGGGTGTTCTGCGTGATCGACGTATCGTGGAAATCGACCTCGTGCGTTTCGGGATCGAAGACCACGTTTTCCAGCACAGCGCCGAAGCGCAGCGCCTGAAAGATGTCGGGCTCCGATTCGGGGGTCAGGTCGATCGCCTTGGCGTAGCAGCCACCTTCGATATTGAAGATCCCCTTGTCACTCCAGCAGTGCTCGTCGTCGCCAATGAGCAGGCGGAGCGGATCGGCCGAGAGGGTGGTCTTGCCCGTGCCCGAGAGCCCGAACAGCAGCGACGAGCGGCCCGTTTTCTTGTCGGCGGTTGCCGAGCAGTGCATCGACAAGACGCCGCGCTTGGGGCCGAAGTAATTCATCATCGTGAACACGCCCTTTTTCATTTCGCCGGCGTATTCAGTCCCCAGGATCACGAACTCCTTGCGTTCCAGCGACAGATCGACGCTGGTCTTGGAGCTCATCCCCTTGGTGCGGCGGTTGGCGGGAAACTCGCCCGCGTTGTAGATCACGACGTCGGGCTCGCCGAAGTCCGCCAGCTCCTGGCGCGTCGGGCGGATCAGCATCGTGTGCATGAACAGCGCGTGATACGGCCGCGTGCAGATCACGCGGATCCTCGCGCGGTAGTTCTCGTCCCAGCCGGCAAACGCATCCACGACGTACAGCTTCTGTCGCGTGTTCAAATAGTCGATAGCCCGCTCGCGGTTCACCTCGAACGATTCTTCATCAATGGGAACGTTGACCGAGCCCCACCACACTTCGTCCTTGGAGTTGGGGTGTTCGACGACCCGCTTGTCCTTGGGGGAGCGGCCGGTCTTCTCGCCCGAAAAGGCGATCAGCGCGCCGGTGTCCGCGATATCGCACTTGGCGTCTTCGCGGATCGCCTCGGTATACAGGGCCGCCGGAGACAGGTTGCGGCGGACGTCCTTCACCGTAATGCCGTATCGAGTCAGGTCAAACGATGCCGGTTGCGGCGCGCTTTTCGCCAGCGGTTTGCTGGCAGGCGGGGCTTGAACGGTGGCCATGACAACTCCCCTCTCGTCTTTTGTGAAAACCGCCGGCAGATGAGCACGCAAGGCCACGCATCCAGACGGCGACGTGGCTGCGGCCCAATCTATGGTCAGACGTGCCGCGGTGGGGACTGGCAAAAGTGACAGGGGGCAAACAAGAAAAGAGACAGGTGCAGTGACCGGTCGCAGCCTCTACGCTGTGAACGAAGTTCCGCCACACTCCAAGCACTACCTGGTGCCAAGATGACCTCCAGAATCGGCGTCGTCACCGGCGGCGGAGACTGCCCCGGCCTCAATGCAGTTATTCGGGCCGTGGCCAAGGCTGCGCAGCGCCGCGGCTGGGAAGCCGTCGGCATTATCGGCGGGTATGAAGGGCTGCTGGCTCCTCAGCAAACGAAGCTGCTCACGGCGGAATGTCTGGCCGGCTTGCTCGTCCGCGGCGGAACGATCCTGGGAACGGCCAATCAAGGAAAATTCTCCGCGAAAGTGGGCCACGGCGAATCGCGGCGGCTGCCGGTGGAGCTGCTCGATGAAACCAAGCGCGGCTGCCAAGAGCTGGGGCTGGTGGGCCTGGTATCGATCGGCGGCGACGGTTCGCTGTCGATTGCCCAACAGCTTTACGAGCATGGCATTCCCGTCGTCGGCGTTCCCAAGACGATCGACAACGACCTGGCGGCCACACTGATGACCTTTGGCTTCGATTCGGCGGTGGCCTGCGCCACCGACGCCATCGACCGGCTGCACAGCACGGCCGAAAGCCACCGGCGGGTGATGGTGCTGGAAGTGATGGGCCGGTATGCCGGCTGGATCGCCATTTATGCCGGCCTGGCTGGCGGCGCGGATGTGATTCTGATTCCCGAGATTCCGTTCAACTACGACAGCGTGTGCGCCAAGGTCGCCGAGCGCGAGCAGTCGGGCCGGCACTTCACGATCGTGGTCGTGGCCGAAGGGGCGCGGCTGGCTGGCGCCGACTTCGTCACCTCGACGGACCAGCCGCAGAACCGCGAAGCCCGCCTGGGAGGGATCGGCGCACGCGTCGCCGAGGAGATTCAAAAGCGAACGGGGAAAGAAACCCGCTCCGTGGTCCTCGGTCATCTCCAGCGCGGCGGCAGCCCGACCAACATGGATCGGGCGCTGTGCACCATTTTCGGCGCCAAGGCGGTCGAGCTGATTGCCGAGCAGAAATTCGGGCAGATGGTCGCTTTCACCGGCAGTCAGATTACCGGCGTGCCGCTGGCCGAGGCGACCGGCCAGTTGCGCACCGTGCCGCTGGGTGGTGGCTTTATCACGGCGGCCCGCTCGATGGGCATCTGCCTGGGAGACTGAGGCGGCTACATCGGGTCCTTTCCTGATTCATTTCTCTTGCACGGCAACCATGGCAAATAACACCAGCGGACCCGGTCCCATTACCCTCGACGCCTGGGAGCAGGCCTGGCAGCGGCATTGGAAGAAAACAGGTTTCACTTCTTACGAACTCCACCTGCCGGACACCGACGCGGCCAATCGCGAGCGCAACTTTCTGACGGAGCGCCGCTCGGCCGAGAAGGAAAAGGCGCGGCTCAAACGGATCACGGCCGAGTTCGAGCGCGGTTTCAAGCGGCTCGGCAAGCTGGGGCCGGCAGTGACCGTGTTTGGCTCGGCCCGTTTCAAACCGGGGCATCCGCACTACGAGCTGGCCCGCGAAGTCGGCCGCGAGCTGGCGCTGGCCGGATTCACCACGCTTACCGGCGGCGGTCCCGGGGCGATGGAAGCGGCCAACCGCGGCGCGCACGAGGCCGGCGGGCCCTCCTACGGCCTGAACATCATTTTGCCTCACGAGCAGTCGGCAAATCCCTACGTCGATGAGAGCGTCGAGTTTCAATACTTCTTCGTCCGCAAGGTGATGCTGGTCAAGTATTCGTGCGCGTACATCGTCGTCCCCGGCGGCCTGGGGACGCTCGACGAGCTGTTCGAAGCCGCGACGCTGATCCAGTGCGGCAAGATCGGCCCCTTTCCGCTGATTCTCCTGGGGCGCGAGTTCTGGAACGGCATGCGCGACTATCTGCTGTTCATGGTCAAGCAGGGAGTTTTCGATGCCAAGGAAGTCGGCTTCGGCCGCATCGTCGATTCGGCGAAAGAGGCCGTGGAGATGGTCGTGCGCAGCATGCCGCCGTCGGTGCGAGAGCACCTAAAGCCGCTGAACGGTAAATAACGATCTACAAGATACTGGCACTGTTTCTCCCCTTTGATGATTGCTCGAGTCTAATTCCATGAAGATCAAACCCGTTGGCGCCTCTGGCGGCGAAGTCACCGGCTCGGCTTATCTCATTCGCACCAGGAGGGCCACAATCCTCGTGGATGCCGGCATGTTCCAGGGAGGCCGCCAGAGCGAAGCCAAGAACCGACTGCCGCAGGGAGTCCAGCCCAGCCAGATCGACGCCGTGCTCCTGACGCACGCCCACCTCGATCACACCGGGCGGCTGCCGCTCCTTTTTCGCCACGGCTTCTCAGGTCCAGTGTTCGCCACCGCCGCGACGATCGACCTGGCGGAGATCATTCTCAAGGACTGCGCGCGGATTCAATCGCAGGATGCCCAGCGCAAGACGCGCAAGGCGGCCAAACTCGGCCAGCCGCCATGCGAGCCGCTGTACGAACCGGACGATGTCGAACCGTTTCGGTCGCTGGTCCGCACGGTGAATTTTCAAAAGCCGACGCCTGTGGCCGACGGCATTACGGCCCGCTGGGTCGAGGCCGGGCACATGCTCGGCTCCGGCTGCATCGAGCTGACCGTGGAGGAAGACGGACGAAAAAAGGTCATCGTCTTCTCTGGGGATTTAGGTCCGACGACGCTGCCGCTGATCCGCCAGTTCGAGACGTTTCAGCATGCCGACGCGGTCTTCCTCGAATCGACTTACGGCGACCGCCAGCATCGGCCGTATGCCCAGACGGTGGCCGAATTCGAGCGGATCGTCAAGGAAGTCGCGAAAAGCAGGGGAAAGATTTTGGTGCCAACGTTCGCCATTGGCCGCTCGCAGCAGATGCTCTATCACCTGGCGATCATGTTCCTCCGCAAGGACATTCCGCCGTTCCCCGTTTTTCTCGACAGCCCGATGGCGCTCGAGGCCACCAAGGTCTATCGCAAATACCCCGACCTGTTCGACGAGGAGCTGGTCGCCTGGCACAAGCGGGGCCTACTGCCGCTCAACAGGAATATTTTCAAGCCCAGCGTCACGGCCAACGACTCCAAGGCGATCAACGACGTTCCCGGTCCCTGTGTCGTTCTGGCCGGCGCGGGGATGTGCAATGCTGGCCGGATCCTCCATCATCTCAAATTCAACCTCGATAAGCCGACGACGCACGTGATGATCGTGGGCTATCAGGGACACGGCTCGCTCGGTCGCCGCCTGGTCGAAGGACAAAAGGTGGTTTCGATCTTCGGCGAGCGAATTCCCGTGCAGGCCAAAATCCACACGCTCAACGGCTTCAGCGGACACGCCGACCAGGGCGAGCTGCTCAAGTGGTTCTCCACCCTGGCGCCAGCCAAGCCCAAGGTGTTCCTCACGCACGGCGAAGACCGCGGCCGCGGCGCGCTGGCGAAGCTCATCCAGCAGCGGCACAAGCTCTCGGCCGCCTTGCCGCGGCAGGGGGAAGTGATTGAGATTTAGAAGCTCGGGGATTCGCTGGAGTGCTATAATTAATGACAACATCGGCTTTGGGATAACTCGGGCCGACTCGGAGTAATCGTATGTCCAGTGCTGCCAGCCAAAACCTGTCGAGCGTCAGCACGACGCTGTCCGCCGTGGCGCCGCCGCTGCGCATGGACGAGGGGGGTGCTCTCCGGGTCGGCGCCAGTCGCATCAGCCTGGATTTGGTGGTGGAGCAGTACGAGAATGGGATGACGCCGGAAGATATGGTGCTCGCTTACGACACCCTGGCGCTAGCCGATGTCTATGCAGTGATCGCCTACTATCTTCGGCACCGCGATGAAGTGCGGGCTTATCTGAAGCAGCGGCAAGAGGAATCCAAGACGATGCGGGAGCAGATCGAGGCTGATCGCCCGCGCGTCACCCGGGAGGAGCTGGTGCGCCGAAGCGCCACGGGGAAGGCAGATGCTCCCTCTGGCCAGTGACGCCGACGTTCATGGCGAAATCATCCGCGGGCTGCGCCGCCGCCAGCCACTCATCGACGTGTTGCGCGTCCAGGACACGCTACCTGAAGGCACAAAAGACCCTGAAATCCTGGCCTGGGCCGCAGCCGAGAATCGCGTTCTGATTACCAACGACCGGAACACGATGATTGGGTTTGCGCGAAAGCGCGCGGCGGCGGGCGAGCCAATGCCGGGCCTGATTGTCACAAGCAACAGGCAGTCCATTGGATCAGCCATTGACGATATTCTGCTGATTGCTGAGGTGATGCCGCCAGAAGAAATCCGCCAACAAGTCGTCGTATTCTTGCCATTGGCGCGCTAATCGCGCATTCACAAAGTCGCATCCATGCTCGACTGGCTCTTCCAATCGGCCCAGACCAGTCCGGTGGCCCATGCGGTCGGGCTGATCGCGCTGGTGTGCGCTGCCGGCATGGCGCTGGGCAGCGTCAAGTTCAAGGGGATCGGCCTGGGGGGCGCAGGCGTGCTCTTTGCGGGCATTCTGGCGGCACAGTTCAGCGATCCCGTTGAGCCCCACACGCTGACCTTCGTCAAGGAGTTCGGCCTGGTGGTGTTCGTCTTCACCATCGGCCTGTCGCTGGGGCCCGGCTTTTTTGCTTCGCTCCGCTCCGAAGGGCTGCGGCTCAACCTGCTGGCCGCGGCACTCATCTTGTTGGCCGGCGTGCTGGCCCCGCTGTTGGGCTGGCTGGTCGGAATCGACCAGGCGGCAGTCGCCGGGCTCTTTGCCGGCGCTTCGACCAACGCTCCCGCGCTCGGGGCGGCTCAGCAGTCGCTGGCCACGCTGCCGGGAGTGAATCCCGAGCGGCTGGCACTGCCGGCATTGGCCTGCGCCGTGTCGTATCCAGCCGCGGTCGTGGGCCTACTTGGCACGCTCGTGCTGCTGAAGGTTTTGTTTCGCGTTGATCCTGCCCAGGAGGCCGAAGCGTATGCCGCCAAGCGGCGTCAGCCGGTCGAGCCGCTGGTCCGGCGGACGCTGGTGGTCGAGAACCCCGAGCTGGCGGGGAAAACGCTGGATGAAATCTACCAGCGCGCCGGCCAGGGGGTGCTGATCTCGCGCATCCGCTCGGCGGGGGAAACGGAAGTGCGCGCGGCGCTGCGCGACACGCAGCTCCGCCTGGGTGACACCGTTCTGGCCGTTGGTCCCGCCCGGCAGCTCGATCCGCTGGAGCGTCTGCTGGGACGCGCCAGCGACGAGGACCTGCTGGCAGCGCCGGGCCGGATCACGTTCTGGCGGATCGCGGTGACCAATAGCCGCGTGCTGGGCAAGACGATCGCCGAACTGGAACTGGAAAAATCGCTAGGGGTCGAGGTCACGCGCCTGGCGCGCGGCGACGTGGAAATGACGGCCCTCCCCGGCCTGCGCCTCCAGTTCGGCGACGTGCTCCAGGTCGTTGGCGCGGAGGAGCAGCTCCAAAACGCAGCCGACCTCCTGGGCAACTCGCTCAAGGCGCTCAGCGAGACGCAGTTCATCCCGCTCTTTGCCGGCATTTTTCTGGGGGTCATCGTCGGCTCGATCCCGCTGGTCGTGCCGGGCCTTCCCAATCCCGTGCGGCTGGGGCTGGCGGGCGGGCCGCTCATCGTGGCGCTGATCCTCGGCCGCATCGGCCACTTCCGCTCCCTGGTGTGGCATATGCCGCTGCCTGCCAACCACGCCTTCCGCGAGTTCGGGATCGCGCTGTTCTTCGCGGCACTGGGGCTGGCGGCCGGGGATCAGTTCTTCGCCACCGTGGTCAGCCCGCGGGGGATCTTGTGGCTGACCATCGGCGTGGTGATCGCAGTCGTGCCGCTGCTGGCCGTCGGCATTGGGGCGCGAGTGGCGTGGAAGATGAACTTCGTGACGCTCGGGGGAATGCTGGCGGGCGGCATGACCAATCCCCCCGCGCTCTCGTTCGTTAACAACCTCTGCGGCAGTGAATCCCCCACGCTGGCTTACGCCACCGTCTACCCGCTGACGACCTTGCTGCGGATTCTCGTGGCCCAGGTGCTGGCCCTGGTGCTGTGCGGGTAGGCGCGCAGACTGCGGGGACAATTGCAAATTGATCAATGCAAATTTTCAATTGTCAATTTGCAATTCTCAATTTGCAATTTGCAATCTGGCCGCCCCTACTTCCGCCAGATTGACTCCATCAGATCGTGGTGCGCCAGTCTCGTGACCCCTTGGGCGATGGAGCCCATGATCGACCACCAGTTGCGGTTCTGTAGCGCGGCGGTCGGAATCCACAAACCGGGGAGTGCCGTGCTGCGGATCATTCCGGGGTCGTCCTCCTCGATCAGCGTGAACCGCCCGTCCATCAGGCGGTTCCAGAACCAGGTCGGCGACTGGGTGTCTTGCACGGCGACGTATTCGAGCACGCCGGCGCGCTCGTAACTGCTACGCCGCGGCTCGTAGTCCGCCAGATCATCTTCCCCAAAGACATCAAGCACGAAATTCGGCGGCCCGACAAAGCAGCTCCCGGGCTCGTCCACGCTGCACTGTTTGTGCCGGCCATGATTCACCATCACGATCAGGCCGGGGGAGAGCCGCGTGTCCTGGTCCAGTTGG
>Ga0075418_10003853_pt1 | contig 17092 bp, 19 predicted proteins | sample SoiMetdeltSBSDD2_FD_81776 | JGI IMG/M metagenome (GOLD analysis project Ga0075418, IMG submission 81776) | Bulk soil microbial communities from a Populus tree surrounding site in Tennessee, USA - Soil MetaG P. deltoides SBSDD2 | ecosystem: Environmental > Terrestrial > Soil > Tree plantation... | reverse complement strand
GAGATGCAGGCGCGTGCCATCTTCGAGGGCGCCGTCAACGCCGCCCAGAAGACCGGCAAGGCGGTGGTGCCCGAGGTGATGATCCCGCTCATCGCCTACCGCACCGAGTTCGATCTGCTGCGCGACGTCATCGTCGCCACCGCCCAGGCCGTAGAGAAGGAGACCGGCGCCAGCCTGAACTACCAGATCGGCACCATGGTCGAGCTGCCGCGCGCGGCGCTGAAAGCCGCCGAGATTGCCGCCGGCGACGCCGGCGCGCAGTTCTTCTCATTCGGCACCAACGACCTGACGCAGACCTGCCTCGGGCTGTCGCGCGACGATGCGGCACCGATCCTGTCCAACTACACGCAGAAGGCCATCTTCGAGGTCGACCCGTTCGTGTCGATCGATCGCGACGGCGTCGGTGAGCTGGTGCGCATCGGTACCGAGCGCGGCCGCAACGTGCGTGGCGACCTCAAGGTCGGCATCTGCGGCGAGCACGGCGGCGACCCAGCCTCGATCGACTTCTGTCACCAGACAGGGCTCGATTACGTGTCCTGCTCGGCGTTCCGCGTGCCCGTCGCGCGGCTGGCCGCCGCCCAAGCCGCCATCAGGGCCCGCCGCGGCGAGTCGTCCGCCAGCACCGCCTAGATCTCTGCAGATGTCTTATGTGTCATCCCGGACCAAGCGCGGCCCGCAGCCGGGGCAGGAGCGCCCAGGAGCGCCCATGTCTGGCTAAGGCTGGCTGGCTAGCGCCGTCGCGCATTGGCGCGATGGCATCGCGCGCACTACAGCCCGCCCTTCTCCTCAACCTCGTCGATGCTCGGGCGGCGCAGACGCGGTCCCTTGTTGCTCGGGATGACCAGGAGAATGAGCAGCATCGGCGGAACCAAGAAGCTCCAGGCGGCCCAGAACGAATGGTCGCGCCGCTTCATGCCGGCCAGGATGGCGGCCAGGATCGACGAGACGATCGCGATGGCGCCCCAGACGGCAATCACCCTCACCATGGCTGGCTCCCCACATGCAGTGCGGCTGCACCGCCGCATGCTGAAGATAAGGTGCGCAACTATGGCGAATTCAAGCGTGGCCGGCAGATTTGATCAACTCTTGCATTAACGGCTTGCAAGACCACGCAAAAGCGTGAGTTGCGTCGGCGCCCCGTAGCACGCCTCTAGCGGCGCGATCGGCCGCGAGGAGCTAGGCTCGAATGCTTGACATACGCGCCAATGCCGACTGGCGGCCGTGACCGGCCGACCAGTCCACTGCTTTGCCTACGCCCGCCCGGCCTTCACCCTGACGCCAGGGGCCAACCGCTCCATCACCACATCTCTGCGGAAGCGGTAGAGCTGCGCGGGTCGCCCGCCAGTCCGGAAGCGATAGTCGCCGGTTGGCTCGACCAGGCCGCCGCTTTCCACCAGCCGGCGGAAATTCTGCTTGTGCAGATGCGGCCCGAGGATCGCCTCTACCGTCTTTTGCAGCTCAAACAGCGTGAAGACCTCAGCCATCATCTCGAAAACCACCGGGCGGAACTTCAGAGCCCGGCGCATTTCGCCGATGGCACTTGCCAGCACCCGCGTCTGATCGCCTTGCAGGGGATGGCGCAGTCTTGGCAGTCGCATCGACGCTAGGCCCGGCTCGGCCGTCGCATCGGCGAGATCGCCGACCAAGCCTGCCTCGCACATCAGCTCGTAGCGTTCGAGCACCTTCTCCTCGTCCCACGCGCCGCCGTCGCTACCGAAAGCAACGCGCAGCCGCTGGGTACGATCCAGTTCACCGTCGATGCTGCCGGGATCCTGTTCGGCCCAGGCCTTCAAGCGCGGCTCGATACGCGTCGCCAGACATGCTGGCCGACCCCGCCGCCAATCTTCCCACGGCAAGAAATCGTACCAGCACCGCCAGACCGCACCGTTGCGGCTCTGGCATTGTTCTGGTCCCAGCAGCGCCAGGTAGCACACCGACACGAACACCGGCACGCCGATGGGCGCAGCACGCTCGTTCATCGTGCAGAGCTGCTGGGCAAAACCAAGCTGCAGACCGGCCTTGCGCAGCACCAGGCTGCGCAACCCTTTCTCCAGGTTGGCGTGCTCGCGTGGCAAGAACCTGCCGCTCGGCAGGGTGACGTCGCCCGGATTCGGGCTGCCGGGTATTGGCAGCACCGCCACCACCGGCTCGTCACTCATCATCCCCAACACTGCCGCACTCAAACCTATCGCCACCGCGACCTCCTCCCCCGCAGGATGTGGCCGCACTTGCATCTTCGGTCTGAGCGCGCTCTCCTTGTGGCGCACAGTTGTTTCCATGTGTCCCCTCGAGAAAGCCTCTTCAAAAATCAATGTATTACGCGCTAAGTCCCGATCATGGCATTTTTTCGCAACAAGCAAGGCCGACTGCGGGCAGTCGCTCAATCGGTGTTATCAAAGATTTCAAAGCGACGTCTAAGCCGTTACGTCGGCGGCTAGCGAGAACGGGATCGCCTCGGCGGCCGGCTGTGCCGGACTCATACCTTGCACGGCACTGATCATCCGTCCACGGCGGGCCAATGCCTCGTCGGCAAGACGCACCATCAGCCGGTTCGGCATGGCCGTGGGGGATGCGGCTCGGAGCTGCCGTGCAATACGCTCTTCCGGCGCTTCCGGATTGATCGCGCACAGCGCAATGAAGGCCGCTGCCGTCGAGCGGCTAATGCCCGCAAAACAATGCACAACCATGGCGCTGTGGCCGCCCCAATCGTGGGCAAAGTCGATAATTCGCGCGATATGCCGAGCATCCGGAGGCGTGTGGTCGGGGAACGCCTCGGCAATGTCGTGCATGACGAGGCGCAGATGCCTGGCACGCTCGATGCTGACCGGGGTTTGCACCAGGTCATCGTGCAGGCAGGTGAGCAGGTGCGAGGCGCTGCAGCGGCGCACCATCAGGGCGACGGCGTGCAACGGACCGACGTGCAGGCTCCCGACCAGGCGCTGGCGCGGGTCGTCCGTCTCCAGATGATTCGTTTTGTTGCGCATGGGCGCCCTGTGCCGTGTCGTTAACCAAAAACCGGTTGCTACGCAATTGCACCAGAGAATTGCAAAATCCGCGCCGACAACCGAGGCATAATACTATGGCCCGCTGATGCCCGAAAAGCGGCAGCCTAGCCTTCGTGCAACGCATGAAATCGGGCCAAAAAATGCGCCTGCGCCTCGGCCACGCAAACGGCGTCCAGGGCCTCCAGGCGCTGCCTGAGCGGCTCGGGCACGCCGCGCGGCATGCCAAAATGCCGGTTGCCTTCGAGCTGCGTGAAGCCTGCCAGCTGCGTCGCCTCAAAGAAGGCCGCCACTCGATCGGCCATCTTGATGGCCCCGCTGATGGCCTCGGGCAGGACCGGCGGCAGGCCGAATCGGCGATGGATCGCTTCCAGCAGCTTCAACTCAAAGGCCTTGTAGTCGAGGCCGATGGCGGCCTTGAAAGGACTAATGAGGTCGCCGATCACGTACTCGGGCGCATCGTGCAACAGCGCCGCCAGCCGCCAGCGGCGCGTGAAGTCGGGCTGCAGCGCGGTGGCGATCTCCTCCACCACCAGTGCATGCTGGGCAACCGAGAAGGCGTGCTCGCCCACCGTCTGCCCGTTCCAGCGCGCGACGCGGGCAAGCCCGTGCGCGATGTCCTCGATCTCGATGTCGCGGGGCGAGGGATCAAGCAGATCGAGCCGCCGCCCGGACAGCATGCGCTGCCAGGCCCTCGGCGCTCGACCACCCGTATCGGCGCGATTGTCGCCTGGCTCGGTCATGCGCCCTTGCGCTCCCCGGGCAGCTTGAACTTGCGCTGCAGGGCCGCGCATGGCTCGTAGCGGTGGCAATCGACCAGGTGGTCGTTGACCATGCCCGTAGCCTGCATGAAGGCGTAAACGGTAGTCGGGCCGACGAAGCAGAAGCCCTCCGCCTTCAGCGCCTTGGAGATCGCCTTGGAGGTCGGCGTCGCAGCAGGCACCGACTTGACCGAGCGGTGCTGATTGATCTGCGGGCGGCCGTCGATGAACCCCCACAGAAATGCCGCCAGCGGCGTGCGCTGCTTAAGCTTCAGCAGCGCGCGCGCATTGTCGATGGTCGCCTCGATCTTCAGCTTGTTGCGCACGATGCCGGCATCCGCCATCAGGCGGGCCACGTCCTTGGCCCTGTAGCGGGCGATGCGCTGCGCATCGAAGCCGTCGAACGCGCGCCGGAAGTTGTCGCGCTTGCGCAGGATGGTCAGCCACGACAGGCCCGACTGGAAGCCTTCCAGCACCAGCTTCTCAAACAGCGCGCGGTCGTCGGTCTTGGGCACGCCCCATTCCTCATCGTGATAGCGCGCGTACTCGGCGTCGGCGATGCCGGTCCAGGGACAGCGTGTGAGCTCGGCGCCGCTCATGACGTCTGTGCCGCGGCCGCGGGCTCCAGGTCGGAGGCGGCCATCCAGTGCGGCCTGTGCGCTACGACCTCGATGCCGTCGGCGGTCAACGGTTGGCCCTTGGCCCTTGCCTCCGCCGCCCGATCGAGCCGCAACATGGCGAGTGCCCGGCGTCCAGCCACGCATCCCACCTTGCCGATCACCGCCGCACCGACAGCGATGTCGGCGCCGGGCTGCAACTGTCCCGGCCCCGCGGCCTCCACCGGCACCACGCGTTTCCTGACATGCGCGCGATGCTGCATGCGGCTCACCACCTCCTGGCCGACGAAGCAGCCCTTGGTGAAGGATGCTCCGCCAAGCCGGTCCATGTCGGCCTCGTGCGGGAACGTGTCGCCCAACGCGTAGTCCTTGCCCGCCTCGGGTACGCCAAGCCCAATCCGGTGCGCGTGGTAGTCCTCGGCCGCGACCTTGGCGGCATTGCTCGCGCCGGCAATGTCATCAGCAATGGCATCGGCAAACTTGGCGTCGGCGAGAATGCGCAAGCCGAGCGCGGGCAGGCGCGGGTCGGGAAAGCTCACCGTTGCCTTCGTCGCGACCGGGCTCTGCGCTGACGCCCCCCAAAGCGCCAGCACGCGATAGGCGGCGGACGCGTCCTCGATCGTCACCTTGGCACGCAGCTTGTACAGGCCGAGCCGCTTGGCAAGCCCCGCTGCCTGATCCCGGCCGGTCTCAAGCAGATAGGTCCCCGCGCCTGCGGCCGCGACAAAGAACTCGAACAGGATCTTGCCCTGCGGCGTCAGCAAGGCGGCGTGGATGGCCGGCTGGGCTGCCAGCAGGTCCATGTCGTTGGTGATGATGTCCTGCAGCAGCTTGCGGGCATCCTCGCCGGCGACGCGCACCACGCCCCGGTCCGGCAGTACTGCGATTTTGGCTTGCATCATGGGGACTTCCGCCACGGCCTCTCTGGCGCACAGATGCGACCTTCTATACTACCCGAGCCAACAGGTAAGCGTGCATACCGTGTCAGGCAAGCAGCGGGAGCGCAGGTCATGACCGCCAGGTTCGATTGTGTCGTCAAGGGTGCCACCGTCGTCAATCATGACGGCATCGGCGTACGCGATATCGGCATCCGCAATGGCCGCATCGCCGCCCTTGGCACCCTGTCGGCCGGATCGGCCGGAGAGGTGATCGATGCCGCCGGCTTGCATGTGCTGCCCGGCGTGATCGACAGCCAGGTGCATTTCCGCGAGCCGGGCCTCGAGCACAAGGAGGACCTGGAGACGGGCAGCCTTGCCGCGGTGGCGGGCGGCGTCACGGCCGTGTTCGAGATGCCCAACACCAAGCCGCTTACCACGTCGCCGCAAACGCTCGCCGACAAGGTGCGCCGCGCCCGCAACCACATGTACTGCGACTTTGCCTTCTACGTCGGCGGTACGCGCGAGAACATCGACGCCATCCCAGAGCTTGAGCAGCTCGAGGGCTCGGCCGGCATCAAGGTATTCATGGGCTCCTCAACCGGCGACCTCCTGGTGGAGGACGAACCCTCGCTGGACCGCATCATCGCCCGCCTTGGGCGCCGTGCCGCCTTCCACGCCGAGGACGAGGACCGCCTGCTGGCGCGCCTCCACCTGCGCACGCCGGGCGATGCGTCCTCGCATCCCGTATGGCGCGATCCCGAGGCTGCCCTGATCGCCACCCAGCGCCTGGTGCGCCTCGCCGAGACCTATCGCAAACGCGTGCACGTGCTGCACATCTCCACCGCCGAGGAGATGGCCTTCCTGGCCGACCATAAGGACTGGGCAACCGTCGAGGTGACCCCGCACCACCTCAGCCTCGGCGGCGATGCCTATCAGCGTCTTGGCACCTTCGTGCAGATGAACCCGCCGGTGCGCGACGAATACCACCGCCAGCAAATTTGGGCAGGCGTCAGTGCCGGCGTGGTCGACGTGCTCGGCTCCGATCACGCCCCGCACACACGCGCCGAGAAGGAGCATCCCTATCCCGAAAGCCACTCCGGCATGACCGGCGTGCAGACGCTGCTGCCCATCATGCTCGATCACGTCAATGCCGGCCGGCTGACGCTCGAGCGGCTGGTCGATCTGACCAGCCACGGCCCGCAGCGCATTTTCGGCCTGCGCGGCAAGGGTCGCATCGCGCTGGGCTACGACGCCGACCTCAGCATCGTCGACATGAAGCGCCGCGAGACCATCACCGACCAGTGGATCCGCTCCAAGAGTCAATGGACGCCCTATCACGGCGTCAGCGTGCAAGGCTGGCCGGTCGGCACCATCGTGCGCGGACGGCGCGTGCTATGGCAGGGCGAAATTGCCGGGCCCGCCACCGGGCAACCGGTCAAATTTTTGGAGCAAAACCGCGCTTGAACGCTGGGTCATCCCGGCCCGGCGCCACCCAGGCCCGGCAGCCGGGACCCCTGGGTGGGCAAGCTATCGGGTCGCGCATGCGCGCTACGGGATGCAGGCCTCAGCCGCGGTTGGAGCGGCCATTGCTGGCCCGCTTCTTGGGCGTCGCTGCCTCCTTTGCAGGCTTCACCTGGTCGGCGACCAGCTTGTCCAGCTCGGGCGGCAGGCGGTTGAGAACCTGCACGCTCACGCCGATGGCGACGCGATTGGACAGGTCGACGATGTGGCCGTTGAGCATGCGGAAGCAGCCGGAGGACGCCGCGCGGCCGATCGACTTGGCGTCGTTGGTGCCATGGATGCGATAGAGCGAGCTGCCCAAATAGAGCGCCATGGCGCCGAGCGGGTTCTTCACGCCGCCCGACATCCGCTCCGGCAACCGCCAGTCGCGGGCGCGCATCTCATCGGGCGGATTCCAGTCGGGCCAGCTCGCCTTGCGGCTGATCGTCTCCGTGCCGGTCCAGGTGAAGCCCTGCCGGCCGACCGAGATCGGGTAGTGCAGCGCCTCGGTGTCCGACTTGATGAGCAGCAGTTGCCGGCCCTTCGTGTCGATGATGATGCTGCCGATCGGATACTGGCTCGGGAACGAGATGGTCTTGGGGTCGAGCGGCGCGATCTCGGGACGGGCGCCGCCAGACTGGAACGACGGACCGCGGCGCTGGTAGTAGTCCTCGCCCCAGCCGCCCCAAAACGAAAAACTCTGTTGGCGATAATAGCCGCCGCGGCCATAGGGCGATCCGCCCCACTGCGCTTCGGCTGTCGTCCCCGCCAGCAGCACCACAGCCACTGCCCCAAGCCCCGCACGCCACATTGTCTTGACCCCTCCTGGTTCTCGCAAGACGCCCGATTTTATCCAGCGTCTCCTATACTTAGGTTACTGCGAGCAGCAACGTGGCGGTAGCGATTTAGTTTCACCGATTTGCCTCACGACCGCGTCAAGTTGCAGCAATATCACTTGCGGAAGTGATGCCAGGTCCCATCGGCGCCGATTGCCAACCGCCAATGCGTATATTTACCGGACTGCAGCATCTCCTTGGCCGCCGCCGGCGGCACCAGCCGCAGCAGCTCAACCTGCTGGGCCGCGCTGAGCTTGGCGAGGGGCACCTCGGCAAAGTACGGCCAGACGTAGATGCGGTTGTTCTCGACATCCCGCCCGAGCGGTACCGTCACGTAGCCCGCATCCAGGATCTCGGCCAAGGCGGCCAGCACCTCAAGGCCCTCCCCGTCGCCCGAGATCTTCTTCCAGTGCGCGACCGGATCACTGACCGGCGCCGGACCCAATTCGGGTTTCAGCTCGTTAAGCTCGTAGGCGTGCCGCAGCTCCTCGATCTTGCCGGAGCGCACGGCCGCCAGCATAGCCTCGCGCATCTCGGTGACCGGGGCTGGGAGCTTGGCTGCGCCATAGTTGACCGCGAGGTCAGCCGCCGCCCGCGCCGGCTGTTTTTTTGTGGCCTCGGTCTTGCCCTTGGCGGCCTGCGCCAAGGCCGGCCTTGACGCATCGACGCAATGGACAACCGCGAGCAGCGCCAGTACCAATGACCCAACAACACTGCCAACCGTCCACGCTGATTTCCGCATCCGGGAGGTCCCTGTTGCTGCCGAACCGTTCGCCGGCCGCCGGCCCGTGCCGGCGGGTGCCGACGCCCGGCAAGTTACCCCACCTTGCCCGCGCTGGGCGGTCATGGCGGCGGGGCACGATATAGTACAACCGTGACCTACTTTCCCAATCCCCTGATCATCCCGATCGGCTTCGTCGTGGGTGTCCTGCTGGCGATGCCGTTCGGCCCGGTCAATCTGCTGGGTATCCAGCGCGCCGTCGAGCGTGGCTTCTTCGGCGGCATGGCGGCGGGCCTCGGCATCATGCTGGGCGACGGCCTGATTGCGCTCGGCGCGTCCATGGGCGTCAATGCCGTCTCGGGCGCGCTACGCGATTACCGCACGGCCATCCAGATCCTCGGCGGGGTGGTCCTGTTGGGAGCCGGCGTCAAGCTGTACCTCACCCGGCCGACCGTCGACATGGAGATGCAGGCCGAGAAGGCGACGCTGCGGGACTACGTCTGGGACATCCCGCAGGCATTTCTGCTCACCATTACCAACCCCGGCGCGGTGCTTGGGCTGACGGCCATCTTCGGTGGCGTGAGCTCGTTCGTGGAGGTGGAATCCCACATCGACGCACTGACCATGGTGGCCGCCATCATGGGAGGCAGCTTCTGCTATTGGTTCGTCGTCTCCCAGCGCATCAGCCAGGTGCGGCACCGGCTCGACAAGGTGCGCCTTGGTCAATTCAACCGCATCGCCGGCCTGGTGCTGATTGGCTTCGGCGGTGTCCTGATCGGGGAAATGGTCATCAAGCGACTGCGCTTCTGGTGAAGCGCAGCGCGCAATCGTCCTACTGGCGTCCTACTGGCGCGTGCGGTAGAGCGTGAACTCACCCTTTTGCACCCGGCCCACCAGGCTGTTCACCAGCGAGATGACCGATTCCTCGCCGTAAGCAGCAACGAGGTCCGTCAGGGCCGTATAAAGTGCGGCATAAGCCATCAGCTCCGGAGCAATGCCGCTCTCGGTGCCTTCTTCCCACGCTTCCAGGATGTAGTTGAGCGCCTTGACGCTCGGATCATCGCTCTTCCCCATACCCAAGGCATGCATGCCCACAGCTCCCCGTTCCCCCGTAACCCCAGTGGCGAGGGCCAATGCCTGCAACGGCCATTGGCTGCCTCGGTACACGCACCGGTAACACGGTGGTCGCACGGTGGTACCTTCTACAACGGTTAACGATTAATCTCCGATCGTGGAAATTGCAGCCGATCTGAGCACAACTGCGTTTTTACGGAAACGCCTTCATTAGGCCGTCGGCGATCTCGGACCCTTCTGTCAGGAAGCGCGTGATGGCCGTCTGCGCCGAAGGCGTGCACGCGTTGTAGGTGCGGCTATAGCTGCGGTAGCCGTTGTTGAAGCTGCGCGTCAGCTTGGCGCGACGCAACGCCGAAGACCCCTCGGCGTCCATCAATTCGCGCATGCGATCGCGCCAGGCTTGGCCCTCGTTGGCCCCGCACAGCTCGCGCAGGTAATGCACGGCGCCCAAGATCTCCGACAGCCGCAGCAGGCGCTCGTCGTAGGGCCTGGTGTCGGAGCCGCCCGACGGCTGCGCCATCCCCGCTGACGCAGCAACGCCTAGGGCCACGGCCAGCGCTGCGCCGAGACGTACCAAGACCGATGCCGTGATGTTCATGTGCTGCGGGTCCGTGAGGCACCGATTAGTCGCGCAGGAAGCTCACATTCTAGGCGGGACCGAGGCTGGGGCAAGCGCAACGGCGCGCGTGTGTACACAAACAACTACCGCTCGTGCCCTTGGGCCAGGTTCCAGGCGCGACGTATCAGCGCCTCCGCCCCATCGGTCAAGGGATAGGCGCTGAGTTCACCCAGGCCTACGAAGCGGGCCGCCGCCGCGTCACTGTGGGCCGCCGGTTCCCCTGCCAGCCAGCGGCCCCAGAACACCGCCAGCAGGTAGTGCGCCGACAGCCGCGCCTCCCCGTCCCTCAGGATCGCCTCGTGCACGTCGACCAGCCCGCCAATCTCGGCCTCCACGCCGGTCTCCTCGCGCACCTCCCGCAGGGCGGCCGCCCGCATGCGTTCGCCGGGCTCGATGTGTCCGCCGGGCGGGCTCCACCGCCCCTTGAGCACGCCCGCTGCCCGCTCGACCAGCAGCACGGCCTGATCGCGGACGATGATGGCGCTGACCCCCGGCCTGGGCCAGGGCTGCCCGCCGGGCAAGTCGGGGTGGCGCGCATCGCTCATGCGCACATAGGTAGCCGAGGCGGGCGCCACGGTTAAGGGCGTTCTGAGCTCCCCGCGCGCGACCTCGGCTGCTGCCGCGACGCAGGTCCGTGTGCTGGCGACGTTTGGCTATGCTCGCGACCGGCCCCGCCATCGAGGCCATCGCTGCGGCGAGCGCTCCGCGCCAAAAGCAGTCATTGACGCTGCCTTGAAATCGGCTTTGCATCGGCACGCCACCGCGTCGGCGCGCGTGATCAGTTGGGGGTTGCGGCATGACCTGGTCGATCATTGCATCTCACCCACAAACGGGTCGCATCGGCATTGCCGTGGCGACCCGGTTCTTTGCCGTCGGCGCCCTGGTTCCGCATATCGCAGCCGGCGTCGGCGCCGTCGCCACCCAGGCCTTCATCAACCCCCACCTTGGCCCCCGCGGCCTGGCGTTGGCCGCGCAAGGACGCGATGCCGCCGAGATCGTCGCAGCGCTGACACGCGACGATGCAGGGCGCCACAATCGACAACTGCACGTTATGGACAGCCGAGGCGGGTTGGCGGCCTATACGGGGGCCGCTTGCATCGACTGGTGCGGCCACGACGTGCGCGCGACATTCTCCGTCGCCGGCAACATGCTGGCCGGACCGCAAGTCCTTGCCGAGACTGCCCGAACCTACGAGAGCAGCCCCCACCTGCCGCTTGCGCGCCGCCTGATCGCCGCCATGCGGGCCGGCGAAGCAGCCGGAGGCGACAAGCGCGGCAAGCAGTCGGCCGCCCTGCTCGTCCACGACCAGGAAAGTTACCCGCTGTACGACCTGCGCGTCGACGATCACCCCGATCCCTTGGCCGAGCTGGCGCGACTGGAGGAGGTCGCCCGCCAGCGCTGGCTGCACTTCCGACGGCAGATGCCAAGCCGGGACCGGCCGTCCGGCCTCATCGACCGGGGCGAGCTTGAGGATCTGATCGCGGCATCGATACAGGAGGGCTACGCGTGACCGGCGCCCCCTTGCTGGTCGTCGACAACCTGCACGTGACCTTCGAAGGTGACAGCGGCCGCCTTACCGAGGCTGTCGCGGGCGTGAGCTTTTCGCTCACGCGCGGGCAGACGCTGGGCATTGTCGGCGAGTCGGGCTGCGGCAAAAGTGTCACGGCTCTCTCGATCATGCGGCTGCTGCCCAGAACCGGCACCCGCGTGTCCGGGTCCGTCCGCTTCGAAGGACGCGAGCTGTCCGGCCTTCCGGAGCGACAGATGCAGGATCTGCGCGGCAACCGCCTGGCCATGATCTTCCAGGAGCCGATGACCTCGCTCAATCCGAGCTTCACGGTCGGAGACCAGATTGCCGAGGCCTTGACGCGACATCGCGGTCTGTCTGCCAAGGCCGCCCGCTCGGCCGTCATCGATATGCTGGCCCGCGTCAGGATCGCCTCGCCGCGCGAGCGGGTCGACGAGTATCCGCACAAGCTGTCCGGGGGCATGCGCCAGCGCATCATGATCGCCATGGCACTCATCTGCGCGCCGGCGCTGTTGATTGCCGACGAGCCCACCACGGCCCTCGACGTGACGATCCAGGCCCAGATCCTCGATCTGCTGGCACAGCTGCGCCAGGAAACCGGCTCGGCCATCATGCTCATCACGCACGATCTGGGCGTGGTCGCGGAGGTATGCGACGACGTTGCCGTCATGTATGCCGGCCAGATCGTCGAGCAGGCCCCGGCGGCGCGTCTATTCAGCGCGCCTCAGCATCCCTATACGGTGGGCTTGCTCGGCTCGATCCCGTTGATCAACACCAGGCGCGAACGTCTTGCGACCATCTCTGGAACGGTGCCAAATCTCGCCGCCGGCTTCACCGGATGCCGCTTTTCGGACCGCTGTCCCTTTGCCGACGAGAACTGCCGCCGCCAGCCGCCACCCATTGCAGAGGTGGCAGCCGCGCATTTCTCGCGGTGCTGGAAGGCCCCGCTGGAGGCGTTGGTGGCATGAGCGCGCCGTTGCTCGCCCTTGATGGCGTGACCAAGCATTTCGTTGTGCGCCGCTCGCTGCTCGGCACCCCCACGGCCGTGGTGCGTGCCGTCGATGGTGTGTCGCTCACGGTTGCACCCGCAGAGACGTTGGCGTTGGTCGGTGAATCGGGCTGCGGCAAATCGACGGTCGGACGCATCATGCTGCGTCTTATCGAGCCGACGGCTGGCAAGGTGCACTTCGATGGTCGCGATCTGGCATCGCTTTCCCACGCGCAACTGCGCCAGGCGCGGGCCCGCGCCCAGCTGATCTTCCAAGATCCCTATGGCTCCCTGAACCCGCGCATGACGGTCGGCGAGATGCTGGCCGAGCCGTTGCTGCTGCACACCGATCTTGCCCCCGCCGGTCGGCGCGACCGCGTCGCTGATCTGCTGCGCGTGGTCGGCCTCAAGGGCGAGCATGCCCGGCGCTACCCGCATGAATTCTCAGGCGGCCAGCGCCAGCGCATCGCCATTGCCCGAGCGCTGGCGGTTGAACCGAAGCTGATCGTGTGCGACGAGCCGGTTTCGGCGCTCGACGTATCCATGCGCAGCCAGATTCTCAATCTGCTGAAGGACCTGCAGCAGCGCCTGGGCCTCGCCTACATCTTCATCAGCCACGACCTGGCGGTGGTCAAACATATCGCCACACGTGTGGCCGTGATGTATCTGGGCCGCATCGTCGAGAGCGGTGCCTGCGACGACATCTTCAACCAGCCCCGTCATCCCTATACGCAAGCGCTCCTGGCGGCGGTGCCGATCCCATCGCCCCGCGCGCGCCAGCCGCTGCGCACGCTGCCGGGCGATCCACCAAGCCCGGTCCAGCCACCGGCCGGGTGCCACCTGCACCCCCGCTGCGCCCATGCTCGGGACGTTTGCACCGCATCACGCCCGCAGCTGATCGGCGACGCCCATGCGCACGCCACGGCTTGCCATCGCTGGCGCGACATTGTTTCCTCTGTCCCCTCTGCTGGCCCTGCCGGGCCGGAATTCTCTGCCAGCCTGCAGCGTCTCATCGGCGCATTCGAAACTAGAGTTGAAGACTGACGCGCGCCACGCGCACCAGCTCGGGAGTGCACTATCATGAAGAGGCTCGCCATTGCCGCCGCGGCGGCAGGTCTGCTGATCGGTTGCTCGAGCGCCTTCGCACAGACCACGCTGCGCGTGGGTCTGGCCGAGGATCCAGACGTCCTCGATCCGACGTTGGCCCGCACCTATGTCGGCCGCATCGTGTTCGCATCGCTGTGCGACAAGCTGTTCGACATCGACGAGAACGTCAACATCGTGCCACAGCTGGCCCTCTCGCATGAGACCACCGAGGACGGCAAGACCGTCACCATCAAGCTGCGGCCCGGCGTCAAGTTCCACGACGGCGAGGCCATGGATGCGGCAGCGGTCAAGGCCAGCCTCGAGCGCCACATGACCATGCAGGGTTCGTTCCGCAAGCCGGAGTTGGCCGCGGTCGACAAGGTCGAGGTCGCCGACCCACTCACCGTGCGGCTGCTGCTGAAGTCGCCGTTCTCTCCGCTTATCGCCCAGCTTACCGATCGCGCCGGCATGGTCATGTCTGCCAAGGCTGCTGCCGAAGCGGGCGACAAATTCGGCTTGAAGCCGGTCTGCGCGGGCCCGTTCAAATTTGTCGAACGCGTCCAGCAAGACCGCATCGTGCTCGAGAAATTCCCCGACTACTGGAATGCCGCCAACATCCACGTCGACCGCATAGTGTTCCGTCCGATCGTCGAATCCACGGTGCGCCTCGCCAACCTGAAGTCGGGCAGCCTCGAGATGATCGAACGCGCTCTGGCAACGGACCTGCCCGAGATCAAGGCGGATGCAAAGCTGCGACTGGCGACCGTGCCCGAGCTCGGCTACCAGGGCATCACCGTCAACATCGGCAAGAGCGATGTCGGCAAGGCCGCCTTCGGCAAGGACCCGCGCATCATCCAGGCATTCAACCTGTCGCTCGACCGGGAGGCGATCACCAAGGTTGCATTCAACGGCGAATTCCTGCCCGGCAACCAATGGGTCAGCCCGAAGAACCCCTATTATCAGAGCAAGTTTCCGGTTCCGAAGCGCGACATCGCCAAGGCCAAGGAGCTGCTGAAGGCTGCTGGCGTCAGCACACCCCTGAGCATCGATCTTATGGTGCCCAACAACCCCGAGACGCGGCAGGTGGCCGAGATCGTCCAGGCCATGGCAGGCGAAGCCGGCTTCGACATCAAGATCCGGGTGACGGAATTTGCCACCTCGCTCAAGGAGGCGGAGGAGGGCCGCTACCAAGCTTACATGCTGGCGTGGTCGGGGCGAGTCGATCCGGACGGCAACGCCTACATCTTCCACAAGACAAAGGCGCCACAGAATTACGGCGGCTACAGCGATCCTGACGTCGACCGCTGGCTCGATGAGGCGCGCGTGCAGGGGCCGCTCGCCGACCGCAAGGCGATCTACGAGAAGATCACCGACAAGCTGCTGTCGGAGGGCTCGATCGTCTACCTCTATCACCGGCTCATGATCATCGCTCATACGGCCAAGCTGGACGGGTACAAGCAGATGCCCGACGGTCTTATTCGCCTGACGGGCGCGAAGCTAAAGCCGTGAGCGGTGCCAAATCGGGCAGCGTGTTGCCCATGCCCTTCCCCGCAACGCCATAGACGAGAGGCGGGCTGGCATCATGCTGGTGTTCCTCGCCAAGCGTCTGCTGCAGCTGATCCCGACGCTGTTCATCGTCTCGGTGATCATCTTCGGCCTGCAGCAGCTGTTGCCGGGCGATCCGGCGCTCGCCATGGCCGGCGAGGAGCGCGACCCGCAGGTGCTGGAGCAGATCCGCAGGCAATACCGGCTCGATCAGCCCTTCTACATTCAATACCTGTATTGGGTCGGAGGCGTGCTGTCCGGCAACCTCGGCGAGTCGATGCGGCTAAAGGAGCCTGTGCTCACGCTGATCGCGCAGAAGTTCCCGGTCACCCTCCAGCTCGCCTTGATGGCCATCGTCATCTCGCTGACGATCGGCATCACCGCCGGCATCATGTCGGCGGTCAAGCGCGATACGCCAATCGACTATGCCGTCAACCTGGTGGCGCTGTGGGGCATTTCCACGCCGAACTTCTGGCTCGGCATCATGCTGATTTTCTTGTTCGCGGTGCACCTGGGCTGGCTGCCTGCGTCGGGCTATGTCAGCCCTTTCCAGGATTTCTGGCTGTCCATGCAGACCACCATCCTGCCGGCGTTCGTGCTCGGCAATTCGTTCGCCGCCGTGCTCATGCGCCACACCCGCAGCGCGATGCTGCAGGCCATGAGCAGCGACTACGTGCGAACGGCCCGCGCCAAGGGTCTGGCTGAACGGGTTGTCGTGCTCAAGCACGCCATGCGCAACGCTTTGACGCCGATCGTGACACTGGGCGCGCTCGAGCTTGGAACCTTGCTTTCGGGGGCTGTGCTGACCGAGCAGGTGTTCTCCATCCCAGGCTTCGGCAAGCTGATCGTCGACAGCGTCTTCAACCGCGACTATGCGGTCGTGCAGGGCGTAACGCTGATCACGGCCACCACCTACATTCTGCTCAACCTGCTCGCCGACATCGCCTACGTCCTCATCAACCCGCGCCTCAGGAGCTAGTCATGGCCGTGGCGCATGCACAGGTCGCCGAGCTCAACCATGAAAGTCCGACCGCGCGCGCGTGGCGCCGACTGCTGCGGCGCAAGAGTGCCGTGTTCGGTCTAGCCGTCATCACGCTGCTCGTGCTCATTGCGGTGTTGGCCCCGCTCATCGCCCCCTTCGATCCGACCCAGCAGAGCTGGACCGCCATTCGCAAGCCGCCATCGCTGCAGCACTGGTTCGGCACGGATGAATCCGGACGCGACCTGTTCTCGCGCGTGATCTTCGGCGCCCGCGCTTCCCTTCTTGCCGGCGTCGTCTCCATCTCGATCGCACTCGGCCTCGGCGTACCCATCGGGCTGCTCGCCGGCTACGGCGGCAGATGGATGGACGCCGTCATCGGCCGCATCACCGATGCCATGCTGGCAATCCCGTTCCTGATCCTGGCCATCGCGCTGGCGGCCTTTCTGGGGCCGTCACTCCAGAACGCCATGATCGCCATTGGGCTCACGGCCACGCCTATCTTCGTGCGCCTGACGCGCGGTCAGGTGATGGCCGTCAAGGTTGAGGACTACGTCGAGGCCGCCCGCGCCGTCGGCAATCCAGCCCGGCGCATTGCCATCAAGCACATCCTGCCCAACATCCTGCCGGCCCTGATCGTGCAGGCGACGATCTCGATCGCCACGGCCATCATCGCTGAGGCCAGTCTGTCATTCCTTGGTTTGGGCCAGCAGCCTCCGGCGCCGTCATGGGGCTCGATGCTCAACACCGCGCAACGCTTCCTCACCAACGCTCCGTGGATGGCGGTGTGGCCAGGCCTTGCGATTTTCCTGGCGGTCCTGTCCTTCAATATTCTGGGCGACGGCTTGCGCGACGCACTCGATCCCAAGGAACGTTAAGTCGCCGACCTAGAGTCTTTCCGCATTAGATCGAAGCGTATCCTGCGTTTCGGAGGTAGCTGGCGCACTCTGCTGAGGTG
>Ga0075418_10003852_pt1 | contig 17092 bp, 9 predicted proteins | sample SoiMetdeltSBSDD2_FD_81776 | JGI IMG/M metagenome (GOLD analysis project Ga0075418, IMG submission 81776) | Bulk soil microbial communities from a Populus tree surrounding site in Tennessee, USA - Soil MetaG P. deltoides SBSDD2 | ecosystem: Environmental > Terrestrial > Soil > Tree plantation... | reverse complement strand
TCCCTTCGTACCACTGGTAGCTGAACGGACCGGTGCCCGATGCGACGACGCTGAGCGTTGCGGTCGTGTTGTACGCGATCGTCTGCGATGCCGGTTGCGTGGCGATGGCCGGCGGCGTGCAGACCGTGGCCGTTGCGGTGTTGCTCGCTACGTTGCCACAGGAGTTCGACACGCGCACCCAGTACGACTTCGTCACCATGAGCGCAGGAGTCGTGAACGAGCTGCTGTTGGTGCCGACCGGTGTGGCCGTATTGCCGCTCGTCCCTTCGTACCACTGATAACTCGTCGCGCCGCTCGCGCTGACGGTGAATGTTGTCGTTGTACCCCAATTGATCGCGCGCGACGTAGGCTGTGCGGTGATCGTCGGAAGCGGACACGTGACCGTGACCGTCTTGACCGTCGCCACGGTCTGGTAGATCGCATCCTGCACCGTTAGGCGGACCGAATACACACCCGTGGTCGCGTAAGAGTACGAGAACATCTTGCCCGCGGCGGCCTGGCCATTGCCGAGGAGCCACTGGTAGCTGACGATCCCGCGGTCGTCGGTCGACGAGCTCGCGTCGAACGTGCAGAGGAGATTCGTGCACGAGACCGTGAAATTCGCGACCGGCGGCGTGTCCTGCATGACGGTGATGTTGATGCGTCCCGTGCCATACGCGCCGCCGCCGCTGTCGGTGATGATGTAGTCGAAGGCGTCGGTGCCCACGAATTCACCATACGGACTGTATTCGATCGATCCATCGACGAGCTTCGCCGTCCCGTTTGTGGGCGCTCCGATCGAATACAGGCTGATGGTGTGGCCTTCGATGTCCGTGTCGTTCGCAATGACCTGCGCCTCGGTGATGGTCAGGGGCTGGTTCTTATAGACGCTGAACGAGTCATTGACCGCCACCGGCGAGTCGTTGACCGCGGACACGCCGATCTGCGCCATGACGCGCACCGACGCGCCGAACGGGTCGCCGACCGTGTAATAGAACGTATCCATGCCGTTCCAGTTGAGGTTGGATTTGTAACTGAACTGCTGAGAGTCGGGCGACACGAGGAATTGCCCGTGCTGCGGCTGCTCGACCGACACGATGTGCAGCTCGTCGCCGTCGGGATCGGTGTCGTTGCCGAGCACGTTCCATGCGGAATAGCCGACCCACGTGTCTTCCGGCGCCGCAAGAATCTCACTGTGCGGAATCGGCGCCTGATTCAACACAGCGACCGTCACGGTGGCGGTGGACGTTAGGCCCGTTCCATCGGACACCGTGTAAGTGAACGTGTCCGTGCCGGCGAAATCGTTGGCCGGGGTATACGTGACGGACTCGAAGTGGTTGTTGACGACCGATCCGCGCGCGGGCTGCGTCACCGATTGCACAGTGATTCGGTTCCAATCGGGGTCGTAGTCATTGGCGAGGACTCCGATCAATACAGGGGTGCGCGTTCGCGTTTCGGCGGAGTCGTTCTGAAGCACCGGCGCACGGCGAGCCGGAGTCACGGTCACTGTGACCGTCGCGGTCGATTCGAGACCTCCCGCGTCGCTGATCGTGTAGGTGAAGCTTTCCGTCCCGGCGTATCCGGCGGGAGCCATGTAGGTTGCGTACGAGCTGGTCTCGTCCCATGTGATCTGTCCGGCTGCCGGTTGTGTCGAGGAGACGACGCGAATCGGATCGCCGTCGGGATCGGAGTCGTTGCCGAGCACTGTGAGAACCGTGGTCGTGCCGGACTCCACGCTGTACGCATCATCGGCCGCAGATGGCGGCGCGCTGCTGTCCGTGACGAGAATCGCGACAGTGGCCTGCGCGGTGGCTCCTTTCTGATCGGTGATCTCGTAAACGAAGACATCGGGGCCACCGGCGTCGGGATTCGGCGTATAGGTGATCTCGCTGTCCGACGTGCGCCGCACTGTCCCGTAAGCCGGGTGTCTCACAATGGCCGTCGCCGTCAACTTCAACGGATCGCCGTCGGGATCGTGATCATTGGCCAGAACGTTGATGGTCGCATTGCGATTCATCGAGATGACCAATGCGTCATTGACCGCCGTCGGAGGACCGTTGGTCCCCGGCACCTGAATGGCGGCCCACGCACGGGCGCGGGCGCCGCGGGCGTCGACGATCTCGTATTCGAAGCTGTCGTTCCCTTCGAAGCGCGAGGGTGGGATGTAGACGAGCGTCGAGTAACTGATTCGCTGGACGATGCCGAATTTCGGAGCGACGATCACGGCGGGATCGGCGAGCCGGATCGGCTCTCCGTCGAGATCGAGATCGTTCGCCAAGACTTGAATGTGGATCGGCTCATCGACCGGACCGACGGCGAAATCGTTGGCGGCAATCGGAGCGGTATTCGTTTCGAGCTCCATTGCGAAGGCGCCGGCTGAATTTGCCACAGTGATATTGACCCAGGCGCGGGCGCGTCCGCCATGGCCGTCGCCGATCTCATAACGGAACCGGTCCGTGCCGTTGTATCCGGAAGTCGGCGTATAGCGAAGCGTGGTCGCCGAGAGTGTTGCGACGGTCCCGTGGACCGGAGCCTCGACGATGGGATTGGCGACCAATGTGATCGGATCGCCGTCCGGATCGATGTCGTTCGCGGTGACCGCGAGGCTCACCGCCGTTCCCGGTGTGGTGTACGCCGTGTCGTCGATTCCCATCGGCCGGCTGTTGCCGTCGGTCACACTCACGCGCACCCAAGCGCGCGCGCGTTTTCCGCGTCCGTCGCCGATCTCGTATTGGAAACTATCGATTCCGACGAAATTCGCGGCCGGTGTGTACGTAATGCTCGAGTCGGACGTTCTCGTGGCCGTGCCGTGGACCGGCGCGTAGGTGATCGGACTGGCGATGAGCGTAACGGGATCGCCGTCGGGATCGGAGTCGTTTGCGGTCACGTTGATGACGACCGCGGTCGACGGTCTCGTTGCCGCGGCATCATCCACCGCTTCGGGATTGTGATTCACGGCCGGCGTTCCGGAGATCGTGATATCGACCCAGGCGCGGGAGCGGGCACCATGTCCGTCGCCGATCTCGTATTGAAAGCGATCCGTTCCGGTGAAATTCGCGCGCGGCGAATAGGTGATGCTCGTTCCGGAGATCGTTACCGCCGTGCCGTTCGCGGGTGCGGCCACGACCCCGATGAGATTGAGCGGATCGCCATCGGGATCCGAGTCATTCGCCGTCACGGCGACGGTGACTGCGGTATTGGCGGTCGTTGCTGCGTCGTCATCGACGGCCACCGGCGGGCGATTCGTGTTGAGGACGGTGATGGTGACCGTCGCGCGGGCACGGCGGCCATTGCCGTCTCCGATCTCGTATTGGAACGAATCGGTTCCGGTGAACCCACTGTTCGGAACATACGAAATGCAGCTGTTCGAGACGCGCGTCGCGGTGCCGTGGAGCGGAGGGACCACAATCGGGGCGCTCACGAGCGTGACCGCATCGCCGTCGGGATCGGAATCGTTGTCGGTGACGCAGATGGTGACCGGCGTGTTGCTGTTCGTCGTCGCCGTGTCATTGTTCGCGACCGGGGCGCGGTTCCCGCTGCTGACGGTCACCGTGACCCAGGCGCGTGCGCGCCTGCCTTTGCCGTCGCCGATCTCGTATTGAAAACGATCCGTGCCCGCAAAACCCGCGTTAGGCGTGTAACTGACCGTCGATGCGGAGATGCGTTGCACTGTGCCGCCGACCGGCATGGTGACGAACGGCGAGGAGATGAGTGAGACCGGGTCGCCGTCCGGATCGCTGTCATTGGCGGTCACGTCGATGGTGATGTTGCTGTTGTCGTGCGTCGCGGCGAAATCGTCGACGGCAACCGGGTCGCGGTTCGTTCCGCTCACTTCGACCGTCACCCAGGCGCGATCGCGCAGACCGGCCGCGTCGGCGATCTCGTATTCGAACGAGTCGTTGCCGGCGTATCCGGCCGCGGGCGTGTAGCGGATGCTGGTATTGGAGACGCGTGTCGCGGTTCCATGCCGTGGCAGAGTCACGATCGGTTCCGCTGTGAGCGCGATCGCATCGCCATCCGGATCCGAATCGTTCGAAGTGACGTCGATCGTCGCGGCGACGCCGATGTTCGTCGCGGTGTTGTCGTTGCGCGCGCGGGGACGACGCTGCACCCCGCCCTGCACGGTCACGGTGACGGGCGACGACGAAGCGATGTTGCCGCAGGAATCCGTGGCCCTGGCCACGATCGTGTGCGCGCCATTCGTCGCGGTCGAAGTATCCCAGTTCGCTGCGAACGGCGCGTTATACGCGGCCGCAACGAGCGTCGAATCGACGAAATACTCGACCTTGGAGACGCGCACGTTGTCCGTGGCAACGACGCCCAGCGGGACGCGTCCGGTGACCGTTGCACCGCCGGTCGGTGCAATGAGCTGGACGGACGGGGACTGCGCATCGTTGCAGGTTGCCTGAACGTTGATCGTCATCGCCGAGAGCGCCGGCGTCGGATAGTCCTGGTTATTGTCGACGGCGAGAATCGAGAATTCGTGGGCGCCCGGACTGAGTCCGGCGAGGTTCAGTGTTCCGGCGAATCCTCCATTCGGATTGCACGTGCCCACAACGCCCAGGCACGATTCGGGCCGGTGAATTCCACTTTGATAGTTCGCGAGCGTGACCTGCTGTTTGTCGACGAAGAATCGGACGGATTGCACGCCCTGGGGATCGTTGACCCATCCGCTCACGGGAAGTGAGGACACCGCGGTCTGGCCGTGCCCCGGCGTATCGATCCAAAGGCGAGGACCGTGCAGAGTGACGGACTTCTGCGAACCGATGCACCGGTCGGTGCAGATGAGAGTTTCCGAACAATCGGGAATGCCGTCGCCGTTGAGATCTCGACTGCAATCCAGCGGTCCCGCCACGCAATCCGTCTCGCGCTCGCAATCGTCATCACCGGTCGGCGGTCCGAATAAGCAGTCGACCCACCACCAGCCGAAGTCGCAGTCGAAGTCCCACTCGGGCGGCGGTGGATATTCGATGATCGGAGGCTGCCATTCCGAGCCGCCTGGATAACAAACCTCGTTCGTCGCGATGCCCTTGGCCCGCGGCCCGACGAGGCAATTGCACGTGATGGCAATGTTGACGTTGTCGCGCCCGATCGTGAGGGCGCTCGGCGACACGGTGCATTGTTTGTTCTCATGCGGCGACGACACCGTGATGGCGACCTGAACGCCTTCGTTGAAGATCGCCGGCGACTCGAAATCCGTCTTGAACACACTCAACTGTACCGCGTAGGAAGGGAGGGGCGGACCTTGCGACGCGTCTCCGTCGTTGAGCCGGACTGTAATGGATTCCATTTGCTCGAGCCCGGTCACCGCTCCGGTGATGCGATAAGGGCCATCAGGACAATGGGGTGTATTGAGATGATCGCTTTTGCAGTTCTGCTGATCGGCCAGCCGGCAATATTCGTCCAGCAGCGTTGCATTGGGCTTCGGCATTGCGTTCATGATGCCGCGCACAGTGCGGCAGGCGCCGTCTGTACGGTCGTGACCGATGCCTAACGAGTGGCCGATCTCGTGGATGATGTTGTTGATGTTGTACTGGCCTCCCCAGTCGATCTGACCGTGGTCGCAGGGGATGTCGGGGGCGTTGGGAGGACATTTGCCATAAAGCGTGATGATGTTTCCGCCGTACGTCGCCGGCGTAATGGTGCCGTGCCGGCGCCCGGGAGGCGGCACATCATTGGGTTTGAAGACCACGCCGATTTCCCAGAAGTTGGCAGGGTCGCGAAAGCGCTCGTTGGAGAATCCGAGGCCCGGAATGTTGGTGAAGTTCGCACCCGGACATTTCTGGTTCCAGCCCTCCGTTGCCTGATTGAGCGCGGCCTGCAGTGCCGGCGGAAGCGTACTTCCCTGTTCGGGGTAGAGGGTGACGCCGGGGGTGCCTTCCTGGCGAAATCCGTAAAAGGACGACTCCAGCTCGAAGGGCTGGCCTTGGTCGTTCAGCGCCCATGTCGATGCACAACCGTATTGAGCGCTGGCGGGAAGCGCAAACAGCGCAAGGAGCAGGAGGAGAATCGGAAGGCGTTTCATTTCTGCACCTCCCGCAGTTCCCTCGCGAGCGCACGTGCGCGTTCCAACGTCATCGGCCGGAACGCATGGATGTGCCGATACGGTTGCGCCGTGATGACCTGTCCCTGCATCGGAAACAGATGCACGGCGCTCACAAGCCGGGGATCGTTCTCATAGGGAACGGCGTCGATCAGTAATCGCTCACCGGGGACCGGGTGGTGGAAGGTGCCGATGGTGCCGCACAAGCGAATGCCATCGATCTCGATCGCACCGTCGGCGAGGAGAAAGGCGCGCGTCGTGCCGGCTTCGAGAGCGCCGCTGACGCTCTCCTCCACGCGGACCCACACCAGCGTCGCTGGCTCATCGGTCCATGTGCTCCATCCCGGAACCGTGGCCAGAACCGAGGCGACGAACATCTGCTCGGAGCCGGCCATTACCTGCGGCAGCGTGCGGGCGCTCTCGTCGATCACCGGTCCCGGCGCTGCGTGAATATCGAAGGAACAACGCTCGTCGCCCATCTCCACCTGCCGGCGCCGGATGGCGATCCTCGCGCGCAATGCGCCGCGACTCACGTCCGAGAGCGGAAGCGTCTCGATGCTCTGAGCGAACGATCGCGCCGGAAGGAACAGGGCATCGCGCGACGCAGCGTCGCGCCAGATGATCTCGTTCGCGAAATCCTGCGCGAGCGCCGTCGCGCAAAGGGTCCAGAGGGCGAGGAAGAAAAGAATCCGCCGCATTCGGTTCATGAGCTCTCCTTTTTGTGTGGAGCGCATGAAATCGCGAATGCGATTTCGATTTCTTTCAGAAAATTGCGCTTTTGCCTACAGTCATGCGAGCGACTCGGACAGCGTGCGCAAGTGCGTGCGTGTCGCCATCCGCACTTCCTTCGGCGTCATGCCGAACTCGCTCTGGAAGGCGTCGGCGAAGTGGCTGTGGCTCGAGAAGCCGTGCTCGAGCGCGACGTCGGTGATGCTGGCCCCGGGATCGGTCAATTGTTCGAGTGCACCGCGCAGGCGCAGGCGCGTCAGATAGCGGTGCATGCCCAGGCCGGTGTGACGCGCGAAGAGGCGGCAGAGATGAAACGGGGAGAGGTCGAGCGCGCTCGCGACGTCGCCGAGGTGAATCGTGCGGCGAAAGTTTGCCGCCAGAAGCGCCTTCGCCTCCTCCACCGACTCCCGCGTCTGGCGGCGCGCGGATTTTTTCTCGCCGGCCCGCTCGTCGATCGCATGCGGTCGCAGCGCGTGTCCGGCGATGGCGAGCGCGGACTCTTCGACCTCGAGAGGATTCTCGATCGGACCATGCCGGAGGCGGTCGAAGAGCAGATGCTGCAGAAGGTAGGCGCGCGGGCAGGCCTCTTTCGTCACCACCGCCGGAAGCGCGCGGCGGATCGCGGGATCGCGCAGTTGGGGCGCGATGCCGTTCATGACGTCGGGCGGAAACGCGAGCGCGAAGCCGAACGCATTGCGGCCGAACGTGTTCTCCATCGTGTACGTCTCGCCGGCCTTGAGGAACATCGCGCGATTCGCGTCGATGACCATCCGCTCTTCGCGCGCATGAACCGTAAATGCACCGCATTGCGTGAAGGCGAGCACGTCGAGACGCGGCGCGGACTGCGCTCTCTCGCCGCGCGCGCCGATGACGCACTCCCACCGGCTGATCATGACGATCTCGGAACGAAAGAGTTGATGAAGGGTGATCCCGCCAATCGACGATCCTGCGGATCTGTGGCTCACGCGTTCCTCGCTTTGAATGGTTTGCTCCTATGACGTTGGAGCGCGCGCGATATTGCGATGTGTCAGGATCGCCACCCGTGCGTCGCGCAGGAATTGCGCGTTTCCGTCTGACCGGTCGGTCAGGATGCCTATTCGTAGCGCAGCGCGTCGATCGGATCGAGCCGCGATGCTTTGCGCGCGGGATAAAACCCGAAGAAGACGCCGATCGTCACCGACACCGCGAAGGCGACGCCGATCGCGGTGGGGCTGATGACCATCGGCCAGTTGGCGATCTTCGCGAAGGCGCGCGCGACGCCGACGCCTAACAACACGCCGATCAGGCCGCCGAAGAGCGAGAGCGTCACCGCTTCGAAGAGAAACTGCAGGAGCACGTGGCGTCCGCGTGCGCCGATGGCCATGCGGATGCCGATCTCGCGCGTGCGCTCGGTGACGCTGACGAGCATGATGTTCATGATGCCGATGCCGCCGACGACGAGCGACACGATCGCGATTCCGAGGAGCAGGTAGCGCATCATGTCGACCTGCTGCTGTTGCGCGCGGGCCATCTCTTCCTGCGAGCGCATCATGAAGTCGGCGTCACCGCCCGGCGGGATGCGGTGCCGCTGCTTGAGCAGCGCCTCGATCTGCTCCATCGCTTCTTCCACCTGATCGGCCGATGCGGCGGAGGCGATGATCATGCCGAAGCGGTTTTGTCCCATGAGCCGCTTCTGCACGGTCGTGTATGGCGCGACGATGATGTCGTCCTGATCGCCCATCATGTTGCCGCCCTTCCGCTCGAGCACCCCGACGACGCGGAACGGAACGTTCTTGATGCGAATTGTGGAATCGACGGCATCGCCGTTCGGGAAGAGATTCTCGGCGACGGTTGCGCCTAACACGGCGACCTTTGCGCCCGCGCGGATGTCGCCCTCGGTGAAAAACGAGCCGTCGCTGTTGTTCCACGCGCGGATCTGCGGCCAGTCGACGCCGACGCCGAGGACCTGCGTTCCCCAGTTGAGCTCCCCGGCGACGACCTGTCCGTTCGTGCGCAGGTTGGGTGACACGTAAGCGACGGCCGGGCATTCGCGTTGGATCGCCAACGCGTCGTCTTCGGTGAGCGTGGAGCTGCCGGTGAAGATGCGCGCGCCGCTCTGCGTCGCCGCGCCGGGCATGATCATGATGAAGTTCGAGCCGAGCGACGCGATCATCTCGTTGACCGATGCCGCGACGCCCGCGCCGATGCCGACGGACACGATCACGCACGCAACGCCGATGACCACGCCCAGCGCGGTGAGCAGCGAGCGCATTTTGTTTCGCGCGATCGACTTGAGGCCGACGATGGTGATGTTGGCCAGTCGCGTGATCGAGTTACGCATGGTGTCTCCGGAGTCGCAAAGTCTCAAAGTCGCAAAGTCGCAAAGAGCTTCGCTTCTGCGCAGCCTCTTTGAGACTTTGAGACTTTGCGACTTTGCGACTCATCTCACTCCCACCGGTGCAGCAATCCCTTCGCGCGCGATGCGATGTTGCTGCACGCGTTCGTCCTTCTCGATTTTTCCGTCGCGCACGTGCACGACGCGTTTCGCGTGCTGCGCGATGTCCGGCTCGTGCGTGATGAGGACGACGGTTTTGCCGTCGTCGTTCAGCTCCTGGAAGATGCCCATGATCTCGACGGATGTGCGCGAGTCGAGATTGCCGGTCGGCTCGTCGGCGAGGAGAATCGCGGGATTGGTGACGAGCGCGCGCGCAATCGCGACGCGCTGTTGCTGGCCGCCGGAAAGCTGCGAGGGATAGTGTCCTTCGCGGCCTTCGAGTCCGACGCGGCGCAACGAGTCGCGCGCCGCTTCGTCACGCTGCCGCCGCGACCACGCCAGATCGCCGTAGAGCAGCGGCAGCTCGACGTTCTCCATCGCCGACGTGCGCGCGAGGAGGTTGAAGCTCTGAAAGACGAAGCCGATCTTCGCGTTGCGAATGACCGCGCGCTGATCGCGGCTCAGCGACGAGACGTCTTTGCCGTCGAGGACGTACGTGCCGGACGTCGGGCGATCGAGGCAGCCGATGATGTTCATCAGCGTCGACTTTCCCGAGCCGGACGGACCCATGATGGCGATGAAGTCGCCTTCGTCGACGGTGAGATCGACGCCGTCGAGCGCGCGCAGATCGACCTCGCCGAGGTGGTAGACCTTCGTGAGACTGCGAATCTCGATGACGCGGCGGGACACGTCAGATCCCTCGGCCGCCGCGCCGCTGACCCGCTCCGCCCGGACCGCCGCCCGCGCCGCCCATCGGCGGAGGTCCTTCGACCTTCGACGTGGCGATGCCGACCACGACCTGCGCTCCTTCGCGCAAATCGCCGGAGACGACCTGCGTGTAGCGGCCGTCGGTGATGCCGGTGCGGATCGAGATCGGCCTCAGGTTCTTCTTTTCGTCGAGCGTGTAGACCGTGGCCGTCTTCACGGGACCGGCACTGCGGCCGCGGCGTCCCGTCGGAAGATTGCGCGCCGCACCTTCGGGACCGCGGCCGCCGCCCGATTGCGCGATGCGTCCCATGGTGTCGGTGCTGCCGCCGCGATTTCCTTCCGCGCGATCCCCGTCCTCCGTTGGCGGTTTGAATCGCAACGCGGCATTCGGAATGCGGAGGACGTTGCGCACGGACGACACATCGATGGTCACGTTCGCAGTCATCTTCGGACGCAACCGTCCCTCGGGATTCGAGACCTCGAGGATGACCGGATACGTGACGACGTTCTGATTGACCTGTGCGTTGTAGCGGATCTGCGCGATGCGTCCGCGGAACTCTTCGTCGGGATACGCATCGACGTTGAAGCGCGCGACCTGTCCCACTTGCACGCGGCCGATGTCGGACTGATCGACGTCGGCCTGCACCTGGATCTTGGTGAGGTCCTGCGCGATCTCGAACAGCGTCGGCGCCTGGAACGACGCGGCGACGGTCTGGCCGACGTCGTACTGACGATCGACGACCACGCCTTCGATGGGCGAGATGATCTTCGTGTAGCGGAGATTCGTGAGCGTCTGATTCAGCGCTGCCTGCGACTGAGCGACCTGTGCGCGCGCCGATTTGTATTGCGCCTCGGCCGCATCGACGTCGGCTTGCGCCGTGAGACCGGCAGCGACCAGACGGCGCTGGCGGTCGTATTTGATCTTCGCGTCTTCGGTCTGCACCTGTGTACGTGTTAGGTCGGCGCGGCGCTGCTCGACCTGCTGTTCGAACGGCGTCGGATCAAGCTCGGCGAGGAGCTGGCCCTTTTGCACCTTGCTGTTGAAGTCGGCGTGCAGGCGGGCGATGACGCCCGAGACCTGACTTCCGACCTGAACCGTGGTGACGGCGGAAAGCGTTCCGGTCGCGGTCACGGTCATGGTGACGGTGCCGCGATCGACTCTTTCCATTCGATAGTTTGCGTTCTTGTTACCGCGTCCTTTGCAGAACAGAACGGTAAGAACGAGCAGAGCCGTGAATGCTTTACGTCGCACGTTTCGATAAACCCCTTCTCAGTACGATCGATGGGCGTCCGCGTTGAAGCGGCGCGCAGTCTAGCAGCCCAGTCCGCAGTAAGCAGTAGGCAGTAGGCAGGAGCGAAGCCAACAATGCTCGCTCCTGCCGACTGCCTACTGCAAACTGCCTACTCTTTTCGGCGTGCTATGCTTCGCCCCCGATTTTGTCAGGCAGGTAAACCATGGCTCTTTTCTCGAAAGATCCCGCCCCTCCCGCGACCCCTCGCCCCGAGCCCCGCAGCGGTGGTGCCCCTGCGCAACAGGGCGGGACGTACATCGGCGCGAACATCACGATCGAAGGAACCGTGACCGGATCGGAGACGCTGACGGTCGATGGGACGGTGCGCGGCAAGATCAACGTGACGGCAGACCTTCGCGTCGGCGTGAAGGCGCGCGTCGAAGCGAGCGTGCACGCGCGCAATGTGATGGTGGAAGGCAAGATCAACGGCGACATCTCCGCCGATGATCGCGTCGAGCTCGTGGCGAGCGCGTCGGTCGACGGGAACATCCGTGCGCCGAAGATCGTCGTCGCCGAAGGCGCGAAGTTCCGCGGCAGCGTCGACATGGGGTCGAAGGTGCCGAAGGAAGAGAACGCGATAAAAGCAAAGTGAGTCGGCGGTTGGCAGTTGGCGGTTGGCGGTAGCCACCGCGCTCCCACGGCTTTCTACCGACAACCGCCAACCGACAACCGCCAACGGAGGTAATCAATGTCTGCAATCGAAACCAAATCTGTCGCAGAGCAATACTCGCTCCGCGAAACGCGTGAATACGCGAACTACATCAATGGCGAGTGGGTGAAGTCGAAATCGGGGAAGGCATTCGAGAATCGCAATCCCGCGAATCAGGACGATCTCATCGGTCTGTTTCAGGACTCGACGTCGGACGATCTGAATGCCGCGGTCGATGCGGCGCAGAAGGCGTACGAGAAGTGGCGTCTCACACCGGCGCCGAAGCGCGCGGAGTATCTGTATCGCGTCGGCGACATCCTGAAGCGCCGCAAGGACGAGATGGCGCGCGAGATGACGCGCGAGATGGGGAAGGTCGTCGACGAGACGAAGGGCGACATCCAGGAAGCGATCGACATGGCGTTCCTCGCCGCGGGCGAAGGGCGTCGTCTGTTCGGCGTGACTACTCCGTCCGAGCTGCACAACAAGTTCAACATGGCCGTCCGCATGCCGTTAGGCGTGGCCGGATTGATCACGCCGTGGAACTTCCCGATGGCGATTCCGGCGTGGAAGGGCATGGCCGCGCTCGTGTGCGGCAACACGGTGGTCATCAAGCCGGCGTCGCTGACGCCGCTCTCGGTGATCATGCTCACCGAGGCCTTCGAAGAGGCGGAACTGCCGAAAGGCGTGTGGAACGTCGTGACGGGTGGCGGACGCGAAATCGGCGATCCGATGACGAAGCATCCGAAGATTCGCGTGATCTCGTTCACCGGATCGACGGAGGTCGGACGCGACATCTCCGTCGCCTGCGCGCCGTCGTTCAAGCACGTCCATCTGGAGATGGGCGGCAAGAACGTGATCATGGTGATGGAAGACGCGGACGTCGATCTCGCGGTCGACGGCGCGCTGTGGGGTGCATTCGGCACGACCGGACAGCGCTGCACCGCGGCGTCGCGCGTCGTCGTGCACGACAAGGTGTACGACCAGTTCGTCGAGAAGCTCGCCGGGCGCGCGAAGTCGCTGAAGGTCGGGAATGGATTGGATCCCAAAGTCCAGATGGGACCGAGCGTGTCGAAATCGCAGCTCGAGACCGTCAAGGAGTACGTGAAGATCGGCAAGGACGAAGGCGCGAAGTGTGTCGCCGGCGGCAATGCGCTGACCGATGGCGATCAGGCGAAGGGCTTCTTCCACGAGCCGACCGTGTTCGCGGAAGTGACGCCGGACATGCGCATCGCCCAGGAGGAGATCTTCGGACCGGTGACGGCGGTGATCCGCTGCAAGTCGCTCGAGAATGCGATCGAGATCGGCAACGGCGTGAAATACGGTCTGTCGTCGTCGATCTACACGCGCGACGTGAACAAGGCCTTCACGGCGATGCGCGACATGTACACCGGTATCTTCTACGTCAACGCGCCGACGATCGGCGCGGAAGTGCATCTCCCCTTCGGCGGCGTGAAAGAGACCGGCAACGGCCATCGCGAAGCCGGCGTTGCGGGCATCGATGTGTTCACGGAGTGGAAGTCGATTTACGTCGATTACTCGGGAGCGCTGCAGAGAGCGCAGATTGATACGGAACTGTAATTAGTTGTGGCGGGTTGCGAGTCGCGAGTTGCGCGAAGATTGTCGCTCGGGACAAACTTCGCGGGTGACTCGCAACTCGCAACTCGCAACCCTCCTTCTCTCGTTCGCGCTGACTCTTCCCGCTCTCGCGCAACAAGACGCGAACCGCCTCATCGACCACATCCTCGCCAACTCGCAGGCGTACGAGACGCTCTCGTATCTCACCGACAACATCGGGCCGCGGCTTTCGGGATCGAAGAACGCGGATCTGGCGGTGAAGTGGACGACGAAGAAGTTTCGCGAGTGGGGCATCGATGTGCGGAACGAGAAGGTGATCGTGCCGCACTGGGTGCGCGGCGAAGAGCGCGCGCGGCTGGTCTCGCATCATGATCAGAAGATCGTGCTGACTGCGTTAGGCGGCAGCGTCGCGACGCCGGCGAGCGGCATCACCGCAGAGGTCATCGAGGTCACCTCGTACGACCAGCTCACGCAACTCGGCCGCGCCAAGATCCAGGGGAAGATCGTCTACTACCACAACGCGATGGACATGGACCTCGTCGAGCACGGGCGCGCGTTCGAGGCGTACAGCAAGGCGGTGGTCTTTCGCGGATCGGGTGCGAGCCGCGCCGCGGAGTACGGCGCGGTCGGCGCGGTGATCCGCTCCGTTGCCAGCGCGTCGTTGCGCACGCCGCACACCGGCGCGATGCGCTATGACGAGAAGCAGCCGAAGATTCCTGCCGCCGCATTGGCGACCGAGGATGGAGAGCTGATCCATCGCCTGCTCGCGAAGGGCGAGCGCGTGCGAATGCACATGGTGCTCACGCCGAAGACGCTGCCCGACGTCGAGTCGGCGAACGTGATCGCGGAGATCCGCGGCAGCGAGCGTCCGAACGAGATCGTGCTCATCGGCGGTCACCTCGATTCGTGGGACCTCGGCACCGGCGCGATCGACGACGGCTCGGGCGTGGTGATGGTGATGGAGACGCTGCGCGTGATGAAGGAGCTCGGCATCAAACCGAAGCGCACCATTCGCGGCGTGCTGTTCATGAACGAAGAGAACGGCCTTCGCGGCGGCCGGGCCTACTTCGACGGTGTCGCGAAACGCGAAGAGCTGCAGCGCCACGTCGCGGCGATCGAGACCGATGCGGGCGCCGCGCCGCCGGTCGGCTACACCACGACACTCGAAGGCAAAGATCTCGACGCCATTCGCGCGCGCGCGAAAGTGCTCGAGCGCATCGCGCCGATGTACTTTCAGAGCTCGAAGCACACCGGTGCGGACACGGGACCGCTCACCGATGCCGGCGTGCCGGGCTTCGGACTGATCCCCGATCCGCGCCACTACTTCGATTACCACCACACGCCGGCGGATACATTGGACAAAGTGGATCCGAAAGCTCTCGCGCAGGACACGGCGGCGATCGCGGCGCTGGCGTATCTGATTGCAGAAGAGGGGCTGTGAAGCCTCTATGGAGTGCGGCGGCCGTGCCGCCGCTTTCTCGGTGCGGTGCGCGCGCTCCATCGAAAAAGCGGCGGCATGGCCGCCGCACTCCAAAGCTCGCTTCGCTCGCGATCCTCCTTCTTCTCGCATCCTGCACACGCGAGAAGCCGGCCACGGAACGGACGTTCCCGAACGCGCCGGTCATCCTCATCTCGATCGACACGCTGCGCGCGGATCATCTTCCGGTCTACGGTTACACGAGCATCGACACGCCTAACATCAGTGCGCTCGCCGCGGATGGAGTCGTGTTCGATGCCGCGTGGTCGCATTGTCCGATGACGCTGCCCTCGCACGTGTCGATGCTCACCGGACTGCTGCCGACCGAGCACGGCGTGCGGAACAACGCGGGGTTCGTGTGGGACTTGTCCAAGCACGTGTCGTTGCCGCAGGTGCTCGCGCAGCGCGGCTATGCGACCGGCGCCGCGGTTTCTTCGTACGTGCTTCGCGGCGATACCGGGATGCGCGCGGCGTTTCAGTTTTACGACGATGCGATCGATCCTCGGGGCGGCGCAGAGTTCGCGGACTATCAGCGTCCAGGCGACGTCACCGAGCAAGCCGCATCGCGATGGTTGAACGGCATCGGATCGAAGCCGTTCTTTTTCTTTCTCCATCTGTACGAGCCGCACGTGCCGTATTCGCCGTCGTACGACGCGGACATCGCATCCGCGGACGCGATCGTCGGACGCTTTCTCGATGCGCTGAAGCAGCGCGGAATCTACGACAAGGCGATCCTCGTGCTCACCTCCGATCACGGCGAAGGCCTCGGCGATCACGGCGAGCAGCAGCACTCGATCCTGCTGTACCGCGAGGCGCTGCACGTTCCGCTCGTGGTGAAGCTCCCGGGTTCTGTGCGCAAAGGCGAGCGCATCGCGGCGCCGGTGGGACTCAACGACATCGCGCCGACGCTCGCCCGCCTAACAAGGACGCCGTTTCCGCGCAGCAACAATCTCTTCGCTGCGCCGGCTTCGCGCAACATCTACGCGGAAACGCTTTATCCATATCTGCAGCTCGGCTGGAGCGATCTGCGCGCGCTCATCAACGAGCGCTGGTATCTCATCGACGGTCCGACGCCCGAGCTCTATGACATCACGGCCGATCCGAAGCAGACCAAGAACGTTCTGGCCGAGAATCGCCGCATCGCGTCAGCCATGATCGAAGAATTGCGCCGCTATCCGCCGGCGAACGCGGTGCAGCCTTCCATCGATCCCGAAGTCGCCGCGCGACTGGCATCCCTCGGCTACATCGGCACCGTACGCACGCGTCCCGATCCGCGATCGCTGCCGAATCCGAATCAGGCGATCGCAATCCTGGGGGACATGCAGCGCGCGTTCGCGCTCGCGAACGAGCGGCGCGATGCCGAAGCAATTCTCGAACTGCAGGCGATCCTCGCGAAGCATCCGAAGATGCAGGAAGCGCGGATCAAGCTGGCCGAGGTGCTCGATGCATCGGGGCGCTATGAAGAGTCGATGCGCGAGTATCGCGCGGCGCTCGCATCGTCCGAGGTCGTGATGCCGGATTTGATGATCGCGATGGGAGAAGTCGCGTTGCGCGCGAAGAAGATCGGCGAGGCGGCGGAGATCGCGAAGGTTTCGCGCGCCGGAGCTCCGACGCGCGCGGCGGCGCTCGAAGCGCGCGTCGCGATCGCGCACGGGAATCTCCGCGAGGCCCTCGCGAAGATCGACGAGGTCGAGCGGCTCGCGGGACGCAGCGTCTACGGCATGAACGCGCTGCGAGGCGAAGCGTACGCGCAGATGGAGCGGCCGCAGGACGCGATCGCCGCGTATCGCAAAGAGATCGACGCATTTCCGTCGAATCGCGAGGCGTATGCGCGTCTCGCAGTCGTGCAGTTTCTCGTCGGCGATCGCGCGGGATTGAACGAGACGCTCACGCGTCTCGACGCGATCGATCCGGCGCTCGCACAGCGAACGCGCGAAACGTTTGGAGTGCGGTAGCGCCCAGCTACCGCTATCCAACGCCGCGGAGCGGCGAGGGCGCGTCGCTCTGCGGCGTAAGAAAGCGGTAGCTGGGCTACCGCACTCCAAAAAAAAGCCCCGGCTCTTTCGAGCCGGGGCCGTGCAACGAACTGCGGGGAATTAGAAGCGGAAGCCGAGAGAGAACTGATACGTGCGCGGGAGCTGATACGCCGCGGACGAATTCGGCGTGC
>Ga0075418_10003850_pt1 | contig 17095 bp, 14 predicted proteins | sample SoiMetdeltSBSDD2_FD_81776 | JGI IMG/M metagenome (GOLD analysis project Ga0075418, IMG submission 81776) | Bulk soil microbial communities from a Populus tree surrounding site in Tennessee, USA - Soil MetaG P. deltoides SBSDD2 | ecosystem: Environmental > Terrestrial > Soil > Tree plantation... | reverse complement strand
GCGCTGGCGTCTTATCTGATCACCACGAGTGCGGGACACATTCTGATCAACAGCAGCTTCAAGGAGACGGTGCCACTCATCCGAGCCGGCGTCGAAAAACTCAAGTTCCGTTTTCAGGACGTCAAAATCCTGCTAACCAGTCATGCTCATTCCGACCATGTTGCTGGCAATGCCTTAGTGAAACGACTGACTGGAGCGCGCGTTTTGGTGATGAAAGGGGATGAGGACATCGTTCGCACCGGGGGGAAGGGAGATTTCCACTATGAAAGCGTTTGGGAGCCTTGCCCTGTGGACGAGGTCTTGCGGGATAGCCAAGAAGTGAAGCTGGGTGACGCCGTTTTGGTGGCTCATCGAACACCGGGCCACACGAAAGGCTGTACCACTTGGACCCTCAGGGTTAGTGAAGGAGGAAAACTGCACCAAGTGGTGATCATTGGGAGCCCGAACGTCAATCCGGGTTATAAGCTGGTTGGGAACTCGAAATATCCAACGATCAGTAACGACTTTGCCAGCACGTTTCAGATTCTGAAATCGCTTCCGTGTGATGTGTTCCTGGGAGCTCATGGCAACTACTACGGACTGCAAGAGAAGTACGCGCGGCTGCAGAAGGGAACCTCGGGAAACCCTTTTGTTGATCCGCAAGGCTATCAACAGTACGTGGCCTTGAAAGAGAAGGCGTTTCGTGATGAGTTGGCACGACAAGAAAACGCGGCGCGTTAGCCCGGAAAAACCCTGTCTGCGCCGGCTCCTGGGACTGTGAATAGTCAATGGCTCCGTTCCCCATACTTCCCCTCCCTCCCATGTCCCGACCAAAACACGCGCTGAGCTGAAGGGGGTGCCGAAGCTAGCGACTTTTGTATCGGGTGGTGTGCCTCACCGTTTCACTTGGCAGCCTTCAGCGATTTCTCCCCAAGGAGTGCCCGGAGCTTACTCTCACAGGCGTCTTTATCCACCACGCCAATGTAAGAGACGGCGATCTCGCCGCTACGGTCAATCAACAAAGTCATGGGCATGGAATTCAGCTCGTATATTTTTCGCAGTCCTTCAGTGTCAAGCACGATAGGGTAGTTCACCTTCTTCTCTTCAACGAACGCCTTCACTGGTTTCCAACTATCGTCGATCGAAACGCCGATGATGGTGAGTCCGTTCTCCTTGTATCTTTCCTGAAATTCAATAAACCACGGGATTTCAAGGACACAGCCCTTGCACCAAGTCGCCCAGAAGTTGAGCAGGACCACCCTGCCTTTGTAGTCGGACAACTTGATGCGCACACCTTCGGAGTCATTCAGAGCAAAGTCATGGGCTGTTTTCGGACCCTTAACCGGTCGAGCAGGGATACATGCAGATGCCACGAGGCCAACCACCGTCAGAATTCCGATTGCCAATCGTTCGAAAACAAGAGGTGACCTCATAAGTCTTGGTCTCTTTGTTTTTGCCGTTTGTCAGGCTTGAGGGATAGCTTCTGCGCATGGTGCTGGCCGCGACTCCACCCAGTCCTTCGATAGTCCTCCGACTCCTCGCGGAATCTGGCAAATGGATCAGCCCATCCGCCCACATTGGGGACCGGCTTCAAGAACTTCTTACCCAGAATCTCTCTTCTTCGCGGTGTGCGACACCAGCGATAGCCCCACGCCTTCGGGCATCCGTGAATGAACGAAAGAAAGCACAGCCGCCAAGCCGACACCGAGAGCACCTAATCCGAGGAGCACCCACAAGAACTGCACTCCGAAAAACGCGCAGGTTGTGAAGACCACGAAAAGCACAACAAGCAGTCCCGGAAGACCAGTCGGGCTCATTTTCATATAGGGACCTGGTGAGTATTGTGTCATATAGCCTCGCTTCTTTACGCTTTGGCCGATCGCAACAAAGACCCTGCAGGGAGTTCTGGACCTGCAGCTCACTGATCGGGATTGGATTCAAGAGATGGCGCAACCGTTCTCCATTCAAATCTATGACGGTTTCACTCCGCCCAGCGCTGCAGTCGCCAGCGTACCGCTCAGGCCCATCGTTTCCACGACAGACGAGGGCACAATGACCATGGCGCCCCGCTCTTTGATGGCCTCGTACAGCATATTCATCGCCCGCAGATGCAGCGCTACAGGGTTGTTTTGATAGGTCAACGCTGCCTGGGCAAACTTTTCTGATATCTCTGTTTCTGCCTGTCCCAGGATGATGCGCGCCTGACGCTCGCGTTCAGCTTGAGCCTGCCGGGACATCGCGTCCTCCAGGCCTTGAGGGATACGCACATCCCGGATCTCCACCGATTGCACCGTAATGCCCCATGGGTTGGTCTTTTCATCCAGAATGCGCTGCAGTTCGCGCCCTAGCATTTCGCGCTCCGTGATCATTTGAGCCAGTTCGTGGCGCCCGATCGATTCCCGCAGGCCGGTTTGAGCGCTCATGGTAATCGCCTGAACGAAGTCCTCAACTTCCAAAATGCACTTCTCAGCGTTCCAGACCAGCCAAAACACGATGGCGTCGACATTCACGGGCACGGTGTCGCGAGTGAGGGTGGATTCCGCCGTCACGCTAGCGACACGAACCCTCTGGTCAACATACCGGCTGAGCTTGTCGACGATGGGAATCATGTGAAAGAGGCCCGGACCGCGCAGTCCGACGTAGCGGCCCAAACGTAGCACTGCCACCCTTTCCCACTGATCCGCTACCTTGATGGAAAAGAGCAAATAGACGCCAACCAGCAATCCCGCGATGAGCAGCGCCCGATTTTCCAAGGCTGTAGCCAAGCCCAAACCGGCTGCACCTGAAATGGCGAACAGCGCCACTGCTACCCCACTGACCTGACTCTTGTTGCGATCTTGCCACATGGCTATCTCCTCTTTTTACCAGCATCTCTTCGAAGGTCCTGTAACTGCTCGATGACTTCCTCAACCGTGAACCCTTCCGAGCCTGCGCGGGCAGCCAATTCTCCCACCAACTGATTCAAGCGGCGCTGCCGTTCGACGGCATCCCGTTCCACCGTCTGGTGGCTGATGAAGGTTCCTGTTCCCTGCTGCGTCTCTAGCACCCCTCGAATTTCGAGTTCGCGATAAGCTCGTATGACCGTGTTCGGATTAATCGCCAGATCGACCGCCAATTGACGAACGGTGGGAAGCTGATCGCCTCCGGCCAATGCCAATGCAGCGATGCCGCCGACCACTTGGTCGATGATCTGCCGGTAAACCGGGACGCCGCTGTGCATGTCCAAGCTGAACTGGAAGGGCTTTCGTGGTTTCGATGCGGCGCTCATGGAATATATAGTGTACTAGTTATATAGAACAGTCAATAACATTCTTGAGTCGCGAAGACTGTCAGTAATCCTGGAGGTTACGAGCCGCCTGGGGAGGCCAACCTGCAACTCATGGGGTTGCGCAACTGGCCCCGCGTGCTTAGTATGGTGGCCTCACAGAGTTGAGAAACAACTGATATCGATGATGTAAGGAGAAAAGCGCTATGGGACGTCTGCAGGATCGCGTTGCAGTGGTCACCGGTTCGGGGGCGGGAATGGGAGAAGGCATGGCTCGACTGTTCGCCGCAGAAGGGGGGCAGCTCGTCATCTCGGGCCGCGATGAGAAGAAGGGACAGGCCGTTGCCGACAGTATCGTCCAGTCCGGCGGCCGTGCCGTCTTTGAGCGCGCCGACGTGAGTGTAGAAGCAGACTGTCGCGCTCTCATCGAAGCGACAGTCCGGCACTACAGACGGATCGACGTGCTCGTGAACAACGTCGGGCTCAGTACACGAGGGACAATCGAGGACACGACGGTTGAGTTGTGGGATCGGCTGTTCGCAACCAACGTGCGCAGCGCTTTCATCTGCATGCAGCAGGCCGTGCAGCACATGAAGAAACAGGGCAAGGGATCGATCGTCAATATCGGTTCGGTCAACTCCTATATCGGCGAACCCAAACTGATGGCCTATTCGGCTTCGAAAGGCGCTCTCATGACGCTCACGAAGAACACCGCAAGCTACCTCAACCGATACCGGATTCGCGTGAATCAGCTCAACGTTGGCTGGACAGACACTCCGAACGAACATCGCGTCAAGACGCAGGAGGAAGGAAAAGGCGACAACTGGCTCGCAGAGGCGGCGAGCACGCGCCCCTTTGGGCGGCTGCTCGTTCCTAGGGACATCGCATACGCGGCTCTCTACTTTGCCAGCGATGAAAGTGAATGTATTACCGGATCGGTGCTGGACCTGGAACAATACCCAGTCGGGGCGCCACCGAACTTCTGAAGGTGCGTTCTGAAAATTGGCGGGCCACCGGAATTCAACATACCGTGTCTCGGTTCGTCATTCCGAGAGAACGTCACCTCGGCCGGATAGTAAGCCGGGGCGGGAATCCAGACTGGATTTCCGGCTCGCACTTCGCTTGGCCGAAATGACGCAGATTCTAGACCTTCAGCCCGGAACCGCCACGATGCACATTGCGATGTTGGTTGTTGGCGGTAGATTCGCTAGTGCGGAAGGTGCTAACCTCGCCCCAAATGGATCCGAGTGGAGGCAGATTGTGAAAAAGCATTGTCTTTCGGCACTGCTCTCGGTGGCGTTGATCCAGTCATCAGCTTCCCGGTTAACGTCGGCACAGACCGTTGAAGGTGAGAAGCTGCCTCCTACAGCCAAGCTCCAGGTTGAATTTCGCCGCGACATCGAACCACTCCTCAAAGAGAAGTGCCAATCCTGCCATGGCGCCGAGCAACAGTTGTCAGGCTTCCGGCTGGATTCGCGCAGCGCAGTTCTGAGCGGAGGCAACAGCGGCGTGGTGGTCAAGCCCGGAAACAGCCAAGGCAGCCGGTTGATTCACCTGGTGGCGGGCCTCAACAAAGAACTGAGAATGCCGATGACGGGTGATCCGCTCACCGCCGAGCAAGTCGGCTTGTTGCGGGCGTGGATCGACCAGGGCGTTCTCTGGCAGGACGAATCCTCGAAGCCGCCCTCGCCCATGCTGTCGTCGAAAAGCAAGCACTGGGCCTTCGCGCCACCGCAGCGTCCAAAACAGCCCAAAGTCAAGAACACCACCTGGGTTCGAAACCCAATTGATAGCTTTGTTCTAGCTCGCCTTGAAAAGGAAGGTATTACCCCGTCAGCCGAAGCTGATCGCGAAACGTTGATTCGTCGTCTCAGCCTGGACCTGACGGGGTTGCCGCCCTCACCGGACCAAGTCGCGGAATTCTTGGCGGACAAACGTCCGGATGCTTACGAGCGATTGGTTGACCAATCTCTATCCTCTCCTCATTACGGCGAGAAATGGGCGCGGCCCTGGCTGGACCTGGCGCGCTATGCGGATAGCGACGGCTATGAAGAGGACCGCATCCGGCCCCACGCCTGGCGCTGGCGCCACTGGGTGATTGAGGCACTGAACCGCAATATGCCTTTCGATCAGTTTACGACTGAACAGCTCGCGGGAGATCTCTTGCCCAATGCGACCCTGGAACAGAGAGTGGCGACCGGCTTCCATCGCAACACCCTGACCAACCGCGAGGGCGGAGTGAATCGCGAAGAGTTTCGAACCGAACAGGTGATCGATCGAACCGCAACCACGGGAAGCGTGTGGTTGGGATTGACCCTGGGTTGCGCGCGCTGCCACGATCACAAATACGATCCAGTCAGTCAGAAAGAGTTCTACCAGATGGCTGCATTCTTCAATACTGCCCGAGAGATCGATCTTGAAGCGCCTTTGCCGGCTGAGCGGGGTCCGTTCCTGCAGCGTCAGCCGGAGTATGAGAAGAAACGGGCCACCCTCCTGGAAGAGTTCAAGGTGGCTGAACTGCAAGTGGACTGGGAAAAGAAGCTGAGAGCAGCTGCGGCGCATCCAGGTGTGGACTTGGGTTCCGATTATCAATTGAACCTGGTACAGGTCAAGACCGACACGGGTGAAGAGATCCTCATGCTCCCGCCTGAGAAACGAACGGCAAAACAGAAAAAGATTCTCACAGACCAGTTCATTCGGACGGGTGGGTTCAAGGAGCTGAACACGCGCTTGAATGCGCTGGCGGAGGAGTATCCGGCACTGACCGAGGCGCCGGCCATTGCTGAGAATCCTCGTCCACCCAAAACTCACATCCTGATTCGAGGAAACTTCCTCACGCCCGGGATTGAAGTGGAGCCAGACACACCGGCCGTGTTGCCGCGGCTTCGTTCAGATTCGCCCCCCTCCCGCCTCACGCTGGCACGCTGGCTGGTCTCTCGCGACAATCCTCTCACGGCCCGCGTTACGATGAACCGTGCCTGGCAGGAGTTTTTTGGGAGGGGCTTCGTCGATACGCCGCAGGATTTTGGACTGCGATCGAGTCCGCCAACGCATCCGGAGCTGCTCGACTGGCTGGCCGTCGAGTTCATGTCGAGCGGATGGAATGTCAAAGCGATGCATAAACGGATTGTTGAATCGGCGACCTATCGGCAGGCTTCGAACACCCGCAAAGATCTGGAGTCGAAGGATCCGGACAACAAGCTGCTGGCCCGCCAAACTCGCCTCCGCCTTCCTGCGGAACTGGTGCGCGACGTAGCCTTGGCGACGAGCGGACTACTGAACCCGGTGATCGGCGGCAAGAGCATTCGGCCTCCACAGCCGGCAGGTGTGGTCGGTAAGTGGAAGGAGAGCGAAGGCGCCGAACGATATCGCCGCGGCCTCTACATCTTGTTTCAAAGGCGCTATCCGTATCCGGAACTGGTGACGTTTGACGCGCCAGACTCGTTGAATTCCTGTCCTCGGCGTGACCGTTCGACAACTCCACTGCAAGCGTTGACGCTGTTGAACGATCCGGTTTTCTTTGAGGCGTCGCAAGCCTTGGCGGTGCGTCTTCTCCAGGAAAAGGCGGGAGGCGAGGAAGAGCGCATCGAACACGCCTATAGGCTTTGTCTCGGGCGCGCTCCCCGACCCGAGGAAAAGGAACGAATGGTTCAGTATCTGCGGCAGCGCAAGGAGCTCTTAGCGCGCAAGCCTGAGTCGGTTGAAAAGGTTTTCCCGGCGAAGGCGCTCGATGGAGTCGATCCCGCCGAAGCAGCGCTCTGGATTGGAGTGAGTCGCGTGTTGCTTAATCTCGAAGAATTCATCACGCGGGGGTGACCATGGATTTCAGGAAGTTTCACCGCATACAAACCCGGCGCAGTTTTCTCGACCAATGTGCGGGAGGCCTTGGGACGATTGCCCTGTGGCATTTGATGGAAGGCGAAGGGCGCACAGCCGCCGCCGGAGAATCACTGCCAGACATTAATCCGTTGAAGCCGAAGGCGGGACACTTCACTCCCAAAGCAAAGAACGTGATCTTTCTCTTCATGGAGGGAGCACCCAGTCAACTCGATCTGTTCGATCCCAAACCAGGACTCGGCAAATATGACGGCCAATCCCTGCCGTCTTCGATGACCAAAGATCTGAAGCTCGCTTTTATCAAGCCCGATGCCAAGGTCTGGGCCAGCCCGCGCGTGTTCACCAAGCACGGTCAGTGTGGCATGGAATTCTCCGACTATCTGCCTTACACGGCGGACTGTGCCGACGACATCTGCATGATCCGGTCGATGGTGACAGACCAGTTTAACCACCATCCCGGGCAACTAATGATGACTTCGGGGACAAACCTGCTGGGCCGGCCCTCGCTGGGCGCCTGGGTCACCTACGGTCTGGGAAGCGAGTCAAAGAATCTTCCCGGCTTCGTCGCTCTGACTTCAGGCGCCGGATCCCCGGGCGCTGGGAGCGGAAATTGGAGCAGCGGCTTCCTGCCGTCCGTCTATCAAGGAGTGCCCTTCCGCAATTCGGGGGATCCAGTGCTTCATCTCTCGAACCTTTCCGGAATCGATGTCGAGGACCAGCGGATGACTCTCGATGCAATTCGCGATCTTAATCAGCAGAACTTTGTTCGAGCGGGCGACATCGAGATTGCGTCACGCATCGCCTCGTACGAGCTGGCGTTTCGTATGCAATCGGCCGGGCCGGAACTTTTGGATTTTTCCAAGGAAACGCCCGCCACCTTGGAGCTGTACGGCATCAACAATGAGGTGACACGCCCGTTTGCGACGAACTGCCTGCTGGCACGCCGCATGATCGAGCGAGGTGTGAGGTTCATCCAGATCATGCATCCCACCTGGGATGATCATTCTGACTTAAATAAGAAATTGAAGAAGAATTGCGACATCACCGACCGTCCGACAGCTGCTTTGCTCAAAGACCTCAAGCAGCGCGGCCTCCTGGACAGCACTTTGCTTGTCTGGGGAAGCGAGTTTGGCCGCACACCTCTGATTCAGACATTGGGTATTGCGGGTGAGAGTTGGGGCCGCGATCATCATCCCAACGCCTTCACAATGTGGATGGCCGGCGGCGGAATCAAGCCGGGCCAAGTAGTTGGAAAGACGGACGACCTCGGCTTCAATGTGGTGGAAGACCGAGTCCACGTCCACGACTTGCACGCGACCATCCTTCATTGCCTGGGGTTGGAACACAAACGGCTGACCTATCGCCACATGGGCAGAGATTTTCGCCTCACGGATGTGGAGGGACAGGTCGTCTCCAAGCTCCTGGCTTGATGCTTAACGCTCTGCCTTCTTCTCCGGAGCGGCGAAACATTCCCCCTTCGCAAAGGGGGTTAGGGGGTTGTCTTGCAATTGCGGAAGCCTTGACTTAGTGCTTCGTACCTCAATTGCACCCCCATCTCGATCGACCTTCCATGCGCGCTAGACAACCCCCGCGCCTTCGGCGCTGCCCCCTTTGTTAAGGGGGAATTTCTGGATCTCTTCCTCAAGCGGGATTTTCAGGAGAGCAATCCAAGAATCGCCATTCCAGTGAGTGCCCTCCGGCGATTTCTACCACTTCGTCGACGTCGAACTCCACGAGGCGCTCTGCTCCGGGAAACTCAGCAGGGCGTTCCTGGTCCCAGAGGATACGGGCCCTTCCTGTAAGCTGTAAGGTGCGTCCCCTCACAAAATCAATAAACAACAGACCCGCTTGCGGGTTGACGGAAATGTTTCCGAGAGTTTGAAACATGGTGTTGCCCGCATAGTCAGGCCAGACCAGGCGATGGTCGTTCAACACGCGTACGAATCCCGGAAGTCCGCCGCGATGGGACGCGTCGGTTCCACCCTCCGGCTGATGGCTGGCGATGAAGAAAGTGTCCGCTTCGCGAATCCATCGCTGTTGGTCTTGAGCCAGGATGCTTTGCCGTCGTACCGCGGGCGAGGAATCAGTCTCAGGCGACCGTCCGCGCCACCGGCGTGCTTGAATATACTTCTGGCAGTTGGAATACACCTGCTGCGCATGAATCGTGATTGCTCCATCCTCTCGGACTTCGGCTTTGCCGTTCAGCCGCATTCGCCGCCGCGTCGCAAACTCGATCGCAATCAGTCCCACCGCATCATTCGCGGCGAGGTTATCGCCGAGTGGATCGCCTGTTGCAGGGCGGGCGTTGATTCGCACCGTATTCTCGTCGACCACTTGAACGAGGCCGGGAGCGCCTGTCAGTAAAGAGGCCCACACTCGGCCCTCCCGATCTACGCTGCCAACGACGACCAAAGGCTGACTACGCAAGAAATTCCGTGCAGGTGGCGGAATGGTGGTTCCGATGGACCTCCCGATGCGGTCTGCCATCTCGCGGACGCCTGCCCGTTCTTGAACTGAGCGTTCACCCGGATGGTACACCGGTGCCATGTGCTTTCTCCTTTCGTTGATGACCGGCTCAGAAGAAACCGCAGGAAGGCGCCCCGGGGGTTGGCGCTGCATGATCACCTGCGCCTGTCGGGGCATAGATCTCCAGACGGATGCCATCCGGATCCTCAAAATACAGGCCACCCGATTGTGCTCCTTCTGAATGGGGTACGATTCCGTTGTAGATGAGCGGAACGTTCATCTCCTTCAGTTTCTGTGACGCTTTCTGGACTTCTTGAATCGCGGAAACTTGAAATGACAAGTGATGAAGTCCAGGATGCCCCTTCTCAAACCGGCCCTCGGCCTGTTGCCAAAGGGTCAGCACCAGCTTGTCTTCCTGGCCCAGGAAGACAAAGCGCCGTCCCTCCTCGCGGGACTCTCCGACGGCAGTAAATCCAAAAACCTCCTGGTAGAACTTCTTGGATCGATCCAGGTCGCTCACATTCAAACCGATATGGCCTGTCTGGAAGCTTACTGCATACTTCGTACTCATGGTGGTGAAGTCTCCTTTCCTTTGAGCTAACCGTCAAATACATACTTTGACAGTTATATTCCCGATGCGTTAACCTGTCAACGGTTATTTTGCTGGTTAGGTCGAGACCTGAGGGTTGGAAATGACTTCATCAAAAAATTCGCTTGAGAACCGCTTTCTGTTTGTTGGCAATTACCTTTGCCTGGACTTCATCAACACAGAAATGGTGGTGGCCGGCCAGCCGGTCGACCGATTGAGCAGCTTCGACAACCTGGTGGCCTGGTTGGTTCAGGCGCTGACCCTGGATGGGAAGCAGGCTGAAGAGATTCTTGGAAATTGGAAGAGCAGGCCAGAAGCTAAGTCAACCCTTGTGGAGGCGATAACGCTACGAGCGAGCTTGCGAGAGATGGCAGAACGGCTGGTTAAAGGAAAAACCGTTCCTCAATCCACCCTGGGTGCAATCAATCAGTGGCTGGCGCGCCAGACCGGACATGCCGAGTTGAAGCGCGCGCGAGGCGGATTCGAGAAGCGCTTTCAAGCAGACTTCCGAGAGCCGGCTCAGCTGCTTTGGCCGGTGGCCGAATCAGCCTGCGATCTGCTTTGCTACGCCGATCTGACTCTCGTCAAAAAATGCGAGAACCCGGCGTGCGTTCTGTTCTTCTATGACACCACCAAGAATCACAGCCGGCGCTGGTGCAGCATGAGTGTGTGTGGCAACCGGATGAAAGTGGCAGCACACTACCAGCGTCTGCGCGAAATGAGATAGGCGAACGAGGAATTCGGTCTGGCTCTCTACCTGCGAACCGGGCGGCGAACAGAGTATTCATCGAAATTACGCCGCGCGGCATGAAAACTCTCCTACAATTTCTAGAGTCGCGCTGGCTTCGGAGTGTCCGGATCGAGCGGATAGATGGGGCGAGGCACCCGGCGAAACGGAAGCGTCTTGAGATTTGCCGTACTGACCCCGGGTGTATCCACTATGAAGATCGCTTTGGCAATAGGTTCATAAGCGGCACGGAATCCGTTGGGCGATTTTACTACCACAATCTTGCAGTAAAGCGGTTCAATGCCATGACTGCGAAAAAGTTCCGGATCTACCGTCATGGAGGACCGCTCGGCCATCAGAATCTGCACCTGGCCCACCTCCAGAACCACGGCACGACCCATGCACACGGTGATGCCTGTGTTGTAGCCGCGAGCACGCCCGACCCAGCGGCCATCTGAAATCAGCTTCACGGTGCCCGTCACTCTCACCGGTCTGGAATGTCTCCGGTCGAACGAACCACCAACCTTCAAGGGAACCCTCGAGCCGACGCCTGCTTTGATGGCTGCTTTCACCGAGGCAGGATCGACCAGAAAGATCGCTGCCGGACCTGTCAGGGGGGCGTGTACCAGATGCTTCAGCACCCCGGTGCTGTCACCCGGAGAACCCGACCCGGTGCTGTCTGACGACTCCGCCAACACGACCGGCCCACCCTCCATCCGAATCGCCGCAGCCAGCGCCTCCGCCACTGGCGTCAACGTGGCTTCGAACGCTTTCTTGCCATCCCAAAACCTTCGCGCAATTGTGTCGGCTTGCCGTTGCGCGAGACGGGGATCTCCATTTGTTACTGAAACTACGGCACAGCCCATCTCTGCGATGTCCATCCACGGCTGTACTGGGAAAATAGAAACCACCTCCGCATTGCCGCTTCGCTCCAGCGCCTGTGCGGCTCGCATCAGTTTGTGCATTGGCCCGGAAGTCGTTTGCGAGTTCTCTGCTTGAATGATCAGCGGGAGTTTGCGGTACGCCATGCAGGGACGCACCTCGCCATGAAGAATTCGGAGCAGCAGGCGCGCAGCCTTTTGGCCCACCTCGAACATGTCGACGTGCGGATAGGTGTGATACCCGACAATCGCATTGGCGAGTGCCACCATGCGTCCGGTAATGTTCGCATGCAAGTCGAGCGTGACTACAATTGGCTTGTCCGGACCTAGCACCTCGCGCGCGATCCCCAGAACAGCGCCTTCCACATCGTCCTCTCCTGCAGCCGTTTGTGCTCCATGCATGGCGAGCAGCAATGCCTCCGCCTTCGACCGGCGAAGATGACGCTCGAAGGCTTGCACAAGCTGTTTGTACCCGGCGCGATCGAGCCGGTTCGCTGTGATCGCCCAAGCCGCACATACCGGCATGATAGGAACTCTCGCCTTCTTCAAGACATCGATGAACCCACCCATTTCGGTGAGTTTGCCGTCATGCCGGGCAAACGCCTGCTTGCCGAACACCGGCGAAAAGTCCTCATAGCGGGTCATCACAGGGGAAAATGTGTTGCTCTCCTGCAGAATCGAAGCAATGGCAATACTCAAGAATCAACCTCCAGCTTTGTTGGGCCTGCGCTGCTTCCAATAATTTGAATCAGCGAAAAATGTTGTTCTCGGGAAGCGTGCAGAGTGTACTCTATGCCGACACTTTTGTTGACCTTCTGCACTTCGAGGGTTCGGAACCGATTCCCTCTCTAATTCCCAATCAGGAGACTTCGACTTGACGCTCAATTGGCAAAGATCCCGTGAGATGTTGGAACGGTCCCGCCGGTCTCTGGCTGGAGGCGTGAGCAGTCCCTTCCGGGCCAGAGCTCCAGTTCCACTCTTCTTCGAAAACGGCCAGGGTTCTCGCTTGTGGGATGTGGATGGCAACGAATACATCGACTATCAGCTGGCCTGGGGGCCGATGATTCTCGGATACAACCATCCCACCATGGTGGAAAGTCTTCGCCGCCAAGTCGAAAAGCCTCTGAGTTATGGAGCACAGCACGAGTTGGAAATCAGCGTCGCGGAGCGCATCCAGTCCCTGGTGCCATGCGCCGAGCGCCTTGCTTTCACCTCCAGCGGCAGTGAGGCGGTGCAATTGGTGCACCGGCTGGCGCGCGCCTACACCGGACGCCCCTGCATCCTGAAATTCGAAGGCCACTATCATGGCTGGATGGACGGCGCGCTGCACAGCTATAAGCCGCAGCCGCATGAGACAGGCTCCCTGGCCTCTCCGGCGGTTGTGCCGGGTTCGAAAGGGCAGGTGCAGAATGCCAGCGAAAATGTGGTGGTGGCACCCTGGAACAGTCTGGAGGCTCTCGAAAGTATCCTCCAATGGCACGGTTCAAGGATTGCGGCCATCATGACCGAGCCTGTCCTGTGCAACAGCGGCTGCCTCATGCCTGCGCCAGGCTATCTGGCGGAAGTGAAGCGACTGGCCGCCGCGGCAGGAGCCCTTCTTGTTTTCGACGAAGTGATTACGGGATTCCGTATCGACGTGGGCGGTGCCCAAAGTCACTTCGACGTCGTCCCAGACTTGGCGACCTTCGGCAAGGCTGTTGGAGGTGGCGTCGCCTTGAGTGTTGTTGCCGGACGCGCGGATCTCATGGAGCAGATGTTCACGGGCGGCGTCGTATTTGGAGGGACCTTCAACGGAAATCCGCTTTCACTGGCAGGAGCCGACGCTTGTCTGACCGAACTCAGCCGCGATGGTGGCGTGGCGCTGAAATGGGCCAATCGCATGGGCCGCCGGCTCATCGTTGGGATTGAAGACCTCGCCCGCTCCCATGGCATTCCTGCCAAGGTCACAGGGTTTGGGGCGGCCTTCTATCTACATTTCACCCAGCGGGAGGGGCTTCAGGACTATCGTGACACCTTCGAAGATAACAAGGAACTCCTACAGCGCTTTCTGCACCTCGCCCTAGCTGAAGGCGTGATCGTGGTTCCTGATGGGCGCTTTTATGTTTCCGCCGCTCACACCGAAGCTGACGTATCGCAAACACTCGAAAAGCTGGACAACGTTTTCAGGGCTCTGAACCAGTAGCGGGAAACACTGCAGATCGTCGCAGTGGTGCTATTGGCGAATCAAAACCCAGAGAGAATGTATGGAGAAGGCCCAGGTGCATTTCAGAAGAAACACGTTGAGGCGCGGACCGAAGGATCAAGTTGTTGAACAAGGCTTAGGTCATGCCGGCGATGTCTGTTCTCATTCGCAGTAGCCCGAAAGCCTACGGCCTGAAGGTGGAGGCGTGATTAGCTGTCTAGGTGCAGCGGACGCTCAACGCTTGTCGCTGCTGGTCTGCAGCTCTCGCGCGGGCAAATCTTGATTCTCAAGTGGAGTCCTGGTTTGCTCCTGGTTTTCCAACTCCAGATTCCTCGGAAGGGAGAACCAGAAAGTGGCGCCGCTCCCTACGCAACTCTCGGCCCAGACGCGGCCGCCATGCCGTTGGATAATTCTCTGAACATTGGCCAGCCCAATCCCGTTGCCTTCGAAGTCGTGCCTCGGGTGCAACCGCTGGAACACTCCAAAGAGCTTATCAGCCTGCTGCATGTCGAATCCCACACCGTTGTCACGGACAAAGATGGCGACTGCACCGTCCTGCACCTCGGCGCCAATCGCGATTTCCGCAGGCGTGCGGCCGCGGCTGAACTTAAGAGCGTTGGAGAGCAGGTTCACGATTGCAACCCGCAAAATCGCGCGGTCCGCATAAACCGGAGGAAGCAAGCCGACTTTCCAAACAATCTCTCTGCCATCCGTCAAGTGTCGTAGGTTGTGGCGGACTTCATCGACAAGTTCCTCCAGGCTGACAACGCTCTTCTGCAAATCAACGCGCTCTGCCCGGGAAAAATCCAGAAGATCGTCAATCAGACGGCTCATGCCCCAGACGGACCGGTTGATATGGTCCAAATATCGAGTGCCCTCTTCGTGCAAGAACTCGGCCTCGCGCTGTTGCAACAACTCAACGAACCCGCTCAACTGCTGCAGCGGGCCCCGCAGGTCGTGGGCAACGGAATAGCTAAAGGCCTCGAGCTCCTTGTTGGCAGCATCCAGCTGCGCCGTGCGTTCCTTCACCCGCCGGTCCAGTTCCTCATTCAGATCCATCAGTTCTCGTTGCGTGCGGTGTCGGTCAGCGATCTTCACGGTCAGGAGTGCGACGACGCTCCCCATTAAAGCGTAGACAATCCCAGCCGGCCGCTCGCTGAAGAGGGCAGGCAGCAGTCCGACGACGCAAAACAATCCGGCGCAGGACATCACAATAATAGGCAAAATCTGTCGAAAGCTATTCTCAGGCTTCATACAGGACTCTTCAGCCGCACTTGAAAATTTCAGTCCAAGCGCCAGTACCGGTACAGCATGTCCAATCGGGTGCCCAAGTAGACTTTATCACAAGCCTGGCTGTTATCCTGCCTTTCGTTAGGAACTTATCTGGAAACGCTACCTGCTGACGTCCGACTGGTGTTGCTGCAGGCAATAGAGATGACTGGAGCTGCGAACGAAAATGGCTCTGCCAGAAACGGCCATTGAGGCGAGTGTCTGTCCATCCAGCTGATTAGTGGCGAGCTTCTTGAATTCTTTGCCGGGTTCGATGACGACGGACCCACCTTCCTCATTCAGAAAATAGATACGACCTTCGGCAAAGATCGGCGAGGCCGAGTGGTTGCCGCCGAGGCGTTGCTGCCAGTGAGTCTTGCCGCTCTTCGCGTCCAGACAGGAAGCAATCCCGTTGTCACTAACCAGATAGAGTTCTTCTCCCACGAGCAGCGGCGAGGGCGTCAGGGGCACGGCTCGTTTCACACTCCAGGCCACATGCGAATCCGTCACGTCACCCCGGCCGTCGGGACGTACGGCCAAAAGCTCGGCCTGTTCAAACCCGGAGCAGATGAACACCAGGCCGTGCCCAAAAACCGGGCGAGGGACATTGGAGTAGCCGTCGCCATAGCGGACCGACCAGATTTCCTTCCCTGTGAGTGGCTCATAGGCAACCGCGCGATGAGCGCCCGGGCTGATGAGCTGGTCTTTGCCCTGCACTTGAATTGTCAATGGCGTGGTGTAGGCTTGATAGCCCTTGCGGGGACTCTTCCAACGAATCTTGCCCGTTTGTTTGTCCAGCGCCACCACGAACTGGATGTCGTAGCCGTCGCAGCTGACGATCAGTAAGTCACCATACACCACTGGTGAGCCACCCGGGCCGTGGCGGTGGTAATACTTGAGCTCTTGCGTCTTCCAGACAATCTGGCCGGAACGCGTAATGCAAGCCGTGCCGTGGGAACCAAAATGCAGGTAGACGCGGTCACCTTCAAGGATCGGCGTAGGTGACGCGTGGGTGTTTTTCTGATGCACCGCTCCCGGGTCCGTCAACTGAAAGACTTCCACGTTGTGCACAATGCGCCCGGTGTCGCGGTTGAGACAAATGGCGCGCAAAGAGCGGCCGTCATCCATGGCGGTCGTCAGCCAGATCTGATCGTCTATCAACACCGGCGACGACCAGCCCCTGCCCGGAATGGGAACTTTCCAGGCGACGTTCTCGGTCTCGCTCCACGTTAGTGGAAGGCCGCGCTCGCCGGAATGTCCTTGGCCGGTAAGACCGCGGAACTCGGGCCAATTCTCGGCAGGTGCTAAGACGGGAACGAGGAGCATCGCCCCGATGATGATTGGGAACCATACCTTCGATTTGCTGAGCTGGATGTTGGTCATCGTGCGATGATCCCCTCACGCGAAGCAATCCTGGAAAAATTCTTGCCTAACGAAGACAAGGCTACGGAGACTGGTCCGACGACGCGCTTAAGCGCCTCAAGTCCCCCCTTGGAAAAGCGGAGACGATCTGAGAATATGGGTTGCGTCGCTTGACACCACAAATCATTTCACGGTTCCTTAGATTAGGAAGCGGGTTGACGTTCTGAAGCCTGCGGAGTACGAGAGCGGCTTGGGCTTCTCAGCTTCTCAACGTTCCCAAGCGGGTTGGGACCGCAGGTACTAGGATAGTACCTGTCATCCGGAATGCGGTACGAATTTCATTGCTTGCTGGGTGCAAAACAAGCCGAAGCAACGCCTGACAGATTCTGGAGGAAGCAATGTCGCACACATCGGAAACTCTCATAAACCCGGAAGTCAGAAAGGGGCAAGGCAAGATCTTGCGCCGCTTCGTTCCACTGCTGCTTGTTTCCACCTTGGCTGGTGTCACTTACGGTGTCGTGTGGCTCACCAATCCCTC
>Ga0075418_10003849_pt1 | contig 17100 bp, 12 predicted proteins | sample SoiMetdeltSBSDD2_FD_81776 | JGI IMG/M metagenome (GOLD analysis project Ga0075418, IMG submission 81776) | Bulk soil microbial communities from a Populus tree surrounding site in Tennessee, USA - Soil MetaG P. deltoides SBSDD2 | ecosystem: Environmental > Terrestrial > Soil > Tree plantation... | reverse complement strand
TCCGCTTCGCCGAGGACGGCAGCCTGTGGGTACTCTCCGGGCGGGGCATGTGGGAGCACGAGCCCGGCGTCTTCGCCAGCTATGACGTCTACGACAAGCAAGGACGTTTCGTGCGTCGCACCCACATCCTCCTCGACGGCGACGCCGGTGAGGATGGGGTTTTCTTCGCGGGCAATCGTCTGTACCGGGTCACCGATCTCTTCGGCGCCGCCATCGCCGCCTTCAGCAGCGGCGGGACTGGCGGCGAGACCGAACAGCCGGAGTCCGACCCGGTCACCCTCATCGCCTACGAGCTCGGTCCGGTCACCACCGCCAAGAAGTGAGCATTCGCCACGGCAGCCCCGATGTCGTCGTCGGGCACGAACGCGGAATCGGTCCCACGCCGACCTGACGCACGATTGAATCTCGACACGCCATGACTCCTCAATCGGTCGGCACGACGATCTCCACCGTCGATGGGCTTCCACGCGAGGCGAGGAAGGCCAGGCGGCTACCGTCGGGCGAGACCGCAGGATCGTAGCGTGCTTCGTATCGGCGTTGCGACCGCGTGATCTGCCGTATCTCGTGCGAGTGCAATTCCACCGACCAGACCTCGAAGTGGCCGCTGCGGTCGGAGGCGAAGAAGATTCTCCTGCCATCAGGATGCCACGCAGGATGGACGTCGTCCCACCAGCCACCCACATCGAGCGCTTCGCTCGTGCCGCCCCGGATCGAGAGGGTGTACAAGGACCATCTGGGCCTGGAAGCTTCCTCGAAGTCGATGCCCGAATACAGGATCGTGGAGCCATCCGGGGACACCGCAAGATCCTGCTTCCAGATCCTCCCATCTGAGGAGAGTGGTGTTACCTGCGGCTCCAGGCCGAGGACGAGTCGTTGGATCTCGGGGGCCCGCGGTGAGTCCGTGTGCCGGATGAACACGAGGGTCTTGTTCGTCACCCACGCTGGGTCACCATCGAAGCGACCGCTCGACACGCTCTGCGGCAGGTTGGAGTCGACAGGCATAATCCAGATCCGATAATCCAAGAAGTAGTTCGTTGACGACTCGGTGTAGTCGAAGGCGAGCCTGGAGCCGTCCGGGGACCATCCCGGGTGCGAGAGACGCTGCTCATCGGCGCCGAAGCCCGTCACGGGCGTGATCTGTCCAGTAGCGACGTCGTAGCAAGAGAGGTTCTCCCGGACACAGCCCGGGGCAGAAGCGAAGACGAGCTTGTCACTTTGCGGTGACCACGCCAGGCCGCGCCCGAGGTAGTGGCGTTGGAAGGCCGGGATGACCTCCAATGGCGTCAGCGCCGGGCCGGGGATGGTTTCGAGGACTCTGGACGCGCCCACGAGGTAATCTGCAGCGTCAAAGCTTCGGATCCTGAACCAGTGCCGGATCCAGTTGTCGAGATCAGGGACTTCGGCCGAATCGGGGCCGATCGTCGCGCTCGACCACACCAGACGAAAGCCGGTGCTCGCGCTCACCGTGGACATCTCGACACGGACGATCTGTGGCTGGGGAATCGGCGGTGCAAATGGTTCGTAGTGAGGAGTCGCGTCCCAGAAGATCCGGACAGCACCATCCCCTACGTAGGTGTCTGCGTCCCAGATGATGTACTGCGGATCCTCGGGGCTGGGCACCACCGGAGCGGGGATTGGATCTTCGATACAACTCTGGACGCAAACGCCGAGAATAATGCCGAGGAACAGGTGCCGAATCTTCCATCCGGATCGGCGACCGACCATGGCCATGATCTCCGCACATGAAGCCTCGGGCAAGCCGTCGATGCTCCGATACTGGTGAATGATAGGCGGCAAGAACCTGTCTGTCAATCGACCTGCCGTCGCAGTCCGACGTCGATAAGCACTCGCCGCACGCAAACCTGGCGACGGAATGGGATCCTGTCCACGACGCGAGCACTCCAAGCGTTTGTGGCCGCCTTCCATAACGATGAGGCTGCAGATTCCAGTACTCCATCGAATGAACGGAGTCGGAACGGCGAGGGTGCGAACGGGGAGTCGGGTGTCAACGGAGTCATCATGTCGATTGACTGACGGCAGCTTCAGTCGCAAAATGCAGGCATCGAAGTAGCGGTCGGCGTCTGCACACCCCCCCGGGCCCGCAGCCCTCCGAGCTACTCGCCATGGGGGGAAACACTATGCGCACCCCGGCCGCGAGCCATGTCCGCCCGGCGACTGTGTCCGGATCGACATCGTCTACGACACCGATGCCAAGGCGCTGTCGGGGCAGACATCGGAGATGCTGGCGCGGGTGTGGGAGGCGGCCGGCGCCGACGCTGGAGGCGGGCCGTGTGTCCGGGGCCGCCACATGGCTCATCGACCCGAAGACGATGCTCATCCACGCGGAAACGATGACCCGAACGATGTGGCTCGAGATGGAAGTCCCCGGAAAAGGGAAAGTGCCAATGGTGATGAAGGATGAGCGGCGCTACGAGTTCACGTACAAGGCACGCTGACGGGCGACTCCCCCTCCACCGTCACCTTCGAGCGGTCAAGCGTGTCGCACTGGTCCCTTTGGGACCCATCGAACTCCCCGACCCCCATACCTATCCCTGCCTCCAGGGCCGGCAATCGCCGCCGGGGGGGACACAAGGTTCTGGATCCAGCGGGAGGTCCATCATGAGATCGCTGCGATTGATTCTGACCATTCTCGTGAGCTTGCCCTTGAATCAGGCGGATGGCGCGTCGCCCCCTGAACCTGCGCCCCTCGATTTTCTGCCCGGCCGTGTGGTCGTGAAGCTCCGGGCGTCGAGTGTGGCCGGTCTCGGGCCAGTCCAAGCAGGTACAGGCGATGCGACGTGGTTCGACATTCCGGGCGTCGAGTTTCGCAGAATCGAGGCTGTTCTGCCTCCGGCGACCCGTGCCGTAAACGCCGCATCAACGACTCTGACGAACGTCTACATCCTGCACTACGTGGGCGCTAGAGATCCGAAGGAAGTCGCGTCGGCACTGGCAAAGCGACCGGAGGTCCTCTATGCCGAGCCCCACTTCGTGTACCGGATCGAGGCCATCCCCAACGACCCCCACTGGATCTATCAGATGCGATACTTCCTCGGCTACCCCGTCGAGACTGCTCGGATGCAGTTCTCGGAGGCTTGGGACGTGGTACGCGCGCAGGATGGCGACGTCGTCGTCGCCATCGTGGACGGCGGGACCGACTGGGATCACCCGGACCTCGCCGCGAACATCTGGACCAATCCGGGGGAGATCGAAGGGAACGGCTTCGACGACGACGGCAACGGCTTCGTCGACGACATCCGCGGCTGGAACTTTGCCAACTCCTCGAACGACCCCACGGGCCTTCCCAGCACGCCCGAGAGCGCACGGCACGGAACCCACGTAGCCGGGATCGTGGGCGCGGTGACGAACAATGGCATCGGGATCGCCGGCGCGGCATGGAACCCCCGGATCATGCCGATCTGCACCGCCCTCGATGGTGAGGACGGGGTCATCGCATTCGGCTACGAAGGCATCCTGTACGCCGCATCCCATGGAGCCGACATCATCAACTGCAGCTGGGGAGGCATCACACCACCGTCGCGTTTCGAGCAAGAAGTGATCACTTGGGCCTGGGAACACGGGTCCGTGGTCGTAGCTGCAGCTGGAAATGATGCCTACTACTTTCTCCCCCACCACCCGTCGAGTTACGACCACGTCCTCTCGGTTGCGTCCGTCGGTGATGCCGACGACTGTGTTTCGCGGGTGGGCCTCGACGTCGACATTACTGCACAAGGCATGCATGTCTGGAGCACCTTGCCCAACGGGCAGTACGGCTACGAGAGCGGCAGCTCGATGGCAGCGGCCCTGGCGAGTGCGGCTTGTGCTTTGGTCAGGACACGCTGGCCCAGCGCGACGCCAGAGGAGGTCATACAGCGCGTTCGCGCCACGACAGAGAACATCGATGCTCTGCAGCCCAATCCCTTGATGGTCGGGTTCCTGGGGCATGGGAGACTCAATGTGTTCCGGGCGCTGACCTCGCAGACACCAGGAATCCGGGTCACCGGCATCGACGTGCTCGACGAGGATGGAGACGGAGTGCTCGAGGCAGGCGAGGTTGCGACTGTCGGCCTCACGGTGACGAACTTCGTCGACCTCGCGACCTCGGTTACCTTCGTGCTGCGGCAGAACCTGCACTACGTGCAAGTAACACAACCTCACGGACACTCTGCCTTTGCGAGGGTGACGCATGGGGGAGCCACCCTACCAGCCATGCAAGCAGGGGCCTCGGTCAGGCTTCCTTCGTTTACCGTCGAGATCCGGGACGACGCACCCTCGAACTATGACTTCTACGGCGTCCTCGAGATCGTCGCGGGGTCGCCCCTCTATTCCGATCTGGATCACCTCACGTTATGCGTGCAGCCGACGTTCGTGACCCACGACGCGAATGCACTGCAGGCGACGGTGACCTCGGTCGGCAAGCTCGGGCATGCGGTGTTTCTCGGCGGCAATCTCCAAGACGGTTTCGGAGTCCGATTCAAGGACAGCGCCGACGCGCTTTTCGAGGGGTCTCTCATGTTGGGAACGTCCGCGGCACAGATCTCGGATGCTGCCCGCAGCATCTATGCCGTCCTCGCGGACGAGGACTTGGTTACTGCGCCGGATGGCTCCGCCAAGCTGCGCACGCCGGGCGAACTCTCCGCTCAGGAGTCCCTCGCGCGGTTCGACGACAGCGGGGCCTCGACGCCCTTGGGTGTCCTCGTCACTCAGCAAGGCTATCAGTTCGCATCGGCTCCCGATGACGACTACCTCGTCCTGAAATACTCGATCCAAAACACCACGCCGACGGCGATCTCGGGGTTGCATGTCGGCTGGTTTTGTGACTGGGACGTCGATCGATTCACGCCACTCACGAATCGCACGGGGTTCGATGCAGGGCGCCAGCTCGGCTACGTGTGGGACGAGCAAGGCGGCGGTGGAGGTTCGTACTTCGGTATCCGCGTGCTCACCGCTCCGGGCGCGACCTCGTACCGTGGGGTTTACCTCGATCCTCGCCAGCCTGGCAACATGAGCTGGGGGATCCTGGATGGCTTCTCTTCGCAGGAGAAGTGGGAGGCGCTTTCAGGCGGCGTGGTGTTCCCTGACGTAGGACCGGCGGACATCGCACACACGATCGCGACCGGGCCATTCGACATTCCGCCTGGCGGAAGGATCACGGTGGCGTTCGCGATCGTCGGTGGGGAAGACCTGCAGGATCTACAGGCAAACGCCGATGCTGCCCAGCTGCGATGGGGGCTGCTGCCGACTTCTGTTCCCGAGGACTACTCTCTGAGTGCCGTGGCGACGAAGCACGGCGTGCTGCTTCAATGGCAACTCGCCCCTGAGATGTCGGCATCGCTACGCGGGGTCGGTGTGCAACGGGCTGTGCGTGCTTCCGGTCCGTATCTCGAGCGCACGGGTCCTTCGCTACTCTCCCCGTCGCTTTCCATGTCCTTCGAGGACGTCGTCGATGGAATCGCGAGCACTCTGTGGTATCGCCTCCGGCTCGTCGGGCACGAAGGCGGCGAGTGGGTTTCCGCTCCCGTCGGTGTGGATGCCTCTGTCGCGTTGGGCACGGGCCTGCGCTCGATTCTTGAATCCCCACAGGGGCCAGTCGAAATCAAATACAGCATCGGCTCTTCCGTCGACCGGGCAAACCTCCAGATCTTCGACGTCACTGGGCGACGTGTCGTCGTCCTCGAGCAGGGCTCCCGCGCACCGGGGTCCTATACCGCAACATGGGATCGCCGCGGTTCATCCGGGCAAGCCGCGGCGCGGGGAATCTATCTCGTGCGACTGGTCGCGGGAGATGCGAGTTCCAGTCGGAAGGCACTGTTGGCGCGGTGAAAGCACTCGGGACTTCTCGGGGGTACCCCACGCGCTATCCTTGCCGTAGTACTGTCGAAGGCGAGTGCGGCGGCTCCCGCAACCGCCGTCGTGCCAGGGGTGCCCATGCCCTTCCGCTTGAGTGCAGAGTTCGATGCGTCCGATCCCGATCTGGTCGCGGTGATCGATGACCTGGCGTTATGGTCGGCACCGTTCGGACTGAAGCTGCTCGAAGTCGTGCAGCTCCGCCGCTTGGTGCGAACCCGCTTCAGAGCTGCCCGCGGGTGGCGAAGCCTGGGGCGCAGATGGTCCTGACCATGAACCTCCCCGGCACGATGATGGAGTTCTACTCGACCCTCGAAGCGCTGCTCGTCGTCGACGTTGTTGGTGCCGTTGTTGGAGACCGTGCTCCGCTTCCTGGACGGGACGACGATGCTGCAGCACTTCCTCATCCGGCTCGCTTTCCTGGAGAGCTGGGTGCAGATCCTCGCGCCCGGGGATGTGGGGCGAGGTGTTCGAGCGCGTCGAGACCGAGCTCAACGACCGGGCGCGCCGCGAAGGACAGCTCGTACTGAGCGTGCCCTGGGTCTGCCTCGACTGCCGAAGGCGGTCGTCGGGCCACCGCTGACGTGCGTTCGCCGCGCCGAGAGACTCGGAACTCTTGGTGGCGAAGACCTAGGGTAACCGAGCGAGGTCGCATTCTGCGGCGATGGAACCGAAGGCGGTCCAGTTTCCTTTCGCCACCACCTGGGAGAAGATTTCCTTCGCCTGCGCCGTGTCGCCGTTGCAGAGGTGCCAGTTGCCGACGCCGTAGCCTTGGGTCACCAGATCCAGGTCGCTGGCTCCGGTGCTGGCGAGGAGCGATTCCGGCGGGACTTCCCCTTTGTACATCAAGAGACGCCGGTGGTAGGCGTGGTTCTCCAGGATCTCCATGCCGGCATGGATGGGCTCCAGAACGCGGCGGGCCTCGTCGTCTCGCCCCAAGCGTCGGTACGTCATGTAGAGCCAGTCGCTCGTGGCGCAACGCATGTCGTCGTTGGTCGAGAACTGCATGCACTCGCGATAGCAACGCAGCGCCGCCTCGAAGTCGCCCCGGAGATAATGCGCCAGACCCAGGTGGTACCAGATGTTCGAGTGCGTGGTGCTCCGCGGGATGTTGTAAGCATTGGGCGCGCCGTCCGGCTCGATGGCGTCGGGTAGGTTGCGGATGAGGACGGTCGCTCTCTCCAGGTCGGCGATGGCCTTGTCGAACTCGCGCACTGTGATCCAGCGGTGGCCGCGGTGGCGGAGGAGCTGGTGGGACGTAGGCCAGCGCTCGAGGCCGCGGCTGTAGACGGCGATGGCCTCTTGGTAGTGCCCGAGGTAAGCCAGGCGTCGGCCCAGCCAGACAACGCTCTCCGGATCATCCGGGTTCTGCGCGCAAGCCTGCTCGGCTGCAGCCAGATTCGCCTTCAGGACCGCCTGCTGTTCCGCCGTGAGCTCAAGCGGGTACAGAGGCTTGCCGAAGAGCGAGAGCGCTTCCGGCTCCCGCGGTGCCACGGCGACCGGGGCCTCCCGCTCCGGCGGCTCGGCTTCCTGGAGGCTCGATCCGGCGGCAAGGGCTGTAGCCGCCAGGGCCAAGACACATGACTGCGTCCGGATCGACATCGTCTATCCAAGTTCCATGCTAGCGCAGGATGGTCCAACGGCGCGCCGCGGCGGCGCCAGCCGCGGTCTGGAGCCGAACCGTGTAGATTCCCGAGGCCAGAGGCGGCGGCCGCCACGAAACGAGGTGATCTCCCGCGGGGAGGGTCGTGCTCGCGCTGCGCGCGATACTGCGGCCGGTGACGTCGAAGAGCTCGATGTGGACCTGCTCGCTCCACGGCACGTGCACCGGGAAGTACGAGATGGACACGCCTCGCGCCGGGTTCGGACGCGGCGTTCCCAGTCCAAAGCCACTGTGTGCCAAGTCCAGGGGGCCGGTGGACGTCGGCGAATCGACGTACACATAGGTGAGACGCAGAGTCGCGAGGATTCTCCACTGATCATGGGAAACGCTGACTGTGGAATTGCACTCCGCGACGCTGCAAGTCACCTCGAGTCCGGCGGTATTCGACACCTCGATCTGGATCGTGCCCTGACCGATGAAGGGCGTGAGGTTCGGATCGGGCGCCCCCACCAGGTTCGCGCTCGCAGAGGCGCTGTCGGTCAGCTCACCGAAATCGTAGGTCTGGAGCGGGGCGATCGCCGCCGTTTGCGCATCAGATAGGAGCATCGAGGTGACCAGGTTGGCGGGAGCGGCCGCCTGCACGGTGCTCGTGAGCCCGACCGTGACCGTGTTGTTCACAGCCGCATTGTTGTCCGCCTGCACATGGAACAACCATGTACTGGTGTCGAGCAGCTCGAGGACGACGTCCAGCAGCGGTCGGGAGCCGCCGAGATCGTCGAACTGGGCGAAGAACAAGGTTCTGCCGCCGCTCGGCCCCAGGTAGTCGAACGATTGTTCTTGGATGATGGGGGGAGGACGATCCAGGAGCTCGCGCCCCCCAATGCTCGCGGCCTCCGCCCGGCCCACCAACATCAGCAACGCCGCACCATGCAGGATTCGGGAATCGGGCCGGCGCACGAGGGGGCGTAGGAGCCAAAGCAAAACACGAGGGAGGGCAGCCGCCAACATCATGGGCTCCATTCAGGAGATTCCCAGAACGCCCTGCTTTCAAGCCCACGACATGATAGTCGAGCCCCTCGAACACGTCCACGCCGTTGTCACAGGCTCGTGAAGGATGATGGAGAGCCCTACCCTGCCGAGTCGATCGATCTTGGGGGTCAACGATTGCCGGAACGCCGCCGAACGGGGAAAACCACCCAGGCTCGGCAAGAGATCGGTCGGTGAGGAGGGGTGCGCCCTGCGAAAGCAGCGTGCATTTCGTACCGCGAGGCTCCCCACCGCGTCTGCTGTACAATCGGGACGCGCCCAGCTCCATGTCGAGCCTGTTCGAGCGGCGGTTCGTACCGCCGGGCGCGGATTTCCGAGTGTCGTTAGATCGCCACGTGCTTCCGTTCTCCCCCCGGACCGCCGGCGTCCTGCGCGCCTGGGTCTCGCTGCTTCTGGCGGCGGCCGGCCTCGCAGGCTTGGTCGCCCGGGCCGGGGCCCAGACCTACGCTTGCATCGGCTCCTGGGGCGTCCAAGGCTCGCAGAACGGCCAGTTCTTCGACCCCACGGGGATCGCCATCGACCGGGCCGACAACATTTACGTCGTCGACTCGCAAAACCACCGGGTGCAGGAGTTCGACTCGGACTGCCAGTTCGTCCTCTCCTGGGGTGGATGGGGGCCGGGACGAGGAGAGTTCGACGGCCCCGTCGGCATCGCCATCGATGGGAACGGCAACATCTACGTCGCCGATCGCGGCAACAGTCGCATCGTCAAGTACGACTCGAATGGGCGGGTGCTTCTCTCCTGGGGGTCCTTTGGCTCGCGCAAGGGTCAACTGAACTGGCCGCTGGGCCTCGCGGTGGACGCGCAGAACTTCGTCTACGTCGCTGACTACCACAATCATCGAGTGCAGAAGTTCGACTCCCAGGGCCGCTACCAGCTGCAATGGGGCACCGAGGGCACCGGCAACGGGCAGTTCCTCGAACCGGTGTCGGTTCTGGTGAGTCCCGATGGCGTGGTCTACGTCGGCGACTTCGGCACCAATCGCATCCAGAGGTTCGACGACCACGGCACTTTCTTGGGCGCCTGGGGCAGCAGGGGCAGCACCGCGGGCCGGTTCTCCGGCATCGGCGGCATGGCCATGGATCGCAACGGGCGCGTGTTCGTGGCCGACATGGGGAACCACAGAGTGCAAGTGTTCGACGCGAGCGGCGGCTACTTGACCCGCTGGGGCGCCTGGGGCAAGGGCGAAGGCCAGTTCGATACTCCTGCCGGCATCGCGCTCGATTCGCGCGGCAGCGTCTACGTCACCGATGCAGTGAACTCGCGGGTGCAGCGCTTCGTCGAAACCACCGCCGCCACCTCGACCACCTGGACCCGGCTGAAGAGTCTCTACCGCTGATCAGTGGACGCGTTTTTCCTGCAGCAAAGACTGCAGGCGACCGAGCCGCTCCGGATCGTCATTGAGGTCGAAGTAGTACCACTTGAAGGTGGCGAGATCGCGGGCGAGGGCGTCGGCCGAAAGGCTCGGGGCTCGGCGCAGGTATTCGTCCAGATACGCCGGGAAGTCGACGAACTCCACCTCCTTGCACCCCCGCACCTGCTCCATGAGACGCCGGTCATAGGTGACGATCTCGCCCAGGATGTCGCCGAAGCGGATGCGCGCGAAGTCCTTCTTCGGTTGGGTGCCGGGTTGCAAGATCATGAAGCGCACCTGGCGCTGGAATAGGTACTGCATCGTCGGTTGCCGTTCGTGTCCCGGGCGGCCACGGCTCGGCAGCGGCGCGCGGGCGATGGTGCGATCAGTCAGGCCGTGCATCTCGATGGCGACGGGGAAGCGGCCGTAGTAGGCGAGCATCGCCTGGGCACCGAGGACGAGGAAGGCCGCGTCGGACGAGCCCAGACAGGAGGCGATGAGCTCTCCATGGGCGCGCCGCGCTTTGACGTCCGCCAACGGATAGAAGGAATGTTCGTCCACGATGCCGCGCGGCATCTTGGGCCAGCGCATGGTTCGCTCCCGCCAGATCCCGCCCGCCAAGGTTGCCAGGATGAGGAGCGTCGCCAAGGCCGTGCGCGCCGTACGCGCTTGCCGCACCGCGTGCTCGGCCAGGAGGGCGAGGAAGGGCGTCGCCGGTAGGAGGAAGCGGGCGAACATGAAGTCGCCGCCCACATACGCCGTGGTGAGAACGATGACGAGGGCGTGTGCCGCTGCCAGGAGAAGGGGGCGCGGGGCGCGGGAGCGCGCCACCAGTGCCATGCCGGCGAGAGCGGCGATGGCGAGGGCGGCGTAGTAGCGGCCGAACAGGCCGACGTAGAACCACCCTTGGCCCCAGCGCGCGTGGGCGGCCGACTTGGCGTAGTAAGCGTTGGGCAGGATGTCGTGGTAGTACGCGAGTCGCCAAACGTAGAGCGGTGCCACGAGGAGAGCAGCGATGCAACCGGCGCGCAGGAGGTCGCGGCGTGGGGTGCGGGTCAGAGTCGCGAGGGCTACACCTAAGTGCAGCAGACCTTCGGGACGCAGCAGGGCAGCGCCGGCGTAGGCCGCCATCGCTGCGTCTCGCGACCGTGAGCCACCGCCGGCGGCGAGCAGGGAAAAGCCGAGGAGGAGGAAGAAGCCATACGCCGCCGTCTCCAAGCCGCCGCTCGCGAACACGAGCGCATCCCGATGCACCGCCCAGAGGGCGGCTGCGACGGGAAGGGCGAAAACCACTGCCTTCGTCTTGTTCCCCGCCTGCGATCCCTCGACCGCCGTCTTGCTGCGCCCGGCGGAGCGATCCGCCGACTGCTTGCGGCGCGGCGCGGGGAATGCCCCTGCCGGCCAGAGGGTTTGACTGGCGCGGAGCAACAGCCAGAGGGTGGCGAGATGGAAGGGCAAGGGGAGCCACGTACCGACCACCACGGGATCGATGCCCAGTCGGGCGAAAAACCAGAGCAGGATGGTCCAGAGGAAATGAGTGTAGCCCTCGACGTGCTCGCCGGCGTTGTAGACGAGGCCGAGGCCGGCATTCGCATTGCGGACGTAGCGCAGGGTGATGAAGGCGTCGTCGCAGATCCAGGGGCGCATGATCGGCGGTATCGCGCCGGCCACGAGGAGCGTGACGACCAGGAGGAGATAGACGAAGCGAGCACGCACGCTGGCTCCAAGCGTCCGGCGCCACTGGGTGCGCCCTACACCGAGCGGGCGGCCCCCAGTCCAGCAACGTAACCGCTCGCCCAGGCCCACTGGAAGTTGAAACCACCGAGCCGGCCATCCACATCGCAGATCTCGCCGCAGAGGTGCAAGCCGCTCTGCCGGCGCGATTCCATCGTCTCCAGGCGGAGCTCCGCCAGCGGCACGCCGCCGGCAGTCACCTCGGCGACGGCGAAGCCGCGGCTGCCGGTGACAGGGAGGTGCATCGCGGTGAGCAGGTTCACCAAGGCGCGGCGCGCCTCACGGGGAAGGGCGTGCCCGGTGGCGTCTGCGGGCACCTCTGCCGCGGCGCACAAAGCCCGCGCCAGACGCTCCGGCAGCAGCCGCGCGAGCCAGCCCGCCGGTCTCAGGTCTTGGAGAGACTGCAAAGCGCCATCGATCTCCGCGGGCGTCTGCCGGGGAAGCCAGCAGACGTGCAACTTCACCCCTGCATCCTGGTGCAGCGCGTCCAGATAGTGTCGGCTCATGTCCAAGACGGCGGGGCCGGAGACGCCGAAGTGCGTGCAAAGCAGCGGTCCGGTGGTTGCCGCGAGGCGCTTTCCCGGGCCCGAACGCAACTCGAGGGTGACGGGGACGGCGATGCCGCGGAGCGCGGTGAGGAAGTGCCCCCGCGGTAGCGTCAGGGGCACGAGCCCCGGAAAGAGCCGCGTCACTTCGTGCCCGAGTTGGCGCACCCAGGTATACCCCGCCCCATCGGAACCCGTCTTCGGGACACTGAGACCCCCGGTGGCGACGACGACGCGGTCCGCCTCCACGCTTCCCCACTCCCCGGAAACGCGGAAACGCCGGCGCTCCGCGCCGACAAGCGGCGGGAGAGCGGTGATCTCCTCGACGCGCCGCGGGTGGGCGATGGTGACACCGCGAGCGGTCGCTTCGCGCAAGAGCGCCTCGAGCACGGTGCGCGCGCGGTCATCGGTGGGGAAGAGCTTGCCCGTCGGTTCACGTTTCAACGCCACACCGAGAGCGCGGAAGAACTCGAGGGTTTGCTCGATGTCGAAGCGGCGCAGCACCTTCCGGATCGCCATGGGGGAAGAGCCGCTGAAATCGTTCTCGTCCACCTGCGTGTGGGTGACATTGCAACGACCACCGCCGGAGATGAGGATCTTGGCACCGAGACGGCGGGCCCCATCGAGCAGCATCACCTGTGCTTCGGGCGCAGTGCGGCGCGCCCAGATGGCGGCCATGAGGCCGGCCGCGCCCGCTCCCACCACACAAATCTCCATCGGGATACGGTACCCTCTCCTCGTACCGCTGGAAGCCCAGAAATAGAGTCGTCTCCGCTGGGGCGCCGGCGGAGCCGTGGCGAGGAATCTCGTGCCCCAGGGCGAGTTGCTTCCAGGACTGGCACGTTGTATGCGCGCGTCGCGGGTAAATACCAAGGAGTTTCCACATCTTCCGCGCGAGGGCAGGCGTCATGACCACCCTGCAACGGACTTCTGAATCCCGCAACGCCGGGAGCCGCAGACCGATTCTCACGCTGCTACTCATCGTGCTCTCGTTGCTCACCACGGCGCTGGCGTGCGACTTCCTCGTCAACGATGGCAGCCCCTCGGCACCGAGCGATCCGCCGGCGCCGCCGGGCCCCGGCCCAGGTCCGGTGTCGGCGACGCTCACGCGCGCTCCCTACCTGCAATCCCTCGGTAGGACGGCGGTGATCCTCGCCTTCCGTACGCTGGAGGCGGTGGCAGCAACAGTGGATTACGGCGCGACGCTCGACTACGGCGCCTCGGTGACTGGGCCCGTGACGCAGACCCATGCCATCGAGATACAGAATCTGGAGCCCGGCCAGCGCTACTACTATCGGGTGCGGGCGAACGGCGAGAACCTGGCGGGTGGCAACACCTACTTCTTCGACACCGATGCCGGCCCCGCCGACGATCAGTTCAGCTTCTTCGCCACCGGCGACATCGGGGACCCGGGCGGCGAACAGGAGCTGACCGCGCAGCGCATCCTGCAAACGAGCCCGCGCGCCGAGATCGGCCTGTTGCTCGGCGACATCGTCTATCCCGACGGCGAGGCGGCAGATTACGATGCCAACCTGATGCGGCCCTGGGCGCCTCTCTTGCGCAACGTCGCCGTCTGGCCGGCCCTCGGCAACCACGACTGGCACGTGGACCCGGAGACGAACTTCCGCCTCCAGTGGTACCTGCCCAACAACGAACACTATTACTCGTTCGACCGCGGCAACGCGCACTTCATCGCCCTGGACAGCGCTTCCGGGTCGATCTACGACCGTACTCGCCAGGTCGCCTGGCTGCGCGCCGATCTGCAAGCGCACCGCAACGCCGCCTGGACCTTCGTCTACTACCACCACCCGGGTTACACCTGCACCTACAAGGGCTACGACAACGACATCATCGCGGCCTTCCACCCGGTGTTCGACGAGTTCCACGTGGACATGGTCTTCATGGGCCACGCGCACACGTACGAGCGGCTGTATCCCCTCCGGGGCAGTGACACGCCGCTCGACGTGGACCAGGAGCCCCATTACACGAACCCGAGCGGCACGATCTACATCATCAGTGGTGCAGGCAGCAAGAACGAAGGAACCACGACGCCGGATTGTGCCATCAACGCCGTGTCCATCGACCGCACCATCTTGTTCACCCACGTCACGGTGAGCGGCAACACGGTCCGCGTGCGCACCATCCAAAGCCAGACGGGGAGTGTGCTCGACGACATGACCGTGACCAAGACGGGGGTCTGAGGCGCTGAGTGCTCGGCGGCTCCCTCAGCGTCCGGTGGCGAGCACGCCGCCCTTCGAGGCTCGCCGATAGACCTCGACATAGCGCGGCACGATCGCGTCCCAGGAAAAGAGCTGCTGCACCCGCAAAGAGCAGCTCCGTGCCCGGCGTACCGCGATCTCTTCGTGGTCGAGGACCCACTCCAGCTGGCCCGCCAGCGCCTCCGCATCGCCAGAGCGAAAATACATACCGTCGTTCCCCAGCACCTCCCGGTTCTCCTGGATATCGCTGCAGACGATCGGAGCTCCGGCCGTCGCCGCTTCCAGGAGGACCATCGACATTCCCTCGAACAAGGAGGGATGGATCAGGCAGGTGGAGTGCGACATCAGGTCCGCCAGGACGGCGGGCTCGTCGACGAAGCTCTGGAAGCGCACGTTGGCCCCCGCCATCTCCCGCAACTGCTGCGTGTAGGCCGGAACCTGACCGTCATCGCCGACGACGAGCAGCGGCATGTTCAGGCGGTTCACCGCCGCCAGGGCGAGATGTACCCCCTTGGTCGGGTCGATGCGCCCGGCCACCAGGAGGAAGTAGCGCCCCGGCGACAATCCATGCCGGGCGCGGATCACTTCGCCGCCATCCCCTGCCGGGCGGAGAGGGGCGGTGCCGTTCGGGATGTGGAGAACCTGGCAACCGTACTGCTCCTGGAGTTCGCGGGCATGCTGGGCCGAGACGCTGGTGATCGCTGTCGACAGGCGGGTGAAGGGGACGTTGCTGAGTCGCATGAAGAAGCGAGCGCCGGCGCTCCATTTCGCCCGCCGGTAGGCGAAGCCGTGGCTGGTCGATACCACGCGGTAACGCAGGCGCAGGATCGGTAGCAGGAACCCCGCTTCCAGGTGGTGGAGGTGGATGAGGTCGTAGCGCCCGAAGACGAGAGCGTGCAGGCCTGCCAGCAAGTTCAAGGAGAGGGGGCGCAGGTGTTTGCCGGGAAGCACGCGCAGGCGGAGCAAGCGCACCCCTGGGACAGCGTCGTTCACGGAGCGCGCACGGTCGCAGTACACCGTCGCCTGCACGCCGAGCGGCGCCAGCCGCGTGACGATCGCCTCCACGACACGGTCCGCACCGGCCCGGGAGGGCAGCCCCTTGATCCCGATGTAGGCTACTTGCATGTCCGCCTCGGCGCCAAGGCGAAGGCTCGGAAGGTGATGCGATCCCCTGTTCCCGGTCCTTCTCCTCAGGCGGAAAGCAATTGGTGAAACAAGGTCTCCAGTTTAGAGACGTGCTTTTCTTCCGCGTACGTCGTTTCGGCCAAGGTCCGCACGCGAATGGCGGCGGTTTCGATCTCCCTCGGGTGGTCCAAGAAGTGGGTCAGGCGCTCCGCGAGGTCGGTGGCGTTGCCGGGCTGGAAGAGCCAGGCCGTCGAGTGCTCGCCGACGCAATCTGCCAGAGACCCGAGGTTCGAAGCGAGCACCGGCGTGCCGCAGGCCCAGCTCTCCAGGAGCGCGTTGGGGAGGTTCTCGTACATGCGCGAGGGTAGTATCGTCAGCGTCGCCCGGCCGAGGAACTCCACCAGCTGTGGACCTTCGAGTTCCCCCACCACCTCGACGACCTCCTCCAGCCCGCGCTCCCGGATGCTCCGCTGCAGCGCCTGCACATGCCGCGCCTCCCCAGAACCGGCGATGCGGAAGCGCAAGCGCCGTGTCGGGCTGTTGCGCCGCATCAGGTCCAGGGCGTCGAGGACGACGACCAGGCCCTTGGTCGGATGGATCCTGCCGGCATAGGCGATGTAGGAGTCACGCTGGCCTGCCGGGTCGGGTCGGAAGGCGGCGGTGTCCACCGGGGAGGGGATCCAACGCAGTCTGCTCTCCGCGAACCCGGCCTCCCGCATCTTGTCGTACATGAAGCGGGAAGGCATGACGAAGACATCGATCAGGTCGAAGTAGCGGCGGTAGCGGTGGAACCAGGTGGCGAGAGCGTTCAGGCTCGAAACCGCGAAGCTGTGCTGCACGCAGCGGTAACGAATGCTGGGCCACAGATTGCCGCGCATACAGAGGGTGCACGGCTGGGAGTTGCGCGAGCAATGCCCTTCGGGACAGAGCACTGCATAGTCGGACAGGCGCACCACGATCGGGAGCCCGGCGCGCTTGAGTCCGACGAGGAGGGCGGGTGAGAGCTTGCGCAGGTAATTGAGGACGTAGGCGAGATCGGGGGCGGTGTCGGCCGCCATCCTCCCGATCGCACGCTCGACCTCGCGGGAGTAGAACAAGCGCTCCAAGGTCCGCAGCAAGGTGGACGGCGTGGATGTGTGTTCGCGGAAGTAGATAGAGTCGGCCGATCCCAGCGGCCGCACGAAGTACTTGTCGCTGGGTGTCGGCAGGTTCTTCCGGTAACGGATCGAGAAGGGCAAGATCTCGTGGCCCCGGGCCTCGAGTGCCCGGGCGGCGTTGAACAGGTAGCGTTCGGAACCGCTCGACAGGAAGTACCGGTAATTCGCCAGTAGAATCCGCATACAGAGAAAGCATACCGTCTGGCGGGCGAGACGTGAAGGTTCGCGGCTGACTGGGCACTCCGGCGCGACGTATAATGGGTCTCCCGATGCGGCGCTCGCCTCCATGTGGTCGCGTCGGGCTGTCGGCGTGTGCGAATCGAGACCCATGGGGAAGGAGGAACCGATGGACTACAACGAGATCAAGAAGATGACCGCAGTCAAGCTGCGCGAGGTCATCGCCGCGAAGTACCCCGATGAAAAGGGCCTCGTGGGCTTGAAGAAGGAGCAGCTCGTCGATCTGCTGGC
>Ga0075418_10003847_pt1 | contig 17103 bp, 15 predicted proteins | sample SoiMetdeltSBSDD2_FD_81776 | JGI IMG/M metagenome (GOLD analysis project Ga0075418, IMG submission 81776) | Bulk soil microbial communities from a Populus tree surrounding site in Tennessee, USA - Soil MetaG P. deltoides SBSDD2 | ecosystem: Environmental > Terrestrial > Soil > Tree plantation... | reverse complement strand
CGATGCGCTGCTCGGTAGGGGCAAGCTTGCGGCTGAGGTCGAACACTCCCTGAAAAAGCAGCGCCTCGATCATCACACCGCCCGCGGCCAAAGCTAGAGCACAGATTGCGACCAACGGAGTCAGGCATCCGTCCTGTTTCAGGAGTCCGAGCAGTGCGCGACCGGCTCGAATTGGCTTCTCCGTGAGCGCCGAGACGAGCTCAGGCGAGAGATTCTGTGGCGATCCCTGAGCAGCCGTTTCTTTCTCTTCAGAGTTGCGGCGACCTCGCGCTGAGACGAGCACAGCGCCGCGCATTATGATCTGTTGTTCGCCCGTTTCCGTAAACTGAGCCGGGCGAACCATCCAGTAATTTTCCGGGATGACCTGCGTATCAGAGGCTGCATCTTCGATTGCGCGTTCGACGAAGGCTTCCAGCACGCTTTGAGCCTGACGCCCTTTCGCCATTCCTTTTGCGTCGACTATTTCGGTAGTCATACGCGTGGCCGCATCGAGCGCGGCGATCGAGTGCCATTCGGTATCAGCGAGAGCGTTGTCGATCAGTTGAGTGATTGCGATCTTCGACAGACCCAGTCCTCGCAAGCGTCGTGTGAGCGCGTCAAGAAACGAATTGCCCTCGACCCAGGCCCGCCAATCGGAGGCGAGAATAGTCGCGGAATGAATGTAGAGTTCTTTCAAGAATGCTTCAACGCTCAGCCATCGACGGCCTGTTGCCGGATCCATCATTTGTACAAGCGATCCGTGCCGTCGCCATATGACGCTGAAATGGGTACTGCCGTTGGAAAGACGGACGACGGCGATGGCGGGCAAAGACTCGGCTTCAGGAAGAAGCAGATGATCGACTGGGATCATCGTCTGCTCAGCGTCGAGTCCCAGCGCGAATGCTACTTCTTCGAGAGTGTCAATCGAAGTCCCGTCAACGTCCGTCTGACAGGCTTCCCGCAATCGACCATAGCTTACACGCACGCCGAAACCTTCGAGCAGGCATTTGAGCGAGGCAGGACCGCAATCCATAGCCGAAGTCTGCACGACTTCGGGAGCAAGTATCCGGCGATGGGCGTGAGTGCTGGACATAGAGGAGTTCTCAGAAACGACTGAAATGTAAGCTACATTCTTCAGCTTTGGGGCTTTTTCATAAGTAGCCTGCCCGCGGCTCGCAGGGCTAGTTCCGCAGGCGAAGCGCGCTCGACGGCGATTTCGACCTGTCCGGGCAGGCCGTGTTGCAGATGAATAAGCGGCGCGGATTCCGGATGGACTATGAGTTCGACGCGCACGATTCCCTGTCTTGGTTCGCTCGCAACCAGACTTACCGTAGCCTCCAGCTGACCAAACTCGGTCCACGGAAAACCCTCCAGACGAAGTCGCGCGCGCTGGCCTGCTTGAATTCTTCCAAGCGCGCTCGACGGCGCAAATTCGGCAATCGCTCGCAGCCTTCCTTCAGGGATGATTGCGCCGAGTTTGTCGCCTTCGCGCACGAACTGACCCGCTTGCAGGCTGGCTGTCTCGCCGAGTCTGCCTGATGCGGGGGCGCGAATGATGCGTCTGTGGATTTCGTGTTTAAGCCGTTCGATGATCGCCGTGCGCGTTTTAATTTCGCCGGTGAGCACCGCCGCTTCGCGGTTTAAGTTTTCGAGCGCGGCCTGTTTGGTGCTGGCAAGCGCGCGCAGGTCATTGTCCTGACGCGTGATGGACGATCGGAGGGCTTCGGCGGCGGCCAGGCGTCTATCGGCTTCGGCGATGGCGTGAATCATATCGAGTTCGGCAATCAATCCCTGCCGGTATAGAGAGGCCAGGCGTTTCGCCTGTTCTTTGGCTGCGCCTGCTGTAGCTAAGGCTTCGTCATATCTGGCTTGCGCTTCGTCAAGCGCGGCGGGCGCGCTTTGCTGAGTTTCGGTCTGCGCCTGCCGCTCGGCGGCCATCTGGCCGCACAGTGCTGCGAACTGCGCCGAGAGCGCGGCTACACGCGACTCTTCTTCGGGGAGTTGCAATCGTTCGGCATCTGCTTCCAGCTCGACGAGCGCTTCGCCTAATTGAACTTCGCGGCCAAGCGCGATGTAGTTTTTTACGACGCGACCGGAAACCGCTGCTTCGATGGGATGCACGGCGCTATCGACTTCGAGCCGCGCCGTCGACGTTGCTTCGTAAACAGTCACGCGCGAGGTTAACGACCATACCAGCCACCCGGCGAGAATGGCTGCTACTGCGAGAAGCCCCACGAATGAGCGGCTGAACCTGTCAGACGAAAGCGAACGGACCGTTCGTGAAAATGGCGACGGCATCTTGATTCACCTCTTGAAACTGAACGTACCGTAGACTGTCCAGTCTGCGGGTCCTCCGACTTTAACTAATTCAAGTGCCGCAGACTGGACAGTCTACGGTACAAAACGTGACTTGTTATAAGAATCGCCACGTACTGCGTAGCTCATCGCATCTTCGTAATTCTCGCGGCAGATGACCGTATGGGGATGATCTGCGGCCAGCTCGTCTTCAAATACGGCGAGCGCTCGATGGAAAAGCTGTGCCGCCTTTTCGTACTCTCCCTGTTCTTTGTGGAGCACGCCGAGGTTGTTGACCGTGAGTGCTACGTCAACATTATCGCCGCCGAAGAGTTCCTCTTTTAGAGACAGCGCCCGGCGGTATGACTCTTCGGCCTGAATGTAATGCCCTCGCGCGACGTAAATCGCGGCGAGGTTGTTTAGATTGACCGCGATCTCATAATGCTCTTCGCCGTATGCCTGACTGAAGATTTTCAACGATCGCATCAGGAGCCGCTCAGCTTCATCGAGTTTGCCCTGTCCTTCGAGCAGCGCCGCAAGCGCCGCCATGTCTGCGGCCACGTCCGTGTGATTCGGCCCAAGGGCTCGCTCGCGCAGCTCGACAGATTTGCGCGCAAAAGGCTCGCCTGCTTCGTATCGTCCGCGAGCGTGCTCCAGCCCCCCGAGGTTGTGATAAAGCGAGGCCAATTCAGGCGAGTCTTGCTCACAGTGTGTTTCCAGAATCTCGAGCGCGCGCCGGTAGCAGGCTTCGGATTGATCGAACCATCCCGCGAACTTACCCAACATTCCAAGATCGTTGAGCGCCCAGGCAACTGTCAGACTTTCCGCGCCAAATCTCCGTTCGGCGAAATCGAGCGCGCGGCGGATGAAAGATTCTGCCTCCGTATAGCGGCCCAGCATTCTTAGAATTCGACCGCGATTGCTCAAAGCCTGGAACCGCAATCGGGCAAGGTCCTCATCACCTTCGTCGCAGATCTCATCTACAATTCGCGCGGCCCGTTCGTAGCACAGCTGAGCCTGGGTGTAGTCGCAGCGAGCTTCATAGACCGCGCCGAGATTGCCAAGCAAAGCTGCGACATCGGGATGATCTGCGCCTTCGGTCTGCTCAAACAACGCGAGAGCGCGACGGAAGAGTCGCTCGCTTTGATCGCTTTGTCCTGCATCGCAAGCGGCAACAGCCTCGTCGTGGAGTCGGCAGGCTTCTTCGATCATCGCGTCGGGGTCGTCCGTGTCAGACTGTGTAGCGAGTTCCGTTTGTGCAGCTATCATGTTCATTTCATCCCTCTAAACAATGGTCTAAAAGCGCGCGCCTGTGATTTGCGAAAGACGAGCAGACAGCACGGTCAATCAGATCGTGCTGACCGCCCGGTTGAGAAATGCAGCTCAGCGAGGACTGGGCTTATCGACATACTTGACGAAGTTCACTCCAGCTTTTACGTTCGTCCTGATTCTCATCTTACAACTCTCCTTTCTTCCTGTAGTTTCCGATTTTTACAGATTGCGCTACTCGCGTGGTTGCGTGATGCAACTCCGTGAGTCGTCATCTGAACCGTAATTACGACCGGTCACGAATTTACTCAAACTTTATCTTGCTGAAATTCAATCCGGCCTTTACGTTGGTCTTGATTCTCATCTTAGTAACCTCCTTACCTTTGTGGTCTCGGAGTTTTATGAGACTGGACTCATCCGCTTAGGATGTGAAGTGGAAATCCTGCATCGTTACTTTGCCAGCCTTCACGCCACTCTTGACCTTCAGACTGCGAGTGATTCGCTGGCTGTGTTGCATACTTATGCCACCAGCCTTTACGTTTGTCTTGATTCTCATCTTACTATTCTCCTCGACTCAACGAGTCGTCATCTGATCGTATTACTCCAAGCGTTTACTTCAACACTATCTTGGTGTAGTTGAGCCCGGCCTTGACGTTTGTCTTAACGCGCAGACCACGAGTGACGATCTGGTTGTGCTGGAGGTTCTCTCCGCCAGCTTTTACGTTTGTCTTGACGCGCAGACCGCGAGTCACGGTCTGGTTGTGCTGGAGGTTCATTCCGCCAGCCTTGACGCCGCTCTTGACCTTCACCCTCCGGATGGTCTGGTTGTGCTGGAGTTGCATTCCGCCAGCCTTGACGCCGCTCTTGACCTTGAGACTGCGAATGATTTGCTGGTTGTGTTGCATTTGTATCCCACCAGCTTTTAAGTTTGTCTTGATTTTCATCTTACTACTCTCCTTATTCTCTGTAGTTTCCGATTTTTATGAGGATGAGATGACGGCAGGTGGCGAGCACAGCCCGACGTTGCTCATCGTAGTTAGAGTCCAATCGGACAAACGAATGGAGCAACCAGTGGAAATCCTACCATCTCAACTTATCCTTCTAAATCGGAGTTGATCTCGCTTAATCGCGAGAGACGAGCAAGCAGTGCAGTCAATCAGATCGCGCTGCCCGCCCGGTTGAGTGATTCGGCTCAGCGAGTCGACATCTGATCTTAATTACGCTGGAGACGGCGAATCATTCCTCTTGACGAAGTTGAATCCGGCCCTGACGTTTGTCTTGACGCGCAGACCGCGAGTCACGGTCTGGTTGTGGTTGGTCGTTATTTTGCCAGCCTTCACGCCGCTCTTGACCTTCAGACTGCGAACGATTTGCTGGTTGTGTTGCATAGACACACCTCCAGCTTTTACGTTTGTCTTAATTCTCATCTTAGTAATCTCCTTGTTCTCATCTTTCGGCATTCAAAACTGATTGCCGAAATGTGGAAGTTGCTGAACTTTCCGCATTCACTCTGATATGCGTCATCAAATGAAAAACTCCATCACCCGATGACAACTTTTTCAGTCGGGTGATTCACTGAGGGCGTCGCGGAGACGTTTTTCTCCGACAGCGATACCACCGGCTTCAGCCGTGTGGTGCTCCAACTTCAGCCTACGAATAGCTCCGCAAATCCTCCGGACACCGGCTTCAGCCGTGTGGCGCTTTAACTTCAACCTACGACCACAGCGACCGCTACCGACACCACCGGCTTCAGCCGTGTGGTGTTTCAATTTCAGCCGACGTCAAAGGCTCGAGTCCCCAAAAACACCACTCGGCTGCTGTGACGTAGGCTGAAATTGAAATGCCACACGGCTGAAGCCGGTGGTGTCCGGGTTCGCGTAACGCCTGCTCGTAGGTTGAGGGTGAACCACCACACGGCTGAAGCCGGTGGTGTCCGGAGGATTTGCGGAGCTGTTCGTAGGTTGAAAATTGAACCACCACACGGCTGAAGCCGGTGGTGTCTGGGTTCTGGGTCGCACGCTCGTCGGTTGAAGGTGAAGGACCACACGGCTGAAGCCGGTGGTGTCAGGTTTACTTCAAACGGCTTGGCCTCCCGGCTCCCAGTTTCTCGTACTCTCGTCTTGCCTCGATCAGAATCGGCAGCTCAACATCCGCATCCTTCCAGAGCTCGAAGAAGGTCTCATAAGTCGCGCGACCCTTAGCAATGTCGCCCTGCAGGATTTCCGATCGCGCCAGTCCGAGATGCGCCAGGGGCCACAGCAGCGAAAGAACATCCCATCCCCGATGATCGATGATCCTTTGGAATTCCGCCGCCGCGAGCGCGCCGTTGTTCGCCTGTAGATACGCTTGCCCGCGAACCCATGCCGGCCTGAAGGAGAGCGCGGGTTCATACCGTCGCGCCGCTTGAAGCAGTTGAACGGCTCTGTCCGAGCCGCCCGCCGGGTTGCGCCTCAATTCGACAGTCGCTCGAACCAGAGGAAGCCAGACCGAGTTGTGCATAGTGTTCAACGGGATGTTCCGGGCGTAATCTTCGGCCAGCGATTGCGCACGCCCGGTCTCGCCGCATAACGCCAGCGTCCACGCCACCGGTGGTGAGTCCAGTTGCTGGATAATAGATGGCTGCAGTTCTTCGGATGCGATATCTTCCTTTTGAAGTTGCGACAGTACCAGCGCTGACTGCTTCTCAGCCAACTGTATCATCCCGAAGCCCGCATTCAGGTTCGCCTCGAGGGCCAGGATTCTGGCCTTCTCCGCGTGTAGCCCCCGCGCCGCGGCCTCCGAGGCGGCCTGCGCGAAGAGAGCGCTGGCTTGTCGGCGCCTGCCGGTGAAGGCCAGGGACCGCGCCTGCCACTCCCGGATCTGATACTCCTCCGGTCTGCCGGTGAACCACTCTGCCTGACGCGCCATCGACTCCGCGTCGCCCTTGAGAAACGCGATCATATATAGCCTGTTGCGGAAGCCTGCTGAGTCTTGCTCGCGCGCAAGCCCCTCCTCGATAACCTCTTTCGCCTCGTCAAAACGATTCAACCCGATCAAGGCCAGGGCGAGGTTCGCGCGCGAGAGCGAGAGGTCGGCGTCCAGTCGCAGGGCGGCGCGATAAGCCTCTGCCGCCTGCTCGAAGTCCCCGGCGATCATGAGCGAGTTCCCATGCAGATGGTGTCCGTATGGGTCTTGCGGGTAAGTCTGCGTGAGCAGCAAGGTCGTTTCGACTCGCTTGTCGATTTCGCCGGTGATGTGTCTGAAAAACGTCGCCGTAATCGAGATCCGCTCTCGCTCGCTCACCCGATCACGCAGCTCGTAAGCCCGCGCCAAATACTGGTTGCCGAGCGCAAGGTTGCGAAGATCGCGGTGGCACGCGCCGATCTGTTCGTGCGCAAGAGCGAATTGACTGTCCCGCTCGATAGCCCGCTTGAACGGCGCGATCGCCTGGGCGTATTTTCCCTTCCTCCTAAACTCCATCCCGATAGTGTAGTCCTTGAAGGCCTCGAGCGAAGCGGTCGTGGCTTGTTCGATTGGCGCATCGAACTTTCGGATCGAGGCGAGTGATTCGCCTAAGTGCTCGCGCAATGCGGTCGCGGCGCGGCCCAGCGCTTTGAGCACCTGCTCTTTACCTTCCGCTTCGGTCTGCTGATGTGCGACCGCCTCGCCGCTCTGGCTGTTCACCGCCTCCAGGCTTATCACGTAATTGCGTCCGAGGCCGGATATTGTACCGACGAGCAGCGCCTTGATTCCGCGCCGCTGGCAGATCTCGCGTCCGACCTCGCGCGTGATCTTGTCATCAGGCGACCGCTCCATCAGCTCGAGTGTCTCTCGGGCGCGCTCTTCGGGGAAGATGTTGAGGTATGGTGACTGCTCCAGCTGCACAACCAGGCCCTGTTTAAGCGGGCCATCAAAAACGGCGTCGCCGGTTGTGTTGACGAAGTCCGCGAGCAGGACCGTGTCTTTATCGGTCAGCGCCGGCCCGGCGGGCTTTCTTGCGCCGCCGAAGTACCAGTAGGCGGCGGCGGTGGTGGCTAGCGTGACGACTACAAGCGCGGCGGTGAGCTTGCGACGTTTCAGATGTGTGATCGACCAGAACGGTCGCGTCACTGTGTATCTCACACCTTCATCGGTTGGGATTGCCACGCCGCCCTCCGCAACCGTCAATTGCTTATTCTTCCGCGTGCGTCGGGCCCTGACACGCTCGACGCGCGTGTCGGCCGCCAGTTCGCGTTGAAGCGTTTCAAGATCATCGAGCAGGTCGCGCGCGGTTTGATAGCGACGCTCGCGGTTGTTGGCCAAGGCCCGGCTCAAGATCTTCTGCAACCCGGCTGGCGCCCCCTTCGCAAGGCGCTGGATCGGCATAGGCTCTGTATCCATAATCGCCAACAGCGTGTGATTCCAGGTCTTCCCTACGAACGGCCGCCGCCCTGCGATCAGCTCGTAAAGAACGACGCCAAGGCTGAACAAGTCAGTGCGTGCGTCAACCGTCTGCCCGCGCGCCTGCTCCGGCGACATGTAATTTACCGTCCCGAGCAGCATCCCCGCCTGAGTCTCGAAATCCAAGCCCCTCCACGAAGCATCCTCGATGGCTTTATCATCGACCGATTCCGGCTCGGTCAGCTTCGCCAACCCGAAGTCGAGTACTTTCACGTAGCCGTCCGGCCGCAGTACGATGTTTTCCGGTTTGATGTCGCGGTGAACTATTCCAGCCGAGTGCGCGGCCTCGAGCGCACGCGCCACCTGCACCGCAACATCGATTATCTCGTTAAGGGTAAACCCCGCGTCGTCCACGTAATGGCGGAGCGTGCGCCCCTCGACAAACTCCGAGGCGATGTAGTCGAGCCCGTTCTCCTGGCCAAAGTCGTAGATTGTGATGATGTTGGGGTGGTTCAGCGCGCTTGCGGCTCGCGCCTCGCGTTGAAACCGACGAACGCGCTCCGGGTTGTTTATTAGCCGCGAAGGCAGGATTTTCAAAGCCGCTTTACGCTTCAGTCGCGTGTCATATGCCAGACAGACCGTACCCATCCCACCGCGGCCCAGCTCCTCCATAACTCGGTAGTCGCCGATCTCTTCACCACTGAAGCTTTGCGTATCCTCGGGGCCCGCCATCGACGCGAAGAGGGAGCCCGCGGCGTGCCACGCCGGGTTGTCCATAAGCAGGTTGTCCCTGGCGTCCGCGGCGAGCATGGCTTCGACGCGCCCGCGAGTCTCCTCATCGCCCGCGCACGCGCGCGCGATGAACTCAGCCCGCTCGCCGGCCGGGCGATCGGAGGCGGCCTCAAAAACATCTCGTATCTTTCGCCACTGCTCAGGATTCATCTTCTGTAATTAGGGTCAGCCAGCTCGGTTTGCAACCAGGCGCGAGCGGCGCGCCAGCCGCGCTCGACTGTGGGGGTCGAGACGCCCATTACCTCGGCCGTTTCTTCAATAGTCAATCCGCCAAAGAACCGGAGCTCGACAATCCTGCCTCTTTCCGGGTCAACCTGGTCCAGGGTTTCGAGCGCCTCGTCAAGCGCGAGGAGGTCCGCGCTCTGCTCCAGTCCCTCCTCGGCAACCGCGAGTGAGACTCGCTGTTGGTCGCCGCCGCGTTTGTTTCTCGATCGTGCGCGCGCATAATCGACCAGGACCTGACGCATTAACCGCGCGGTGATGCCAAAAAAGTGGGCGCGGCTCTGCCACGAGACCGATTGGTCGATCAATCTCAGGTAGACTTCATTGATCAGCGCGGTGGTTTGAAGAGTGTGGCCGGGGCGTTCGCCGCGAAGGTGATTCCTGGCGATACGGCGCAAAGTGTCATAGACGAGCGGGATCAACTCGTCGCGTGCCGCTTCATTGCCTTGCGCCCACGCCAGCAGCAGTTGCGTCACGTTTTCCGATGCAGGCATCGTCATTGTGATCCGCCACGACACCTGAGCTCACGATGCTGATGTCGAATCACTCGGAGCCGGTAATCCTCAAATGGCGCTCGCTTTCTCGGCGAAAGCTCACACCCACGCATATGCCGTCGTCGGTTATCACCTCACCGCCGACCTTAGCGGCATACCAGAAGTGTTTCAGATCATACTCTCGGTTCTTTAAATCGGACAAGCAGCCCCAGCACCCGCGTAGTGGGACAGTTTGGGTTCAGAGGCCCTATTTGGACTGCGCCGCCCCGGTACGCATTCGGTGACTGTTGCATGCGTGGCGGCGCTTTCCGCTTGCCCTTGTGTTCGAGTGGTTTCCCGCCACCTACAAAAGCGCCGCCACGCATGCAACAGTCACCGAATGCGTACCGGGGCGGCGCACTCCAAATAAGTGGCGCGCGGTCCATTTAGGCGACCCTCGAACTGACTCCATTCCAGCACCCGTGAACCATAGGCCGGAAATCAAGGGTGTTTCCTGGTGATGGAGTTTTTGTGTAGATGACGCATATCAAAGTGGGGCAGAAAGTTCAGCAACTTTAACCCTCTCAGAAGTCATTTTTGGGTATCGATAAGAGGATGAGTTTAGCTGTCATGGATTCCCCAACTACAACACTTTAAGGATGAGGAAAGAGTTATGAGCTTAATGAAAACGAGATTTATCACAGGGCTTTTACTTCTGGTGGCAACCGCAGGCCTGGCCTTCGCGTCGACACCGTTCGCGCGGCCGGACGACAACGCCCAGTTGGAACTTCCCTCCCCAGCCTGCGATGAGTTGCGGGTGCCGGCAGGAAATGAGCTGGCCTTCCACCGATACGCCCGCGGCGTGCAGATCTACAGGTGGAACGGTTCAGCCTGGCAGTTTGTGGCCCCGTCGGCGCTGCTGTTTGCGGACGCTGGCTACCAGGCGCAGGTTGGCATTCATTACGCGGGCCCCTTCTGGGAGAGCAACAGCGGAAGCTCCGTAAAGGCCGTAAAGATCAAGGAGTGTTCGCCCGACGCGAATGCCATTCCCTGGCTGCTGTTGCAGGCGACCTTGACCAACGGCCCGGGCGCATTCAGCTCGGTTACCTTCATCCACCGGGTTTACACCACTGGCGGTAAAGCTCCCACTTACAACGGGTCGACCGAGGGCGAGTCCGTAGAGATCCCTTACACCGCGGTTTACTACTTCTACCGCGCGGAAGACTAAAGCGAAGGGAATAAAGATGACCACCATCTGCGTGGAGGGCTTGCTCTCCACGCCTATCGCCTAACGGAGAAAATCAATGTACAACATCAAATCAAAAATCGTGATTGGGGTTTTGTCAGCGTTGCTTCTGGTGTCTGGCGTGATGCAGGGTCGGCCGCAGCAGAGCGGCGCGGCGAAAACTAAGAGTCAGAATGGCACCGCGGCGCAGAGCAGCAACACCCCTGGTCGGATCGCCAAGTTTACCGACAGCAAATTTGTAGGCGATTCCAACATCACTGAAGACGAGAGCGGGAGGATTGGCGTAGGCACAACGCTTCCGACGTCACAGCTGACCGTCAACGGCGTCATCGAGATGATGGGCGCAGCGGGTGGCATCAAGTTCCCCGACGGCACTCTTCAGACGACGGCGGGGCTTGCGACAGTCTCTCGTGACAACACGCTTAAAGGCAATGGCACACCGGCGTCGCCGCTGGGTGTGGCAGTCCCGCTCACGCTGAACGGTTCGGTGGAATTCGGCAGCGTGCTGGTGGTTTCCAACACCAAAACGAGTAGCACTGGAGTCACGGCCAACGGGGGACCCAGTGGTGCAGGTGTGCGTGGCCAGGGCGGCAATGGCACCTTTGGCGGTCCTGGCGTGGCTGGGATTGGTGGTACGAGTACCAACTTCTTACCCGGCGGCACTGGCGTGGGGGGCCTGGGCGGCGACAGCGACACCGGCGATGGCGGAAATGGCATGATTGGCGACGGCGGTGACAGCATCAGCCGCAATGGTGGCACCGGCGTGTCGGGCCAGGGCGGTCGCAGCGTCAGCGGCAACGGCGGCAGGGGCGTGCGTGCCCTGGCTGGCGATAGCGGCGGCCCCGGAACCCGCGGCGGCACCGGGATCGAAGCGATCAAGGGTTTCGGAGTAAACGGCGGGTCTGACGGGTTGGCCGGCAATTTCCTCGGTAACTTTCAGGTAATCGGTAACACTCTTGTCACCGGCACCCTCTCGAAGGGCGGAGGCTCGTTCAAGATTGACCACCCTCTCGACCCCGAAAACAAGTACCTCTATCACTCATTCGTCGAATCGCCCGACATGATGAACATCTACAACGGCCTTGTGTCGCTCGGCGGCAATGGCGAAGCCGTGGTCGAAATGCCCGAATGGTTCGGCGCCTTAAACCGTGACTTCCGTTACCTGCTCACAGCCGTCGGTGCTCCCATGCCGGGTCTCTACATCGCCGAAGAGATCACTAACAACCGCTTCAAGATTTCAGGCGGGGTGGCCGGGATGAAAGTCTCGTGGCAGGTGACGGGTGTTCGCCAGGATGCATGGGCGAACAAGAACCGCATCAAGGTCGAAGAGGACAAATCAGAAACCGAGCGAGGCCACTACCTGCACCCCGAAGCCTTCAATAAAGCAGAAGAGCGCGGCGTCGAGTGGGCGAATCAGCCTGAGTTGATGCGCGAGATCAAACAGCGACGTCTCGACGCAGGACAGGCGCGAAAGCCACAAAAATAAAACGGCTGGCGAGAATTAGAGCTTTGCCTGGGAGAGCAGGCAGGAATACTGCTCTCCCGTTGAACGACCAAAAAAGAGAGGTCTTATGAACAGCAGAATCACCATAAAGAATTTGTTAACGAGAATTTCAATAATAGTCATCCTTCTGTCGGCAATGGCCGCGGGAACTTTCGCTCAAACAGTGCTTGTGTCGGATGCCTACACTTCGGCTACATCGGCCAATGGAAATTTTGGGACCAACCCGACGCTTAACGTCTCGGCTAATAACACCGCCTACGTGAAATTTGAAATCGCGCGCACGCTTCCGGCAGACACAAAGCGCGACGATATCGCACGGGCAACCGTCAAGTTCTATGTAAACAAGGTGGCGACCGCAGGCAAGCTCGACGTGTACCCGATCATGGCAGACTGGGATGAAAAGACCATTACTGCCAACAACGCGCCGCCAATCGGATCGCTCGCATTGACGACTCAGCAGATCGGCAACGACGACCGGGGCAACTATGTGCTGGTCGACATCACCGATATGGTGAAGCAATGGTTTGACGGCGGCAGCGGCCAAAATGCAATTCCCAACTACGGTTTTGCGCTCGCTCCGCATCCGGTTGATCCGAATACGCCGCAGCTTGCCGATATTAGCTTAGACAGCAAGGAGAATTCGCAAACCAGCCACGACGGAATGCTGAGCGTTCAACTAAAGAGCGGTGCGCAGGGGCTTCAAGCCGTCACCACTGACGCAACGCTTACCGGCGACGGCACGGCTGCCAGTCCTTTAGGCGTCGCGACCGGCGCGATCACTAGCAACTATCTTGCGGACGGTGCTGTGACGACTGCCAAGATTGTCGACGGCGCGGTCACGTCCGGCAAGATCGCGGATAATGCCGTCGGGACAACAAAGCTCGCCGACAATGCGGTGGGCACGACAAAGATTGTTGACGGCTCAGTGACTTCCGCCAAGATTACCGTTCCGCTCTCGCTTATTGGCGTAAGCCCGGATTTCACACTTTCGGTTGCCAATACCGGAACCGGCCCCGCACTGACAGCTCTGGGAGCAATCAACACCTCGACTCAATACAACATTGGCGGCGCTCGCATCTTGAGCAACGCCGGCGCGAATAACCTCATAGCAGGTGTCGGCGCGGGCGCGGTCAACGCGGGTCAAAGCAACGCTTTCTTTGGAAATAGCGCGGGCTTAGCCAACGTGAACGGCGATTTCAACTCGTTCTTCGGCAGCGGCGCGGGGCGGGCCAACCTCGGAGGCGATAACAACTCGTTCTTTGGCAGCAACGCAGGCCTGTCTAATACCGGAGGCTTTCAAAACTCTTTCTTCGGGAGGGAAGCCGGGGCGAACAACACGGGAGGCAGCTTCAACTCCTTCTTTGGGAGGAGCACCGGCTTATCCAACACGACGGGGGAAGCAAACTCCTTCTTCGGACAGGATGCCGGGATATTCAACACCACGGGCGGCTTAAACGCATTTTACGGCAATGCGTCTGGGCGCACGAACACGACGGGCCGCGGCAATTCATTCTTCGGAATGTTCGCGGGCGACCTCAACACGACCGGCAGCAACAACACCGGTATCGGTATAGGCGCTAATGTCGGCGCGAACAATCTGACCTTCGCCACCGCCGTCGGCGCCAGCGCCCTGGTTGCGAGCAGCAATTCGCTCGTCCTGGGTGGCATCGCGGGCGTCAACGGCTCGCCCGCGGACACTAACGTCGGAATTGGAACGACCGCTCCCAAAACCAAGCTTCACATCAGAAACGGCAAGATGTATCTCGAGGCAAACGGCCAGGGCATGATCCTGAAATCGCCAAGCGGTTCATGTTTCGAGCTTACGGTCTCTGACGCCGGAGCTTTGACGATTACCCCAACAGCGTGCCCGTGAGTCGGAACCCAATTCGTTGACAACGTCGGAGGCCAATCAATCGGGAGACGATTCAGGTTGGCCTCCACAACGAGAAGATCATTCGCGCGGCGAGCTTGCTTTTCGCGACACATAAACTGAAGGAGAAAAGTTATGTACAACAGGAATTTGAAACTCGTGATAGGCCTTGTAGTTCTTCTCAGCTTCGGTTGGGTCGCGCAAGCCTCAAGTCCGGTATTCCGGACAGTGACAGCTTCTAAGGATTCTGCCGAGAAAAAAGCGTTCGAGGCGCGTGTCGCTATGTTGCTCTTGTCACTGGTCCTTGATCCGAGGTTCTGGTATTTGCTGACGAACCAATCGGAGCCGGACACTTCGGCGTTCCCATACAGGCTCGCCTCAATGGAATGTACACGCCCGGGTCCGCAAGCGTTTAACCGCAATTAACGTTTCCAGGTCACAATTCAGATTGGCCTCTAACAACGATGAAGATCATTTGCGTGGAGAGCTTGCTCTTCTCGCCACATAGACTAAAGGAGAAAAGTTATGTACAGCATGAAAATAAAACTCGCGATAGGCCTTGTAGTTCTTTTCAGCTTCGGTTGGGTTGCGCAAGCCTCAAGTCCGGCTCCCCTGCCGGCGACTGTAATGAAGGAGCCCGCACCGAGAAAACCGTTCCAGGCGCGTATCGCCGTGAGTCCTCTGGGAACTGGCTTTCAATCCCAGTTCCTACAGATCCCAGCCAGTAAACGCTTTGTCATCGAAAACGTGTCTGTGATCACAAGATGTCCAGAAGGTCTTCGGATGGAAGTCAATTTCTTCTGCTATATCGACACCAACGGTGATGGCGTCGGCGATATCGCAGACATTACATTCCATAGAATTGCGCTTACCGATCAGGGAGTGTTTGATGGCACTGCAATAGCCTCAGCCAATCATAAAGTCCTGGTGTTTGCTGACGAACTAATCGGAACCGGACACTACGGCATTACTGCGCAGGCTCGCCTCAATGGAACGTACACGCCCGGATCCGGAATCGTTCAAGCGCAATTTACTTTTTCAGGTTACCTGGAGGATATTCCGGACGCTCAGTAGCGGGCGTTGGCAGGACTCTCCAGACATTGTTGAGCAAGGAGATTATATGACTAAGAGAATAGCAACTTTCGTTTATGGTGTGGTTTGTTACTTGATCTTTTTCGGGACGTTCCTGTACGCGGCCGGGTTCATTGGCAATTTCGTCGTCCCGAAATCGATTGATTCGGGCCGCGAGTCCGGGGTTCTGGAAGCGTTGTTGATTAACGCAGGACTGCTTGCCCTGTTCGCTTTCCAGCACAGCTTGATGGCCCGCCCCTGGTTCAAGCGTGCCTGGACTCGCTTCATACCAGAGCCGGTCGAGCGGAGCACCTACGTTTTGTTCTCAAGCCTCGCTCTGCTGGTCCTGTTCTGGCAGTGGCGTCCGGTCGGCGGAGTAGTTTGGCACGTCGAAGAACAGGCAGTCCGGTGCACGATTTACACGTTGTGCACCTTTGGGTGGCTGCTGGTGCTGGTCAGTACGTTCCTGATAAACCACTTCGACCTGTTCGGGCTGCGACAGGTCTACCTGTTCCTGATGGGCAGGAAGTATACGCAGCTCAAGTTCGGGACGCCGGGGCCGTACCGCCATGTGCGCCATCCGCTGTACCTCGGGTGGCTGTTCGCATTTTGGGCGACGCCTGTGATGACGGTTGCGCATCTGTTTTTCGCTATCGCCACGACCCTCTACATTCTGATGGCGATTCAATGGGAAGAGAAGGACCTGGTGGACGTTCACGGCGAGGAGTACAAGGGGTATCAAAAACGCGTGCCGATGATAGTGCCCGTACGATTTGGCAGTGCGAGGATCGAGCAGAGCCACGCCAATCGGACAGCGAGGTCCGCTTAGTGTAATGTGAGGCGCCAGGCGAGTGCCAGGCGCCTCTCACTTGCTGAGCGTGAGCTTAATCCAAAAAGCATTTTTCTTATGCTCGCCTTATTATCACTGTGATGCTGTTGCGGGAGCTTTGTCCTTCTTCATCGTTCAGGTCCACTCAGAACATGGCTTCGGCTGATCCGAGGAAGTCTTAACTGGGATGAAGGCTCTTTTGCGGATTTCCACTTTTCGCGATTCGGCGGCCGCCCGCGCGTTACGCGCGGATTCGAGCATCGCTGACTGCGATGTCCCACCGCCTATCACCCCCATGGTCGCCGCGTGTTTCATGCGCTCCTCATCCGACTTCTTCACAAACTCCCTTTGCGCCCTTTGCATCAAGAGTAGCTGCTGACGCCAGTACAATACCCCGGCCGAATTGGTCTGCCGGGTGGGCAGTTGGGCCTGAGGGATCTCGGTCGTCTGATGGTCGACGCGATTGATGTTTTCGGTAATCATCATGCGAGCGTCATGTTCCGCATGTCCCACCTCCGACTTTAACCAGACCAGTTCCCGGAAGTCGGCTTCCGCAATCTTCATCCTCGCGAGCACCGGCGTTGTCTTCGGGTTTTTAAGGATTGTTGCAAGTCGCTCGCTGCTGCGCGGAGTGATGCAGTCGTCAAAACCGAGTTGGACCGCTCGACTCAGAGCTGCGATCGCATTGTCAGTCTCGTTCAACGCTGCATAAAGTTCCGCTATCTCATACTCGGACGCCGCCGCAAGCCACTCGGGCCTTCCCGGCTGCGCCTGCAGTCTCTTATAACCGTTTATTGCGTCGCGATACTGTTTGCTGTCAGTTAATTCGGTAAGCTTCATCAGTTGATCGGTGTAATCCTGATGTTGACTCCGCGCGGGTGCGCCGGCGAGGAACGAAAATACGAAGATAGAGATAAGTGCAGTACGGAACATCTCAGCCTCCTGATTTACAAGCTTATGGTTAAGGGTTTTCAAGCGCCCGCTGTAGGATCGTCTGGTACGATTTTAACCAGAGATGGGAATGGCGAACAAGATAGAGGATGAACTTGTTCACGCCTCGGCACAGCCACGGCAGTTAACGGCGAAGCTTCATGCAGCCCACATTGCGGATCGTGGGCTTTGACTGAGAGTTCTGACAAACCACCTTCTTAAATGCTCATTGCGCCATCAATACCTTCATGCGAGTTCACCTTT
>Ga0075418_10003845_pt1 | contig 17106 bp, 10 predicted proteins | sample SoiMetdeltSBSDD2_FD_81776 | JGI IMG/M metagenome (GOLD analysis project Ga0075418, IMG submission 81776) | Bulk soil microbial communities from a Populus tree surrounding site in Tennessee, USA - Soil MetaG P. deltoides SBSDD2 | ecosystem: Environmental > Terrestrial > Soil > Tree plantation... | reverse complement strand
TCCGTGACATTCCGTACGCGGCGATCCTCAGGATCGACCGTCCGCACGACACGCTCGCCAACGGTGCGCTGATCGGATTCGTATCGGGAGCCGTCTACGGCTTGCTGGCGGTCCTCGCAGAAGAGAACGCCGACTGCGAACCCGGAGCATTTTTCAGTTGCGGCGATCCCACCGCGGCCGCGTACGTCGTCATTCCCCCCGTCCTCGGCGCGGTAGGGGCGGGGATCGGTGTGGCGATCGACGCACTCGTTCGGCGAGACCCGACGCTGTTCCGGCGCCGCGATTCTCGAGTGATGCTCGCGCCGTTGCTGGGCCGCGAGGTCCGCGGCGTCAGCCTCTCGGTACGGTGGTAGTGGCCTTCATGCGGACACGCGATCGTCGGTGTCGCGATTGTGATGTGCGGGAGCTATCTCGTTCAGCCTTATTACCGGAGGGCTCATGATCAGTTCAAGAGGATTTGTTGCCGTCACGATTGTCCTGCTGTGCGCGCTGGTGGCGGATGCACTTGCCCAGTCAAACCCGGAGAAGGCGCTCAAGCCCGAGGCCACGGCCGTCCTGGACAAAACGCGGGAGACTTACCGCAACTTGGCCGGCTACCACTTCGAGCGAGTTCTCCTTGTCCAAGAGGGAAGGGAGGATGGCAAGCTGGCGAACATCGCGGAGCTGACGCTCGCGATCGCGTCCGAACACGCGAAGCCAGACAGTGGACTGTTCCTGCCGGTCAACCTCGACCGCTTTCTGGTGCGAACCAAAACGAAGGGGAACGAGATGCTGCAGACGTGCGACGGCCGGATCTGCTGGTCATACACGTCCCTGAAGAACGAGTACATGAAGGGCCAAAGGTTCAGAGATGTGAACACGTCGGTCGGCGGTTCCCTGATGCTGGGCGTCCATCTGTTTGCGTTCATGACGCTGGAGGAGGAGACGCTTCAAGACGTGAAGGTGGCCCGCGAAGAAGAGGTCGAGGTCGGCAAGGGGCGGCGGAACTGCTACGTGATCGAAGGGGTGATCCCTCCTCGACCCCGCCCGCGCCCCGACCAGCCTCCTAGTGGGAGACCCGGGGTCGATTGGTTCCTCTCCATTCTCGCGCTGCAGGGACTGGCAGGAGAGGAGGGCGCGACGCGGTATTCACTGTGGCCGCCGGACGAGAATGCGGCCGGGGTCGGCGAGCCGACGCGGGTCACACTCTGGATTGATCAGAACACTCACGTGGTCGTCCGGACGAAGATGTCCGGGCAGCTCTACAAACTTCGCGGTGGTAACGAAGGCCTGCTGGAAGAAAAGGACGCCGTAGCGGTGACGGACAGTTTCACCACTGCCAGAATCGACGGTCCGCCGGCCGACCTCTTCGACTTCATGCCTCCGCAAGGGGCCAAAGAGGTGCCGAACGCGGCGTCACGCCGACAGAAGCAGTGAAGGCTCACTTGGCGGTTGAATAGCGGCTGGTGTTGTTCCATCCTGCAGCGTTGGCGGGCGAATGAGTGGACTCCCGGTCGGAGGAGTCGTATCTCCACCGACCGTTGGCTCGTCGCCCCACAATGCGGTGATTGCCGCGCCTGTGCCCAAAACTGTGCCCATTCGATCGGCACGTACACAGGAAAGCGATTTGCCGAACTCATTGTTGGTTCGAGGCTTATGGAGAAGGTGACGGTTCTTCAGAAACCCGCCTAGAAAATTCGCCTCGAGCAAGCAAAATGGCGAGATCCGCAAGTACTTGCGTAGCGTATACTTACCGTCTGCGGTGAGGTGGCCGAGAGTCTGAAGGCGGCGGTTTGCTAAACGCCGATCAGCCTGTCGGCCATTCGTGTTTTTCCTGGCGAATTCAATCGCTTCAACGGCTTGGTCGATCAAACGACTTGGCTTCTGTTGCCTCCAGATGCCAGGTTTCGGGAGCTCACAGGGACAACTTCAGGGACACCTCAGCTCGCAGGTGAGCCGCTCACGCGAGCAACCATCCATTTCCACAAGGTGGCGAAACTCGGCTGCGAGTTGTTCTCCTCGTGAATTTTCACTCTCGTGCTGTACCAGATATCTCTGTTCCCACAAGGCGATCCGCCCCGGTTTGAGAAGAAGTACAAGGTCGTTCCGTCGCGTGAAAGAAACGGCGAGCCGTCATCGCAGGAGCTGTTGACCGGACTGGGCAGGCTGACCAGCGGTGTCGGCCATTGGTCGGAAAGCGTTTCTCGGCGAGTCGTCCAGATGTCGATCATGCCCTGACTTCCGATATCAGCCCGGTCCGACGTCACGAACGCCTCCAGGCCATCTCTTCTGATAAAAATGCGCGTGTCGCGCTTGGGACTACTGAACGCCGGGACGAGCACGCCGGCGGTCGCGGAGCCGTCGTCGTTCAGCATGCTGACGTAGACATCGAAATCGCCCAGACCACCGGTGCGGTCGCTGCCGTAGAACAGGTACGCCTGTTCGGTTTGCGGATCCTCGAAGAACGCTGGCGCAGTTTCGTTCCACAACTGCGTATTGAGCACGCAACCAAGGTTCACCGGTCGCTCCCACGCAAAATTCGCGTTCCGGCGGTATGTGGCCCAGATGTCACCAAATCCGCATCCCCCGGAGCGCGTGCTCTGAAAGTACATGACGTGCTCGTTCGCGGACAGGAACGGAAGGGAATCGCTGACCGAGCTGTTGATCTCCGGCCCCATGTTCTGCGGCGTTCCCCACGGCGAATCGACGGATGGCCGCGTCGCGTACCATAGGTCGTCTCCTCCAGACCCTCCAGACCGATTCGAAGTGAAGTAGACCGTGAGTCCATCTCTGGTGAGAACGGCGTACATGTCGTTGGCGCTGGTGTTCAACTCAGCGACCGGGACGGGCGTGGACCAGTCGCCAAATGTCTCGGCCTGCCGCACTGATACGCCAGGAGCAGCGATGAACGACGCGATCAGGCAGAGCAGCGTGACCGATTGCCTCATGATTCCTCCTCTGAATCAGTAAACGCTGCCGCGAGGAAATTCGGACCACCCGCGAGCTCATCCGGGCCTTCAATGAGTACTCGATTCACCAGGACGTCAATCGCGCTTAGAATGCCCGTCATCTGTCAACCGATTGACGGCAGAGGCGATCTCGGCTCGCACGAATGAACACGCTGTGGTCGGCGCGCGTTGGGTTGCTATTCGCATTGCTCGTGCTGCAGGTCGCGCCCGCAGCCGCGCGCGCGGAAGGGGTCGTGGCGTCGCTTCAAACAGCGACCAGCACCGCCGGCGGAATCACCGGCACAATCACGGACGCCAGCGGCGCGGTGCTCTCCGGCGCGACTGTCACGATCTCGGGAACCGCGCTGATCGGCACGCGCACGACGAGAAGTACTTCAGAAGGTTTGTATCGGTTTCCTGCAATTCCGCCCGGAAACTACTCGGTCGTATGTTCGCACCCGCACTTCACGGCGACGACACGCCATGAAATTCATGTCGGCCCTGGGTTCACAGCAACAGTCGACATCGTGCTCTCAATCGAAGGCCTTCAGACAGATGTCACCGTTGTCGGCATGTCGCCGATCATGGACAAGCGGTCGACAGCCATTAGTACCAATTTCACCGCGCACCAGCTCTCGGAACTACCCACGTCGCGAAGTGTGTTCGGAATTCTGTCCGCCACTCCCGCCGTCCACGTGACACGCTTCGAAGTCGGGGGCACGGCGGGTACTGCGGGCCTCTACGCCGCCTATGGAACTGTGGCTGCCAATAGGCCGATGATCGAAGGCATGGTCGTCAGCGGGTTGTTCCCGCTCGGACTGACATTGAATTTTGGGTCATTCGATGAAGTCTCCGTCGGAACTGCCGGGCACGGTCCGGAGTGGCCGCTTCCTGGCGTGCAGATGCAGATCGTGATCAAGTCAGGAGGCAACCAGTATCACGGCTCTGTCTACGCTGATTATGAGAACCGGGCGCTGCAGTCTTTCAATATCGACACCGATCAGATCGAACGCAGCACACAGACGGGTTCCCCACTGCCACGCGACGCAAACCGGCAGTGGAGCTATCACGACATCAATGCAGACGTCGGCGGATACATCACGCGCGACAAGGCCTGGTGGTACTTTTCCGCCCGCGACCAGCAAGCCGCGGCGCGCGCAGTAAATTTTTCGGTCGAACCGCTCGCGACGCGGTTGACGAACTACAGTGGCAAGGTCACCTACCAGTTCACTCGGAAAGACCGGTTCGTCGGATTCGGCCATGCCAGCCGCAATTATCAGCCGACTCGACTCGATCCTTTTGGCCCGGCGGGAAGCGGGCTCACCGCCGCGACAGCGATCAATGAGTCGAAAGATTCGACCACCGAGCAGCTGGCGTGGGGGTGGATCTGGAAGGGCGAGTGGAACCGGGTGATCAGCGACAAAGCGTTGTTCGAAGTTCGAGGCGGAGAATTTGGAGCAGACCGGCCGGAAAAACCGAACGGCACTGGGCTTCGCTTCGAAGACGTCGTCACACTCCACGTCCGCGGCGCCAATCGCGACTATGAGCAAACCCTCCGCCGCGACCAGCTGTTTGGATCGTTCAGCTATTTCCCCCACGGCCGGCTCGGAAATCATTCGTTCAGGGGAGGGGGCGAACTGTTTCGCCAAATGGAAACCGAGACCTGGAGAAAGAGCTATCCGGGTGACGTGCTGCACGTCTTGAACAACGGCGAGGCCAGTGAGGTGTACTTATTTCAAACTCCGTCGGGATCAGCGAATGGTCTGTGGACTTATAGCGGGTTCGCGAGTGACGCATGGTCGCTGAATCGCCGTCTCACGCTGAATCTCGGGGTGCGTTTCGATCGCTACCGCGTGTTCGTCCCCGAACAATTTCACCCCGCCGGCCGATTCAACTCCGAGCCACAGACGTTCGCAGCGGTTGATAACGTCATCGACTGGAATGTGATCGTGCCGCGCATCGGCGGCATTTATGAACTGTCTCGGCACGGCAGGTCCCTGCTGAAATTCAGCTACGGATCGTATTCGTTCGCGCCAGGATCGGACTTCAGTGCGAACGCGAACACCAGCGTGTGGTGGCAGCGCTTTCACTGGGTCGATCTCGGTGGCGACCGTGTGTGGCAGCCCGGCGAGGAGACCGGGAGGGCGCTCGATGCCCGAGGCGGGGCCGCGCCCGATTCAGTTGATCCACGCCTGAAGCTGCCGCTGCTGCGAGAGGTCGGCGCGTGGTTCGAACGCGAGATTCCCGGCGACATTGGACTGCGGACGGGAATTGTCTGGCGCGGCGAACGACGACACTTCCTGCGTCAGAACGACAATCTTCCATTCGAGGCGTTCTCGCTACCGATCGCGATTCCCGATCCCGGTCCTGACCGACAGTTCGGCACCGCTGATGACGGCCGGTCGATTCCTGGGTACGACCTTGGCCGTAACCTTCCGGATCAGTCAAGCAACGTCGTTCGCAACGTGCCGCACTCGGATAGCGATTACTGGACGTGGGACATCATCGCCACCAGGCGTTTCACGCGCCGGTGGTCGATGACCGCTGGGTTCGATCACGTATGGAACCGAGATCAGACAAACACGTACTTCGGCCAGGCCGTCCGGCAGAACGCGTACTCTCTCACTCCGAATGATCTGATCAACGCGGGTCCGAACGGCAGATACGAGTTCAGAACCTGGTCGGCAAAACTGTATGGCACTTACGAAGGACGATGGGGCGTGAGGGTGACACCCTATGTGCGTCACCAGTCAGGTCAGCCGTTTGGACGAACGTTCACGACGAAGCTGTCGTACGGCACTGTCCGCATTCTCGCGGAGCCGATTGGGGCGCGGCGAATGGATAACGTCACTCTTGTCGATTTGCGAGTCGAGAAAGGGATTCTGCTGCCCGGCAATCGCCGCATTGCCGGATTCATCGATGTCTTCAACCTGCTCAACGCGAATCCGGAACAGACCACGAGCTGGTCGTCCGGCACTTTCATGCGTCCGCTGAGCATCGTCCCGCCACGGATTGGGCAAGTTGGAATGAAACTGGATTGGTAGGGGCCATCACGGCAGGCCAAATCGCTTCTCAATAGCGGCAAACCGTGGATCCCCGCGCAGCGAAGCCATCTCCGGCCAGGTCAACAGCAACGGAATGCGTTGTGGCTCGCGATCGGCCGTTCGCTGCAGCGCTTCGAAAGCTCGATCGGCATCTCCAAGCGCGGCATAAATAATCGTCGCGCGATAGGGATACGCGTCATTCTCAGCTGCCAGCCGTTCGGCGTCCGATCGCCTCCCAGCTTTCACATATGCGTACGCTTGATACTGCGGGACGCCTTCGGGCGGTGGACGAGACACTGTCAATGCCCCCGAAGGAACGCCGCGCGATTTCATCGCGTCATAGAGCGCGAGTGCCTCGTTGACGCGGCCCCCGCACGCGAGCGCTCTGGCGAGCACAACATCGGTTGCAGGAAGTTCCGGGTCCACGGCTCGGACGCGTTCGAGCAAGTCGATCGCCTCGGCATATCGCCCGACGGTGAAGTACAGCTGTCCCATTTCCCGCCACACGTCGAGCGAAAGTGGATCGCTCTTCAGCGCGAATTTGAGCAGTTGCTCTGCTTCGGCGAACTTCCGCAGCGGTCGAAGCGTGAAAAAGGAATAGTTCGTGTAGACCTGGCTGAGACTCGGGTTCGACGCGATTGCCGCCTCGAATTCGCGCTGCGAGCGTGACCAATCAATGTCGCGCGCCGCAACAATTCCGACGGCCGCGTGTGCTTCCGCGAGATCTGGATCGAGTTCAAGCGCTTTGAGCGCTGCCGGCCGCATCAGCTCCTGCGCCTTGTCGACCGGCATCCCAAAATAGGTAGACAGCGACATGTGCGCGTAGGCGTCTGCCATGCCTGCATAGGCCGGTGCGAAGTCCGGAGCGATAGCAATGACCTGTTGAAAATACTCAATGGCTTTCTGCGGGCCGGCGATACCTCGGCGACTCACGAGGGCGCGTGCCGCCAGGTAAGGACCGTACGCCTCCGAATTGACATCGAACGCGCGTCGTGCGGTCCCGCCTTGCACTCCGAGCTGTTGGAGGACATCTTGTGTGATGCGATCGCGGACGGCGAACACCTGACCGATGTCGTTGTCAAATGATCGCTTCCAGATTGCCATGCCGGTGGCAGCCCGCAGAAGCTGCACGTCGACCTGAAGTCGTCTTTCTGAACGTCGAATTGATCCATCGAGCACGAAGCTGACATCGAGGCGCGTCGCTGCCTCTCGCACATTCGGCGGATTGTTCTTGAAAGCAAAACTTGAGGTGCGCGAGCGGACCTGCAGATGCTCGTTCGCTGCGAGACTGTTGATGATTTCCTCGGTAAATCCATCGGCGAATTCTTCGCCGCCAGCCTCTGTACTCAAGTTCTTCAGTGGAAGCACGGCAATCGTTGGCGCACCGACACGCGCGGCTAACCTGGCCGTCAACGAAGATATTTGATTGACACTTGACTCTCGCCCTCGATCGATTCGTCGCTCTTCCACCCACCATCCGGCAAGCGCAATGGCAGTCGTGATCGCGACGGCATATTGCAGTGAAAGGCGTAATGGGCGGCGTTTCACTCTCCGGAGGGCAGCCGTAAGCGCGTCGGCGCTGTCGTATCTCTGTTCGGGACGCGAATCGAGCGTACGCGCGACGATCGCCGCGAGTCGTCGCGGCACTTTGTGCCACGTAGTAGCCGTTTCGCCGCGCTCCAGCCTTTCGTGTGCGACGCGCAGCTCGGCGAGACTGCCCGCGTGCAGTGGATAGGATGAGGTGAGCATGCGATACAGCAACACGCCGACGCTGTAGACGTCGCTCTGAACCGTTGCTTTGCCCTCGCGCAGTAACTCTGGCGCGAGATACAACGGCGTGCCGGCTAACGAGCCATCAAATGTCGATTCGCCCGTATCCCAGCCGGTGCCGAAGTCCATCAGCACGACCCGCCCATCCTTGGCGAGCATCACGTTTTGAGCCTTGATGTCTCGATGCAGGAGGCCGGCTTTGTGGACCGCCGACACGGCCTCACATATCTGCACTCCGATGTCGATCACGTCAGATGGCTTTACGGGCGATCCGCGTGCGAGCCGCTGCTCGACCGTCTCGCCGTCGACCAGCTCCATCCAGAGACCAATGGTGTCCGCGATGCGATCGGCACCGTAAATGGTGACGACATTCGGGTGACGGACGCGCGCGAGCAGGCGGCCTTCGTGAATGATCGAAGACGCGCGCGCATCTGCGTCTGATCGCGCCGGCAGGAGCTTCAGCGCGACTTCACGGTCGAGACGGCTGTCCCATGCACGGTAGACGCGCCCGAACGCGCCGCTGCCAAGCGGCTCGAGAACGCGAATGTGCCCCCATGTTTGCAGCGGCGAGGCATCTTCGGTGCGTTGTTGCCGATGGACGTCAGCAAGCGTCGCCAGCACGCGCAGTTCCTCGACCAGCCCGCGCTCGGCATCGTTGGCCGTTGATTGAACCATTCGCCAATCGATGGATGTGCCATCGAGAATGGCGCCGGCCAGTTCGCTGAGACTAGGTTCCCTCGCGTCCACGCTTCATTTCCTCGGCGAGACGCACCAGCGCACGCTGCGCCGCCTTGCGCGCCGCATCGGCGGTTGGTTTGTCGAGCATCATCGCCAGCTCTTCATAGCTGTACCCCAATTCGACACGCGCGATGATCGCCTCCCGTTCCTCCGGCTTCAGCTGCGCGAGTGCTCTTTCATATGCGTCGACTTTCTCACGCCCAATTGCCTGCTCGAGCGGTGACTCACCGGCTTCGATTTCGATGCTGTCGAGACTCGTGGATTCCGGCTGGCGTCCTTTGCGCCGCAGTTCATCCCGCAGCCGATTGAGGACGGCATTTCGAAGGTACGCCTGCAGCGCGCCCACCCGCCGCGGCTCAAAGCTATCCATCCGTCTAAACGTTTTGAGCAGCGTGTCCTGGACAAGGTCCTCGGTATCGGCGAGATCGCGGGCCCATTTCGGAAGCCGACCGCTGGCCCACCGCCGCAGCGGTTGCAGGTGCCGCTCGAACAGCCGCTCGAGAGCCTGCTCGTCGCCCGCGCGCGCGCGTTCGATTAGGGAGAAGGTGGATTCCGGCTCGAGGTGCGCGGTGTCCGATGAATCGGCCGGGTCGTCTGACATTGCCATTCCCGCACGACAGCTTCGCACGGAATTCTACAACCCGCGTCATAAGCCCACTCTTGCCCAGCTTTGGCACGACTGAGCGGGTGAAACCACCGTCTGATTGAACCGCGGAAGCTGATTGTCTAACACACCGGGGCACGCGCCACACAAGCCAGCAGCCGGCGTGTGCGGCGGTCTGTTGAGGCCACTGTTGATCTTGGGAACCGTTGTATTCGATCTAAGAAACCATCTGCATTGAACCTGGAGACCAGGCGACTCAAGCTCGTTAAAACCGTGCCTTGAGCAACCCGAGCGCTGACAACTGTTTACGCTTCTACACTCCGAACGTCGCTGCTCACAGATTTCTATGGGATGAGCCCCGGGCGACTCGGGCGAGCATCGTCCCGCATCTATGTTCTAGGCTGACAGGGACAACGGCGACAATTCAGGGACAATCGTGGGGACAATCTCCTTCGTTCAAACCCTTGCTGGTCGTATACTTACAGGACCGGTGAGGTGGCCGAGAGGCTGAAGGCGGCGGTTTGCTAAACCGTTGTAGGGCCTAAAAGCTCTACCCAGGGTTCGAATCCCTGCCTCACCGCCAGCCTTCGCTCGCGCTTTGCGCGAGCTTCGGCTAGGCTGCGCGCCGCGTCGCGATCGAGTGCGGCGCTTCGCGAGTCCGCGAGCACATCCGCCTCCTCCCAACAGCGCTCGCTGAACAAACCGAACAAACCGACCTAAGCTACCGCGCGCGTCTCACGCCCCAGACGATCGGTGGGCCCACGCACACCATGTGGATGAACAGTTGTGGCCAGCTCATCGAACCAGGCCACCGCGGCGGCGTGTGCAGGTAGAGGCTGCGCAGCCACGACAGTGCCGGCAATGTGCCGTAGTTCATCGCACAGAACACGACGACGCCGTAGAGCGGGCCGACAATCCAGATCGGTGCGGTTCGCAGAAAAGAGATCCGAAGGCTGAGTGCGTAGAAGATCATCGTCGCGGTGAGGGCGACGGTGAAGTGCATCGTCAGCCCGATTGCCGCCATGCCGGCGCCCGCGTCGAGCGCCGCGCGTCCCCACAGCGCCGACGCGACACCGCGCAGCACATCCCCCGGCGCACGGCCAGCCTGGATCCAGGCCTGGAGGCACGCGGCTGTAATGTCGAGCACACCGCAGAGCAGCCAGGCCGTGACGATCGCCTGGCTTGTCGAGACCACTGCGTCCGATGAAACCCTTCGCGACAGAGTAGTAGAACTCATAGCGAGGGAGTCTACTCCGTTCACCACCGTCTCACGAATGCTCGCATTGTTCTGGTGTATACGAATGACGATCCGAGGATTGTGGTAGTGTCCGGGTCGTCAATGTCTTTGAGTGGCGACGAGACTGCTGCCGCGCAGAACGCCGCCGATGGCGGCACAACCACTGGTCGCTGGTGGCTCGTCGTGCTGCTCACCAGCGGCATGACCCTCTGTTACGCCCAGCGCGGCACCCTTTCAATCGCCGCGCCCTTCATGATTCGCGAGCTCGGGATCAACACCGAGACGATGGGGCTGATGCTGTCTGCGTTCTCCTGGTGCTACTGCTTCATGCAGGTGCCATCGGGATGGATCGTGGATCGATTCGGTGTGCGACGCGCCTATGCGTTTGGCTTCGGAGTCTGGTCGATTGCGTGCGCGTTGACCGGCGCATTTCGAAACATCGCCGCGATCATGTTCTTCCGCGTCACGATGGGTGTCGGTCAGTCGGTCGCGTTTCCAGCGAGCGCCCGCACCGTGGCGGACTGGTTCCCCGACACTGAGCGAGGACTCGTGAACTCGAGCTATTTGACTGGCGTCCGTTTAGGACAGGCGCTGATCAATGCTGCCGGCGTGGGATTGATCGCGCTGTACGGATGGCAGATTTTCTTCGTGCTCAGCGGACTCGTGCCGTTGTTGTGGATCGTGCCGTGGATGATCATCTTGCGTCGTTGGGAAGTTCATAGCGCTCCCGCTGCCGCGAACCGGGCGAATCGCTTTACGTTTGCTTCAAGCTTCGGACTGCTTCGACATCGCACGGTCCTCGGAACATTCCTTGGCTTCTTTGCCTACGACTACGTGTGGTTCGTGTTCGTGTTCTGGTTGCCCGGCTATCTCCGCCTGGAACGTCACTTCACGCCGGCGCAGATGGCCTTTCACTCATCTGTGCCGTTTCTCGTGATGTCGGTCGTCATCGTGGTGTCCGGGATTGTGACCGACCGCTTGATCGCCGCCGGGTTTGGTGAGCTGCGCGTCCGCAAGACGTTCATCGCGATCGGTTTTGCGATTGCGATGGCGATCGTGCCAGCCGGCCTGGTCGACGACAACGCGACTGCCGTGTGGCTCCTGGTAATGTCGCTGTGCGGCATCGGTCTGGCGGCGCCAAACACCTGGAGCCTCACGCAGGCCTGCTGCACGAAGCGGGTCGTCGGCACCGTCTCGGGAATTCAGAACTTCGGCGGCAACGTCGGCGGCATCATCGCGCCGTGGCTGACGGGCGCCATCGCCCATCGCACCGGTTCATTCGTCCCCGCGTTTGTGCTGTGTGGTGTTTTTCTGATCGGTGGAGCGCTCGCCTACTGGCTGTTGATGAACGAGCGCGTTGACTCGCCGGAAGCGGAAGCGGCTTAATTACTCGCTTCGCTGTGCTCGCTCGCATCTTCTTTCGAATCGCCTTTTCCAACGCCCCGCTTCGGCGGACGCAGCAATGGCGCGCTGGAGTCTTGAAACGATTCTTACCGTGAACTGTTCGATCGCATCGCCAGCAGGAGAATGGTTGAATCGTGCGGGAGATCAATCGTCATCAACCCCGGCTCGCCGTCGTAATGCAGCGAGCGGATTGTCTGGCCCGCGAGTGGGTCGACAAGAATCCCGTCAAGCGGGCCGGCCGGCCGCAGGCGAACGACCGCACCCTCGCCCGGATTCCTGAGCACAAGAATGAAGTGGTCATTCGAGCCAAGCGACTGGAGCGAAACGCGGTCGGCCGTCCTCACCACGCTCAGCGGTTCCGAACGCATGCCGGGCCAGTTCCACGCCTCATACAGTTGGCGGACGTGTAGCACGGCGTCGACAGGCCATACAACATCACGCCGAATCGCCGACGCGTCCGCCGCAATATCTCTGACAGGCACGAAGGTGTACCGGCGGTCCGTCAGGTTCGCATAACAGAGGACGCCTGCGGTCTGGCACTCGGCAGGTACGGGGGCGGGATAGCACGGCGACGGCCAGAGACCCGCATTCAAGTCGCCGCCCGCGATTAGGATTTTTTCGCATCCGCTGGTTGCAACCGGCACCCGCGGCTCGTCGACCTGCAATTGTGTTTCGATGAAGACTTCGGGCAGCGGATTATTCCACGCTGGAAGTCGGGTCCAGAGAAATGTCGCGAGCCACGTCGGCTCGCGCGAATTCTGTGGCACTGACGGATGGAAGGCGACGACCGAAATCAGCGCCGACATCACAGCTGCACTCCAGAGGAATCGCCGCCACACTCTTCCACCGCCTCGCTGAAGCGACGATAGAAGCGGAACCGCCAGCGGAATCAACCAGAGGGCGTACCGACTGAGGCTTGGTGTGCCACCGTGATGCATGTTCGTGGTGCGCGAGAAGGAGAACAAGAAGATCGCAGCAGCGGCGGCTGCGATGCCAAAATCCAGAGAGAGCAGCTGTCCATTGCTTCGTCGCACGAACACGAGCATGCCTGCGAAGACGACGGTCACAAACAACGGGAAGTTTCCGATAAGGCCGACACTCGGGTCGAGCACAGACGCCGACAACGTCTGAAAGGTCGGCGCGCCCGAACGTGTCTGCTCCAGCAAAAGAGACCACCTTCCGTGATGCGTGTAGGTGTACACCGGGTGCAGCAACGCGAGCGCAACGGCGGCTATGGCGGCGGCAATAAGGCGGCGGTCCGTCAAGGCCGACCTGTCGCGCACACCGGCCGCGACAAACACCATCGGCACGAGGATCGCGATTGGTGGATTCTGTGTTGACGCCGCGCCGGCAGCGAGCATCGCCCACCACGGACGATCGCGCATCAGCGCCAACGCGATCGTCAGGAGCGCGAACGTGAAGACCTCGGTATGCGCCTTGTCGAGCCACCAGACGATGGGGCCGGCGAAGAGCAGGACGGATGCGGCGGGGCCGACTCGCGGATACGCGACCCACAGCGCGGCGCCGAACAGAGCGAGATTCAGGGCGGTGAACGCGAGCGTTGGCGGGACGCCGAGCGCATTCGCGATCCACACGCCGGGCGCGGCCAGCAGTGCGTAGAACCAGAAATGCAGGAAGACACGACCGCGCTTCACATCGCCGGCCGTCGAACTCCAGATGTCCCAGTTCGCAAGAGCCGGATCGAATCGCGCGAGCTCCATCTGAACGTAAGGAATGTCAGCAGGCCGGAAGGCGGGACCATGAAAGGATGCGAACTCGATCGCTTGAGCCAGATACTCACGGCCATCACCGACGAGCCGCTGCGGCGACCCGGCGATCAGACAAGTAGCCAGGGCCCCTGCCAGGATCAGCGTCTGCCCTCGACTCATCGTCATCGCACTCTACGCGATCGCAAACGCAAGAAGGTAGACATTGGTCGCGGCAAGCAGGAGCGCCATCAGCACAGCGGCAGCGACTCCCAGACGCGGCGTGCGTCGCCAGATATACGCGAGACCGCTCACGGTGTAGACGACGAACGGTGCGGCGAGAAACAACAAGTACTTGGTCTTCAATGCCCAGGCTTCCTGCGACATGAACCACCAGGCGTAGGCGGAAACGGCGACAAGACTGATGATCGCGAGAGGTCGGAACAGCCGCCGGCGAATTGTCACGACGAAGCCGACAACCGCCAGCAGTTCTGGCACGAATCCGAGCAGAAGGACCGCGGCGATCACACCAACCGAGATTCGCTTGCGCGGATACGGGTGAGACGGATCGCCGTGACGATCGGGCTCGGAGAAAAAACTCATGTCGCTCCACGCGAGCGCATGCAGTGTGGTGAACACACTGTCATACACGGGAAGATCGGTCAGCGCACCGCGGGTCGAGCGTGGACCGAAGACATGCATCAACTCCGACATCCGAAGCGTCGTGAACTCGTAGTGATGACCGACGGCGCGGTTCCCGCTGAACGAAAATCCCTGCTGCGCCGATCCGTTGGCATGGAAGAACGTGGCGTAATGTCGATAGTTGTCGACATATTTCCACGCACCCACAGCGAGGCAAAGCACGACTACGATCGTGGCGCTCCTTGCAGCCAGTATGCGACGGGGCCCGAACACGATCCGGATGGCGAAGAGAATCACAACGGAGACCAGCGCGACGAGTCCAGAGTATTTCGTCGCCGCTCCAAGTCCTGCCAGCAGGCCGAGGCGCACGGCGGCCGTCACGCTGCCGGGCCCGGTGAAGTCACGGGTGAGGTAATAAATAAATGCGCTGAGAATCGCGGTCAGGACGACATCGGCTTCCGCACCATACGAGCTGATGAACAGGACGGGAAGCGACGCGAGCAGTGCAACACCGAGAATCAGCGAGCCGCCGCGGCAGCGAAACAGGCGCAGCAACCGATAGCCGTAATAGATGGTGATCGCGGACGACACGAGCGCCAGGCCAGCGAGCCACCGAAGACCATGGGCATCGCTCGTCGCGGAATCCGGCGCTGTCGAGCGTCCGAAGGCGTAAAGCGGCAGCCCTGCGATGTAGAAAAACGGCGGATGGTAGCACTGCCAGCAGTCCGTCGATGCCGGCAGATGTCCCGTCTGCCACAGGATCCGAACCCCGTCGTGGTAGAAGTCCCAGACGTAGCCGAAGGACGTGGGTGAGCATGCGACGAGCAGTCCGCGCAAAACCGCGGCAGTCACCAGGATAGTAATGAGGCAAGTTCGCTCGTGTGCACGGAACCATTTAGTCGTCAATCCGCGCGACCGCTCGAGGGTTGCGTCGTGCGTCACCTGGCTGCGGTCGTTTTTACCAACTGAGGCGCCGCCGCCTGCACTTTTCGTACTGCCTGGGCGATGTCCTCCATGTCCTGCCGTGGCCCGAGCAGCATCGTTTGGACAAGCCACACCGCTTCGGTGCAGAGCCGATCGTTCTGCGGACACTCATTCTGTGCCCGCCATTGATCGAGGCGCGCTTTCGAGTAGATGGTCCGGAACCCCGGCGCGGAGAACGCATCCTCCAGGAACGGTTGTTTGTTGAGCGGGGTGTAGCCGGCCTGCGCAGGAATACCCTCAGCGGCGAGCGCCTTGAGAAATGCGGCCCTCGGCAGACCCGCAAAACGGCTCGCGTCGTAGCGGAACATATATAGATGATAGGCATTGCGCGTGCAGCCTTCGTACATGCGCGCGGGCGTAATGCCGGGAATCTGACTCAGAAGTTTGGTGAGGTGGGCAGCGTTGGCGTCGCGCGTGCGCGCCTGCTCCTCGAGCCGCGTCATTTGCGCGGTCAACAGGGCCGCCTGGAATTCCGTCAGGCGTAGATTCGCACCGATGTTGCGATATGAAAAATCGTCGCCGGTATTCTGACGGCCGCGGCTGTTGTTGTGGGCGCGATAACACTTCTCGATCAAATCGTCATCGTCGGTGAGGATCGCGCCCCCTTCGCCGGAGTTGAGATTCTTGCTCGCCTGAAAACTAAAGCATCCGGTCCGCCCGTACGTGCCGACTTTGCGCCGGCGCCATTCCGCGAGGTGCGCCTGGCACGCGTCTTCCACGACGCTGATTCTGCGTCGGCGGCCGATCTCCAGGATGGTGTCGAGGTCGGCGCTAGAGCCGCCGAGATGCACTGGCAGGATCATCTTCGTATTTCCGGTGACCGCGCGTTCCACTTTGCGCGCGTCGATCTGAAACGTGTCGGTGTCCGTATCGACAAACACCGGCAGCGCACGAAGCAACAAGACCGCGTTGATCGTCGCGACAAACGTGTAGGGCGGCACGATGACCTCGTCGCCTGGTCCAATGCCGAGCGCTGAGAGTGACGCGATCAATGCGCTCGTGCCGTTGGCGGTCGCAAGACAGTGCTTGGCACCCGTCATCGACGCATACGCCGACTCGAACGCGGCGACGTTCTCACCACGATTCCACCTGCCGCTGCGAATCACGCGAACGAGGGCGTCTTCTTCCTTTGCGTCTGAGATCGGCCACGACGGAAATGGCGTGCGTCGCACCGGCGTTCCACCGAGCAGGGCAGCAGCATTGGATGCACCGGTGCTGGACGCCGCTTGCGCCGGCCGGCGTACGGCCGCAGTGATTGAACGTCCGCTGCCAAGGGTCCCGGCCGCGACGATGGATCCGATGAAGCCACGGCGAGTCACGCCAGCGTCGACTCCGTCTTGCAGTGTTGCGCCCCTGCGGATGCTCATCACCGTCCTCCGATCAACTGGTGAACCTTACCAACGATCAATTGCTCGACCTGCTCAGTGAATGGGCCAGGTCTCGCGTAATAGATCATCGCGTCTCCGCCCTCGTAGCCCCCTTCGCGCAACACACGGAGCGAGGGGACATACCCGAACACATCGTTGCTGTATCCCGCAACCCACATCCGCCGTGCCGGGTACTCGCGTGCCAGCCGAAGCGCGTAGTCCACGACCACTTCGCCGCCAAGCGCCACGAGCGTGAAGCCGGCAGGCTCTCGAGTCGACGAACGTGCCGCCGTTGAATCGTCGCGCACATTCGAACCGAACTGCCACACCTGAATCGGATCGCGTTGCGCGACAGGCAATCGACCGTCACGATCGATCAGTTTCTTCATGACGGCGGCATGGCGTTCAAGGTAGATAGCGTCGATTTTGAGGCGGCTGTGCCATCGCGCTCGCGCCGCTTCGTCAACAAACGGCAGATCCACGGTTCCGTACGCGGTGCGCAGGGTGGCTGCAATCGAAGTGGGAGAGATCAATGCGCGATCGACCGCCTCGGCGAGTGAGGTGCCATGAGCATTGACCAGGTCTATCGTTCCCCGCGGCGTCGGGTTCGCGTCGGCGCCACAGCCGGCGACAAACAGGGCCGTCGTTCCCGCATGCCCTTTCTCGAGGATGGCCTGCGCCAC
>Ga0075418_10003843_pt1 | contig 17115 bp, 12 predicted proteins | sample SoiMetdeltSBSDD2_FD_81776 | JGI IMG/M metagenome (GOLD analysis project Ga0075418, IMG submission 81776) | Bulk soil microbial communities from a Populus tree surrounding site in Tennessee, USA - Soil MetaG P. deltoides SBSDD2 | ecosystem: Environmental > Terrestrial > Soil > Tree plantation... | reverse complement strand
GAGTGATAACTTGAACGCCGCCATCTCTTCGCCGTTTCGGACGAGCAGCGTGTCGCGAACCAGGACTGGATGGTTCCAGGTCTTCCCTTCGATGGCTTTGAACCGTGCGACTTCGCTGAATTGATCGGGAATCGCCTTCACGAGGGCAAGTTCACCTTCTTCAGATACTACGAAGATCAAGTCCTGATCCGCGAGCAGCACAAGCTGGCCGTCTCCGTACCGTCCGCCCTTCCACTTGCGCTTGCCGTCCTGAAGATCGATGCAAGAGAGGATACTGCCGTCAAAGCCGTAGGCGTGCCCCTTGTGGACGACGAAGTCGTTGAAGTACGGCTTCAATCCCGTCGATGTCCAGCGCTCGGTGACGGTCCATCCGGCGGATCCGTGGGTGACATTGAGGCGGCGGACGCCGAGACCGCCGGTGGCGGCCAGTGCATTGATGAGAATATCGCCGTCCGCCGTCTGAGCCGGCTGCACGATGGTCGTGCCTTCCGGCCAGGTGTACTCCCAGAGCACCGTGCCGTCTTCGGGAGCGACGCTGGTGGCGCCGGCCGCGGTCAGCATGAGGATCTGCTCGACGCCGTCGACCATCACTCGATGTGGCGAGCTGTAACTGCCTGGACGATCCGGACCAAACCACCGCGGCCTTCCGCTGGCGATGTCGTAGGCAGCGAGCTTTCCCGAGGCGGCCACGACGACAAGGTCGCCGATCACCAGCGGTGAACTCGAGAATCCCCACATCGGAATTTTCTGATTCGCGTCGGACGCCACGTCGCGTTTCCATATCGCGGCGCCGTTCGCCGAGTTGAGGACGTTCAGGAGACCAGTTGCACCAAAGGCGTAGACGCGTCCGTTGCTGAGCGTCGGCGTCGCTCGCGGTCCAGCTCCCCCGTTCGACTCCCAGAAGCGAGCCTTGTCTCGATGCATCCATACCGGTTGGCCGGTGCCGACTCGATAACACGCAACGATCTCGTCCTCGCCCCGCTGCTCCTGCGTGTAGAAAAGATCTCCGCTGACCGCGAACGATGACCACCCCGGCCCGACTTGCCGATGCCAAATCCGAACCGGTGGCGACGAGGTCCAATCTGTATTGATTGGCGCGCCATGAACAACACCGTCCCGACCAGGCCCACGGAACCCTGGCCATTCGGACTTGAGTGACACGGTCGGTGCAGGTAATTCAGGCGTCGGTGCCGGTGCGACACGTGCTCGTGCGGCTGGTGTCGGCTCTTCGGCTACCGGTGTCGGTGACGGGATAGAAGCCGGCTGAGGGAGGGTGACCGGTTCATTCGCAGTTTGAGCGAGGAGACGTTCCTCGGGTGTTTCCGACCAACGCCACGCCAACTCCGAACCGCCCCCTCTGATTCCGCCGGTCCGAAGAAATGTGAACGAACCGGAGGCGAGGAGAAGCGTCGCAATCAACGCGATGCGACGAACGCCATCAGAACGATTCCGCGTCGCGACTGCCCAGACGACAAGCGCAGGTGTCAGGATGAAGATGGCATAGATGGGCAGCATGTTGCCCATCATCGCTGTTCGAATCGAGATGTGGACGAAGGGCCACATCACAAGGAGTGCGACGACCATCAGCACGATCGCGCCCACACGCTCTAACCAGAGCGCCCGGCTGAAAAACACCCACCACACGAGAATCGCCAGCGCGCAGGCCAGTGCGCCGATCGCTGCGTAGAAGGCGAGGCCGGGCGCGAGCGGTGGGACGACGAATCTCAGCACGCATAGGAGAATCGCCGCAATGACACCGGGCCAGAGACGAAGCGGTTTTCGAGAAGTCATTTCGACTCAGGACTTGTCCACCGGCGCGTTAGACGTAGAGCGTATACTACTTGTTTCCAGCCTTGTAGTACGCTCATCCACTATGTCGTCATCGAAATGGTTCCTGCGGTGTGGCCGCGCGTGTCTGTTGCCAATGGTGTTGCTGGTCGTTTGCCTGGTCATGGCGTGCCGATCCAAGTCTCCGTCAACGCCAGCCGAACCGAAGGTCACGGCTGATACCTGGGCGATCGTCGATGGACAGACGATCACGCGCGAGGATGTAGACAAGGCGTATCGTCGGTCGCAGGACGAGTCGCAACCGTTGTCTGACGAGGAGGCGTTGGCGGCGAAGCTGACGCTGCTCAATGACTTGATCGTTCAGCAGATCCTGCTTGCCAAGGCGGCCGCGCTCAAAGTCGACGTTCCGCAGAGTGAGCTGGATACCGCGTACGCGAGCGCCAAGAAAAACCTCACAGAGGAAGCATTCCAGCAGGAGTTGACCAAGCGCAAACTGACCCCAGCAGACATGCGCGAAGGGCTGCGCCGCGAGTTGGTGACACAGAAGGTTCTCGAGCAGGAAGTCGGATCGAAGATCACGGTGACCGACAAGGAAGTCACTGATTTCTTCAGCGCCGCTCGCGCACAGTTCAACGTACCTGAAGAGTCGTACCGCATCGCGCAGATTGTCGTCACACCGGTACGCGATTCGCAGATAGCAAACGGCACCGGCGACGATGCCACGACGCCGCAAGCGGCGGTCGCGAAGGTGCGCATGTTGATGGAGCGGCTCAAGGCCGGTGCCTCGTTCCGTGATCTCGCTGCAGGCTATTCAGAGGACCCGGAGTCGGCGCCGCGCGGAGGCGATATGGGGCTGGTGCCACTCTCGAAGCTCAAACAGGTACAGCCGGCGCTTCGCGACGCGGTGTTGAACAAGAATCCCGGTGCCGTCAACGTCGTGAATACTGGCGGCGCTTACACGATCGTTCTCGTCGTCGGACACGAGCCGGCGGGGCAACGCGATCTCTCGACGCCAGGGGTTCGCGATCAAATTACGCAGGCATTGCGTGGGCGCAAGGAGCAGCTGCTTCGCTCCGCGTACCTGACTGCTATTCGCACGGATGCGAAAGTCGTCAACTACCTGGCACGCCGCGTTGTCGACGCAAAGGGAGCGGTGACCCAGGTTCAGCAGCCGCCGTCATTGCTCAAGTAGCGACGGCCGCTACGATCCGGCTTTCGCTGTCTTGAACGACGCGGCGACGTGAGCAAACATCGGCCGGTATTTCTCGATTGTCGCGGTGGGGGCAACGCAAACCACTCGGTACAGGACCAGTCCCACCGGAATCAAATACTGGGCGACGTGATCGTCGCTGCCTGACACACCGGGCCGATCGTACTGAATCAGAATCACAGGACCATTGGCCCCGTTCTTGAGGGAGACGTTGAACTGCTTGCCTTGCGCCTCGCGATCCTGCACATCTTTCAAGAACCTTTCGCTGGCGGTCGCCATCATTGAGGGCTCGAGTGACGCCAGGAGCCGCTGGTGCTCGAGTGTGATCACCCCACCCGTTTGCCATTTTTTGGTGTTTTCGACGATCGAAAAAATCGTGCCCGTGTAACCAGGCGCAAGATGCCAGTTCTTGGGGAGCTGAATCTGGAACGCGCCGGTGAACACTTTCGGCTCGTCGAGGTTCTGGGGTCTGGCCTGCAGCCCATACCAAGGATCGGATCCGGCTTGGGCACCAGGATGTGCTGTGGTAAATAAGCACGCCGTCCCCAACACAAGAACAGCTGCGAGCGCACGATACATAGGCGACTCCAGGTCCGAAGCTATTTTTGGATTTTCTGCAATGCGTCTTTGGCTTTCGCGTAGCACGGATCCGATTGCGGCAGCAGTCGGAGGGCGTCCGTCAACTCACTGACGGCCGCCGAGGTATTCCCAATTGCGAAGTCGGTTGTTCCGTCCGTGCATTTTTTCCGTCCCAGCGCAAGCTTGCGATCGGTCACGCGCTGAATCAAGGCGTCGACCTGGATGCTCGGATCGAGCTGATGAGCGTTCCGGTATCCCGCAATGGCTTGATCGTAGTTGTCCCTGGCGTCGGCAGCTTGTGCGGTCTCCAGGGCAGCTTTCCCCTCGGCGCGCATGCCGGCGCGCGCTGCCTCTCGTTGCTGCTGCAACTCCAAGTATCCGCTCGGCACTTCGTTCGTCAATTCGTTGAAGAGCGCCATTGCCTGCTGGTATTTTTGGCTATTGAGCACGGCAACCGCGTCGTCGTACTTCTTCCTCGCTACGGCTATCCGCGCTTTGTAAGCCTTGTCGGTCTCGCCCTGGATGACGTCGAGCCCACCCTGTGACGGTGAAACAGGCACCGCTGGCTTCTCCGCGGATGCAATAGCGGAAGGGCCGGGTTTCGCGATCGGATTGATGCACGCGTTGGCTCTCACAGCCATGTCCTTCGCCCGCTGATTATTTGCATCCTCGGCGGCGACGGCGTTGATTATGTCGAGCCCTTTTTGACATTCCGCAGCGACGTTGGTCTGCAGCAGCGGTTCGGCCTCGTTCAATCTGTCATCGGCTGTCGGAGTCGCAGGTATTGAGGACGTCGCGACCGAGGTGACCTGAGCCAGCGTCCGATTACATTCGTCCTTCAGCGTTGTCGCCTGCTGGTTGTTCGGATCTTTCTGCAACGCCGGATTGATTTGCGTGTCCAGCGCCTCCTGGCACTTTCCGCTCGCGATCAATGCCTGCGCAACACTAGCATCCCACGCAGGCGGCGCCGGCTTTCGCGTCATCTTGTATCCGACAACGCCGAGCACAACCAGCAACACCAGCGCCGAAATGCCAATAAGGATTCGGACGTTCAGCGAAGGAGCCGCCTCCCCTTGGGTGACGACGGTCACCTGCTTGACGGGCTTTTTGACCGTCCCTTCTTTACGCGGTTCCTTGACCACAGGGCGCTGCTCGATCGGCTTGGGCGCGGAGTCCTGAGTCTTTGGCGCGGAGCCCAGACTTTCCAGATTGAGCGGGACAGCCACGGAAAACTGCGTCGGCTCGATTGGTCCCGTATCGAGGTCCGAGATCGGCACCACTCCGCCGGCAGGAGTGACGGCAACCGGAGCCTCCATCATCAGCCGATATGGGCCAACCGCCACACTGACGCCGGGTTCGAGAACAACCGACGGCACACGCGATCCTGAAACCCAGAGCCCATTCTGGCTGCCAAGATCGACGAGCGTGTAGCGACCACCTTCAAACCGGATCTCGGCGTGATTGCGCGATACACCCTTTCCTGGATCTTCCAGGACGAGATCGTTCTGCGGCGCGCGGCCAATGCGGAGGGTCTTGCCGGTCAGTTCACGTTCGTCGAGCTGCGTGTCACCGCGAAAAATCAGTAGCTTAGCCACGTGGTCCGTCCCCTTGTTTCACCAAATGGGTCTTAGCTTGCTTTCGATCCGTCGCCGACTGTGTCGGCTGCGTCGCGGGTCCGTCACCTTGCGTCCACTTCTTGACCGCGTCAGTCAGCCGCTCCCAAACCCCGATGGGCCGTGTGAACGACACGGTGTCCTCGTCGGAGACGCTCTTTCGCTCGGTGTCCTTCGTGAGGTCGACGGTATCGTCGGCATCGACGGGTCTTGCTTGGAGCTGGGCGCGCGCGTCGTGCAGGATTTGCTGCGCCTCGCCACATTCGGGATCGACAGCAAGCGCGTTTTCTGCCGTCCAGGCCGCGCGCTCGTACTCGCCCCGCGCGGCTTCGGCTCGGGCGCGTTCGAGCATCGGCGCGACAGCTTTCGCTCGCTGCTTCGCAAGACGTTGCCGCTCGGCCTCCTCCGCGACTCGTGTCTCTTCTTTCTGAATGCGAGACAGCAGCAGCTTGTGCTCGGCGTTCCCCGGAGTCAGATCGGCGGCCGCCGAGACGAGCTCGCGCGCTTTCTGAAACTTGCCTCGTGCAAGTTGTTCTTTGGCATCGTCGATATGCCAGGCAGCCCGGGCTTCCCGCGCTTTGGCCTCGGCCCGCTGTTTGACTTCGGCGCCGGCGAGTCCCGAAATCTTGCGGGCGACCACATGCCCGGGATCGATTGCGAGTGCCCGTCCCGCCAGCTCCAACGCGCGTTCCGGTTCACCACTGCTCAATGCCCGTTCGGCAGCCTTCGCGTGTTCGGCTGCCTCAGCAGCGCGGCGTTCTTCAATCGCAAGCCGCTTCGCTTCTGCCTCGAGGCGGGTGATCTCCGCCGCCGTGCTCGGGTGCGGCACCCGGGTATGAAACGATCGGAGCTCCACGAGCGCTTCCTCACGGCGCCCGGCGGCAAACGTGCCACGCGCCGCCGCAATGGCGTCCGCTGCCTGCCGGCTCCAGAGTGCCTCGCGCTCAGCTTCGGCAACGGAGGCTCTCAGCCGATCCTCGACGGCGCCGATCTCGGCGGCAGGGTAGAGCGGATACAGCTCTCTTGCTCTCGCGATTTCTCGGCTGGCGTCGTCGAACCGCCCTTTGGTGCGGAGGGTTTCGGCGCGCGCAAGCGCGCGTTCGCATTCCGCCCTGCGCTCGCGCGCTTCAGCTTCGATCGCAGCGACGGCAGTACGCTTCAGCGCCGTGGCGTCCTCCGCCCGGTTGTCCAACAACAACGCGTCGTCGCACAACACGATGACGGCCTGCCACTGCTTCGCTGCGGCGGCTCGTTTCGCCTCCTCGAGCAATGCGCGCGCGCGATCGTCGATCTGGCGCTGAGCCGCAATCAGCCCCCGGCAGTTATCTGCTTCCACCGCCGCTCGGCGCGACGTCGGCTCAATCTGCAGCGCGGCCTCGAAATGCGGGATCGCCTCCTGCATCGCGCCGCTGGACGCAATTCGCAGTCCCTCTTCGAGGCTGTTTAGCGCACGATGCCAACGCTCCACCTGACTCGCCGCCTCGTCGTGTTGTTTTCTGATTTCAGCGACGAGCGGCGTGACTGCACGCTGGCGATGCGGTTCGGTGAGCGAGGCGAGCTGCGCAACCAGCTCGGCCCGCGTCCCTTCGACATCAGCCGGCGAGGGAACGATGTCGAGCGCCCCGATCAACGTCCGCCGCTCGGCGATGAGCGACTCGAGTGTCTTCAAGCGTTGGCCGCATTCGTCGACCCACTGCTTTGTTTCTGCCTCGAGGTCGCGCTTGACGTGCTCGAGCTCGGCGATCATTCGAGCGCATGACTGATAGCGTTCCGCCGGATCCTTCGCGAGCGCCTTCATGACCAGGCGCGTGAGAGATGATGGAGCCTCGGTGTCGCGAATCGGGATCGGCGCTTCCGACTGGACCTTCGCCAGCACCGAAATTGGATCGGCCGCCGCGAACGGCTTGCGCCCGGTGAGCATCAAGTAGAAAACAGCGCCGGCGGAAAAGATATCGGACCGTTGATCCACGTCCGGTCCGCGCGCCTGTTCGGGAGACATATAGTCGGGGGTTCCAACGATCAGACCGCTCGCGGTCATGTTCGAGGAGGCGAGGCGCGCGATCCCGAAGTCGACAATCTTCAACTCGCCGTGCTGTCCGACCAGCAGGTTGCCCGGTTTCACGTCGCGGTGGAAGATGCCATGGGTGTGCGCGGCGTGAAGGCCGGCGCAGATTTGCAGCATCAGGTCGATCTTCTTCTCGATGTCGGCTGCTTCTGGACGCTCCAGATATTTGTTCAGCGTCCACCCCTGCACGAGCTCCATCACGATGAATGGACGGCCATCGTCTTCGCCCATGTCGAAGATCGTGATGATGTTCGGATGAACCAGTTGTCCGGCGGCGCGCGCTTCGCGGTAGAACCGCGTGCTGGTCTCTGGATCGTCCTCGAGGTCGGTCATCATGACCTTGATGGCGACCGACCGTTCCATGAGACCGTCGTGGGCGCAATACACGACGCCCATCGCACCCTTACCCAGGCGATCGACGATGCGATACCGGCCGATACTTGGTGGCAGCCTGCGACGGGGGGGTGGCTGTTCTGGTTCCACGCCTAGTTTCCCTGGTAACGAGCCAGAACCGCGGTGACGTTGTCGCGGCCGCCGCGTGAGAGCGCCGCCTGGATGAGTTGCGTGACGATTTCTACCGCTGTTCCTCCGGCCGCCAGCACCGATGCCATCGCCTTGTCATCAAGAACGCTGTGGAGTCCATCCGAGCACAAAAGAATCGCATCACCCGGCGACAGATCGTGTTCGGTCATCCGGACGTCAGTCTCCTCGCGGGCCCCGAGGACATTGGTCAGGACCCGACGCATCGATTCGTGAGGAACGGCGCCGTTGGGTCCGGGCTGCGAGGCCAGCACCGTCGCCGCCCAGGTGTCATCGCGAGTGAGCTGCGTCAGTTGACCTTCGTTGAAGAGATACAGCCGACTGTCGCCAGCATTGGCGACCGCCATCCGACGGCCCGATATCAGTGCGCCAACCAGCGTTGTCCCCATCCCCGTGTACTCGTCATAACGCTCGGCGGCACGAAAAACGCGCCGGTTAGCAAGGTGAACTGCGGTTCTCAGGCGATTGCCAGAGAAGGAGAGACTGGGCTCGATGCCGTACGGCCACGAGAACTCCCCGTCTTCCTCCGTACGACGAATAAACCCCTCAATGGTTTCAACTGCCAGATTCGACGCGACTTCGCCGGCCGAATGGCCGCCCATTCCATCGGCAACAACGAACAGCTTCAGCGACGGCTCGCTGATGAAGCTGTCCTCATTGGACTTACGGACAGGCCCGCGGTCGCTCAGGCCATGGGCGTCAAACACGTGTGCTCCCTCGGTGGAGGCTGAAGTCTAGCGATCGCTTTCGGATGGGCCAATGCTACTTTGGTAGTACTGGTCCCGGCAAGCACCTAGGTACCTCCAGATGCGTACCCCGGGGTCAGCTCCGCGTACCTGTACACGGGTCAGACCCCCAAGTACTTCGGGTCAGACCCTTACTAAGCGAGACGGCTGACTAGCTGGGTGCGGGAATCCACCCCGATTTTGTCGAAAATCCTGGTTAGGTGGCGCTTGGTGGTCGTCGGGGCAATACCGAGCGTGGACGCGATGACGGGATTCGGATATCCCCGGAGGACGAGTTCGGCGACCTCCGCTTCGCGAGGGGACAGTCCGTAACGACGGGCAAATGCTTCCCGTTCGATACCCAGTTCCCGAACGCTGACGGCGATGTGCGGCTCACTCCTGTCGCCGAACGGCAACACGTGAACGTAGAGCGGTTCACCGCGAGCGTCGGTCAGGAGCGTGACCGCGGGCGGTGGCGGAACAGCAGGATCGATATCCTGAATCCGGAGCAGATGATCGCGGAGCATGACGATCAGGTCCGCTTGATATTCCTTCTGCAACCGGGCTCGCAGGTTGGACGCTGCTTCGTTCTGATAGAGAACGCGTGTGCGGTGAAAGACGAACACCGCCAGCCGCAGCCCGTGCACGATGGCGCCGAAATCAAGCACCGCTCCGTCGCCCATGGGTGCAGCATCCTACCAGAAGCACAGCTGGTCAGCGCTGTGCCGCAAAACCGAGCGGATTATCGAACTGGAATCCGAACAGCCTGGGGTCTTCACCAATGACCGCCGCGGAGACAATGTAGAACACGTACTCGTACGTTTGAAGCGGGAGCCGTTCCCGATACAGCGCCAGAAGCTTCCAGAAATTCCGTTGTCTCGGATCCTTTGGCATCTGCCGCAGAAGATCGATCACGCGGAACTCGCCCCAGTTGTACGAGGCCATGACGAGAAGGCCTGATGCTTGCGCGTCGGTCGAGTAAATCTCCTTGATATATCTCGCTGCCGCCGGCGTCGCCTTCTCCCAGTTGAGTCGATCGTCGAACTGATCGACGCCTGCTTGGGCAAAGAGCGGACCGGTTTTGAGGCCGAACCTGGTTCCGGTTTCAGGGATGAACTGCCACATGCCTTTGGCGATCCCCCAGCGCGTTGGCGGGCCGCTTCGGGTCGGATCGAAATCACTCTCCTGCATCGCGAGATAGAAGTATTGTGGCGGCAGGTTCTGCTCCATGAACGCCGCAGCAATCCTGGGCGGATACCCTGCGGCCTGAGCACGTTTGACGGCCCGTTCGAAGCGCCCTGTCGATTGCCATTTCTGTACGTACCGCATGACTTCGCCGATGTAGTCCGGCGGAACCGCCGCGTCGCACTCGCCGAACAAGCGCGTCACCCGCAGAACGAGTCGCTCCTTCTCGTTCAGCTTTCGATCGAACAAACCGGCGACGTAGCGATCGTAATCCTGCTCCATCCGCCGCCGCTCCGCCATGTATGCCGCAATCTGCTGCTGCCCGGGCGTGTTGCCCGATTCTGCGAGTTTGCGCTCGAGTTCCGCAAACAGGACATCCTGGCCTTTCATCCGGTAAAAGATTTCCTGCGCCTGTTGCATCTGCTTGCTGAGCGCGCGATGCACGACCAGCGCGTATCCACCGGCGCCGAGGGCGAACAGTGCGATCGCGACGACGATCAGTCGCTGACGACGCCGTTGCTGCTGCTGCACCTTCTGAAACGCTTTCCGAATCATCAGCGTGCGGCCACCCACCGACTCGTCCTCGTCGTCTCCAGACGAGAAGTAGCGTTCAGCGTAAGAGTCGAGCGACTCGTCCTTGTGTTCCTCGCGGCTATCGGCCCGCGCGTTTGCAAATTCTTCCGGTTCGATTCTCAGAGTTGGCCCATCCGCGCCCAGCGTCACCTCGACGCCGTGTCCGATCGGCGCGGTGTCGACCCGCTTGCCATCGACGAACAACCCATTGCTGCTTTGCAAGTCGCGAATGGTCCACGTGCCGTCGACTCGTGACACTTCTGCATGGCGCCGACTGACCTGGATGTCGGCGACCTCGACGTCGCAGCCGCGTTCTCTGCCGATATGGAATGGAGACGTGAAGCGGAGGGTGTGCCCGGTCGACAAGCGGACGACGAGCGCCATGCCTGATGCTATCGAAGGCCCGCCGGATTTGACTACGGAATCTTCGGCCGGACCGTGACAGGCTGCGAGGATCGCGCGGTCGCGCCGGCGTCGTCAGTCACGACGAGTGTGACCAGATACACGCCAGAAACCGTGTAGTCGTGCGTCGTTTTGACGCCGGTCTTTGCCTCGCCGTCGCCGAAGTCCCAGTTATAGCGGACGATGGTCCGTCCGGTTCCGGGTGTAGACAGCGAACCATCGAAGTTCACGGCCTGCAAAACCTCCGGCGTCTGCGGCGTGAACGCGAACAACGATACCGTTGGATTGGGCATCGTCGTCGGGGCAACCGTCGTCGTCGACGTCGTCGTTTCGGTGATGACCACCTTACCGGGACCGACGGGGGGCTCGCTGTTACATCCAAGGGCCGTTGCGGCAAGCAACGCGGCGAACAACGGGATGACGAGAAGCAGCTTCCGCATAACTACTTGGTCAGGTTGAGGCCGGCGACGGGCGTTACCTTCGCATGCAGGCCGTTGGTCGACATGGTGACGAGCGCGTTGAGCGACAAAACCATCTTCCCGATGAGATTCACTTTCAACCCCGGGATGAAGGTCAACTTGTTCAAACTTCCATCAACAAATACGAGTGACTGGGCTGCCGTGGCACCCAAACCCGCCACCGGCGGAACCGCTCCCAGTTCGACGGGACCGGCGCCGAGCACCCTCTGGCCCAGGACATCGGCGAGGATCGTGAGCTTTGGCGCGGCAACAATCTCGACTCCACCGTTGAACTGGAATTGATTCTTCAAGTGCTCGCCGGGGACATCGACCGCTTTGTTCCAGTACTCGAAACCGACAGATCCGTGCGGCTTCAGCGGGCCCTTGCCAAACGAAATCACAAACGAGCCCAGTGTGCGTGTCACGCCGAGACCGCGAAGGTTATCGCGATCGCCGGTCGGCAGACGCATGACGACGTTGATCGCCGCTCCACCCGGGTCGGGAACGTCTGGACCCTTGAACTTCAGCAGGCGGAACTTCGCGAGCGCGGCGATGTCGCCGACTCCGAAGAACTTGTTGTTCGTCTCGACGAACCGGCCGACCACGCCATTCCCGTTCACAAACGACGACGTTCCCGAAAGCTTCACGGTGACGAGTGGAACGACAACGCCGACGTCAATCTTTGGCGTGACGCCCACAGCGCCCGAAATCGCAAGTGTCTGATTCTTGATCTTGAGGTTCCCTGTCGTCGTGCCCGACACAATCGGGGAAGCCGCCGTTACCGATCCCAACGGCAGATTGGAAAGCGAGAAGTCGGACAGCTTGTCGTAGTTGGTCGAACTGAACGTGGCGCCGACGCTGACCTTTCCTTCCCCGGCGGTCAACGCCCGCTCGACAAACGAGGGACCGAAAGAGGTCGTTGTTCGCGCGAGCAGGCCAGTGGCTGGATCCAGCTTGAACTCGAACCCACCAGACGACGTGCCGAATGGCATCGTGGCGACGTCGACCGCCGTGGCAACGGCGATAGAGTCGCCGGACACTCCGCCAGCCCCCTGGTTTGCCAACTGCTCGAGAACTTGCTTCCCAGTCAGGTCCGGAACTGTCGTGACCTTCTGCGCCATTGCCGGCGACGAGTACGCGAGTGTTAGTAGTGCGATCGCAATACGCACGTGGCGCCTCAGACTAATCTTCATCAAACGGCCTCGCAGGAGGGAGGTGGAAGCCACCGCGATTATTGAACGCGACACAGGTCAAGTCAAGACCTCGAGACTATACGGATCAACTTCAAACCTTTGAACAGTACTTCGGTGCCAACACTTGGTCAGTGCACAACCCTCATGTGATAGAACGCGAAGTGTTGATCTCTTTCGCGATACTCCTTCGCGACGTCGACAGGAGCGATAGCGAAAGACTTGCGGCAGATGTCCTGCTGCGTTTGATCCTGGGCGTTGCACCAGAAATTCCAGTGTAAGTAGAGGCCGCCACTATAGCGCTGGGCAAGAAATCGTAGATACGCTGGATTCGAGGTCACCAGGGACATCTGTCCTGCACTAACGCCCCAGAGATGAAACATGCTGGGATTGTGCGTCAGCACGTACGAATTGCGCGGAATTTCACTGGCAAATGACTGCGCGAATCGCACGTCCGCTCGGGCCGCCCACGCCTCCTCGGTGGTCGCGCGGACAACTGGCGCATACCAGAGAAATTGAAACAGCAAGATCGTCACAAACGAGGCGCGCACGATCTCGCCTGTCGCGAGCGGCGATCGCAGTGTCGACACGAGGCGCGTACCCAACTGAACCAGCCGCGCCGCGCCCAGTCCTCCGAGCACAGCGAGCGGTGGATACGTCATTAACGAGTACCGCACGTCCGCGCCGTAGTTGTAACTACCCGCATAGAACACCAGGCTAATCGCGAAGAACAACAGAAAGTAAATCGCTATTGACCAGGCTTCGCGGCGGCGACGAACTGCAATCAAACCGGTGACGGCGAGCAACGTGAACGCTGCAGGGAAGCGCTCGTCGTACAGGTAAAACCATCCGTTGACCGGAAGGTTCGTTGCAATGTATCGGAGCGAGAATCGCGGGCCGGTAGTGCCCCAGTCTATATGCCGGATGGCAAACAGGTGGGCAACGTGAACTCCGACAAGGCACAGAAACAGACATCCTGCCCACCAGCCACGCGGGTGTTCGAGCTCGAGCCGAAGTCGCGGCCAGACAACAAAGGCAATAACCGGCAGAACCAGGATCGATTCGGGGCGAAACTGAACTGCATAGGCGGCCGTGACGACGACCGCGAAAAGTGCGGGCGCCGCGCCGGTTCGCGCGAAGTACGTCGCGCATAACACCGCACCAACCGACGCGAGGGATGCCGTCGGCTCGACAGCTGCGGTAGCGGACCACAGCAGCTGCTCGGGCATCAGGGTTATCAGAAGACCTGCAAACAGTGCGGCGTCTCGGTCCCGAAATGCAACGCATACCAGCAGGTAGACGGCACATATCGTCATGGCCATGGCGGCCGCGTTCACGGCGAAGGCTGTCCAGGTATGCACGCCGAACAGGCGATAGGCAAGACTGAGCGCGTGGGGATAGGCGTAGGGCTGCTTGTTGTACTCGCCGCTTGCACACCGCAGCCGCCCGTACTCAACACTTCCGTCGTTGCACATCTGCGCGCGTCGCGCGTCGGCGATGTTTTGCCCGATGCCCTGATAGATCTGCTCGTCGTAGAAGATGCGATTGGTTCTAGGTGCGGCAAGAACAGTCAGGGCAACGCCAAGTGTCGACAGCGCCACGAGGCGAGGCAGCTCACGCCGGAATGAATCGCGGCCTACGGAGTTGACGACGACGATGGTGGTCACGAGACCGAGAAGAACGCACGCATCCAACGACCATGGCTGCAACCACTTCAGCTGCTCCCGGAGATTTCCGGTAGAGGTATCGGCCAGCCAGATCGAGAGACCCACCAGAATCCCGAGCGCTGCGATCGAGCCAGCGATCCATGAGTGCCGTGACGACGACTGGATCAGGAGCGTGGGAGTCATGCTGGGCGCGTCACGAGGAATGGGCCGATCGCAAGAGCGTCCGCACCGGATCTCAGAAATACGTCCACAGCTTCGTCGGGGGAACAGACTAAGGGCTCGCCATGAATGTTGAAGCTCGTGTTGAGAACCGCCGCAACATTCCAGTGCCTGCGAGCAAGACGCAGGACTTCGGCGAACGGTCCCTCATCGTCATCGCCGACGATCTGCGGCCGGCAAGTGCCATCCACACTCATGACGCCGGCGAGCTGGTTTCGGTAATCCTCGGACACCTTGTAGGCCATCGTCATCGCCCGATTACGTCCACCAGTCCAATCGGCAAGTAAACGAGGCGCCTCGCTCTCGAGCATGCTTGGACAGAACGGCTGATACCAGACGCGCCGTTTCAGCACGAGGTTGAGTCGATCGCGCAGCTCAGCGCGATCGGGCCGGGCGAGGACGCTGCGGTGACCGAGCGCGCGTGGCCCGTACTCCATTGCCCCCTGGAACCACATGACGACTTTGCCCGCGGCCAGCAGTTCTGTCACGCGGCACGGCAGACTACTGCCAACGCACGTCGCCGGAAGGTCCGCCGCGCGCAGGCTTGATTCAATCACTGGTGGATCGTACGACGGCCCGACGTCGAGACGATTCATCTCGATGCGAGGCACATCACCGCGCCGCACGGATGCCATCGTCGCCGCTCCGAGCGGCAGGCCGCCGTCGCCCATGTGCGGGAACACAAACAAATCGTCAACTTCCGCAAGCAGCCTGATCTGACGTGTCGCCTTGACGTTCGAGACGACGCCGCCAGCCAGGGCGAGCTGTCGATGACCGGTCAGGCGCAACGCATCCTGCGCCAAGGCGACGACGACACGTTCGACAGTTTGCTGCGCGAGGTACGCGAACTGCTCGTTCGGAAAACGCCAGTGCACATGCGCGAGCGGGCGACGGAGCGCGTGGCCAGGCCATTTGCACGTGATGATCGCATCCTTCACGCGCACCCACGGAAGCAGGGGATTGTCCTGGTCGGCAATCGGCGCCGCGTAGTCGGCAAGCGCCATCACCTTGCCCTCGTCCTCGAGTTCGCGCATGTTGAGCAGGTTGGTGACGTGCTCGAAGAACACACCAATTGAATTGCGCGCCGAGGATGCCGCGATACGAACAAGTCGTCCGTCGGTAAACGTTGACACCGTAGCCGACAATCCATCACCAAGTCCATCGATCGTCAGCACCGCGCATCGATTGAACCCTGATGTCCAGGCTGCCGCCGCTGCGTGGGCGACGTGGTGATCGACAATCTGAAGCTCGGCACGGTTGAGGCCGCAGCGGGCGAGCTGCCGTTTCAAGACCATCGAGCTGATTGCTCTCGACACGGGACCCGGCGACCATTCGGTCATGCGGTATTTCATCGTGCGCGTAAGACCAGCCAGCGGACCCTGCGCGGTCTTGCGCCGGCGAACGTTGTAATACCGTTCCTTGCTCCCTGGCCAGAGGCGCCCGAGCGTCTTCGCTGGATCGCAGGTCGTTGCCGCGACGATGTCGATCCGATCAGGAGAGAGTGCCGCGTGCCTCAGACACGCTTCGATCGAGCGCGTGGGAAAAACGATCTCGAGCTTTCGCCGGGTCAGTCGCTCTTCGTTGACGGCGAATGTGAGGCGCCCGTCCTGCACGAGCGCCGCGCCGGAATCGTGCCCGTCCCAGATGCCAAGGATGTTCAAGTTAGAAAAACAAATACTTGATCAGGCTGTAGCCGTAACGCGGAGCGTCGCGCCAGACACGAATGTGAGATGCGCCATGCGATCGCGGATGCTCGTGGCTCGGAACTTCAGCCATCCGCCATCCCTTGCGCAGGGTTTTGATCGTCATCTCCTGCTCGATCGTGGTCGTGTTCTCCTGCAGATCCAGTTCGCGCAGCACCGACGTCCGCACGGCTCGAAAACCATTCTGGCTCTCACTGAGCCGGCACTTGAATCGCCAGTTGATGCAGGCGGTGATGAACGAGCTGCCGGTCAGGCGCAGAAACTCATCGAAACCGCCGTGCAATTCGCTCGAACCGCCGCGCAATCGGGAGGCAACGACATGATCGGCTTCGCCAGCCAGGATCGGCTCGACCAGCAATGGGATGTCCTCGGGATCGTGGGAGCCGTCAGCGTCCAGGAAGACGGTGACGGGCGTACGGATACGTGGGATCGCTTCACGGATCGCGTGGCCTTTGCCACGCCCACTCTCGACAAGAATGCTCGCTCCACTGCGCGCCGCAATATCCGCGGTGTCATCGGTCGATGGCCCGACGACGACGAGGACCTCGTTCGCGTATTGACGAGTGCGGTCGATCACTCCGCCGATGCTTGGCGCTTCCTGTTTCGCCGCGATGACAACCGAGACATCAGCAGCGACGTGGTGGGTTGCTGCCCTGTTCAGACGAGACTGGGTCAACGCGTCCGCAAAGCAGGCGACATTCATTGGGCCAACCCCGTTGTCGCGGACTGTCCCTCAGCCGCACCGGCAACCGTATTCGTCCTCCGGCGAAACGCAAGAGTATTACCGAGAATACTCTGGTAGGCCTCGCACGCGGTCCAACATTGCGGGCACTGTCCTTTCCAGATCTCGTGCTGAAGCTGAGACGCCTGCGCATCGTTCCAGATCGGATCGAGGCGCATGCCAGTGTCGCGCAGTCGCCCGATCGGTCTCGAATAGGTGATGCACGGATAGACAACGCCCCAGGGATCGATGAAGCAGCTTGCGCGCAGCGCGTGGCACGGCATCGGCGTACTGCCGGTCGCGAGAAACCGATCGAGATGCTTCAGATACGCGTTCTCGAGCAGTTGCCTCGGCGACCATCCCGTGCTCCGCAACCTGCGATAGCGATCCATCTCGGCGCGAGCCGACTCCGCATCGGGCGCAACCGCATCGATGTCCGCGTTGCCGTAATAGTGGCTGGATCGTTGTGCGACATTG